>Ga0187890_10000059_pt1 | contig 78964 bp, 74 predicted proteins | sample June2016WEW_21_1_FD_133005 | JGI IMG/M metagenome (GOLD analysis project Ga0187890, IMG submission 133005) | Peatland microbial communities from SPRUCE experiment site at the Marcell Experimental Forest, Minnesota, USA - June2016WEW_21_10 | ecosystem: Environmental > Terrestrial > Soil >... | reverse complement strand
GGCCGAGAACCGCGCCCAGATTCCGGCCATTTCGAGGGCCCGCTGTTTCCCGGATGCAGTCAGCGCATAGTATTTCCGCGGATGTCCGGCATCGGACTCGACCCACTCGCTGCGCACGAGGCCAAGCGCCTTCAACCGGCTGAGCAGCGGATAAACCGTTCCCTCCGATACGATCAAATCGGAATCGCTCTCCAGCCGCCGCAAAATCTCAAGTCCATAGCGTTTCCCGTCCCACAATGCAGCCAGAATCGCCAGCTCAAGGCATCCTTTGCGCAGTTGAACTTCCCACTTGTCTCCGGTCTCCTGGTCACGCGCCTCGCGCTCTTTCATGCCGTACATACATTGCATTACAAGGTATGCGGTTGTCAACAGCAAAAATGGAAAATAGAAAGAAAACTTGAACTTCATGGGGAAAAGAAGGTGGCCTTCAGAACATTTTGGCTGAATCCAGCAGGATCGTGACCGGACCTTCGTTGACCAGTTCCACCTGCATGGTTTCCTGGAAGCGTCCGGTTTCGCAAAGCAGGCCGGCGGCGCGGATTTTCTCCACAAAATATTCGTAGAGTGCGCGCGCCTCATCGGGCGGAGCGGCCGCGTCGAACGATGGGCGCTTGCCGCGGCGCGCGTCTCCGTAGAGGGTGAACTGCGAGACCACCAGCAGCGCGCCCCGAACCTCCGCGACCGACAAATTCATCTTTTTTATTCCAGTCGGGTTCATTCCAGTCGGGCCGCCGGCATCTTCAAAAATGCGCAGGCCGATTGTCTTCTCGGCCAGGTAATCGGCCGCAGCGCGCGTGTCTCCCGCGCCCACGCCGAGCAGCACCAGCAGGCCGAGGCCGATCTCGCCCGTAATCTCGCCGTTGACTGTAACTCTGGCCCGGCTCACGCGTTGCACGACGGCGCGCATTTAGCGGCTGGCCTCGCCGAGAAGCGTTTCGTGCCCGGCGATCGCCTGCCAGCGCCCGTCGCGGTAGGTGAAGACGTCGGTGAAGCGAACGCGTGCCACGATCTTGCCGGAAGCGTCCACCAGCGTGGCGAGTCCGCGCGTAAATCCGGAATTACCTTCGACGTGCGCGCGCATTTCCGAGAGGTGATTCGTGCCCGGCTTGCGCTGCGGGATGTGTTCCAGCATCTGGCTGCGGGTACGCAGCGAGCCATCGACGTCCACCTCTTCAAACTCGTCCGCCACCATGCAGGCGACGGTGTCAGCGTCGTTGCGGCTGAGGGCCGCGGCCCAGTTCTGTTCGAGTTCGATGAGCGCGGCTTCGGTCTTCGGTTGCTGGGGTTGATGCTGGAGCTGATTCCTGGAGCAGTCGGCGGCGAGGGCAGACGACGCGAGGACCAGCAGAACCGCAAGCAAGGTCAGGATTTTCACGCCCAGATCGTGACACGAGTTCTGCGAAATGAGCAAGCGCGGAAGACAAAACAGCGATGCCCAGGTTTGACCACTCTCCCCACCGCCAGTTAGGATTCGGTAGTGATCTCCACCCAACCAGCTTTCTCTTGCGGGCTGAAAAACTCCGGCTTCGTATCAGGGTATCGCTTTAGCGATACCGCAAGTTCCTCTAAATCGAACGCCCCTTCAGGGGCTGGGCATGTTGCGTTACTTCCTTTGCATACTTTTCCGATCCCTTTTAGACTACTGGTTTCGACTCCATTTGGTTCATTGAGCAATATGCAGTCGTAATTTAGCAACGCCGGCCCGGAACCCGGACCCGCGATTCCCAGAATTAGAAACGAGGAGAAACATGGCAGCCGTTGATGAAAAAGTGAAACAGATTATCGTCGAGCAGTTGGGTGTGGACGAGGGCGAGGTCACGCCCAGCGCTTCGTTCGTGGATGACCTGGGCGCCGATTCGCTCGATACGGTCGAGCTCGTGATGGCGTTTGAAGAGGCCTTCGACATCGAAATCCCCGACGAGGATGCGGAGAAGATTCGCACCGTATCGGATGCCGTCGACTACATCGGCAAGCACGCGAAAGCGGGCAAGTAATTTGGCACGTAATTTCGAAAGACGGGTCGTCATTACCGGCATCGGCCTGATCTGCTCCGTGGGCAATACCACCGACGCGGTGTGGCAGGCGCTGCTCGCGGGCAAGAGCGGCGTCAGCCGCATTACCGGGTTCGACGCCTCCGCTTTTGCCTGCCAGATCGCAGCTGAGGTTCGCAACTTCGATCCCTTCCAATTCATCGAAAAAAAAGAAGTGAAGAAGATGGGGCGCTTCATCCATTTCGCGATCGCCGCCTCGGATGAAGCGATGAAGATGTCGCAGCTTCAGGTCACGCCCGACATCGCCGAGAACGTTGGCGTGCACATTGGCTCGGGCATCGGTGGATTCGACGTGATCGAGCGCGAACATACGGCGCTGCTCGAGGGCGGCCCGCGCAAGATCTCGCCTTTCTTCATTCCTGCCGCCATCGTCAACCTTGCTGCCGGGCACGTTTCCATGCGCTTCGGCGCCAAGGGCCCGAATGAAGCGACGGCCACGGCTTGCACCACCAGCGCCCACTCGATTGGCGATTCCTTCCGCATCATCGAGCGCGGCGATGCCGACGTCATGATTGCGGGAGGCGCCGAGGCCGCCATTACTCCCATGGGCGTCGGCGGATTCGCCGCCATGCGCGCGCTTTCCACCCGCAATGACGACCCCGCCCGCGCCAGCCGTCCCTGGGACAAGGACCGCGACGGCTTCGTGATGGGCGAAGGCGCCGGCATCATGATTCTCGAAGAACTCGAACATGCCCGCCGCCGCGGCGCTCCCATCCTGGCCGAAATCGTTGGCTACGGCATGAGTGCGGACGCATATCACATGACGCAACCCGCGCCCGAACACGAAGGCGGTTTCCGCGTCATGCGCAACGCGCTGCGCGATGCGAAACTCGATCCGAGCGTCGTCGGTTACGTCAACGCCCACGGCACCTCGACGCCGCTCGGCGATACGCTCGAAGCGCACGCCATTCGAAATTTATTTGGAAAGAAAGTTCCGGTGAGTTCGACCAAGTCGATGACCGGCCATCTGCTGGGCGGAGCGGGCGGATTGGAGGCAGGAGTAACGGTGCTGGCGTTGCGCGACCAGATTCTGCCGCCCACCATTAATCTGGAGAATCAGGACCCCGAGACCGACGGCATGGATTTCGTTCCCAACCACGCCCGCAAAGTGGAATTCGAATACGCCATGTCGAATTCGTTCGGCTTTGGCGGCACCAATGGAGCGCTGTTATTCCGCCGATGGACCGAATAAGAACTAAGAAGGTCAGAAGTCAGAGGTCAGAATGCAGAAGTGAAAACGTCTTGGCTTCTAACTTCTGCATTCTCACCTCTGACTTCTAACTTCTGACCTGCCCCTACTCTTTCTTCATGGCGTCGATCAACACATACAGTTCCTTGGTGTCCGTCACCTCGACGTAGGGCTTGCCCGTGCGTTTGCTGCTGACCACCCAGATCGTCGGCGTGTGTTCGATGTGCAGACTCAAGCCCAGATCTTTGTCCGCCTTCACCAGCCCCGCCAGCTTTCCCTCCGGATCTATCACGAATGGCAAACCAATCTTGTGGTCGGCGGCAAACTTGTCGGCAAACCCCCGCAAGTTCTGCGGGTTGATCTCCAACTGGTGCGCGAACACAGTGTCACGGAATTCGTTCCCAATCTCCTTGGAATGCGTGTCGAAGTAGCGCGCCAGCACGGCCGCATCGAACGACCAGTTGTGCAGCGGCAACGGAAAGTCGTGCTGCACCAGCGGAATCTTATAGGTCCGCGAAGCCTGAACCAGCAGTGGCGCGACCCGACCGCACTGTGGGCATTGCAGGTCTTCGAAAACCACGATCGCCATCTGCGATCCCTTTGGTGGCCGGAGAGCATCGGGCGCATCCTGCGCAAAAACTGGCAGACAGAACAAACCCAGGCAAGCGAGAACCAGTGGCAACAGCATGAGGCGCGGCAACAGTCGTTGAATCTTCATAGTTTTGTTTGGATGCACATCGAACCGACAATAACCTTATGTTAGCGAATTTCGCCCATTCGCGCACCTGAAGCCAGCGCGATCTGAGAGCCGAGGCCATTGCCCTCCACTTTCTCATGTCGTCGGTCCTGCCGTTTCTGCCATAATCGTTCTCCAGAATAATCAGGAACCCGCCATGCCAAGTCGCACTCGCTTTCTCCCGCTGCTTCTGCTTTTCGCCAGCGCGCTGACAACGCTGCACGCGCAAACCAACTCCGTCAGCGGCGCGGAGCAGCCACCCGCCACCGCGGCTGCTTCGTCCACAGCCGACGCCGCTACCACCAGCACGCCGATCGTCGAGTACGCGCCTCCTCCAGCGGAATATGCCCGCGCCAAAGCGTACTCGAACACTCGCTATCGCCACTTCTTCATTAATGCGCTTTATGGTTTTCTGCTGTTGCTGGTTGTGTTGCGATGGCGTCTGGCGCCCGCGTTTCGCAACCTGGCCGAACGCGTCTCGACGCGTCGCGGCCTGCAACTGATCGTCTTCGCGCCCCTGTTCCTCCTGACGCTCGCCGTCCTCGGAATTCCTTCCGACATTTGGGATCAATCCCTGCAGCGCGCCTATGGCCTCTCCGTGCAAGGCTGGGGACCATGGCTGCGTGACTGGATCGTAGACCAGGCCGTGACACTGATTGTGGGAACACTGCTGGTCGCGATCCTTTATGCCGTCATTCGGCGCAGCCCACGCCGCTGGTGGTTCTACTTCTGGCTCGCTTCCATCCCCGTCCTGCTGGCGCTTTTCTTTCTGCAACCGATTGTCATCGATCCCCTGTTCTACACCTTCAAGCCTCTTCAGACTGAGCAACCTGTCCTGCTCTCGGAGATGCAGAAGGTCGTCCATCGCGGCGGAATGGAGATTCCTGCCGACCGCATGTTTGTCATGAATGCCAGCTCGAAGCAAACCGGTCAGAATGCTTATGTCACCGGCTTTGGCGCGTCCAAGCGCGTGGTCGTGTGGGACAACACGATTGCCAAGGCCACCATCCCGGAAACACTATTCGTTTTCGGACACGAGATGGGGCACTACGTCTTGCTGCACATCCCCAAAGAAATTTCCATCGACGCTGCCATTCTGCTGTTCCTGTTGTATGTCGGCTACCGGCTGGCCAACGGAATGTTGGCGCGATGGGGCGCGCAGTGGGGCATTCGGGACCTGCGGGATTGGGCGTCGCTGCCCGTCTTGCTGTTCGTGATCACGGCGCTGGCATTTCTTGCGACTCCCGTGTTCAACGCCGTAAGCCGCCATTTTGAGCACGAGGCGGACCGCTATGGCCTCGAAGTGATTCATGGAATTGTGCCCAACCCGAACCAGGTTGCCGCCCACTACTTCGAAAAGAGCGGCGAGACGAACCTGTCCGATCCCGACCCGAGTACGTTTATCAAGGTGTGGTTCTACGATCATCCGACCCGGCCGGAGCGGGTGCATTTCGTCGCCACGTACGATCCCTGGTCGAAGGGCAAAACGCCCAAATATGTGAAGTAGGAGGCTGGCGAGAATCCCTGGCTTCGTATCAGGGCATCGCTTCAGCGATGCCGAAAGCCGTTCCGGATCAGGCGCCCCTTCAGGGGCTGGGGCCGATTGCGCGAGCTTACTTCAAGTCGCCGTTGGGATTGAGGTTGTAAAAATAATAGAAACGCAGGCCGAGGATCTGGCCGGGAAACTCTTTCGGCAGCGGTGGGAACGGGGTGGATGCGGTGATGCTTCCCCACGCGGCCCGGTCAAGCGCCACGTCGCCGGACGAAGTGCGAACCGCCATGCTGGTCGTCTTGCCGTCTTTCAGGATGACGAATTCAATCGCCAGCTTGCCCTGTTTCAAAATTGGCGGGTACACCGACGGCGGCATCAGGTTGTACCAGTTCTGTTTCACAATGGCCACGATCCGCGTCAGATAGGGCCCAAAATCCACGCCCATCGTGTCGGTCAGGATTTCCGCCTGATCCAGCGCCCTCGCCCCGCTCCTGCCAGGGCTGCCGTAATCGCCCGCTTGTCCGGAACCGCCGTTGTGTCCGCGGCTCTCGGCTACGCTCCGCTCCGCTTGGTCGATCATCGAGCCCGGCGTCATGCGAGCATTAAAATCCGGCTGCAGTCTCGTCTGCGGAGGCATCCGCAACTGCGCCGTCTGATCGCTTTGCTGCGGCTGCGCGAATCCCGAACTCTCCTGCGGCGCTGGCGGTTGCTGATCCTGCGCCGCCTGGCCCGCCGGCGGCACGTTCTCGCTCGGCCGTCCCGGACGCGCGCTGTTCAGTATCTTCTTCAATTCTTCTCGATTGATCTGCGGCGCCTTGCTGGTCGCAATGCGGTCCTTATCTGAAATCACCTTCGCATCGGGACGCCGCATCAGCTTCTGCGCGTCCGGCGGCAACGCCAGAAACATCGCGTCTTTTGACTGGTCTGGGTTCGCCTGAATCGCCAGATCCACTGTCCGGTGCGGCATCAGCAGCATCAACTTGTCGCTGTTCCACAAGAGAATGATCACGAACAAGTGCAGGATGACAGATAGCCAAACCGCTTCGCGCTTGCGCGCGCGCGAGAGATCGTCCTGCAACTGGATGAGAAGATGCGGAACATCGTCAGGATTGAAGCCGCGGTACGCCGTTTCCCAGTGCTGCGCTTCGAACAAATCGCGCTGCTCCGGCTGCCCGGCAGCAGTCACTGATTCACCCGATGAGGAATCGCCAGCCGAAGGATTGCCAGACAAGGGATCGCGAGACGGAATTTGGGTGACTGGCATCAGGCAGAGACTATATAACTTAGAGCCACGGGCAGCCTCCAGGGTTGCGTAACATGTTGCGTAACACGTTGCGTAAGATTAACGCGCAAAATGCTTTCGTAAAGTTACGTAAACTGTGGTTGCGACCGCCAATCCTATTGTCGCATTTTTTGAGCCCACCGCGTGAGTACCTGAGTAATGGCCGGGCAGCGCGCCCATCGAGCGGAATTGAGCGGTTTTTCGAGCCGATACCAGATCAGACCAGATCACCAATTTGACTCCGTCTGCATCAGAATTTTTTGTTGCTGCGTTGGTCCTGCGGCCTCGTTCCAACCGTACAATGTTTCCTGGAGATTCTGGCCCATGTTCCACCAAGGACCGTTCCACGAAGGACCGTTCCACAAAGGAACCCGCCGTCCTGACGCATCTGCCCACGGTGTTCCCGCACTCCGCGTGTCTGCGCTTCGTATATCTGGGCGCGGTGTAGCTGAGTTTATTGTCACCATCGCCCTGCTCGCCGGCCCCTGCAGAATGCTCGCCCAGCACGGCGGCGGGGGCGGTGGAGGTGCAGGTGCAGGTGGCGCCGCCGGCGGACACAATCCGATGCCCATCATCTGCGTGCACGACTGCCCCGCCCTTCGCAACGGGCTCAACGAAGAGGATGATCTCAAAAACTTTCGCCGCGCCATCGCCATGCAGGCCACGGCTGAGCAGCGCGCTGCCTTCGCCAAGGTCGCGCAATATGCCGAGACCGCTGGCGATCAACTGCAAAATTTTCGCAAGTCTCTGCAGCAAGTCCCCGCGGCTTCACCGCTATCCGATCGCGCGGCTATGCTCGATCAGGCCATTGAGAAAGCTCGCGCCAGCAATCAGAATTTTCTCACCTCGTTTTCTTCCGCTCAAAAATCCGGTTTGCAGGAGACCGCCAGGAAACTGGGCAAAGCAGATTCCGACCTCGACAAGCAAACAAAGACGCTCGATCAAATGGTCCTGACTCCCAAACCAGACGGCGAACAGATCGCCAACTCCGCCGCCAGTCTCGACAAGGCGCTCGCCAGTTTCCAAAGCGAGCAACTGGCGCTCGGCAGAGAAATGAGTATCCTCTTTGACCCGACCCGGGATGTCACCTTCAGCCTGCCTCTGGTCACGAACTCGATCAACGTCGCCGGCCTGCCCATTTCCTTCCCAACGTCGGGCGCCGTCTCCCGCGTATCCGCCGCAACCCCCGCCGAAAACGGCAACAACATTTTCGCTCTCAAACTTGTCGCCGATCTCTCTGACCTGCAGCAGAATATCACCGGCATTCTCCGCTCCAGGCTCACCCGCACTCCGCGCTGTGGCGAGCGCATTGAAATTCAGCAGGCCACGCTCACCCCGTTGGAGCCCGCCAGCCTGGTGGTGGCCAACGTGCACTTCGAGCGCTGGGTCTGCCCGCCCGGCCAAAGCCCTATGGAGGTAGCCGCCGGCGATGCCACCATCGAAGTCAAAGTCACTCCGTCGGTTGAACCTCCGTCAGCCGAAACATCGTTGGTCGAAGGAAAGACTGGCTTGGGCCTCGTCGCCGAAATTACCCGCGTCGAGGCTAGCGGCTTCCTCCGCGACTCGCTCCGCTCCGGTGATCTCGGCGTCACGCTGCGCGAGCAAATCGCCGCTTCACTCCTCTCCGCCCTGCAAAAGGGCACAGATCTTAAGACCACGCTCCCGCCCGCCGCGCAGCCGTCCGCCATCCTCCAGAAAGCGCAATTCCAGGACGCTGGCGCCGACCAGTTGAACCTTGTTCTCGACGGTCAGTTGCAGTTCTCCGACGAGCAGACACAACAATTTGCCGCCCAGCTTAAACAACTCCTGTCCGCTCAAGGCGCGTCAACGCCATAAATCCCAAAGCGGAGCTGCGCTTTGTAAAGTTACGCAAAGATTTGTCCGAATCCTGTTCTTCGCGCAACTTCCGGCTCATAATTCGGTTCATAGATGTAGACAGATTGCTTTGAAAAGGAGATCCCTATGCTCAAGCAGTACCTGCTCGTTCTTCTCGCGGCCAGCCTCATCTCGATCGCCGCGCCTTTCGCAGCGGCCCAGTCGTCCGCTCAATCATCCAACGACAGCCCGCCCAACAATCAGCAGGGCAACGGTGGCTGGCATCACGGGCCGCCCGATCCCGCCCAGCGCACCCAGGAACTCACCAAGAAACTGAAACTCACTTCCGATCAGCAAACCAAAGTGCAGGACATTCTTCAGTCCGAGCACTCACAGATGGAGACCCTGCACCAGGACACTTCTCTTTCCCAGCAGGATCGCCACGGCAAAATGATGGAGATTCGCAAGAGCACCGACACGCAGATCCGCACGCTGCTCGACTCTGACCAGCAGAAGAAGTGGGACGAAATGCAGGCCAGGCGTGAGCAATGGGGGCAAGGCCATCACCACGGCCCGCCCGACGCCGGCGATCAGCCGGGCCCGCCGCCTCAGTAATAGCATCCAGTTCGTGTGGGGACGGGCGCCCTCGCCCGTCCACGCCGAGCCCAGCTCAACAGTTGCCGGCAGTCACCGCAACTCTGAATTTGCGATCGGGTCTTCGACTACTGCAATCCGCTAGCTTTCCCCACCCCGATCCGCGCCGCGTGCCGTCCAATCTCGGCCAGAATCGCCAGTCCCAGCTCCAGCGCTCTCCGCCCGTCTTCCAGCGAAACTGCCGGACGCGAACGCTCTCGCACCGCCTGCAAGAATGCCTTGATCTCCGCCAGCAGCGGCTCTTCCGCCGTGATCTCCGGCTTCGTCATCGCGATCTGCGGATTCACGCTCGGCTCGGCTGTCATTTCGGACGCACTTCCCACCGAAAACATCAGCACGTCCTGCCGTCCATAATCGATCGAAATATATTGCCCCGCCTGGAAGAAACGCAGCTTGCGCACGCGCTCCGTCGAAACCCGGCTGGCCGTAAAATTGGCCACGCAGCCCGATTCAAACTCGATGCGCACATTCGCAATATCCACCTTGCCGGAAAGAATCGGCAGCCCCACCGCGCGAATTTCCTTCACCTCCGACTTCACAAACGTCAGCACCACGTCGAGGTCGTGGATCATCAGGTCCAGCACCACGTCCACGTCGAGCGCCCGCGGAGAGAATACACTCAGCCGGTGCACTTCAAAAAACATCGGACGCTTGATCAGCGGCAGCGTAGCCCGCACCGCCGGATTGAAGCGCTCCAAATGACCAACTTGCGCCACCCGCTTATGCTCGAGCGCCAGGTGAATTAATTCGTCGGCCTCGCCGAGCGTCGCCGCCACCGGCTTTTCGATCAGCACATCAACCCCAGCTTCCATCAGGGCGCGCGCCACCTCCAGGTGCAGAACGGTAGGCACGGCGACCGAAGCCGCCTGCACCTCGCTGTGCGTAGTCAGCATCTGCTCGACTGAGCCGAACGACTTGCAGCCAAACTCGCGCGCAATCGCATCGGCCCGCGCCGTATCCGGATCGACCACCCCCACCAGCCGCACGCTGCCTGCCTGCTGCAGTTGCTGATAGACGCGCGCGTGATTGCGCCCGAAGGCGCCCACGCCAATCACCGCAACATTGATAGGAAATTCCGCGCTCAGATGAGTGCTCCGCAACAAAGAAATAACGCGCTATTGTCGCAGTTTCGGCCCCGGATAGGAAAGCGCAAACCAGGACTCCCGCATTGTAGAGACGGGGCTTGCCCCCTCTCTGGAGCGGCCGTGCCTTCACATCTTCTTCAGCAGCGCGATCTGCCCCGCATGATACAGCTCATGCTGCGCCACGCCATGAAGCATGTAGTAGAAGGTGTAGTGCGCGCCCTTTTTGCCCGGAACCATCTCGTCGAGCCGCGAGTCCGGGATAATAGCAACCGCCGAAAGCAGTTCGTCGTGGACGCGCCGCACCTCTGCCAGCGCCTTGCGCCATGCCGCCTCGCTCGCGTCTGTAACCGGCGGAAAATTCTCCGCGTCGGAGAGCTCGACCGCGGCCCCGCCCAGCCGCCGCAGCACCGCGCCATCCCAAGCCGCAATGTGCAGCACCAACTCCCAGATCGTGTGCGCACCCGCAATCGGACGCGCCGCCGCCTGCGCCGCCGTAACCCCCTCCAGAATTTCAACCAAAGAATCACCATGCCAGGCGTCACCGTAAAACGCGCGGCGAAGCTGGTCGGCAATGCGAGCCGCTTCAGACATTGAATGCTCCTCAGTCACCGAGCCCTACTCCGCGCACACCGCGATCCCCGCCTCATCCGCTGCCCGTGTCATTGCCTCGCCGTCCAGCAACAGACAGCGCCCCGCGTCCACCGCCAGACAACTCGCCCCGGCCCGCGCCATCGTCTCGATCGTCTTCACCCCAACCACCGGAACGTCGAAGCGCATATCCTGCTTCGGCTTTGCGATCTTCACCACCGTCAGCGCACGGCTCAGCGTCGAAGCTTCGCCCGATATATCCGCATCCAGATTCAACGACCGCATCAGCCCGCCCGCTCGCTCGATCGTCGCATCCGTGCCTTCCATCGCCTCCACCGCCACGCACGCCGCTTCCGCGATCACCACCGTTTGTCCAATGTCGTACTCCGCCAGCCGCCGCCCCACCACGCGTCCATATTCGATGTTCCTGCGTTCCTGTCCGCTCGGAGCCCGTTTCGTGAGCACGCCGGTTTTCGCCAGCAGCGGCTCCAGCAGCGCGGTGGAGTTCTCGAGCATGATGCCCTCATCCGCCAGCACCTTGGCCACCGCGCCCAGCAGCGAATCCGTGTTGCGCGTGCCCAGCGAGAGCAGCAGCTTCGCCAGTCGCCAATCCGGCTTGATGGCGGAAAAAATCTGCTTGTGCTTGACTTGCCCCGCCATCACGGCGCGGGTCACTCCCGCAGCTTTAAAAGTGTCAATGAGCTTTGACAGCTCTCCCAACGAAACCCAGTGAACCGAAGGGGCTCCGTGGGACTCAATCTCAGGAAAAGCCTCTTCGCGAATCGCCGCCACCACCACCTCGAACCCCTGAGCCCGCGCCGCGTCCAGCACGAGGAACGGAAACTTGCCATTGCCGGCGATGAGACCAAGTTTCATAGTCAGTGGTCAGTGGTCAGTGGTCGGTGGTCAGTGGTCAACATCGGCGTTCTCCCGTTTCAACTGGCCACTGACCACTGGCCACTGACCACTAGCTTAACGATGTGATTTTTCCAGGGAGTTCATCCATCCATTCAGGATTCGACCCGACTCAGCCGCGTGCCCGATAAGCGTCTCCATGGTCTTGCGGTCTAAGTACTCTAAACGCTCGCATAGCAGAATCTGCGTTTCCGTTTCCAGCAGGGACCCGCGCGCGTGTCCCAGGAATTGGCGGAACTCGCCGGTGGTCTGACGCCCTTGACCTTCAGCAATGTTGCTGGGAATAGACACCGCCGCACGGCGGAGTTGACTAGTCATTTCATACATCTCGTCTTTGGGAAATGTACGCGTAACCTTGTACACCTCAGCCACGAAGTCCATCGCCTTCTGCCAGGCGATGAGTTGCCGATATGACTGTACAGGCATAAGACATCAACGATCTTGGGTTTCAACTGGCCACTGACCACCGACCACTGACCACTTTACTTAATCACTCCGCGTTCCGAAGCTTCAATAAAGCGAATCAGCATCTCTACGTCCTCGCCAATGTCCGATTCCGCTTTGAGCTTTTCAATCGCCTGCGACGTATTCAGCTTCGACGCCAGCAGCACCCGATACGCATGATGAATTTTCCGAATCCGTTCTTTGGTGAATCCCCGCCGCTCCAACCCCACGGCGTTCAATCCATAAGCGTGCGTCCCGCGCTCGGCGGAGGTCTTCGAAAACGGCAGCACATCCCGCGTAATGGTGGTGCCCCCGCCGATGAAAGCATGCGTCCCAATCCGCACGAAGTGATGCACCGGGCACAGCGCTCCGACGGTTGCCCAGTCTCCCACCGTCACGTGCCCGCCCAAGGTAGCCGCGTTCGCCATGATGATGTGACTCCCAATCTGGCAATCGTGCGCAACGTGCGTGTAGGCCATGATCAGGTTGTGGTTGCCGACTCGCGTGCATCCTCCGCCCTTCACCGTGCCGCGGTTGATGGTGACAAACTCGCGAATCACATTGTGGTCGCCAATCTCCAGCCGCGTCGGTTCGCCCGCATAGGTAATGTCCTGCGGCGCCAGGCCAATCGAAGTGAACGGGAAGAATCGGTTGTCCGCGCCGATCTTCGTCGCCCCTTCGATCGCGACGTGCGAAACCAGATGGCAGCCCTCGCCCAGCTCCACCTCGGGCCCGATCACGCAATAAGGCCCAATTTTGCACGACAAATGTATCTTGCTTTTCGGATCGACGATCGCCGTAGGATGAATGGACATTGGAACCCAGTGGTCAGTGGTCAGTGGACAGTGGGCAGTGGAAGAAAATCGCGATGACGAATTCACTGGCCACTGTCCACTGACCACCGACCACTATTCTCCCGCCTCCTCCGCCGCTCCCGCGCCCATGTTCCGCGGCACCAGCCGGCAAGTCACCGTCGCTTCGGCCGCCACTTTCCCGTCCACATACGCCTTCCCTTCCAGACGAGCCGCCGTGACGCGCCACGCCTTCACCACCACTTCAATCCGCAACTGATCTCCCGGCACCACCGGACGCCGGAATCGCGCCTTTTCGATCCCCGTAAACACCATCAGCATCTCGTCCCGGTTCGGAACCTCCGTCAGCAGCAGCAGCCCGCCCGCCTGCGCGATCGCTTCCACAATCAGCACCCCCGGCATGATCGGCTTGTCCGGAAAGTGTCCCTGGAAAAAAGGCTCGGTGATGGTCACGTTTTTCAACGCGACAATGCTCTTCATCCGCACCAGGTCAACCACCCGGTCGATCAAAAGAAATGGATAGCGATGGGGCAGGATCTTGAAAATGTCGGTAATTTCCATCCCGGTTTTCACCGGCTCTGGTTCTTGACTCGTAGTGTGTGTGGTGTCCGTCATACCGTTTCGTTCAAGGCGAAGATTATACTGTAGCGCACGTTCCTGTGAGCTTGCTTACGAAGAACTCGGTTGCGAATGAACCCAGGTCCTCGAGTTCCGCGCCCCGTTCCCCGAAAGGATCGCCATGATCTCCACAAGATCTCCGTTGCGCAACGTCATCATCCTTATCCTCCCGATCCTTATCGCGTCCATCCTCTGGTCGCATCAACCGCCCCAGCCATCCGCCGTCCCCGCTCTCCCCGCCGACATTCCCTCCACCGCCGACCGTTATTCCTTCCTCCTGATGGGCAATCTCGCCGGACAGCAAGCCGTCTGGACCGCCTCCGACGGCACGCTCCACATCTTCTTTCAGTTCAACGACCGCGGCCGCGGCCCCAAAACTACCAGCATCCTCAAGCTCGATCCCGGTGGCCTCCCGCTCTCCGAAGTCATCACCGGCAACGACTACTTGAAATCGCCCGTCAACGAAACTTATTCGCTCGACTCCGGCACCGCGCGCTGGAAGAACGACTCCGAGCTAGGCGAAAAGAAAATTTCGGCCCCCGCCTTCTACCTGTCTCTCAACGGAGGACCCTCGGAGATTGCTGTCCTCGCCCACGCCGCTCTTCAGAACGGCGGAAAAATCGTTCTGCTCCCCGAGGGCGAAGCTCGCGTCCAGCGCATGACCGAACTTGATGTCGAAGCCGACGGAAATAAAAAACACGTCGCCCTATACGCTGCCGCCGGACTCGACTTCTCGCCGACCTATTTCTGGCTTGAGGGCTCCGGCAAGTTCTTCGCCACCGTCGATAATTGGGGCACGGTCGTTCCCGAAGGATGGGAATCCTCCGCCCCGACGTTGCTAGCTGCCCAAAATAAAGTCAAAGAGTCTCGCTCGGCCGATCTCGCCGCCAAACTCGCTCATCACGTTCGCGGAATCGTCTTCACCCATGCCAACGTATTCGACGCCGAGTCCGGAAAGATCATCTACGACCAGAACGTCTTCGTCTCCGAGGATCGCATTCGCAAAATCGAACCTTCCCCGCCTGAGGGTTTTGCGACTGGGCTGCCTGCTCCCCGAATTATCGACGCCCGCGGCAAAACTCTCCTCCCCGGCCTCTGGGATATGCACGCCCACGTCGGTGACAACGACGGACTCCTCAACCTGGCCGCCGGTGTCACTACCGTCCGCGACCTGGCCAACGATACCGACTCGCTGCTGGCTCGCCGCCAGCGCATCATCGACGGCAAAGAGATTGGCACTCGCATCATCCTCGCCGGCATTATCGACGGCCGCGGCCCCTACCAGGGTCCAACCAAAGTTCTGGTCTCGACCGTTGCTGAAGCCCGCGCCGCCGTCGACAACTACAAGCGCCTGGGATACGTGCAGATCAAAATCTACAGCTCGGTCAAGCCCGAGCTCGTGCCCGCCATCATTGACGAAGCCCACAAAAACGGCCTCCGCGTCAGCGGACACATCCCCGCCGAAATGACCGCTGCCCAATGTGTCGAGCTCGGCTACGACGAAATCCAGCACATCAATTTCCTCATCCTGAATTTCTTCCCCGACGTCAAAAACACCAACACCATCGCGCGCCTGGTCGAACCCGCCAAGCGCGGCGCCGATCTCGACCTCACTTCGCCCCAGGTCCAGTCCTTCATCAAGTTGCTGCAGGATCACCACACCAAACTCGATCTCACGCTCAGCATTTTCGAAGATCAATACCTCAACCGTGCCGGCCAGATTCCTCGCGGCTTCCAACCCATTGCCAGCCGCCTGCCCGCTCAGGTTCGCCGCGGTCTGCTCTCGACCGGCCTGACTCCGCCCGCGGGCATGGACGAGACCTACCGAAAGTCTTTCGCCAAGATGATGGCTTTCGCCGGTCTTCTCTATCGCTCCGGAATTCCCATCGAGGCCGGCACCGACTCCATGGCTGGATTCGCTCTCCAGCGCGAGCTCGAACTCGACGTCCAGGCCGGCATTCCCCCCAGCCAGGTTCTGCAAAATGCGACCGTGAACGCCGCCCGCATCATGAGCCTGGATAAAGATCTAGGCTCCATCGCTCCCGGCAAGCTGGCCGACCTCATCCTGGTCGATGGCAATCCCGCCGCCAACATCAGCGACATCAGAAAGACCATGCTCGTAGTAAAAGATGGAGTAATCTACAACCCCGCCGAGCTTTACACCGAAATAGGTGTAAGTCCATAAGCGGCTGCGGTCAGACTGCGGCGCAGAAAATGCTTTTCCCGGAAACTGATAATGCCGTTCCCGGAAAGCTCCCCATTCGGGAAACACTCTGGCCTCGCCCCGACCCTTCGTCACCGCTTCTCTGTGACGCCCGCCCTAGACTCACCCAACCTCAATGCCGATAATCACTCCAGGGGCCCCGTAAGCACCGAGCTCCCGGAGCCTACCCATGAATTCGCCCGAAGCCAAGCCCACTACCGTCGCTTCAACCGAACCCGATCGCCGCCGCCATCCTCGCTATACCGTCCAAGTCCAAATCGAACTCCGCCAGGATGGCAGCGACGTCCCCATGCGCCTCGTAACCACCGATCTCAGTCGCGGCGGCTGCTACATCCAGATGCAAATGCAGCTCCCACTCGCAGTCCGCGTTCAAGCCACCCTCTGGCTCGATGCCTGCCCCATTGTCGTCCGAGGAGTCGTCGTCACCCGCCATCCTCAATTCGGCAACGGCATCATGTTCGTGGAATTCGAAGGTCAGGGGGAACAACTCCTGACCCGTTACCTGGGCGCCATCACCACCAGCTAAGCTTCGTATCTGGGCATCGCTTTAGCGATGTCGTAAGTTTCGAAAATCAAACGCCCATTTTAGGGGCTGGGCATCGGAAGCGATTTTCCCCGCAGCCCAGTCAACCGCGCCGCAACCCGAACCTTGCCTTGCTCTTCCCCATCCGCACAATCGGCAAAGTCAACCCATCCCCCAGCGCCGCCTCCACCGCTTCCAATTCCACATACCCCTTCGCCCGATAAAAAGGAACTCCCGTCAACGTCGCTCCCATCTCCAGCCGCTGAAACCCCGCCGCCTCAGCCGCTGCCTCGCAAGCTTCCAGAATCATCCCGCCAATTCCCCGCCGCGCCCACGCGGGATGTACAAAAAATGCCCGAATCTTGCCCGCCTCCGTCGCCGGATCCAGCAACAAATCCTCGCGCCCCGCCCCAAGTTCCTTCCAACGATCCCCTCCGAACAAAGTCTTCCGCTTGCTCCATCCGCCGCAACCAACCAGCAGTGGCGCTGCCAAGGATTCCATCTCCTCCGCCACAAAATAAGTTCCATCCGAAATCAACTGCGTGTCCACCCCATACACCGTCCGCAGCGCGTTTTCCAATTGCGCCGCGGAATAATCCCCCGCCTGCAATCCCCGCACCGAAGCTTCAATCAATTCCCGCAGCAACGGAATGTCGCGAGTCTCCGCCAACCGAATGCGTATCTTCATAACCGGTCTCTAGCAGTTCCTGGGAAAACGCGGGTTTCGTATCAGGCGGCATTTAGCGATGCCGCAGATTGCAGAAAACTAAGGCATCGTATCAGGCATCGCTTCAGATGCCCCTTCTAGGGCTGGGCAACGAACCGCTGGGTCTGTCAAAGGGATCACTCCGAAACTGAATTCGCCGAGTAACCCCCGTTACTTCCGCGCCGCCGCGCACTCCGCGCACGGACAAACTTCCCGCAAATAAAACCACGAATAAATTCCCAGATCGTGATTGTCGTTCCAGGAAAACTTCAGCGCATATTTACCCACTGCCTCCGCCGACACCGCTTTCACCGCCGGCTTGAACATCGGCAAGGCGCCCGGCGCCAGCTTGGCCGCCTCACCCGCCTTTCGTCCCGACTTCGACCGCTCATCCTCACAAAGCGCGCAAGGACAAGCATTCCGCAAGTACGCAAACGTATAGGCGGAGCGATGCCCATCCTTCCACTCAATTTCCATCCCCGTCCCCGTCGTCAAATGAATCAATACCGACTTGGGATCGTTCCCCACCCGAGGCGTAAAATTCGGCAGCGCCATGAATGTCAGTATCGCACGACACCCGCGCCCCGCGCTGTCAGTTCGAAAGTCCGAAAAACGGGCGCGATAAACAACCGTCTCCTCATCTTCGTCGAGCAGGTCTATAAAGAAAAAGCAGGTAGGTAATCGCAACCGGAGGCCGGGTCATCGGCATGAAAATCCCCGGACAAGGCGATCTTGCAGGAAGATCTTATTCGCCGGCTTAGAACTGCATGAGCAAATGGTTGGTGGGATTGATTTGCAGGCTGGCTGTTGCGCCTCCGGAACCCAACCCGGTGTCGCGCGGGCACTCCACGAGTGTCCGCGCTACACGAAGATCCGGTTCCGTCCCCAAGAAAGGGAAACGGGGGTTACCCGGCGAAATCGAACCGGATCAGCCTACGATCCAAACAGCTTGCGGCGCACCGCTCCGGCAACGGCGATCAAGCCCGTTCCAAACAATACCAGCGTGCCCGGTTCAGGAGTGTTAAGACCTATAGTACCGAGACCGAGGACGCCCTTCCCATCCCTGTACCATTGATTCTTGTACGCATAGATAGTCTGCGTAGTGGTTCCGGTCGCGTACCGTCCGTTATACAACATGCCATAGATCTCGCCCGAGAGCGTAAAGACATAGTTGTACAAGCCGGTGTGGCTGACTACCGTCCAGGTAATCGGACCGATGAAGCTGCCCGTGAAGAGCGCTACCGGGCTTGACATTCCCGATAATGCTTTTGCCCAAAGGCCAACCCCAGTCACGTCAAATGTCGAGCCTGTAGGCGAAAGCGTTCCCCCAGTCCAGATGCTGCCGGTAACGAAAGCGCCGGTCGTGAAGGTGACCGTACCGAGGGAGTGCCCAACTCCAGCTACTTCACTGTTCCAGCTCAGAAGCTCGGACCCTATGGTTGAGATTCCACTGCTGGAAATGGAAACCGTGCCAGCCTGGTTGGTCAGATTAACTGAGTCCGCCCAAGCCGCGATTGGTAACAGCAGAGCACATAGACCAACTACCACCGCGAGTCGCCTCATTGTTGTTTCCTCCACAGAATTCAGGTAACCCTACGGACAACCCCTTTGGAGGCGCGGGTCGCCGGGATCACGAGGGTTGGCTTGTTAACGTCGCGCACTTCTTGCTGTAGAGCAGGAGTGCATAGAGACTCCGAGAGTGAATAGTCGAGGGAGGGTCGACAGCCAACAGCTTAGTCTCCTCGGGCAGGTGAAAGCAAGTAAAAATATGTCACGGTGCCTGGTGACGAGTAGCTCCGCTCCAGTGCACTTTTGCCGCAAGAATTTTCACTTGCTTAATTAGGCGCACTCACGAGCGCTGCCCCGACCATCTGCCCAGTATCGGATTCCCCCACGAAAATAATCAAGCGCTTTCCCGGCGAATCTAATAACTATTCGGGTTCCCCTCGAGGTTGAGGCGTTGCCCGGAGACGCCGGACACTCCAAGCGAAGTCAAAGACAGCCAGCTCGGAACTCAGAAAGCGTTCTTGAATCCCCAGAACAGAAATCCCGCCAGCATCATCGAGGCCGGCAGCGTCAACACCCACGCCAGCGCCAGGTTGCGCACCGTCGCCCATTGCAACCCGGAACCATTCGCCGCCATGGTCCCCGCAATTCCCGACGACAACACGTGCGTCGTACTTACCGGCAATCCAAACCAGTCCGCCGCGCCGATCGTAAACATAGCAGTAATTTCCGCCGCCGCTCCCTGTCCGTAAGTAAGATGTTCCTTGCCGATCTTCTCCCCGACCGTAACCACGATCCGCTTCCATCCAATCATCGTGCCCAGTCCGAGCGCCATCGCCACTGCAACCTTCACCCACCCAGGAATGAACCGCGTCGCCGCGTCCACGTGCTTCTTGTAATTGTCCAAACCTTCCCAATCGGTTGCGCTCATCACTGGCTGCTTGCTCTTCTTCATCAGGCGCAGCGCCTCGCTGGCGACATACATGTCGTTGCGGAAGTTCCGCACCCGGTCATTCGGAATCTTTGCCATCTCTCCAAACAACGCCGTCTCGTTGCCAATGCCGCTCACCAGTTGGCGCAAGGCCAGCATCGTGTTCGGAGTGAACTGCTTAGTGCGAATATAATCCGTAACTTCTTCCCGATCATCGCCGATAACTGCGTCCGGGCTGACATACTTGGACAATATCCCCGCCGCCTGTTGCGACACCGCAACGAAATCCTCCGATTGTTTCCGAGTTATCGCGTGGTTCAAGGCATAAGCCGTGGGCACTGTCCCTACCAGGATCAACATAATAAGTCCCATGCCCTTTTGCCCATCATTCGACCCATGCGCGAAACTAACTCCGGTGCAAGTCAGCAACAGCAGCCCCCGAATCCAGAACGGCGGCGGCTCCGTTCCTACCGGAGCCTCATAAAGCGTGCGGTTCTTGACCACTGCCTTCATCAAGAACAACAACAGAAATGCGCAGACAAATCCCACGATCGGCGATAGCAGCAGCGACTTCCCAATGTTCGTGGCCTGCCCCCAATCCACGCCGCTGGTGCCCGTTTTCGGCGACATCAACTGATTCGCGATCCCCACCCCGATAATCGATCCGATCAAAGTGTGCGAACTCGAAGCCGGCAGCCCGAAATACCAAGTCCCAAGATTCCAGATGATGGCCGCGACCAGCAACGCAAAAACCATAGCGAACCCGGCCTTGCTGCCAACCTGCAGAATCAGTTCCACCGGCAACAAAGAAATGATTCCAAAAGCCACCAACCCACTCGAAGTCAACACTCCCAGAAAATTCCAGAACCCCGACCACACCACCGCAACATGCGGCTCCAGCGAGTGCGTGTAAATCACGGTAGCCACCGCATTCGCCGTGTCGTGAAATCCGTTGACAAACTCAAACCCCAGCGCCACCAGCAGCGCAATGCCCAGCAAAACGTAAGGCATGATCGATCCGCTGTGCACGGTAGAAAGATCCGTCAGCAGATGAAAGGCGGAGTAAATGATTCCCACAAGAAGCACCGCGCCAAAGCCCACCATCCCGATCTTTCCCGGACGTCGGTTAAGCTTCTCGTGCAGCACAGGCGCGGCTGGAGCCACGCTCAACAATCCCATCTCTTCGCCGGTAGCCTCCGGGTTCGGTGCTGTGGCCATAATCAGGAATCTCCTCCATCCGCCATAAAGTTCAGGATTCGGTGCCGAATAACCCGCCCAAATGAAGCGCCACTATACGGAAGGATTGTTAAAGCAGTGTGAAAGCCGCGAAGGGGGTAGTGGCTGAATTTGAACTTAAGAAGTTTTCCACAGGAGTACAACCCAATCCCCAACCAAAGGAGAAAAGACAATGAATACCGAAGCACGGCAGAGCGACGATAGCATATTACTTGACAATCTATCGTCACTCTGCTCTAATGTTCATGTGATCAGAACGGCTCAAGTCGCCAAGGCTCTATCGCAACAGGCCAAGGTCGATTTTGATAGGCTCAAAGCCATTGATGCAGAACAGACGAAGATCAGGAGTGAATATCTTCGATTCCTCGATCTAGAGGAAGAGAAAAAATCCAGATCGGCTCGGCTGCGTCGCACAGCATCGTTGATCCCCAAAAACCTGCAAAACATCGGAGCAAGCGACGATGATGACGAAGAAGAAGATTTCCAGACGTATGTCGTACAGGCGGTCGATCTAACGCTCTGGGAAGCAATGCTCGCAGTGTTGGAGCACACGGGTGAGATTCAGCTCTATGCGCTTCAACACGTCCTTGAGCAACTAGGCAAGACGGTCACACGCGGAGCGATTGAATCCGCAGTCATTACCCACCGCGACAAGTTCCGAGCAGTGACGCGGAACCGGGAAAGGTTTGTGTCGCTCAAGCGATAACAGGAAAGGAGAACGATGCCGCCTCCACCAATGACACCCGCAAATAATGAGAGCCGCTAGGTGTTGAAGCACCTAAACGGCTCTCAAACCGACAATCCGGCAAGCCAGAATGCCAGTCCTCAACTTCATTTTGGCTTGCCTTCACCCGAAAGGCAAGGACAAAATGAATACACTCCCGCTCGAAAAGAAGCTCGCCGTAATCTCTGCTTTGGTCGAAGGCAATTCTATACGCTCTATCAGCCGCATGACGGATGTGGACCGCAACACAATCAACTCGCTTCTCCTGCGAACCGGCGAACGTTGCACAGCCGTTCTCGAATCGCAAATGCGCGGGGTGTATTGCCGTCATCTCCAATGTGATGAAATCTGGACCTATGTGCAAAAGAAAAACCGTCGCGTCCGATCTGGCGACTCGCCGGAGTTTGGCGATCAATGGGTATTCGTTGCGTTGGACGAAGAAACGAAACTGGTCCCCTACTATCAGGTCAGCAAGCGCACACGCGAGGCCACAATCCAATTCCTATGGGGATTGAAACGGTGTCTCAGCGAAGATCGCTTCCAGGTCACGACCGACGGCTGGCATTTTTACCGCTCGATTCAAGGCATTTTCGCGGGTCAGGCGGACTTCGCGCAACTGGTGAAACTGTTTGGCGATTATGGCCAGTTCGAGGCCACATCCGAAGCGAGGTACTCCCCACCACGCATTTCGGAGGTCATATCCAAAGTAATTGACGGACGGCCCGACGAAGATCACATCTCGACTAGTTTTGTGGAGCGGCAGAACCTCACCATGAGAATGCAGATGCGCCGATTTACCCGCCTGACAAACGCTTTCTCGAAGAAACTGGAGAACCTGAAAGCGGCTTGCGCTTTGCATTTCGCTCACTATAATTTCTGTCGCGTGCATTCATCCTTGCGCGTGACCCCCGCTATGGCCGCTGGTATCAGTTCCCGTATTTGGGACTTGGGAGAATTGATCGCATGATGCGCGTGCCAATAAGCTACTTTGTGTGTGGAGGATGCCGACTGCATATCGGCATCCCAACTGATACGCTCTTGCAGCCATCTGCAAGTCCAGATCACCGGCCCACGGGTACTCTTCGCGTAGTGATTCAGTGTCCCGGCTGCAAGACTCTAAGTAACTTCTGGCAGGCAGACTATCTGGGACAGGGGGAAAGCAATACAGAACATGGCTGGGCCGTTGTAACGTGGCTAAAATGCGGCGTGGAAAATTGCAAGTCTCCTGTGCCAGTTTTCGCGCATAAGAGTGCAGCCACCACTCCCGAAGATAATCAGCAGGAGTCCGGCACCCGGAATACCAGCCAGCCCACACCGGCCCTTTTATGTAGGGGCTTCCATCCGGTCGCAGAGGAAACGATTCGGAATCTTTTGGAGCAGCTAAAGCGGTAGGGCGCTTCTGTATCTGCGGAGCATCAGTGACAGGGATGTGCATCTGTGGCATAATCCTCCTCAGACGCGGCTGAGAAGGACGCGACTAACAAGTTCTGAGTTTCATAGAAAAGCCCGGAGTGGAGTCCGGGCTTTTCACTTACAACCTGGCATGTCGGGATGCACCTCGCAAAACTGCTCGTGTTTCTTCTCTTGCTGTTCCCGTCTCTTCTCCTGCTCTTCCCGTTCTTTCTCTTTACGTTCCCGCTCACGTTCTCGCCGTTCCGCCGCTAAACACTCTTGATGGCGATTATCCTCTTGACGATTGCGTACCTGACAGTTTTGGAATTCTGTCGTTCCACGGCTTGCATCACAGTATTCGCGTTGAGGCGAAGGACAATCCTGAGCCACGCAAACACTCAGGAGCAGTGACGGAAACAATAGAGCAATGATCCCGTGTCTCATGCCGGAGATACTACACGTAGTCGGTTAAGGAAGGCAATCCGCTTGCCACTCTCGTTCGCGTGCAAGTTCAAAATAAGCCACTACCCGCGAAGGGTTCGGCCCCGGCGATGCTAGGGAATCTTTGATTAAGTCGTTTCACGAAGACTTTGAAAGGGCATGGCTTCAGCCATGCCGGCAGAACCCGCTGAACAAGCGGCTTTAGCCGCCGAGGGTCACACCTTTAGCGAAGCCCGTCCCCCTGGGCGGGTGTGTCAGTCGGTCCCGGGACCGCTGCATTGACATTGACGTTGACATTGACCAGCAGACTCATCTTTATAGGCGCGCCCACCAGCGCTGCCCCAACCACTTCGCCAGCATCGGACTCCTGAACGATAGCAATCAACCGCAAGTTCGCTGGATCAGACGTGGATTTAATCTTCACCAGTACATCACGATCGAAGTTCTTGCCTTTCTCCACCGTCCCCACCTTGCTGATACTCTCAACCACCGCAACATGCCGGATGTCGCGCCCCTTGTTCTCGCCGGCCGAAACGTGCGATGCCGCGTGATCCAGCGCAACCGCTACCAGAATGTCCGCCTTTCGCGCCTTGACCTCCCCAGGCAACGCCTCCACCTCAAGGTGAACCCGCATGGTCTTTGGATTCGCCAGAGAAACGGAAGAAATCCGCACCGGAATTTTGAAATGGCCACGCGCGCTTTCGATGGCGCCTGCCACGGCCTCAGCATTACTCCCATTCAGTTGCCCGGCTCCATCGATCACCATTTGCGGCGTGTAAGGGGAGTTTAATCCGAACCGGCGCGCATAATCGTTCTGGCGAGCCGTAAAAAAACTCGACGAATAAGCGTCCTTCCAGCCGTCGTGATCCCAATAGTCCACATGTTCACTAAGAACAATCACCCGTGCTCCCACGATCGGCTGCGACCCATCCAACTTCTCGAGCAAGGCGTCGGCCGGAGGACAACTCGAACACCCTTCGGAGGTAAACAGCTCCACCAGAACCGGCGCAGCAGCATCGCTTCGAGGAGGATCCGAGGCAACCGCGAACCTGCTGAGATTCATGAGAAGAGTTACAAGAACTGCAATGCGAACAAAAAGAGTGAGAGTAAGTCTCGTCGTCTTCATAGCAACTTCATCCTCGCAAGCGACCCTTCGCAGCCTCGTGCAAGTGTCCGATTTTGGTTCGGCAGATGACCCCAACTTGGCGTCCATTCTAACTCTCTTACCCGGCCCCCGCAAAATGTGCGCGAAAATGTGCACGAAGATCGTCGGCAATCCGCTCCGGTGCGCGATCAACCGCCGCTTCCCAGTGCAACCGCTCCATGTGCATTGCGTCACTTCGGTAATAGGGCAGCATCGCCGTGCGCGTGATCATCGACAGATGTACGCGCCAACCACGCGAGCTGTTCAGCGCCCCCGAATAGAGCGCCAGGTTGAAGCTGTTGTATCCCGTCAATTCGTACCACTCGAGGATGCGTGAGATCCCTGCCGAAAGTGCATTCAGATCATCTTCCGTGAGGTCGAGAAACGTTTCACAGCCCGGTACTACCGCCCGCACCTCATTGAAGCCGATAGGAGCAAAAGCAGTAATCCACCGCGTCCGACCAAGCCGAGCCACGAATCGCAGCCCTCGAGCCTCTTCGGTTTCCACCAGGTCTTCCCAATACGGACGGCCTTGTGCGGTCCAATAAGCGATGCTGGCCTCGCGCTGCAATCGCATGAGAGTTGTAGGGTGCGGATCGAGATAGACCTGAGCGTGCGGATGGGATAGCGATCCACCCGACGGATACAAGTAATTTATGTTGTAGGCGCAGTTCTCGGCTCTCGTATCGAAAGCGTGCACCTTGCGCGCGTAATCCACCGCAACCGAGAGGTTGTCAAATATTCGCTGCGGAGTGAACCCCTTCAATGCCAGCCAGTGCCTCTCCGAGAAAACCGCGACCGCGGCATACTGTGAGTAAGGAACGAGGTTCGGAAACAACACCGACTCTCCCCGCACCAGTCGTCCGCCTCGGTGAATTGGCTCCAACACTTTTGGGGTGACTCTCTGAATTCGATCGGGGCAGAACGGGCAACTGGAACTGGGAGCTTGCAGAGGAGCGAGTGCGCTCTCATCCGCCTTCGAAAGTAAGACACCTTCGGCAATACGAGACGACGTCCCCAGCAGCGGGTCAAACCGGACCTCCACCGACTTAGTCACCTCGGCTCCATCGGGCGCGAGAAAACTGGCTGTAATCTGCTCCGCGTGGAAGCGGATTGGGCCGTTCTCGTCTTCTCTGTTCAGGGCGAAAGCAGGGTCCAAGGACGACCTCCTCGACTCCAAATTACGGCGCGGACTTCGCAAACTGTGACAGAATGTTCTCACATCTTGCCGCCGATCACCCTTTTTCTGGAGGCCTCTATGCCTGGGATCATTGAGTCGGCGCGATAAACGGAACTGGAACTGCACTTCAGCCATCACTCCCGCTAGAATCCTTCCAGGTTCTCCATGGACACCGCCCGCATCGCCGCCCTTCTCGAACCTTTCCTCGATCAATCGCTTCCCGAATCCCAGCTCGAGCAAATATCGATATACATCGATCTATTACTCCGCTGGAACGCCCGCATCAATCTGACCGCCATCCGCAAGGAAGAAGAAATCGTAACCCGCCACTTCGGCGAGTCCTTCTTTATGGCGCGCCACCTCTTCCCCGCGGATGTCCCGGATTCCGCGCCCGTCCCCGCTCTGGATGTCAGTGGTTCCACTGGGTACTGGGTACTGGGTACTGGCAACCAACCACTGACCACTGACCACTGCACGCCACGCGTCCTCGACATCGGCTCCGGCGCTGGATTCCCCGCCCTTCCTCTGAAAATCTGGGCTCCGCACATCCACCTCACGCTCGTCGAATCGAATCACAAGAAGGCCGCCTTCCTCCGCGAAGTAGCCCGCGCACTTACATTGACCAACATCAATGTAATCACCGACCGGGCCGAGACGCTCGCCGCCCGCCCCGACTTCCCCCGCGCCGACGTAGTGACCCTCCGAGCCGTGGAGCACTTCGAAACCATCCTCCCCCAAGCCGTAACTTTCCTGGCCCCCAACGGCACCCTAGCCCTACTGATAGGAGCTGCCCAAATCCCCCGCCTGACACCCCTGACCACCCTGCAATGGCGCCCGCCAATACCAGTCCCAAAGTCACATTCAAGAGTGTTGTCGATTGGTGTACATAAGAAAAGTGGGAAACAATGCATGTAATATGATTAATAGTGGGATACAAGACCATATTCTGTCCTATATTACTGAGATAAGTGGCAAGTGTTTTGCATTGTCTCACAATGAGATGATAACGAAGAGAGTGTTTCACGTGAAACACTTCTCCATGTCGCAATCCTGAGCCCCCTTTTCGACGCACGATTAGCGAAGTGTTTCACGTGAAACACTCGGATGCAGTTGCACAAAATTCTGGCATTGATTTCGCAGGTGCATTCGCATATTCTGGCGCGCAACAGACAAGAAAATAAAATCATGGGACGTGTCATCGCAGTTGCCAACCAGAAGGGTGGCGTCGGCAAGACTACGACTGCCATCAACCTTGCCGCATCACTCGCCGCCGCTGAGGTCAACACGCTGCTGGTGGACTGCGATCCGCAGTCGAACTCAACCAGCGGCTTGGGCCTGGTGAAGAATCCGGAGCGCATCAGCATTTACGACGTGCTAACGGGCGTGGCCTCCGCGGAGGAGGCTCTGCAGCTCACTGAGCTCGAACAGCTCTGGCTGATTCCATCGCACAAGAATCTGATCGGCGCGAACATTGAGCTGGTGGGGTCGGAGCGGCGCGAGTATCGTCTGCGCGACACGCTCGCAAGTTTGCGCGAGCGCTTTCAGTTCATCGTGCTGGATTGTCCGCCGGCGCTCGATCTGCTTACGTTGAACGCGCTGGTCGCCGCAGACGGGGTGCTCATCCCGATGCAGGCGGAGTACTTTGCGCTCGAGGGTGTGTCGGAGCTGCTCGACACCATCGAGCGGATACGCGTCGAACTGAATCCTGCGCTCGCGGTTGAGGGCGTGGTGATCACGATGTTCGATGAGCGCACGAATCTGGCGCAGCAGGTGGCGGAGGAGCTGAAGAAATATTTTGGCGAGAAGCTGCTCGAGACTACGATCCCGCGGAACATACGGCTGGCGGAGGCTCCGAGCCACGGGCAGCCGGCGTTGTTGTATGACGTGCGATCGCGGGGGGCGGAGAGCTACATACGTCTGGCGAAGGAGATCCTGGACCGGCAGGCGAAAGCGGTGAGCGGGCCGGGAGAAGCGGCTTAGATTTATGGATATAAATATTTATGTACATCGATATATATGGGAACGGTCAAGAGTGTTGAGAGCTGGAAAGGCCAGGAGAATTACTTGATGACTACGGCGAATGCGGCGGCGGGGAAGACTGGGGCGGAGAAGGTTCACGAAAAGCTGGCGGAGAAGCGGCGGGCTTTGGGGCGAGGGCTGGAATCGCTGTTGCCGGGGCCACGGGTGGTGACGGTGCCGGCGGCGCCCGCGCCTGCGAGTTCTCAGTTCCCAGTTCTCAGTTCTCAGGTACCCGACTCATCGCTTTCCTCTGCTCACGGTGGACGGGCGGGGACGCCCGTCGCTCCACCGACTGCGGTGGCTGGAACCTTGGACGAGTTGCAGGCCGCGGGGCGAACGCCGGACGGTGAGAGCGTATTTGAGCTGGTTCTTGATCAGATCGACCAGAATCCGCACCAGACGCGGCAGGAGTTCGACCTGAAGGCCCTCGGGGACCTTGCCGGTTCGATCCAGGCGCAGGGGGTATTGCAACCGATCGTGGTTCGTCCAGCGGCGGTGCGGCCAGGAGCGGTGCGCCCCGGAGTGGCGGGTCCAGAAAGCAAGGAGCGCTTCACGCTGATCCTGGGCGAGCGACGTTTCCGCGCGTCGAAAATCGCCGGGAAGACGACGATCCCGGCGATCGTGAAGCTGGTCTCCGAGCAGCAGGCGGCGGAGATGACACTGGTGGAGAACCTGCAGCGGCAGGACCTGCACTGCCTGGAGCAGGCAAAAGCTTTCGCCAACCTGAGTACGGAATTCCATCTGACGCAGGAACAAATTGGGAGCCGGGTGGGCGTGTCGCGCGAGCAGGTATCGAATTATCTGCGGCTGCTGAAACTGCCGGAGGAGGTACAGGCGGCGCTGCGGAGGAACGAGCTGACATACAGTCACGCGCGTTTGTTGCTTTCCCTGGAAGACGACAGCACGATTTCTAAAGTGGCGCGGGTGGCAATCGCAAAGAAGATGTCGGTGGCGCTGCTGGCGGAGATGGTGATGGACAAAAACGTTCCCCCGGGCGAGCCCCAACAGCGGCAGCCGAGCGGAGCGCGGTGGGTGGATCCGAATGTGCGGGCGGAGCAGCGGTCGCTGGAAGCCGCACTGGGGATGAGAGTGCGGATCAAAGATCGGAAGGGGAAGGGGAAGATCACGATTGAGTATGGGACGCTGGAGGATTTTGATCGGGTGGTTGGGATGTTGAAAGGGAACTAGAGGCAGGTTTCAGAGGTTTTGTTTTAGGGGAATCTCGGGAGTAACAAGTGGGATCGGATTGCTGTTTGGACCCCGGACTTTGCTTGCTGTCGCATCTCTTCTCGGGAAACCAGGTTGGAAGTGGCGCTTTCACAAACCTTCGTACTTCGCGGTCGGAAGCCGTTCCCCATCGGCCGAGGAAGAACGACCACAGGGGCTGAAGCCACGCCGATATCGCGCTGGTCACGCGGCGATCCACGCATTCGTTGGTTGGGACTGGGTCGTCCCTGCCGGGGCTGGGTTCCATCAGGGGTACTTCGCGGGGCTAATCAGGGGCCTTGTCCAGCGATCCGCGCTATCCTAAGTGGCCCGTCTGTACCACTTATTACTTTCCTGATTCTCCCTGCCTGGCAGTAAAAGTTTCTGGCTATTCTCTTTACTTGTTATGGTTTTGTTTTGCGCTGACAGTGGGCGTCGCTTGGTTTAGGATTCGAGCTTCTTGTGCGCGATCCAATGTTCAGGCCGACTCCCAAGCAGACGCTGCTGCTGATCTTGCTGCCTATGCTGGGGACGGTTTTGTGTCTTCGGCTTTATCTTCACCTGGTGCGGGTGCAGCATGTCTATCCGGGTGGATATCTGGTTCATCATTTGTTTGTTGGAGTGCTGATCGAACTGCCGGCGGCGTTCATTCTGGCCTTTGGGGCGCGGCGGCGAGTGGTGGCATTTTTGGCGCTCGGGGCTCTGGGGGTCGGAAGCGGAATGATTCTGGATGAGGTCACTTATCTGGTGCTTACTAAGGCTAGCGATCTCGATTATGTTTCCTGGGTCTCGCTGGGTGGGGCGATTGGGTTGGTTACTCTGGCGGCGATTGGGTTGGTGGGGATTTACTTGGTACGGCGCGATTGAGACAGCGGATGGTTTGGGACGGTCTTAATTTATTCCAGAAAAGAGGGCTGGGGTGTCGATCTGGGGTGAGAACTGCCTTCGTCGGCGCTGGCGGTTGGCTGAGGTAGGGGTCCCTTCGGCTTCGCTCAGGGCAGGCTCTTCGACTCCGCCGCGCCATCCGCTTCGCGGATGACGTGGCTGCGCTCAGGATGACATTGGTGAGGGGATATGGGATTCATTGACGTTTTGTTTGGACGGCCTTTGGCCTCTTCTGAGGATGAGGGGCAGCGGATTACTCCGGCGCAGGGAATCCCTACGTTTGGGCTGGACGCCTTGAGTTCGGCGGCTTACGGACCGGAGGCGGCTTTGACTATTTTGCTGCCTTTGGGGTTGCTGGGGGTGCGGTACATTGTGCCGCTGACGGCGGCCATCATTGGGCTGCTGGTGATTGTGTTCTTCAGTTATCGGCAGACGATTGCGGCTTATCCGATGGGCGGGGGATCTTATACCGTCGCGCGGGAGAATTTGGGAAGCGGGGCGGGATTGCTGGCGGGCGCGGCTTTGATGATCGATTACCTGCTGAATGTGGCGGTGGGCATATCGGCAGGGATCGGAGCTTTGGTTTCGGCGGTGCCCCGGTTGCAGCCCCATACTTTGGCGCTGTGTCTGGGGGTGCTGGTTATATTGACGATGGTCAATCTTCGGGGAGTTAAGGAGGCGGGATCGGCTTTTCTGGCTCCCACTTACTTGTTTGTGGGGACGCTTGGAGTGGTGATTGTGCTGGGTTTTTATAAAGTGGTCGTGTCGGGGGGACATCCTTTAGCGGTGGTTTCTTTGGCGCGGGCGGAGACGGGGCAAGCCCCGTCTCTACAGTTGGTGGGAGTTTGGATTCTTTTGAAGGCGTTTGCTTCGGGATGCACGGCTCTTACTGGCGTGGAGGCGGTCAGCAATGGAGTGCAGGCGTTTCGGAAGCCGGTGGTTCCGGCGGCCCGGGCTACGTTGACGGCGATCATCGCGATTCTGATTTTGCTGCTGGGGGGAATTGCGGTGCTGGTGAAGTACTACGGAATAATGGCCACTGATCCGGGGCAGGCGGGGTATCAGAGCGTGTTGTCGCTGCTGACGGCGGCGGTAATGGGCAAGGGAATTTTTTACGATCTGACCATGTTCTCGGTTTTGCTGGTGCTCTGCCTGTCGGCTAACACTTCGTTTGCGGATTTTCCCCGGCTGTGCCGGGTGGTGGCTCGGGACGATTATCTTCCGCATTCGTTAACGATTCGGGGACGGCGGCTGGTGTACTCGCAGGGGATCTCGGCATTGGCGATTTTGGCGGGGCTGCTGCTGATTTTATTTGGCGGGGTGACGGACCGGTTGATTCCTTTGTTTGCGGTGGGGGCGTTTCTGGCTTTCACTTTGTCGCAGGCGGGGATGGTGGGGCATTGGCTGAAAACGGCATCGTGGGCGGAGGCCTGGCATAGCATCCTGGTCAACGGGTTGGGAGCGTTGGCTACGGGGATCACGGTGCTGGTGGTAGTGGTGGCCAAGTTTGCCGAGGGCGCTTGGGTGGTGGTGCTGTTGTTGCCGGCGGCGTTGGTGTTTATGGGACGGGTGCGACGTCATTATGAACGGGTGGCGGCGGAAACTGCGCTGACCGGCCGGGTGATTCCGGATGCTCGGGAGCTGGCGCCTCCGATTGTGATTGTTCCGGTGGAGAAATGGAATGCGGCGACGGAGAAGGCGCTGCGGTTCGCTATGACTTTGTCTCCGGATGTGAGGGCGGTGCATGTGACTTGCGAGGCGGATGAGAATCGGCCTTCGTGGTTGGATGAATTGCCGGCGGAGGCGCGGAAGCCGACGCTGGTAACATTGCCGTCGCCGTTTCGGCTGGTGCTTCATCCGATTGTGGATTACGTGCTGCAGGTGGAGAAGGAGAATGCGGAGCGGACGATTGCGGTGGTGATTGCGTCGATGGTGGAGCGGCACTGGTATCACTATTTTCTGCACAATCAGCGCGCGGAGATATTGACGGCGCTGCTGCTGATGGGCGGGGATGAGCGGATCAATATTGTTAATGTGCCTTGGTATTTGAAGGCGTAGAAAAGCCAGGTTTCAAGGTTTCAGAGTTTCAAGGTTTCAAGGACTTCTTCACACTCTCCAATGGTCGGGGCGCCAGTTCTGGATTGATTTTTTGATGTCTTGGGCGGCTAGCTTTTCGTTCAGGGCTCGGGCGGCTAGCGCGGGGAGTTCGGCGTCGGAGGCGAAGCGCAGCGCGATTAGTTGCGCTTCGGTAAATTCCGGGATGCGGGGACGAAGGGCTGGGTCGAGCAAGGTCGCGAGCCGCAATCTTTCTTCGAGGCGGATGACGCGATCCTGCACCTTGAGGGCGTAAAGGCGGATCTTGAAGACGGCGACAAGCACCGCGATCACGACGACGACCAACCATGCCGAATGCAGGCCTGGCCTTCGGACCAGATGGACGATGGTCGCGATCAGCGTGATGACGAATACGGGCAGGATGAAAAAGTGGAAGAGCGGATCATAGCGCGTGTGATGGGAAAAACTCTGCGGGGATGAGTCGGGCATGGGGAAGGCTCCTTTCTTGAGCTTTGATTATCCTCGCACGAATGGAGCGATGGGGAAATCGTGGGGGCAGTTCGTGGGGAAATAGGTTCTTTCCAAACCGATTGCCAGGAGCGGGAAGCAGGCTTTTATGAACGCACGATGAATGCAAAGTTTTGCACAATTTTGAAGTTGACAGCCGCTACGGCGTGAGTACACTCGTTCCGCCGGAGGAACCGAAATCTGGACACATCTATTCGGATACCTCCCGGCAAATCCCTCATGGAGGACCTCTCCCAAATGACAAGATCTCGATTGTTTCTAGTCTTTGCTTCCCTGGTAATCGTTGCCTTCGTTGCTTGCGGCCAGCTAGCCCAAGCAGAAGAAACTCCACATCACGGGCACTTTCAGGTGTTAGCGAAATCGCAAGCGGCGCACTCGGAAACTGCCCCGGCCGCCAACCTCTACCTCGCGTGGGCGGATTTTGCAACTTTTTCCAACGCGCTCAATTCAGACAATACGTACCTGTGGCCCTGCTTCGGCAATTACGTGCCCAGCAGCGGCACCAACACCGGGAATCCCGCGAACGCCGATTGCCCCACCATCGGTGACCCCCAGGTTCCATTCGGAGGCGGAGTCGTGCTGGGCGTTCCCGAATACGTCTGGTCGCTCTCGGACTGCAACGCCACCACCACCACCGCCGCAGACTGCGCCGACCAGGAGACGTTCGTCGAAGATACCACCGGCGACATGACCGACGAGGTACTTTTCTCGCTGGAAATCGTGCAGGGTACGAAAGTTATTTACGACACGGGCACCCAAGACTACGGCCCCAACCCATTCGGTCTGACGGCGGCGCAATACCCCGTCACCTGGATCAACTACAATCCGCTGAACCTCGGCGATATGGGCATCGCGACTGGCCCGAACAATGGCAACTGCTTTGCCAGCTATAACTACCCTGAAGCACAAGGTAGTTACGCCGGTTTCTTTACTGTCGCGGCCAAGAAGACTTGCGTCCCCGCAGTTTCGGGCCTGGCTACCGGCACAGCGACAATCGAGCTCGGTACAGCCACATATACAAAATCGACGTCGGCAACAACCTGTGCTCCAGCTGGCGTCAATCCCTGTTGGACCGTCAAATGGGTGTCGAAACATAAGGAGACGGCGAAGTTCTCCATTTGGCTGGAGTAGGCATCCGAAGCAAGAAGCCGCCAGGTGAAACAGCTTCTTCAACCGACTTCCCAGGCTCAGATCCAGTACATGAGCCTGGGATGTTTTTTTCACGGATGATTTAATATCCTAAGTTCCTCAGCCATTTTCTTCGATCGATTTTTCCTCGAACTATGACCCCGGTCTCCACCCTCGGCGCGACGAAGCGAAGCAAAACCACCAAGCAAGCGGATACTCGGCTGTCTTTTAAGTCATTTCTCGCGCTCGACCGGCAAACGCTGGCGCTTTCTCTGCTGCTATTCGCCGCCGTGCTTGCCTTTTACAGCTCCATCACTCACAACGGGTTCATCGATTTTGACGATCCCGGTTACATTCTGGAAAACGACCAGGTGAAAGCCGGACTCACGTGGAGCACGGTGGAGTGGGCGTTCACCACCGATGCCGCGTCTAACTGGCACCCGCTGACCTGGCTCTCTCACGCTTTGGACTGGGAGCTGTTTGGTTCGAACCCGGTTGGACCGCACTGGGTGAATGTGGTGCTGCACGGCTTGAACGCGGTGCTGCTGTTCTGGGTATGGCAAAGCGCTTCCGGATTTCGCTGGCGCAGTCTGACGGTGGCGGCATTATTTGCGCTTCATCCCATCAATGTGGAATCGGTGGCATGGGCATCGGAGCGGAAGAATGTGCTGAGCATGTTCTTCGTTCTGCTGGCGCTCGTGGCCTATGTCTGGTACGCGCGCAAGCCGGGGCCCGGGCGCTCTACAGCTGTGGCGGGCTGGTTCGCGCTGGCACTGCTCGCCAAGCCGCAGGTCATCGCGTTTCCATTTCTGCTGATGCTGTTCGATTACTGGCCGCTCGGGCGGATTGGCGCCGCGACTGCCCCGACCGGAAACCTGCCGCAATTGACGAAAGCATCGATGGTCCGGGAAAAAACGCCGCTCCTGGTGTTGTCGGCAGCCAGCGCCGTGATCACCATGATTGCGCAGACGCTGGGAGGCGCGGTTCAGGATCTTGCCCATTACGGCGTAAGCTTGCGGTTGGAAAATGCCGTTGTTTCCTATGTGCGTTATATGGGAAAGGCCTTCTGGCCGACCAGGCTGGTCGCGCTGTATCCTCATCCCACCAAACTCTATCCCGCCTGGCAAATAGGCGGGGCTGCTTTGTTGTTGCTGCTGATCACTGCCGTGGTGTGCGCGCGCCGGCGAGAGCAGCGCTACCTTGCCGTGGGATGGTTCTGGTTCCTGGGCAGCCTGGTGCCCATGATCGGGCTGGTGCAGGTGGGAGAGCAGGCCATGGCGGACCGTTATGCCTACCTGTCGTTCATCGGATTGTTTGTGATGACGGTGTGGCTGGTGGCCGACCTCGCTACAGTCCTGCGCATTTCGGGCAACTGGCTCGCCGCTCCGGCGGTTGGCTGCCTGCTGCTTCTTGGCACTCTCACTTACCGCCAAGTGGGCTACTGGCATGACAACGAAACCTTCTGGCGGCGAGCCGCCGAGCTTACCACGGGCAACTATGTAGCCGAGCTGGATCTCGCCGGCATTTACCACAAGCAGGGCCGGAACGAGGAAGCGGCACAGCACCTCCACGCCGCCCTCGCCATCAACCCCGACGATCTGATGGGCAACCTCTACCTTGGAGCCGATGAGCGCTACCGCGGCAATCTGACGGCAGCTATCGAGCGCTATCAATTCGTGGCGGTTCACGCCGCCCGGCCACGGCTTATCGCGCAAGCGAATACTGAACTGGGAGCCGTCTATCTCCAAATGGGGCAGTTGGGGAATGCGAAGCAGTGTCTCGAAACCTCGCTTCGGCTCGTGCCCAACCAACCCAACCTAATGGCCATGCTTGGCGTGATCGCGCAGAAAAATGGCGACCTGCCCGAAGCTGTCCAGCAGTACCAGCGAGCCTCCGCGCTGCAGCACAGCGACGTTGAGGAGTTGCTGCTGGCGCAGGCTTTGCGGCAGGAGGGGCGCTTGGACGAGGCCAACGCGATTTTCAAGCGCGTGGCGCGCACTTCGCCGAATCTTGCGGCGGCGGAGAAAACCGCAGCGGCGCTTCTTGCCGGGAAGTAAGTCACGGCTTAGAAGCGTGGCGAACGAAACAACTGCCTCATCCGCGGCTGCCAGCGCGAAGCAATTCCTTACGGACGCGGTTTAATCTGTGCCGCTACCGTAATCTAGCAATTTAATCGTTGGGATTTATCCTGCGATAAAAGCCTCGCGACTAAATCCTGTGGAGGCGCTACGCTACGAGCGAACGTTTACAGGCGCTGGTCGTATAGAACAATAAATCATGACTTCTGTGCGAATGGACAAGTGGCTCTGGGCCGCCAGATTCTTCAAGACGCGAGTACTGGCTGCACGAGCATGTGAACTCGGCAGGATTCAATCCAACGGGCAGGCGGCCAAGGCTGCGCGCGAGGTCCGGATTGGAAACATGTTGCACGTGACCAACGACGGCGGCGACTTTCAGGTGGAAGTTCTGCTTCTCAGCGAGGTGCGCGGTCCGGCTTCGGTTGCGCAGACACTCTACCGCGAGACGGAGGCGAGCCGGGAGCTGCGTTTGAAAGTGGCAGCCGAGCGTAAGGCGATGAAGCAGTTCGAAGAGCTACCCGCTGGCAGACCGTCAAAACGCGATCGCAGGAAAATCATCCAGTTCCGGGGGAGAGCCTGAACGCAGGCGAATATCCGGTAGCGTTGTCCGCAGGCTGATAGAGTTTGTACGACTATTGCCGATCGACTTCTAAGAATCAGAAGTGAACGGCGCGCGCTTGGTCGCTCGTATGTCGAAGTCCCGTCGCAACCCGGCCATCCTCCCGCTAGACGGCGCCCCCTTCGCCGTCAAGCAGCGCAAGCCTGTCCCGCATGAATTCGTGCTCGACGCGCTCGCTCGGTTGTCGCCCGAGACCCGCTCCATGTTCGGCTGCCTCGCGATCTATGTTCAGGACAAGATTGTCCTCATCCTCCGTGACAAACGCGACCAGACGGCCGACAACGGAGTGTGGCTCGCCACCACCGAGGAGCACCACCAGAGTCTGCGGCGGGAGTTCCCCAACATGCGATCCATCCAGGTGTTCAGGAAGAAGGTAACTGGCTGGCAGGTCCTTCCGGCCGATGCGCCGGATTTCGAGGAAGCGGCGATGCGCGCTTGCGAGCTAGTTCTCGCGGGGGATCTTCGTATCGGGAAAGTGCCGGCATCGCGACGGGCCTCGGGATCGGTCGCCAGGAAAACGGCGAAATCTTCGAAGCGGCCGAAGGTAATTAGAAGGAACATCGACCCGGCACACTAGACTACGCATCTGCCTCTGGCAATCGACTGAGCGGCTCAATGATGTGCAGGCCGCACTCTGTCTTGGCTGTGCCCGGCCAGCGCCCTGCCCTGGGATCTTCGCCCGGACGGACGGCGCGCGTGCAATGGGTGCAACCAATACTCGGATAATTCTGATCGTGGAGTGAGTTGTAAGGCACGCCGTGTTCCAGGAGATAGCGCCAAACTTGCTTCGAACTCCAGTCGGCGATCGGGTTCACCTTCACCAGCCCAAATTTCGCGTCCCACTCGATTTTGCGGGCGCCCTTGCGAAATGAGGTCTGGTCGCGGCGAATGCTCGTGATCCACGCGCCCAGTTCACTCAGCTTGCGGCGAAGCGGCTCAACCTTCCGCAGGTTGCAGCATTGGTCGGGATCGCGCGCCCAAAGCTCCGCACCGTGAACCCGCTCCTGCTCCTCGGGCGAGAGCAGCGGAAAAACTCTCTCAATCTTGATTTCGTATTTGTGCTCGATTCTGTCGATCAGGCTGTAGGTCTCCGGAAACAGGAATTCGGTGTCGACCGTGAACACGCGAAAATCCTTGCGCACGCGCGAGGCCATATCAATAAGGGCCATGCCCTCGGCCCCAAACGCCGACGAAATGGCAACGCCGTTTCTGAAGGTCTCAAACGCCCAGGCCAGCACCTGCTGCGGACTCCAACTCTCTGCGTTCAACTGCGCTTCTGCGATCTTGTTTTTCACGTTATCAACTCCTCATCTGCTCCCAGGCGTGGCGCCTTCGAGAAGAACGTTTTGAAAAATTGCCGCTGGAAGCAAACTGTCGTTTCCTAGCGGCAGGCCCGGCATCACAAATTCATCCACCATGGCGGCGGGATCGGCCAAACCCGCGACTTCGCCGACGACCAACAGCGTTGGAGCGGCGAGTTGCGGCGCGCGACGCAGACCGAGCACAGTCGTGCGATGCGTTTGCTGGCGCCTGGTGGTGGCACGCGAGATGATGGCGCAGGGCGTCTCGCCGGCAAGGCCGGCCGCTGTCAACCTCCGCGCGATATCCGAATAATCTTGTCCCGGCATGTAAATCACCAGAGTCGCTCCGCTCGTGACCAACTTGCTCCAATCGGCGGCATCTTTTACAGAAGCTTGATTTTCGGAGGCACGATGCGCGGTCATGAGCACCAGCGCCGACGACGCTCGCCGATGCGTCAGCGGAATCTGGGCCCGAGCGGCCGCACCCAGAGCCGAAGTCACGCCCGGGACAATCTCGAAAGGAATGTTGCTTCTGCGCAGGGATTCGATCTCTTCCCCGGCGCGTCCGAAGATCAGCGGATCGCCACCCTTCAGCCGGACCACGCGCAGTCCGGAGGACGCCAACGCGACCATCAGCCCATTGATCTCACCTTGCAGGATTTTCTTTTTCCCGCAGCGCTTGCCCACGTTGTAAATCTGGGCGGTTGGCGGAATCAGTTTCAGAATCTCGGGCGCGACCAGGTCGTCGTGCAGAACCGCTTCAGCCGTTCGCAGAAGACGAAGCGCCTTCAATGTCAGCAACTCCGGATCACCCGGCCCTGCGCCTACCAGATAGACCTTCGCCTTCATGCTCCCTCTCCTTTGCGCTCAACTTTTTGTGCTTACCTTCTCGCGCTCAATTCTTGGATTTTGGCCAGGGCCGCTTCGAACGCTTCACGGCTCGCCAGGGAGTGCAGCAACTCCCACTTCGTCTCCTGGTCGAGACCGCTGGCCAGAATCAGCCGCCTTGTCTCGCCGAGCTGCTCAACCCATGCCGCGTAGCCCTCCCCGAACTGCCGTTCCAGCCGCTGCCGAATTCTCTGCGCCAGCACTGGACTCTGCCCCGCGGTTGAAATCGCTATCTGCAGGTCGCCGCGCCGCACGACTGCGGGGTAATAGAAATCGCAATACTCCGGAACATCCACCACGTTGCAGAGCACTCCGCGCCGCTGCGCCTCTTGATAGATGAGTTTGTTCAGACTTTCTGAAGCCGTTGCCGCGACCGCCAGAAACTTGCCGTCGAGATCGCCCGCCGTGAACGCGCGCAGTTCCAGTTCGATCTTGCCGGCGTCGGCCCATTCGCGGACTTGGCCGCTGGCCGCAATCGCGACCACATGGACGCTCGCACCCGTGTCGATGAGCCCTCCGATCTTGGGCTCGCCGACTTTGCCCGCGCCGACAACCAGGCACTGCTTCCCCGCCAGCTTCATGAACATTGGGAAGAGATTAGTCACCGTCTCCTCCGGCCGATTGTGCTAAGCGTCTAACATTCACCGGCGGCGCATCGCGGCTGACCGCCTCAACCGGTGCGCCTGCCAGAAATTCTCGCAACTCCGTGTCCGTGTGCCGGGCAAAAAACCGGCGCAGGTTTTCGCCTGCCTGACGTGTGGCGAGGTATTGCCGGAGCAATCGCTCGATTGCCTCCGGAACCTCAGTCGCAAGGCAGCGATATCCCACCGGCCGCGCCGTCCCCTGATGCAGGCCCAGCGCACCGCCAACGCAAAAGTAATAGGCATCGACAAGACGTCCGTCGACCTTCATCTTTTTGCCATCAATGCCAATATCGGCAATCCAGTGCTGCCCGCAACTGTTCGGGCATCCCGTAACGTGCAGCTTCAGCTGCTGATCGAAGCCCGGCAGACGCTCATCCAGTTCTTCCACCAGCCAGCGGGAAAAACTTTTCGTCTCCGTGATCGCGAGCTTGCAGAATTCCGTGCCGCTGCACGCGACGGTGCCGCGATAGAAGGGCGAGCCGCCCACTCGCAATCCAATCGCGTCCAATTCCTTGGCCAGGCTCTCAGCATTAAAAAGGGGAACGTTCACGATGAGCAGGTTCTGCATGTTGGTGGTGCGCAGATTGCCCGCCGCGTAGCGGTCGGCCAGATCGGCGGCAGCGTGCATTTGCTCCGCGGTAATTCGTCCGCGAAGCACCGCCGCTCCCACATAGCAGTAACCCGGTTGCTTCTGCGGATGAATTCCCACGTGGTCGCGATAAACGTCCTCCGGCGCCAATTCCTCGACCGCGGGATCGAATTGAAATCCGATACGCCGCTGCAATTCCTCCAGGAAACTCTCCGCCGTCCATCCCTGCCGCAGGAAAAGAAATTTCAGCCGCGCCCGCTCGCGATGTTCCCGCAATACATCCGAGTCGCGAAACAGCTCCGCAATCCCAATAATGGCGGGCATCACCTGATGCCAACGGACAAACGCGTTCAATCGCGCTGCCAGGTGCGGTTCGGTAGAGAGGCCTCCAGCAACGCGCAGGGAGAAACCGACCTCGGGCCTGCCGTGCAGCACGCGAGTCGTCGCGGTCAGGCCCACATCGTTGATCTCCGGGTACGGGCACCACACACGGCATCCTGTGATCGAGATCTTGAATTTGCGTGGAAGATTGTAGAAGTCGCCATTCCCCGCCAGCATTCGCGAGGCTTCGAGCGCTATCGGCGAGGCGTCGCAAATCTCGTCCGCGTCCACTCCCGCGACCGGGCAGCCAGTCACATTGCGCGTAACATCGCCGCAGGCGCTGGTCGTGTTCAATCCAACCTTCGCGAGCGCTTCGAGCAGATCTGGAAGCGCCTCGATCGTGACCCAGTGCAACTGAATGTTCTGGCGCACGGTGATGTCGGCAATTCCGTGAGCGTAGCGGCGGGTGAGTTCGGCAATGGTTCGCAGCTGTTCGGAACGGAGCAGACCGCTGGGGATCCGGATTCTGACCATGAAGCATTGCAGCGCCCGGCCTTCTCCGCCCTGACCGCCGGTAACGCCCACCCCGTCGCCCTGCGTGTACACTCCCCACCAGCGAAAATAGGTCCCCAGCCACTCCGGTGGGATGGACTCGAACCCCTCACGGGCGAAGCGCCGGATTTCTTCCAGGCCTTCCCATGGATTCTTGGAGCGTTTGAGACGCTCGACTCTTTGTGCTTTGGTTTCTTGCGCTGTGTCTGTCATCGCCTGTTTTACCCCCGCCTGATTTGTCCCTGCCTGTGTTGTCCCCAAATAAAAAACCCACCGCCAGATTGGTCTGGCGGTGGGTTATAAGTGCCGGTATTAGAAAAAAATCTTTAGGTCGGCAGCCTCCCCGCGCCAGCGCACACGAATGCACAACAACAACAAGTGCACATGCACATCGCGGAAAGATTCTGCCTTACCATGATTGGCATTCTAGGTTGAACGATTCCAGCGGTCAACCAACTTCAGTACTGTCCTGGATCAATATTTTCGATCCCACAAATCGAAATTTCCGGTTCGCTCCAATTCTAGTGCTGGGCGAGGTCCCGCCAGTCCAGAATGACCTTGCCGGTGTTGCCCGTGCGCATGACGGCGAATGCCTGCTCGTGTTCCCGCCAGGAGAAGTGATGTGTAATGACTGGAGCAATGTCGAGGCCGCTCTCCAGCATTACCGTCATCTTGTACCAGGTTTCGTACATCTCGCGGCCATAGATGCCTTTGATGGTCAGCATATTAAAGATGACCTGATGCCAGTCGATTGCCATCTCTCCCGAAGGGATGCCGAGCAGCGCGATTTTGCCCCCGTGGCTCATGTTCGCGAGCATGTCGCGGAAGGCCGATGCGTTGCCTGACATTTCGAGCCCTACGTCGAATCCCTCGCGCATGCCGAGTTTCTGTTGCACTTCTTTAAGGCTTGTGGTTCGTGGGTCGATGGCCATGGTGACGCCAACCTTCGCGGCCAGCTCCAGCCGGTACGGGTTCACGTCGGTAATTACCACGTAGCGGGCTCCCGCGTGTTTGGCAATCGCAGCTGCCATGATTCCGATGGGCCCCGCTCCAGTGACCAGCACGTCTTCTCCAAGCACGGGAAAAGAAAGCGCGGTATGAACGGCATTGCCGAACGGATCGAAGATGGCGGCAATGTCGGGTTTGATTCCCTCGCTGTGCTTCCAGATGTTCGACATGGGGAGCACGATGTATTCCGCAAACGCTCCGGCGCGGTTTACGCCGACGCCTTGGGTATGAGCACAAAGATGGCGCCGTCCGGCCAGGCAGTTGCGGCAGCGGCCGCAAACCACATGGCCCTCGCCGCTGACCAGTTCTCCGACTCGGAAATCCGCCACATTCGAGCCGACCGCGACGATCTCGCCCATAAATTCGTGGCCGATGATCAGCGGAACCTTAATGGTCGCTTGGGCCCAGGCATCCCATTCGTAAATATGCAGGTCGGTGCCGCAGATTCCGGTCAGAAGAACGCGGACTTTGACGTCATTGATGCCAATCTCCGGTTCGGGAACGTCTTCGAGCCAAAGACCACAACTCGGTTTGCTTTTTACAAGAGCTTTCATTTTGACTGACCTTATGCAGTTCGTTTGAGGTGCAGGATTAAGGGATTCTCGACCCATCATAGATCTTTGATGTTTGCCGGATCAAGAAAGCGGACGTAGACAGCATACGCCCTGCGGGTGCGCAAGCGCGTGGGGCTGGTGGAATTGGGTAAGCAGACCGTGAGTTTGCCAGCGTCCCTGGCGCGGTGGTGCCACTTGCCTGATATGCCCGCCCGCTCTGCGGCGGCAAGGATACAGCTGGCAGTAATCTTCCTCTCTTCCTTACTGACTTACTAAGATCTACGTCTGTTGCTGCGATCTTCTGCCGCCGTCAGTTGCAGGACGTGTATTCAAATCCATCACCGCCTGCAACCCCGCAGGTATGTCGAACCGGTTGGCCCTTGCAAACTCGGCTATTTCCTCCAGGGTTCCAAAGCTGGGGATACTCTCGCGGACAGTTACAGCTCGTGCTGCAGTAAGACACCCAAAGATAGCAGCGTCCACAAGTGAAGCGTCATGATACAGGCCAAAAGCAAGACCGGCGGTGAAGGCGTCACCAGCACCCGGAGTGTCCACGGCGGTAACCTTGAATGCAGGGAGGGCCTGAGTAGTCTCTCCGTTCGCGACGAAAGCGCCCTTCTCGCCGAGAGTGATAACAACCTGTTTGAGTCCGAAGTAATCTCGCAGCCGGTCAGCAAGCCAGTTGGGCTCTTGCGGTACGTCCGGCGATTCACTCAGCAGGGTGCCCGCTTCGTTTTCGTTTGGGACCAGCAGGTCAACGCCGGCCAGTTCGCTAGATTGGACAGGTTCGGCCGGACCGGGCGTCAGAATCGTAAACGCCCCGAGCGACCTTGCCAGCCGCGCAGCGTAAAGCGCGGTAGAGATCGGAATCTCAAGTGTAATGAGCACCACCTTTGCCTGCGCGAGAATAGGCTTGGCAAGGTCAACTTCCTTACTAGAGAACTCGGCATTCGCCCCCATCGCTGTGGTGATGGCTGGTATGCCTTCAGGATTTATCATGACGAACCCGCAGCCGGTGGCAGTCTGTCGGCTGCGGGTAAGGTAAGAAAGATCAACCCCCGCCGCAGTCATCCAGGACGCTCCCATATCACCTAGTCGATCCTGGCCGACGCACCCTACGAAATGCGTTGGTAATCCCAGGCGTGCGCAAGCGATTGCTTGATGTGAACCCTTACCGCCATCAAGCGCTTCTTTGTAGTCCCAGCCCAGCACAGTTTCATCCGCTCCAGGAAAACGCGCGACGCGCATGAATAATCCTTGAACATGACTACCGACTACTACTACCCCTTTTCTTAGCATCATTGGCCTCGCATTGCGAAACGGCTAAATGCCCAACGGAGGACATGCCGCGGTTGCAGCATCCACCGTAACGACACAATCACTGTGCTCCTGCACGTAGGTCACGGGGATCTCCGGACTAACATTACCGAATAAAAGAATGCGGATTACGGTTTGTTTCCACGCACCAGTTTCGCTGTAGAGCCGGATCCGGCGCGCGGCGAGCAATTCCCGCATGCCAACGGTGATGACCATAGGCGGGATAACGTCAGAACACCCACCCGCGCCTCGTTGACTTAGGGCGATCAACGTGTCTTCATTCAAGTGGAGAACGCGGGTCGTACAGTTACGGAACTCTTCCTTACTAACTCGATACCACGGGGAACGGGGCGGCTCGTTGAATGCAATATGGCCACGGTAACCTATGCCGCCGTAGACCGAATCGATTCCCCCGACCTGTTCCATTCCCTCCGCCATTGCATCCAACCTGGAAATGTCAGGAAAGTGCCGCTGCTCTAAGGGTACGTTGATACTGGGATCGATGCGATCGTAAAGGTTCCTGCTCATCCAACCCTTGTAACTGTAGGGATGATCCATCGGAAGGTGGCGCCCTTGCCAATCGAGGTGATCATCCATGTGGAAGATGTGCAGATTTCTCAGATCGATCCGCTCGCGATTCACTCTTTCAGTAAAGATGGGATATTGTCCGCGGGGACCACAAGGAAGAATCCAGCGCGTTGGGCTATGCGTTGCGTTGTTGCGCTTAACTTCATCAATCATGGTGGTTGCGATATCCTGGTAGACGTCAGACGGTGTGGGCAGGATTCTCAACTTTACTTTTGCATGCCGATGGCTGGACAATTCCTCTGCCGGGATCTTGCACCACTCAAACAACTGCTGAGAACTTTCGTAAGCAGACATTCAAGCCCTCCTCAGGCTCAATGGCGTGGATAAGGTAATTATAAGCACCGGACTAAGAGATACTTTTGGGTCTCTTGCCGTCACCCAGTTGTTAGTTAGCGGTAGGTCGATCAATCTCTTGTCGATCAATCTCTTATCGACTGCCGCGAGATCTCCTAATTTTCTTCCTCTCAACTCACAAACCCGCAGTGTCGCTCCGAACGCGTGCCATCATCTCTGCATACGGCTTGATACAGTACCTGTGTCCGAGCGGCGCTTTGATATAGCAGGAAGCGAACAAGTTACCCAGTTGGACAGCTTCGGAAAAATCCATGGCTCCGCTCTGAAAAGCCGCGAGATTGCGAGCCACGTAGGCAACCAGCCCCGCCCGGAACGAATCTCCCGCCCCAACCAGATCGATCACCTCTCCACCCATGAATCGTGAGGTGATCTTCGTCGGCGCAGCGGCGTACCCATCAGGCAGGATGTGTTTCTCAAAGGCGCCATCACTCACCGTCACCCCCCAGAATCTTGTCCTCTTTTCCGGGGTCACATATTTCCCGGTCACGGCATCGAGAAAAGCAGGACAGTCCTTATACGCAGACTCGCACCCATCCTTGGTGGCAATCAATGTGTTGTGTATCAATCTTGATTCGTCCGAAGAAGTGAAAAAGATGTCGAGTTCCGGGAGGAGAGGTTGCAAGAGCTCGTAACCGGCCACCGCAACGGCCGAGTCAATTAACCTCTGAGGGGCACCAGTAAGCGTGTGGCTGTCAGCGATTACGACCGCACCACGACCGCGGCACCAGCGCATGAATTCAGCCAGGTTTCTCCCGCCGTTAGCATCACCTCGCCTGGATAGCCCGGAGTACATGTAGTAAATCACGCTTGGCTGCAACCGCTCCACGTGCGTCTTGAAGATTTCGAAGTCGAAGTCATCGTTGGCGTTCGGGAAATAGACGATCCCGAGTCTCTCCCCGGCTTTGGAGCTGTGAATGAAGGTTGTCCCAGTTGGCAAACTCGGGTGCTTGACGACTGCGGATGTGTCGATGCCACTAGCAGCCATCGATTCGAGAAAGAAACTGCCTTGCGCGTCAAGACCGGCGTAGTTTCCACGGCCCAGGTTCGCGCCCACAGCGGTTTTGAGTCCGGCGGCAGCGATCAAGGGCGCGGCATTCCCCATTCCTCCAGGCACAGCAAAACCCTGCTCAATCCATTGTTGGAGCCGCTCCTGAGAAAAGTCAGGCATATTTCGTGTCTCACATCGCGCCAGTCCGCCTTCCCCGACTAGCCTGTCGGTGAAACTGAAATCTTCGCGACGGAAGTCCACGACTGCGGTGTTCAGGACTAACACATCAACGGGCATTTCCGGCTCGCCTTTTGCCAGACTTCTGAGAATCTATTGGGCGTCAGTTGGCTTCCGGAACGAGCGGGCCAGCCAAAGCGCGCGTGAAAAAGAGTATTCCCGGCTGCCGCGGCATCCAGGTGGAAGCAATGTGCCGGGTGGTGGCATGACGCAAGGTCACCCATAGCGACATGCCCTGCCACTGCATCCCGCGCCCGAGTTCGCCATCAGCGCCCCCGATCGCATAGTCGGCATGGGTGAACAGCGCGGGGCCGATCGTGTTAGCGAAGGCCGGGACCAAGGTCGTACGGCTCTTGAAGCTGGTGATAGCGTTTTGCTCAATGGTGAGGGGATGCAGCTTTGCTCCGAGGCGATGTGTCTGCTTGCGCCACTCCTCGTCACTGGAGAATTCCGCACCGAAGTGGGGCTCCCAGAAAGCGATGTGGCACATACGACCAATGCCGTAAACGATCACCAACTTCGCGCCGCCCGACCGGAGGGTTGCGATCCGTTCCGCATATTCGGGCAGTCGTTGCCGGGTGGCAAAAAAGCGTTGTCCTTCGGGCACGGTAGCGGCACCGAGAGGACCGTAAAGAGCTCCTTCCATCGCATATTGAAACGCGCTGGGATTGTCCGGGGGGAAGGTGTTGCCCTCCGCGTCGCTCCATTCATCCATGTTGAATCCATAAACGTGGTCGCAGCGAACTTTCCACTCGCGCAGGAAGTAGACCGTCCAGCGATACATGCCCATCGGCCCGACCGGCAGAATCAGGGCCATTTTGCGCCCCGTCTCCCGGCAGCGGCGAATTTCCATGGCGAGCTCATGCCCGAGCATGACGTTGAAGTCCTCCACGTTCTCCGCCAAGCGCACGGAAAAATCGGCGTGCCAGTGGGGCTGTCGCACCACGATCGCCTTGGGGTCGTCGTCGATACAGGCGTCCCACGCTGCCAGATCCCAGGCGGGCGGAAAAAAGGATTCCAAAAGCGATCCCTTCAGCGTTGTTAAGAGGTTCATGGCCATTCCTTCCGGTCGGAGGAATTTGGGCATGAGTTCCGACCGTCGAGTTTCTTGATTATGATGGCAGGCGTCGACGGAAAACTAACCTTCGGCTTCTGCGTTGACAAGGAAGTGCGAGAAGATTTAGTGTAACGATTCACCGGTATGGGACGGACACTAAACCTGATGGACGCAAATGTCAAGGATATCTGTCGCTGGAAGCTTCAACGCTTCGGGATTTGGACAGACGACAACGGCGACCGATCCGCGGATCAGCCAGCTCACTCTGAAATTGCAGCTCAAACCAGCTGTTGCAGATTTATCTCTGGAAGGGAATCTCCTCATGACCTCAGCCAAAGGGTACGCCGCTCTCAACGCACAGTCGCCGCTTGTTCCGTTCAACTTCGAACGCCGCGATCCCGGCGCCACCGAAATCGTGGTCGAAATCCTCTTCTGTGGCGTCTGCCACTCCGATCTACACTCGGTCCGCAATGAGTGGAAAGACGCGATCTATCCGATGGTTCCAGGCCACGAGATCGTGGGCCGCGTCGTTGCCGCGGGCCGTGCAGTGACCGGATTCAAGGTAGGCGGCATCGCGGCCATCGGCGTCATTGTCGACTCCTGCCGCCAGTGCGCCAAGTGTCGGGGCGGTGAGGAGAATTACTGCGAGAAGATCCCGGTGCTGACCTACAACGGCATCGACCTCATAGACGGCACGGTGACCAAGGGCGGCTACTCGAACAATTACGTCGTGGACGAGCGCTTTGCGTATCACGTGCCCGAGAACCTGAACCTCGCCGCGGTGGCGCCGTTGCTCTGCGCGGGCATCACCACCTACTCTCCGCTGCGCCACTGGAAGGTTGGCCCCGGCAAGAAGGTGGGCATCGTCGGCCTGGGCGGATTGGGTCACATGGGTCTCAAATTCGGTCACTCCTTCGGTGCGCACGTCGTCCAGTTCACCACCTCGCTCAAAAAGAGAGACGACGCGATCAGACTCGGCGCCGACGAGGTCGTGCTCTCGACGGACAAGGATGCCATGAAGGCCCACACCAACTCCTTCGATTTCATTCTCGACACGGTGTCGGCTCCGCACTCGCTTGATTCCTACACCGCGCTGCTCAAGAGCGACGCGGTGATGACGGTGGTCGGCTTGCCTGAAACTTTTCCGGTGGTGGACGTGACCATCCTCGTCAACAAACGCGCCTCGCTGGCGGGATCCATGATCGGCGGCGTGCCCGAGATCCAGGAGATGCTGGACTACTGTGGCCAACACAACATCACCTCGGACGTCGAAGTCATTCGGATCCAAGAGATCGACGAAGCCTTCGAACGCATGTTGCGTCAGGACGTCAAGTACCGGTTCGTCATCGACATGAGTTCGCTGAGCTAGGCCAATCGCTGGAATGGGTCAATTTCCGAGTCACGGCCGTGCGAAAGTTATGGCGCCGCGGTGGAATCCCCGCAGCGATGAAAAAGCTGCCTCTGTCGAAGATCCACCAACTGTTCGAACCGGATCCGATGGCTCTACTGAAGAGCGAGCGCAAGAGCCGTGAAACGTTATGACGATGCCGAAGCATTCGAAGGAGGGATAGCCGAAATGGGACTGAGCGAAGACCTGGAGCGCGTGGCGCTGCAGGAGCGTGAACTGCAGTTCGCGCGCCTGGACGCACGGACGGTGTGGGACTTGGGCGCCAAGCTGAGGACCATGGCGGAAGACCGCGGCTTGGCCGTGGTGATCGATGTGCGGCGCTTCGGTCAACCACTCTTCTATACGGCGTTGGAGGGTACGAATCCAGACCATGTGGAGTGGGTGCGACGAAAGAGCAACGTGGTGGCGCGGTTCCATCGCAGCTCGTATGGCGTTCGCCTGAGCATGAAGATCAAAAACGAGACGCTCCTCAGTGAATATGCCCTTCCGGTGGCCGACTATATTGAGGATGGAGGATCGTTTCCGCTGACCGTGGCGGGCGTCGGGGTGGTGGGTAGCGTGACAATCTCCGGGCTGACCGACCGCGAAGATCACGAACTGGCGGTGGAAGCGCTATGTGCAGCCCTGGGACGCGACTACGCGGCGATCCGGCTGGAAGCGAAGTAGAGCTTGCCTTTGCGGGTGCATTCGCTCCGTTCACCGCGCGACGCGATGTGTGGTTCTGACTAAACCCGAGAAAAGTCAATCTTGGGGTTGAAAAGTGGTCTTCTCTTGGCCAATTCACTCCAGGCCGATTCACTCTTGGCCAATTCACGCAGCAACTCCAGGGGTCCTAAACGTACGTAAATCCCCTTTTTTGAGGCGTCCACAATTACGGATTAAACGGATTTAATTAGGGCGAAAAACTCCCCACTTGACATTTTGGTAGATCGGGGTTAACGTCCCGGTGAATCCTTAAACCTAACGGAGGGCACCGTGAACGAAGTAGGGTCGATTCGCAGCCTCGTTCTCTTACCAGCGCAGACAGCGACCAGCCGGCAGGCTGAGCGTGCAATGGGCAGCAGAAAGCAAATTCTATCCAGCCGCCACCGGAGTATGATGCCATTGGTGCTGCCGCTGTTCGCAATCCTGCTTCTATTCTGCGGAAGCGCTCTGGGCTCGGTGACGGCGAGCATTTCCGGCACCGTAACGGACGCAAGCGGTGCGGCGATTGTGGGAGCGGCGGTCACGGCCACCAACACCGAAACCGGTATTGCCCAAACCCTGCACACTAACCAACAAGGTTACTTCACCTTCCCGTCCCTGGCGCTGGGTCATTACGACGTCAGCGTGCAGCAATCTGGATTCGGGCCCTTCCGGGAGACAGGCCTGTTGCTGGACGTCAATTCCGCATTAAAGGTTGATGTGGTCTTGAAGGTGGGTGACGTCAAGGAGGCGGTGACGGTAACGAGCACTGCGGTGCACGTGGAAACCACCACCACGCAGTTGGGTGAGGTGATCAGCTCGCAGGAGATGACGGGCGTACCGCTGGTGTCGCGAAGCTACACCGACTTGCTGGCGTTGCAACCGGGCGTAAGCACGTCCTCCTCGGGAATTGGCGGAGGCGGAGGTGGCACGGCTAACACCGGTTCGAATTTCGTAGCCGCGGGATTCAATCTGACCCCGGTGTCGGGCGACCTGAACGCCGGCAATGTCTCGGTAAACGGCATGAGGGAGGCAAACAACGGATTTCTCCTCAATGGAGCGACGGTGCAGGAATCGGGTTTCGGCGGCACGGCGGTTATTCCCAACCTGGACTCGATCGCGGAATTTCGTATCATCACTAATAACTTCGACGCCGAATACGGTAACTATAGCGGCGGTCAGATCAACGTGATCACGAAGTCGGGAACCAACGGGTATCACGGGGATCTGTTCGAGTTTCTCCGCAATACCAACCTGGATGGACGCGATTATTTTGTTCCGACACGGGGAGCGTACCATCAGAATCAATTTGGCGGCACCTTCGGCGGGCCCATTAAACGCGACAAGATATTTTTCTTCGGGGATTATCAGGGAAACCGGGTGGTGCAAGGGGTAAGCACAACTTTTGCGGTCCCCACGCCCGAGGAGCTTGGCGGCGACTTCTCCAGCCCAAACGGGCCGCAACTGACTGGAAAGGTCACGGGCGACTACTTTGCCAGCCAACTTAGTACCGAACTGGGGTATCCGGTGACGGCGGGAGAGCTTTACTCCGATGTTTTCCCGACGGGTAAGATTCCCAGTACAGCGATTTCGCCGATAGCGACGAATATCAGCAAGTACATTCCGACTAGCGAGAGCGGGTCTTTCAGCACTTCAGCATTTTCCACACGGCTGCGCGACGATAAAGCCAGCGGCCGCGTGGACGCCAACTCGCACTTCGGCTTGCTCTCCGCCTACTATTTTTTTGATCAATACAATCTGCAAAACCCGTATACAGTGTCTTCCTCGGTGCCCGGCTTTGGTTCGCTGTCCGAGGGCAGAGCGCAAGTCATCAACCTGGGCGATACAAAAGCCTTCGGCAACTCGTCGGTGAACGAGTTCCGCTTCCAGTATGTTCGCAACAAGAATGTGATCGTCCCCTCGGGAGGGACCGGAATCACGCTAAGTTCGCTCGGTTTTAACTACGCACCACTCGATCCGAGCATTGAAGGTGTTCCGGAGCTCGATTTTAACAACTTCGATTTGGGGGTTCTGAGCCGGTCCCTTGGACTGACGGAGAATACGTTCCAGTGGCTGGACAACTTTCGCAAAGTGGTGGGCAAGCATACGCTGTCGTTCGGCGGCAGCTATCATTACAGTCAACTTCAGGAAGCGCTCATCAATGGTGAAAACGGCGCTTTCCAATTTAATACCGGGACCGAGACGGGGGTTGACATTGCGGATTTTCTGCTGGGAGCGCCGTCCTCTTTCTTCCAGGGAGAAGCCCCCACATCCAACGGCCGCACCCGCTACATGGGCCTCTTCGGGCAGGACAGCTGGCGGACCACTTCCAACTTGACCTTGAACTACGGATTGCGCTGGGAATTCGCCACTCCGTGGTATGAGCAGCATAACGAACTGGAGACCATCGTTCCCGGTCTACAGTCCACGGTGTTCCCGAATTCGCCCCTCGGATGGGTGTTTCCCGGCGACCCTGGCATCCCTAAGACTCTGGCGCCCACACGCTATAACAATTTTGCCCCGCGGCTCGGCCTCGCTTATTCGCCCAGCGGTGGCGATGGATGGCTTGGCAAGCTGACCGGAGCCGGACAAACCAGCATTCGCGTGGGTTACGGAATGTTCTATACGTCCTTTGAAGGTGCAACTGACTTCAACGAAATTGGAGACGCTCCCTACGGTGACTATTTCGCGCCTAGCGTCATAACCCTCGCGAATCCTTTCCAAAACCGGTCGACCGGCGTTATCGCCACGTCCCCGTTTCCCATCCAGCTTCCGGTACCGCAAGACCTCAATTTCGGAAACGCCGGATTTCTTCCGATTTCAAGTTCGCCCGGCTTCTATTACAAGAACCGGTTACCTTACGCCGAGGAGTATGAGCTTTCGATTCAGCGCCAATTTTCCTCGTCCATGCTCTTAACGTTAAGTTATGTGGGGACGCAAGCGCACCACCTACTTTCAACCCAGGAAGCCAATCCGGGAAGCCCGGCGATCTGTGCTTACCTGATTGCCAATAATGCATCTCCCGCCTGCGGCCCTAGCGGCGAGAACAATACCTACATATTACCCGCTGGAGTGGCAGCGCCGGCCGCAGCGATAGCTGCGGGACTCGTCACCACCGGCCCCTGTACAGTCGGCTCCGGCACTTGCAATGAAGTGGTGGGTACCCGTACGGGTCTGGCTCCGAACCTCGCCACCGGAACGTTGAACTTCACCAGCAACGGCTATTTCATTACCAACGGTGCATCCGCCTACAATTCGCTGCAAGTGAATCTGCGGCGCACGACGAAGTCGTTCAGTTTTTTGGCGGGTTACACGTATAGCAAGTCACTGGACGATTCCTCCGCGTATGGCGAGCAGGTTAACCCGTTCAACCCCAGGTTCAGCCGGGCACTTTCGGCCTTTGATCAGACCCAGAACTTCGTTTTCAGCTATTCGTACAACCTGCCTTTTGAAAGACTGGGAGGTCCGAAACGGCTGACCGCGGGCTGGCAACTAAGCGGCGTTACGCGATTTGCCACCGGTCTTCCGGTCACGATGTATGAGACGGACGACAATTCCCTGCTGGGCACCGCGGTTGCCGGCCCCTTGCCGATCGGCATGGATACGCCGCTGTTTACCGGTACTTCGATTCATAAGGAGAATCCCCGCAGCACCGGCACCGCGGCCTTCTTTGACGCCACGCAGTTTATTCCTGAACCGATTGGAACGCTGGGAAGCCCGCGGCGGTTCTTTCACGGGCCTGGCCTGAACAACTGGGATATGGCGCTGCTGAAAGATACCCGGCTGAGCGAGACAACAAGGCTCGAGTTCCGGGCGGAGTTCTTTAATCTCTTCAACCACACCCAGTTCAATGCTGTAAATGGCAACATCAGCGGTGCCGGCCCGCAGAAGCTATTTGGCTTCGGCAACGCGCTATCAACACAGGAGGCGCGCATCGGACAGCTCTCCCTGAAGCTCTACTTCTAGCGCGGATGCAGAACGGTCGGCTGCAGAACGACTCAGGAGGCTCTTCGGAGCCTCCTGTTTGTGTGCGAGGAAAGGTCTGAAGATAGTAAAACGTTGCACTGGCAGTGTGTACAGGGAAGTACAATCAGATGCGGCGGCGCAGTGCCCCTGGCTATAGGCCACCGGCTCCGGAAGCGGTCTCACCATTACCGCCGAGTTGCGCGCCGCTCCACGGCGCGGCAATAGCTCTGGGACTAGCATGAAACGTGATACAACTCTTCGGCGCAGGTCCCCCGATCTCCCGCTGGATACGCGCTTGGAATGGTACCGCCAGATGTGTTTGATCCGAGCATTCGAACTGGAGATTGTCTCTCTCAACAAGGCGGGGCTGATTCCGGGGACAGCTCACCTGTACATTGGCATGGAGGCTATTGCGGTGGGGGCCTGCGCGGCCATGAAAGGGGATGACTTTCTGACCAGCACACATCGCGGGCACGGCCACGCGATCGCCCGTGGCTTGGATCCCGGCCGGATGATGGCTGAGGTCCTGGGCCGGTCAGACGGTTACTGCCGAGGTAAAGGAGGCAGCATGCATATCACCGACATCAGCCTGGGCATGCTGGGCGCCGACGGCATTGTCGGTGGGGGCATTCCGGTGGCGGTTGGCGCTGGGCTTGGCACCCGATTGAAGGGCGGACGTTCGGTAGTGTTTTGTTTCTTCGGAGAGGGTGCGTGCAACCAGGGTTCCTTTCATGAATCTTTGAATATGGCGGCAATCTATCGCCTCCCGCTGGTGTTCATCTGCGAGAACAACTTGTGGGCGCTCAGCGGGGCATTTGTGGAGATGTCAGCAGTAGACAGCATTGCCCGTCGAGCTGCGTCGTACGAAATACCAGGAGAGAAAGTGGACGGAAACGATGTTGAGGCCGTTTTCACGGCCGTCGATAAGGCTGCCTCACGCGCGCGCCAGGGGATGGGGCCTTCCCTCCTCGAGTGCGTGAGTTATCGGTGGGAAGGACACTCGATCTTTACACGGGTGGAAATACGCCCCCAACAGGAGATTGAAGAATGGAAGCAGAAGGATCCCATTGAGCGCTATCGCGTCCGTCTGCTGGAGCTGGAGATTGCCACTCCAAGCTCGCTGCAGCAAATTGATCTTGAAGTCGCCGCCAAGGTAGACAGCGCGGTTAACTTTGCGAAGAATAGCCCTCCACCGGATAGGGCGACGGCCTTCGAAGACGTTTATTCGTGAGTCTCCAATGAGAAGGATTTCTTACGTGGAAGCTCTTAATGAAGCTCTCAAAGAAGAGATGCGTCGCGATGTGCTCGTGTTTGTAATGGGCGAGGATGTGGGCAAGATGGGGGGGCTGTTCAAGGTTACCCAAGGGCTCCTGGAAGAGTTTGGTGCGCAGCGAGTCATCGATACACCCATCTCCGAAGCGGCGATTGCTGGAGCCGGAGTGGGATCAGCGCTGGTGGGCGCGCGTCCGGTCATCGAGTTTCAGTTTCTGGACTTTATTACAATTGCGATGGATCAAATTGTTAACCATGCAGCCAAGTCCCGCTACATGACAGGCGGGATGGTGTCGCTGCCACTGGTCGTCAGAGCGCCCGTCTGCGGGGGAATCGGACTGGGAGCCCAGCATTCGCAATCGCTTGAGGCATGGTTTATCCACGTCCCCGGCATTAAGGTTGTGATGCCGTCGACACCTGCCGACGCCAAGGGTCTTCTCAAGAGTGCGATTCGGGATAACAACCCCATTCTGTTCCTGGAGCATCGGCTTCTGTACGCACAAACCGGGCCGGTGCCGGAAGGAACGGAATACTTAGTGCCGCTGGGAGTCGCTGAGGTCAAACGCTCCGGCACCGATGTCACTGTCGTCGCGACAGGGCGAACCGTCCCTTTGGTACTAACGGCCGCCTCGAGCCTGTCAGCCGAGGGAATCGACGTCGAGGTCATTGATCCTCGCACACTGAAGCCCTTGGACTCCGCCACTGTTGTCCGGTCCGTCAGGAAAACAAATCGTCTTGTAGTAGTGAATGATGGTTGGCGGACTTGTGGTTATGCCGCGGAACTGATGGCGGTAATAATGGAGGAGTGCTTCTTTGATCTTGACGCTCCCATTCAACGAGTGTGCGTAGCAGATGTGCCCATGCCTGCGGCCACAGCTCTTCAGAAGGCCGTGATGGTGTCCGAAGAGGATATTGCAACCGCCTGCCGCACAGCTATGGTGGATAAGCTAGGGAGCCCAGGAAATCCCAGCAAGCCGAAGGAGAGTCAAGCGTGAGAGCGCTACTTAAGACAGGTCCCGGAGTAGGTGACCTGGAACTGAAGGAGTGGCCCGAGCCCACTCCAGCTCCGGACGAGGTAAAACTGAAGATCGCGGCGGCGGGAATCTGTGGCACGGATATACACATCATCAAAGGTGAGTGGCCTTCCAGGCCTCCCGTGGTGCTGGGGCATGAGTTCTGCGGGACCGTCGTCGAAGCGGGAACGCATGTCCGTCGCTTTAAGCCTGGCGATCGCGTCGTCGCCTCAAACCCTGCCCAGACCTGTGGCAAATGCTATCACTGCCGCGCGGGCAATCCCTTTATGTGCCTGCACCGGGTTTCCGCCGGTTACATGATTGACGGGGCATTCGCCGAGTACATCTGCATCCGCGAAGAACGCTGTCATTCGTTGCCCGACCACGTTTCATTTCGACAGGCGGCGCTCGGAGAACCGCTGTCGGTAGCGGTTCATGCTGTAATCGAACGAACCACGGTTCACGCCGGTGACCTTGTGCTTGTTGCCGGACCGGGTGCTGTAGGGCTCCTGACGTTGCTTGTCGCGAAGCTAGAAGGTGCGCGTGTGATTGTGGCCGGAGTAGCAAAAGACGGATCGAGACTTACTCTCGCGAAGGAACTAGGGGCCGACCTCGTCGTAGACAGTTCAAGTGAAGACCTGGTTGGAATTGTTGGACGACTCAGCAATGGCGAAGGAGCCGACTTAGTGTACGAGTGCTCGGGCGTTGCTAACTCCCTCGACTTGTGCTGGGCGGCGGTGAGGAGGGAAGGAACGCTCGCACAGGTGGGAATCTACCCGTCCCGCATCGAAACCGACTTCAATAAAGTGGTCATGAAAGAACTAACCGTGATTGGATCATTTGGCTATGTTTGGGACTCATGGCGCCGCAGTATCCAGCTGCTCAGCGAGAGGAGAGTCAAAGCCGAAGCCTTGATTTCACACGAAGTCTCACTCAGCCAGTTTGAAGAAGCCTTTCGCATCACGCAGGATGGCACGGCCACGAAAGTGATTTTCAACATCGGGATGGCTTGAAGTCCGGCGGCTTAGATTGCCGCAGCGGACCATGCCCGGCCAAGTAGCTTTGGCCTATGCGCAGGAATGTATATTCGAAACGTTTTCGAGAACGCCGGTTAGTTTTTGCGCGCTGAAGGGGTCGAGGATTCGGGAGCGACAAATGAAGAGCGTGGATGCCATTTCGCCGGAACGATTCCGCGGCCAGGTCGCTATTGTGGTGGGTGGTGCGCAAGGCATTGGCAAAGCGATTGCAGTCCGGCTCGGTCGAGAGGGCGCGCACGTGGTGATCGCGGACATTGATCGCGTCATGTTACGTCGCACCTCGCGCGAATTGGCCGAGGGCGGAGCGAGTGTGCGGACAGCGGTATGTGATGTGCGTAGCCGGGGGCAAGTGGAGCGAATGGTGGCGAGCGTCGCACGGCGGTACGGTCGCGTCGATATTTTGATGTATATCGCCGGAGTCGCCAAGAGTGTTCCCTTCATTAAGACCAGCGAGGCGTTGTGGGACCGAACGATAGATACGAATTTGAAGGGAGCATTTCTCGTAGCGCGTTCCGTGGCGCCCCATATGATCAAACAACGGAGGGGAAAGCTGGTCTTCATGGCGTCCACTAACAGTTGGGACGCGGAAGCGGGGCTGGCGCCCTACAATGCGTCGAAAGCCGGTATTTATCTGCTGGCGAAAACTCTGGCGCGCGAACTCGGATCATACGGCATTCAATCGAATGCGGTTGGCCCGGGCCTGATTCGGACCCGCCTGAGTGAGCCCGCGTTCACTGACCCTAAATTCATGCGGAAGTATAAGAACTTGATTCCGGCTGGCCGGCACGGTGTGCCGGAGGACGTTGCCGGACCTGCGGTGTTTTTGGCATCGTGTGACGCGGATTATGTGAATGGCGTTCTGTTGTTCGTTGATGGGGGACAGTTAGCGTGAACGATTAGCGTGAACGATGAATTATGAGTTGAGTTGCGGCTGACCGATCGATGTCCCGCACCGAGTCGGGCAGAATGACGACTTAGGAGATGATCCCCTTGCACTTTCGAGAATTGTCAACACCTGCCCTCACCATCGATCTCGACATCCTGGACCGCAACCTCGACAGGATGGCGAGTTCCTGCCGTGAGCAAGGCGTAGGCCTGCGTCCGCACACCAAGACGCATAAAACGCCGGAAGTCGGACGGTTGCAACTCGACCGAGGCGCAGTGGGCCTGACCGTTGCCAAAGTGGGTGAGGCAGAGGTGATGGCCGCCGCGGGCCTGGATGACATTCTCATCGCCTTTCCAATTTTCGGAAGGGAAAAGGTCGATCGGATTGCCATCCTGGCGCGGGATAGAAAAATTCTGGTTTCCCTTGACAATGACGGGACCGCGCAGGGGTTGTCGCGCGCCGCAATCGAGAAGGGCGCGACTGTGGGCGTCCTGGTCGAGTTCGACGTGGGCTTCCATCGTTGTGGCCTTGAGCCCGGTCCGGCCTGCGTAGCGCTGGCGCGGACAATCGAGAAGTTGCCGGGCCTGAGGTTTCGCGGGCTGATGAGTTTCTTCGGAAATGTCTGGGGAACCGAAGCGGAAAGAAAAACGGAATCCAAGCAAGTGGCGGAACAGGTTCACCGGGCGCTCGAAGCTTTTGAAGAGGCGCGAATGCCCGTGGAAATCGTTTCCGGTGGTTCCACGCCGTCCGCTGAATTCGCGCACGAGATTTCCGGGCTCACCGAAATCCGTCCGGGAACTTATGTGTACAACGATCTGAACACTTTTTATCAAGGCGCTTGCCTTTTGAAGGATTGCGCAACGCGGGTTGTGACCACGGTAGTCTCCACGGCTGTGCCAGGATGCGCCATTATTGACGCGGGGTCGAAAACATTCTCCTCAGACGCCTTGAGTTCTGGACCGCGGGCAGGCCACGGCCTGGTGATCGAGGCGCCTGATGCGCCGTTGATTAAATTAAATGAGGAGCATGGCTATTTGGATATCACCAAATCCTCGTATAGTTTCCGCGTGGGTGACGTACTCACGGTTGTGCCCAACCACGTTTGCACCTGTATCAACATGCACGACGAAGCGTTTCTCTTGCGCAATGAAGAAGTGGTAGGGAGCTGGCGCATCGCGGCGCGAGGCAAGACATGCTAGCCCGGGGTTAGAAGAAGTGTTGTGAGGTTTGGGTAACCCTTGAGCTACCGCAGGTGGAACTCCATTTCTGGAGATACGGAGGAAAATATGCACCCGGAAGTGATTGCGGACTATGCCTGCGAGTGCGGCGAAAACCCTCTTTGGCACGCCGTAGAAAAGGGCGTGTATTGGTGTGACATCCCGGCCGGTCGCATATTCCGGTTCTTGCCGAAGACGGGAAAGCACGAACAGATATATCAGGGCGAACTCGTGGGAGGGTTCACGATCCAAACTGATGGAAGTCTATTGCTCTTTATGGCCAGGGGTTCTGTGAAGTTGTTGCGGGGCGGAGAACTGGTTACCGTCATAGACGAGATTGAGGGTGAAGGGGAAAGCCGCTTCAACGACGTGATTGCTGACCCGGAGGGACGTGTGTTTTGTGGAACCATGTCCACTGCCCAGCGCCCGGGCCGGCTGTATCGGCTGGATCCTCCTGCGAAGCTGACGCCGCTGCTTGAAGGCATCGGATGTTCAAATGGACTGGGCTTCACGCCGGACCTGAAGCACCTGTATTACACGGACTCGTTCGCGCACACTATTTACATATTCGATTACGACCAGAAATCGGGAGAAATTTCCAACCGGCACGTCTTCGTGCAAGTCCCGGAAGAGGATGGCTTCCCCGACGGCTTGACGGTGGATTCGATGGGGTACATCTGGTCCGCGCGGTGGGATGGCAGCTCGATTGTCCGCTACACTCCCGAAGGGAAACTAGACCGACGGATTATCCTCCCAGCGAAAAAAGTAACGAGTCTGGTTTTCGGGGGTGAGGATCTTACGGAAATCTACATTACCAGCGGCGGCGGAGAAAACAAACTAGCCGAAGGTGCTGGCGCAGGCGCTCTATTCAGGCTCAGCCAGGAGATCAGTGGAACACCGGAATTCTGTTCCAGGATTGGATTGTGAAATTCGCCGGAGCGGGTTTGTCAGCGCCACGATTGTACAACCGGCGGATTCGGGCACCTCAGACGTTGTTCGAACGACCTCGGCCGCTTAGGAAGGCGGAGCGGGACAGGTTGAATCTCGGACAATCAGCCTCGGCTCCAGCATATGATGCCGGGGCTGAACGATCCTCGATTCGAACTTTGCTTTAATTAGGTCTTCGATGACTTCCGCACCCAGAAAGCCCTGCACTTCCAACTGTTGTTGAACCGTGGTCAGGGGCGGATTGTAAAAGGCGCCGCTCGGTATATCGTCAAAGCCGAGTACGGAGCAGTCTTTGGGAACTTCTCGCCCCGCTTTAGTCAAGGCGCGAATAGCAGCGCAGGCGGTAAGATCGTCGAATGCGACCAGGGCGGTAAATTCGGAATCGCGCTTGATCAGTTCCTCTGCTAAGCGGTACGCCTCAGCATACGTTGAATTGGGGCCCTTGAGATTGGCAATGAGGTTAGGTTCGAGCTTCAGGCCAACCTCATGTGCAAAACTCTTGATTCCACGCCAACGCGGTTCACTATCCGAAAGCGCCTTCGGACCCTTGATGAAAGCAATTCTGGTGTGACCGAGCTGGTAAAGGTACTGCAGCGCTTGTCGCGCTCCGGCTTCGTTATCAACCGAAATCGAGCTGACTGGATTCCCGTGCAGATCGCGGCCGATGACCACGGTAGGAATCTGCCGGTAGATGAATTCAGCGAACAAGTCTGGCGCCAGATACACCGGGTTGGCAACCGCGATAATGCCCTCCACTTGGCGATCCATGAGCATTTCGATACAGGGGTGGAATTGCGTGCCGTTGTTTTGCAGATCCGTGATGAGGGAAAAGTATCCCGACAATCGAATCCGGCTCTCGATGCCGCGAAGGATCTGCGTGCAGTAAGGATCGGTAATGTCGAAAAGTAAAATCCCCAAGGTTTGGCTGCGGCTTTGACGCAAGGAGCGGGCGAAAAAATTTGGACGATATCCCAGTCGCCGGGCCACCTTCCAGATGCGCTCACGCGTCGGCAAGGGGAAACGAGACGCGGCCGGACCGTTGCTGATCACCAGTGACGCAGTGGTCACGGAAACAGCGCTCTCTTTCGCCACGTCTCCAAGCGTGACTTTTCGTTTCCCTCCCCGCTGCTCGGTTTGCATTTTTCCCATCTCTCCTCTCCCCCCAGCCCTTCTGCGTTCTGCTTCCAAAACACCGCCATCCCCGGCTGGAACGTTGCTCTTGACAACTGGAACCGGAAAGTATATTACGTCTGAAGATAGTAAAACGTTACACTCGCAATGTAAAGCAGCATCCAAGACCAGTTTTCCGCACGGTTGCGCGCTTTACTGGCGGGCGTGACCCCGGCTCATAGATCGGCGATGCCGTTGCCGCATGCGGAGTGAGACGCGGAAGGACGAGGCGATGTCAGCAAAGCCGAATGGGCCCCCGACCTTGAGAAGGACACTGGGGCTGTGGGACCTGATCCTGTACGGGGTAATCGTTATCCAACCCACCGCGCCCATGCCCGTTTACGGGGTGATGACGCAACGCGCTCGTGGGCACGCAGTCACGACTGTGTTGATTGCCATGGTCGCCATGCTGTTTACCGCGATCAGTTATGGACGGATGGCCCGCGCCTACCCCAGTGCCGGTTCGGCATTCACTTATGTAGGCCGCGAAATTCATCCCGCATTGGGTTACATCACCGGCTGGAGTATGGCGATGGATTACATGATGAATCCCATTCTCTGTACGATTCTCTGCAGCAAGTTCGCGATGAACTTTTTGCCGGAGATTCCTTACGGTGTATGGGTGATCAGCTTCGCCGCGCTTCTTACCGGTTTGAATCTGTTTGCCATTCGCACCTCCGCCCGGATCAATGCGACTCTGGCGGCGGTCATGGGCTGCGTAATCATACTTTTTCTCGGCGCCGCGGCACGCTACGTTTTAAACATTCCGCATCACGGCGTTGCCTTCTTTACGCGCCCGTTCTATGACCCGCAAACTTTTTCGGTGCGGGCGGTACTCGGCGGTACTTCTCTCGCGGTTCTCACTTATATAGGTTTCGACGGCATTTCGACGTTATCGGAAGAGGTTGAGAATCCCAAACGCAACATACTGGTTGCCACGGTACTGGTATGCGTGATTGTCGGTATCGTGGCGTCGGTGGAAGTCTATGCGGCGCAGCTTGTCTGGCCTGGTTTCAAATTCCCGGATGTCGACACCGCCTATGTTTACATCGCCGGCCGAGCGGGGGGCGCTTGGTTATTTTTGTTAGTTAATCTGACGCTTCTGGTGGCTACGGTCGGATCTGGCATGGCCTCTCAACTCGGAGCTGCGCGTCTGCTTTACGGCATGGGCAGGGGCAATGCCATTCCCAAGGCCTTCTTTGCCTCCATTGAGCCGAAGCGGCAAATTCCACGGAACAATGTTCTGTTTCTCGGGGCGGTGGCGCTAGGCGGCGCCTCCATCCTTAGCTTCGAACGGTCGGCGGAATTGCTCAACTTCGGCGCCCTGCTTGCCTTCATGGGCGTCAACGCGGCAGCCTTCACTCGATATTACTGGCGGGAGCAGCGGAAGTTGTGGACGAACCTGGTTCCACCGGTTCTCGGCTTTCTTGTTTGTTTGCTGCTCTGGTTGAGTCTAAGCTGGCCAGCGAAGATTGTCGGAGTAATCTGGATGATTGTAGGCATTGTATACGGTGCAATCAGAACCCGCGGTTTCAAAGCTGACCTGGTTACGTTCGACGTTCCTGAAGAAGCCGTCCAGATACCACGCGTATAGTTTCTAGTAACTTGGTTTAAGTAGTGAGTTAGGCAAAATCAGTGACAACGGCGGCAGAAGGCTGCAGAACGGCGCGCTTAGATCTTAGGAGGTCAGTAAGTCAGTAAAGAAGAGGGGAGATAAGTGAAACGGCTGTCAATGTTGTGATTTGCGGCCGGAATGCACAAAGAACGGAAGCAAACGAACTTGATCTGACGCTCTGAATCAGGAGGTGCATACACATGCAGGAAATTGTCGAGGCCCGGGCTCCAAAAGCAGATGAGGTGGAGTATAAGGGCTGGAAAAAGGCCTTTAGGATTTGTAACGACACGGTGCAACTGATCATTTTGACGGAGGTCGGACCTCGGATCCTATTCTTTGGTTTTCTGGGAGAGCACAATGAATTCCACGAAGTACCCGAACATGCCGGGAAGGGCGGAGACGAGGTTTTTCGTGTTTATGGCGGACACAGGCTCTGGGTGTCGCCGGAAGTAGAGCGCACCTACTATCCCGACAATTTTCCAGTTTCCGTTCGCAGGGACAAGGGTGCGTTCATTTTCACCGCACCTCCAGAGGTCGCACATCCGGGAACAAACTTGCAAAAAGAGGTTGAAGTCAAGCTCACTGGAACGGGTACACATGTTTCCGTTACTCATCGCATCAGCAATCTTGGAAACGAAGCCACGGAAATGGCTCCGTGGGCCCTCACGGTCATGGCCGGGAGCGGAAAGGCCATTCTGCCTCTTCCGCCGCGAGCGCCGGTCGCCGCAGACAGGTTATTGCCGGAAGGTGTCTTAGCTCTATGGTCCTACACCGATTTGGCAGATCCCCGTTGGAGGATCGGCACGAAATATATTCAACTCCACCAGCAGCAGAATCCCCAGTGCAGATTTAAGGAGCAGATGACGGGAATCTACAATCCATCCGGTTGGGGCGCCTATTTCCGTCAGGGCCATTTGTTCGTGAAAAAGGCAGCAGTCCGCAGAAGCGCGAAGTACCCTGATTTCGGCTGTAACTTCGAAACCTATACGGACCCATACTCGCTCGAGTTGGAGACTCTTGGTCCGCTTCAAAACCTGGAACCAGGACAAACCGCAGAACACAGAGAAGACTGGTGGCTCTTCAGGGATATCCCTGCTGGCGAAGACGAAACATGGGTTGACAGCGTTATTCTTAAGGCAGTTGAAATGATCGAACCCGTTGTACTGAGCGGTTGAATCCGCGCTCGCTGCAAGAAAGGTGGCCCAGATACTGGACGGGTGCGAGATTGCAGATCTTTCATCGCCGCGGGGATTCCCATTGGCCCGAGTTTGCGGACTTAAAGATGGCTTCGATTACGGCCATGTTCTCGATGGCGTCTTCCACCGAGACCGGAACTTCGGTGCCATCCATAACCGCTTTGGAGAAGGCATCGCCCTGCAGGGTGTACTGATCACACACGGGGAAAGTTTCCGTGGTAATGCCGCCGCCGAACAGATCGCCACTGTCGTCGATGAAGAGGCGAGTGGGACGGTCCATAGGCGCGTTGAAGGGAATCTCAATCTCGATGCGACCACGGGTACCCAGGAAGTGGACGCGCTGGTAAGGGACCAACTGCGTACTGCAGGTGAAGATGGATTGGCCGCTGGGGAAGTCGAGAATTGCCGACGTGAGGCGGTCGGTGTGCATCTGGGGATCGCGGTCGATAAGGGCGACGACCCGGGTAGGCTGTTGTGCGAAGGCAAAGCGCGATGCATGGACGAGGTAGCAGCCGATGTCGAGGAGGGCGCCTCCTCCGCACTCGACTCGGTTGTTGATGCTGGACGGGTCCATCTCGAAGTAGCTGAAGAAGCCGATGATGGAGCGGAGTTCCCCGATGCGGCCTTCGGTGAGTAACTCGCGGAGCCGGAGCCATTGGGGATAGCTGCGGATCATGAAGGCTTCGCCGATCCTGACTCCAGTACGCGACCGAACAGCGAGGAGAGTCTCGGCTTCCGCAACGGTAAGGCTGATAGGCTTCTCGCAGAGAACATGCTTGCCGGCTTCGGCGGCTCTGATGGTCCATTGAACATGGAGATGATTGGGAAGAGGATTGTAGATGGCGTCGATATTGGGGTCGGCGAGGAGCTCTTCGTACGAACCGTAAGCCCTGGGAATGCCAAGGGCGGTTGCCGCCTGCTGGGCCTTCGCTAGCCCGCGGGATGCGATGGCAATGACCCTGGTGTACTCGCCTTGCTGCATCGCTGGGATGACTTTCCTACCGATGCTGGCGGTGCTGAGAACTCCCCAGCGGAGCTTGTTGGACATATTTGTTTATCCCCCCATTTGTAAACTTGATACTGATTTGCAAGGCTGTCGCCTGGCTTCTTGAAACCGGCAAGAAGACATCTGGTTTCGGAACCGCGGCGTTGACTTGACGGATCTTTTGTACCTGGTGGACTGTCAGTGTAACGCCTCTTTTGACATTTGTCTGTCAACAGGGGATGTATTGCGTCCTCACCGAGACGAAGTGTTGCAGGCATTGCGGAGAAGGCCAGCGGTGCCTTCCAGATCGAGAATCCAGACAAAATGGCCGATGCGAAGGCAACAGCTCTCGCGGGGGTAGAAAGCGTTCTGAAGACCTACCAAGCCATCCTGCAACAGAAACCGGACGCGAAGGCCAAAGCCCTCGACGACCTGCTAAAGAAACAGAGCCAAGGAAAGCTCAAAGACTCCGTGCAGAAGCAGTGCCGGTAGTCGCGTGAACAAGGCCGCCGAATCCGTCTTAGTGGTGGTAGCCGCAGTCGGTTTTTATATCGGTCTGCCTGCCCTGACGATCTGGGGCTGGGTACGTTGGTTCAGTCGCACACAACCGCGAACTCTGCTCTCCATCCTGTCCCTGATCGGTTTCGCTCTCGCCACGGCATCGGGCCTGCTTGCGGTTTCCTCGGTGGTGTACGCACACGTGAGAGGTGGTTTCCCGTATTACGATCCGTTGCTGATGAGAATTTATGCCTGGGGAGGAATGCTTTCGCTTTCCGGCATCGTGTTCGGCATCGCTGAAGTCTGGCGACCGGGGCCGGTACGCTGGCTTGCCCCTGTCTGTTCCCTGGGGACTCTCCTGTTCTGGTTCGCGTCTGCGATGGGGGAATAGTCTTTCTTTAGCCGTCGATCCGCTGGCCTTTCCTTGGCCGATTGCTTCCCCGATCCGTGCCCTCGATCCGGGTCCGATTAGCCGCCCTTTCCGGTCCCGATTCCTGACCCGGCAGTGTGGCGGTTTCGGCACGGTGGGGGTGACGTTCGTGCCCTCCCGGAAGATGGTTTTAGGGTTGAGTGTTTTGGCGCCGCCTACGGCGTCGGGTGGGTACGGTGTAGCAAAATCCCCTCAGGTCATAGTACCCCCTGCTCTCGTTGACTTCGGGTTCTGAGCGCTTCTAACATGTTTGCCAAGAGGATGGGAACCCCCACCCAACTCGTCGGCCAGACGGTCTCGCACTACCGTGTCATCGAGAAACTTGGCGGTGGCGGCATGGGAGTCGTATACAAGGCGGAGGACATCCGCCTTGACCGCTTCGTCGCACTGAAGTTCCTTCCTGAAAATGTGGCCCAGGACCGGCAAGCGCTGGAGCGGTTCCGCCGCGAGGCGAGAGCTGCGTCGGCGCTCAACCATCCGAATATCTGCACCATCTACGACATTGGTGAGCAGGACGGCAAGGCGTTTATCGTCATGGAGTACCTCGACGGGACGACGCTGAAACACGTCATTAACTACCGTCCGATGGAGCTGGAGACCCTGCTTTCGCTGGGCATTGAGATTGCCGATGCACTGGACGCGGCACACGTGCAAGGCATCGTCCATCGCGATATTAAGCCGGCGAATATTTTTGTGACCAAGCGCGGGCACACGAAGATTCTGGATTTTGGTTTGGCAAAAGTCACACAGCCTGCCACTCGGTCATCGGAGCCGTCTGGTGTGACGGCGGAGGCCACGGTCGCGGAGGAGCACCTGACCAGCGCCGGCTCCACGATTGGGACGGTGGCGTACATGTCTCCGGAGCAGGCGAAGGGAAAGGAGCTGGACGCGCGCACCGATCTGTTTTCCTTCGGAGCTGTGCTCTATGAAATGGCCACCGGGATGGTGCCGTTTCGCGGAGACACGTCGGCGCTGGTTTTTCAGGCGATCCTCGATCGAGCGCCGACTTCCGCGATTCGGCTGAATCCGGACCTGCCGCCGAAGCTCGAAGACATCATCAACAAGGCGCTGGAGAAAGATCGTGACGTGCGTTATCAGGTCGCCTCGGAGATGCGCGCCGACCTGAAGCGGTTGAAGCGCGACACGGAATCCGGAAAATCGGCGGCGGCGGAAACCTACAGCTTGCCAAGAGCCCTGGCGCCGCTGCGAAGGCGGTGGCGCACCGCTGCAGTGCTGGCTCTGTCGAGTCTCGCGCTGGTCTTGATTGGGGTCAGCGTTTACAGATTTGTGGGCCGGAACAAGACCCTCGCGCCTTTCGAAACAATGACGATCGAGCGGGTCACCACTACCGGGAAAGCCCGGAGGGTCGCCATCTCGCCCGATGGCAAGTACGTGGCTTACGTCACAGGAGAAGCGGGGGAGCAGAGCCTTTGGGTGCGACAGACAGCCACCCGCAGCGATATCCAGATTATCCCGCCAACCGCGGTATATTACGGCGGGCTTACCTTTTCACCGGACGGAAACTACGTCTACTATGTTCGAAGCCTGAACGCCTACCTGGCGGGTGCGCTTTATCAAATCCCCGCTTTAGGGGGCGAGTCGCGAAAGTTGGTGGATCGACTCGACTCTCCCGTTGCATTCTCTCCTGAAGGCAAGCGAGTGGCCTTCGTACGAGAAAACCCGGGATCGGAGACGGCCTTGGTGGTGGCGGGGGCCGATGGTAGCGAAGAACGGCAACTTTCTGCGCGCAAGATCCCTAACCTCTTCACCGACTCAGGCATGGCCTGGTCCCCGGACGGCACAAGCATCGCCATCGGCGCTTATTCTGGCGGGAAGTGTTATGTCATGACCGTTCAGGTGGCAGACGGTTCAGTGAAGCAGGTCGGTTCTAGAGGATGGCGTTACATTTTGAGGGTGGCCTGGCTGGCCGATTCGAGCGGGTTAGTACTAGGGGCTGAGGAAGCGCCGAACGCACCAATTCAGCTCTGGGAGCTTTCCTATCCTGACGGTCTGGCGCGGAGAATCACCAATGATCTCAATGATTACGTCGACTTGGATGTGACCGCGGACTCGAGCGCACTGGTAACCGTGCTGCGAGAGCTCCGTTCGAACATCTGGCTTGGTGACCGGGGCATGGCAAGCCAGGCAAAGCAGATCGGCTTCGGCGCAGCAACGCAAGAGGGCCTCTTCGGCCTTGCCTGGACAGCGGAGGGACGCATTGCATACGCCTCGTTGGCTAGCGGTCGGCGTGAGCTCTGGGTAATGGAGGCGGACGGCAGTCACCCACGGCAACTGACGTCGAATGCCGACCTGCAGTTCTTCTCTTCACCGTCGTCGTGCCCCGACGGGAGTATCCTGTTCGCGTCTGGTGCCTACGGTTCCTCGAACATCTGGAGGATCGACGCAGACGGCGGTAACCAGAAGCAGTTAACGCAGGGAGGTACCAACGGCGCTCCCTCCTGCTCGCCTGACGGAAAGTGGGCGGTTTTCAATGCCTCGCACGGCGGAGACTATGCTCTGTGGAGGGTTCCCATACAGGGCGGGACTCCGGAGCAGCTTACCAATTATGCCTCATCCTATCCGGCCGTTTCGCCGGATGGGAAGTGGATTGCCTTCAATGACTATACCCAACCAAGGGCGACCAAAATCGGCGTGATTCCCTTCACTGGCGGCCAACCTGTCTGGACCTTTGACTATTCCGTCTCTAGCTTTGCGGGTTATCCCGTAATCCACTGGACCCAGGACGGGCGCGACCTGACCTACATTCGGGACCAGCAAGGGGTCACGAATATCTGGGCACAGCCCCTCGACGGCGGCCCACCCAAAAAACTCACGGATTTTACCACTGGCCAGATCTTCAATTTCGTCTGGTCGAAAGATGGCCACCAACTCGCGCTGGCGCGTGGCTCGCAGACCAGCGACGTGGTGCTGATCCGCAGCTCCTTAAGGTAGCGAATGACTCTAAAGCCCACTGTCTCCGGCGATACAAGGCTGGGCTGAACGATCTCATCAACCGTCGTGATTTCCTCGGTTCTGCGCTGTTGGCGTCCGGGGCTACATTTCCTTGGACACCACTGGACTCGTGTTTATTTTCCGATGCAGAAGGTGCTGAAGATAAGGTTCAGAATGTCGTCGGTGGTGGTGACGCCGGTGATTTCGTCGAGCGGGCGGAGGGCTCCGTAGAGATCGAGGAGGAGCATCTCGTGGGGGACTCGGGAGGCTACCGCGTTGGTCGCGGCTTCGAGCGCGGTTAGCGCGTCGGTAACTAACCTCTGGTGGCGAACGCTGGTCAGGAAGCCTGACTCTTGCTGGGTGGTGGCGTCTCCGGCGACATGATTCAGGATGGCGGCGCGCAGGGCGGGAATGCCTTCGCCGGTTAGGGCGGATGTGGGAATTACGGGCACCTTCCGAGTTACCGAGCTGCGCTCGGCTGGACAGCCCGGGGCGGCTGTCTCTACGTGGGCGTTGCAGGTTTCGACCAGGTCGCATTTGTTTTTTACTACTATCGCTGGGCGGCCTTCTACCTGAGTTAGTAACTCGTGGTCTTCTTCTGATAGGGGCTGGGTTTTATCGATTACTACCAGCACTAAGTCGGCGTCGGCCAGGGCTTCCATTGATTTTCTTATTCCTATGCTTTCGGCTTCGGCTTCGTTTGGGGCGCGACGGATGCCGGCCGTGTCCACCAGTTCCACAGGAATTCCACCGATGGCTACGGTTTCACTGACCAGGTCGCGGGTGGTGCCGGGCTGGGCCGTAACGATGGCGCGTTCGCGTTCTACGAGGCGATTGAAGAGGCTCGACTTGCCTACGTTGGGGCGACCTACGATGGCTAGCGTCAGTCCCTGGTGAACGATCTTGCCGTAGGTGAAGGTGGCGGCCAGTTGCTGAAGCGGGGCTTTGACTTGCGCGATGCGATCTCGGATGGTGGCGTCCTGGACTACGGAGACGTCGTCTTCGGCAAAGTCGATGCCGGCCTCGAGCAGGGCGATCAGGTCGACTAGTTTTTGCTTGATGGGCTTTAGGCGATTGGAAAGCGCGCCTTCTAATTGCTGAGCGGCAACTTTAGCTTGAAATAAAGTCTGCGAGTCGATCAGATCGCGGACGGCTTCGGCCTGAGTCAGGTCGAGGCGTCCGTTGAGAAAGGCGCGCATGGTGAACTCTCCGGGCTCGGCTAGACGGGCGCCTTGGGCTAGGGAGAGTTCGACTGCGTGGCGCAGGACAACGGGGGAGCCGTGGGCGGAGATTTCGACGATGTCGTCGGTGGTGTAGGAGTGCGGCTTGGCGAAGCAGGTGACTATGACTTCGTCGATGCGCGCCGAAGTGGTGGGGTCGATTAGATCGCAGCGGATGGCTCGGCCCGGTTCCAGCTTGCGATTTGGGCGGAGCATAGGCCCGGCTATGGCTCGCGCTTCGGGGCCGGCCAGGCGGACCACGCCTATGCCTCCGCGACCGGGCGGGGTGGCGATGGCGACGATGGTATCGTCTAGATTCATCGAAAGCAATGGTCAGTGAATCTGATCAGGGACATTGTAGCTAGCTGAGGCGTTTGCCGGGGAGAGTCAGCGTCATTTATACTTGCAGTTTGCCTTAAGCCAGCCGATTCAATCAGGAGCAAGGGATTTTCGATGCCGAAACGTACATTTCAACCCAACAAGCGCAAGCGCTCGAAGAAGCACGGGTTCCGGACCCGCATGAAGACGAAGAGCGGGGCTGCAGTGCTGTCGCGCCGCCGGGCCAAGGGGCGCAAGCGGGTCTCAGTGGCGCCGGGTTTCCGCGATTAGTTTTCCCTCAACGGACAACGAAGGCCGTCATTATTATTAATTATTGTGCAGGATTGTGAGCTGGTGAGCGCCGACGCACCGGAGCGGAGTGTAGAACAGCCCGCGGTGAAGGCGGGAGCGATCTTTCCGCGTGCGGCGCGGCTGCTGAAGCACTCCGACTTCGAGCGCGTGTACAAGCAAGGCCGGCGGCACTTTTCCTCGCACATGACCGTCTTCTATCTGCGGCAGGCGGAGGGTGCTTCGCCGGAAGGCGCTCTACCGAAAAAAAGTGCGCGCGTCGGGTTCACGGTAGGGCGCGTGCTGGGCGGCGCGGTGCAGCGTAACCGGATCAAGCGGCGGCTGCGCGAAGCAGTGCGGCAGCGGCGTGCGGTGCTGGCGGGAGCGGGCGCGGTGGATGTGGTGATCAATCCGAAGAAATCGGTGTTGACCGTGGAATTTTCGATGGTGCTCGAAGAGGTGGGACGGGCGCTGGAAATGATCGCGAAAAAGCTGGTGGAGAAATGAAGTCTCTGGCGCTCGGGCTGCTGCGATTTTATAAGCGGTGGATATCGCCGGTGTTTCCGCCGTCGTGCCGGTATGTGCCGACTTGTTCAGAATACGCGATGGAAGCGGTGGAGCGGTATGGCATGTGGCGGGGCGGGGCGATGGCGGTTTGGCGACTGATGCGGTGCCATCCGTTGGCTAAGGGTGGGCTGGATGCGGTGGTGAAGGATGCTGCGGGGACTCCTATTCATTTTCATTCGCAAAAGACGCGAATGAATGGGGCGCCCGGCGCTCCCCGTGTGAGTTGTGGCGACTAACTTAGAAATGATGAGCAACTGATTTGGCTGAATTTAACAATCCTCAACAAGAACCCGGGATGGAGCGCAAGCTGCTGATAGTGTTTGCGCTGACGTTTCTGGTTATCATGCTTTTCCAACCGCTCTTGAAGAAGTATGGGCCGCAGCCTCCGGCGAAAACGGAGAGCCCGCAGGCGGCTCCGGTGCAGAATCAAGCACAGCTCCCTTGGCAAACTCCAACGCAACTCCCAACGGCGCCGGGTACATCCGGGAAAAAGAAGGCCGCGCCGGCAGCAACTCCGCTGCAGGCCACCAGCGAATCAGAGACGGTAATTGAAAATGACGTCTACCGGATCGTGTTTACGAATCGCGGCGCGCGGGTTAAGTCGTGGGTGCTGAAGAAATACACCGACGACAAAGGCGGACCGCTCGAACTGGTGAACAGCGCGGCCGCGGAGAAGTATGGGTATCCGCTAACGCTGTGGTCGTATGACGAGGGGCTGCGGAACAAACTGAACTCGGCGCTGTATGTGACCGGTTCCGTTTCGCAAAGTGAGCAGAAGGATGGCGCAGCGGCTGACGGTGGACGGGCGGGGACGCCCGTCGCTCCACCCGAAATTAAGTATGTTTACAGTGACGGCGACGTCTCGGTCGAGAAGAGTTTCACGTTTGATCGCAACAGCTATGTGGTCGGGGTGCGGACCGCGGTCGAAGTGAATGGCGCGCAGGTCACGGCGTTTCCGATGTGGCCGGCGGCGTTTGGCAGCGACATGACCGGTCCGCAGTACGCGACTGGGCAGATCGTTTATCAGTACGACAACAAGGTCGAGCGGCTGGCGATCAAGAAGATCAGCGGGGGCGGCACAATACCGGGACCGCTGCATTGGGCGGGACTGTCAGACCAGTATTTCGCGGCGGTATTCTTGCCGCAGGATCCGCAGAGCGCAGCCATGGTGACGCTGCGGAACGCGCTTGAAATTCCGCATGGCGGGTCCGATACGAAGCAGATGGACAAGGTCGACGTGCTGGGCGCGGCGGTCGGCAGCCTGAAGGGCGCGACTGACGGCCGATTGTATGTGGGGCCGAAGGCGCTGGCGGATCTGGAATCGGTTTCGGTGCCGGGCATTACGGGTGCGGAGCCGGATCTGCGGGCGATCATCGACTTTGGCTGGTTGGGGATTATCGCGCGTCCTCTGTTTTTGTGGTTGAAGTGGATGCACATCCACATCGTCTCGAACTGGGGCTGGGCGATCCTGCTGCAGACGCTGGTCATCAACCTGGCGCTGTTGCCGCTGCGGCTTTCGCAGATGAAGTCGATGCTGAAGATGCAGCGCGTGGCGCCGCAGATCAAATCGATCCAGGAAAAATATAAGAAGTACAGTCTGCGGGACCCGAAGAAAGCCGAAATGAACCAGGAGATTTCGGCGCTGTACAAAAAGGAAGGCGTGAATCCGGCGGGTGGATGTTTGCCGCTGCTGATCCAGATGCCGTTTCTGTTTGCGTACTATCGCATGCTCAACGTCGCGATGGATCTGCGGCATGCGCCGTGGATATGGATTCACGATCTTTCGGCACCCGACCCGTGGCACATTCTGCCGGTTGCGATCATTGTTACCATGCTGGTGATGCAGCGGATGACGCCGCAGGCGGGCATGGATCCGGCGCAGCAGAAAATGATGAACATCATGATGCCGGGCATGCTGGGGCTCATGAGCTGGAACCTGCCGGCGGGTTTGGGCTTGTACTGGTCCGCGGGCCAGTTGATCGGGATCGTGCAGCAGATGGTGATGAATCGCACGTCGCTGGGACGCGAGATGCGCGAGATGATGGAGAAGCGGGCGCGGAAGAAGGAGAAATAGCTGTCAGCTCTCAGCTATCGGCCGTCAGTTGAATCCAGCCCCTAAAGGGGCGTCTGATTTCGAGGAATTTGCGGTATCGCTAAAGCGATACCCTGATACGAACCTTTCGTCGTTTGCGATGCTCTTAGCATTTACTGATAGCTGAGAGCTGACAGCTGATAGCTCTTCGCTGAGAACTTACTTATGCCGATCACTGACAAAGTTGCTGCTGCTAAACAGATTGGGGAATTTCTACAGGCCGTTATTTCGAATGGCGGCTTCAAGCTGAAGTATCGGATTACCGTGGATCCGCCGATCGCGCAGAATCGCGAGTGGGAGCATCCGGAAATTCTGGTGGAGTTTGCGGGGCCGGATTCGGCGCTGTTGCTGGAGCGAGGCGGCGAGTTGCTGCGTTCGTTTGAGCTGCTGGCGTCGGAGATTCTACACTTGCAGGGCAACGAGCACGAGAAGATCTGGTTCGACTGCAAAAATTTCCGGGCGATGCGGATCGAAGAGTTGCAAACGGCGGCGCGGGTGGCGGCGGAGCAGGTGCGGCGGACGAGCGAGCCTTACCGGTTTGGGCCGATGTCCTCGCGCGAGCGGAGGATCGTGCACCTGGCGCTGCGCGAGGAAAAAGATTTGCGCACGGAGAGTGACGGCGAGGGTGGAAGACGGTCGGTGGTGGTGTATCCGGGAAGTTACAAGACCGCGGCACCGGCGAGGCGGGAACGGCGGCCGATTTCGTAGTCGAATCTGATCGGCTGGACAGGCGAGGCACGGCCTGGCTCTCTACGCCTTTTTCTCCATTGCACACTTTGCGCGGCAGTTAGCTTCTCGACACTTGACAGCGCAAGAAAATCGCGATTCTATAAAGCGCTCGCGTGGAATTTTTTTGTTGCAACGCACCGACGCGGCGATTTTTTTGTGCTAGTATGCGGTTCGAATCGCAATAAATTTCAGCGCGAACCGGTACTGCAAGACATAAGCGGCTCTGCAGTAAAAAGAAGATCTCATAATTTCAAGAGTGATTTTTTTCCGGACGTATTTACGCCGGCGCATTCGATATTCTGGTAAAAAATGTCTCTCTCCAATTCCGCCATCATCCCGAACCCCTGGGTGCGCATTCTTGACGCCCTGGAAAAGAAAGTCAACCGGCACTCCTACGACACTTGGCTGAAGCCAACGCGGTACAGCCACGCCAGCAATGGAGTTTTGTACGTGCGCATTCCGACCGCCGAGTTCCGTCACGTAAGCGACAAATACGCGGATCTGATTCAGGAAGCGGTCGACCAGCTCGAGCTGGGATACGAGGATGTGAAATTTGTCACCGCCGAGGACGATCCTTCGAACACGTTGATCCGGCATAACGGCGGGCTGTCGGCTCATAGTTCGAGCGGCGGTTCGAGCAGCGGTTCGAGCGCTGGTCCGAATGCTGGTGCGGGTCCGCAGGCGGCGCCGGGGTTGCCGGTGACGCAGGGGCGGTTCGATTGGGACAGCGCCGCGCAACTGAATCCGCGCTATACGTTTGACGCGTTCGTGATCGGCAGCGGCAATCAGTTTGCGCACGCAGCCTGCCAGGCGGTGGCAGAGCGGCCTTCGAAAGCCTACAACCCGCTGTTCCTGTACGGCGGCGTGGGGATGGGCAAGACTCACCTGATGCAGGCGATCGGGCATGAGATCAAGCGGCGGACGCCGCAGGCGGCGATCTGCTACGTGTCGAGCGAGAAGTTCACCAACGAGATGATCAACTCGTTGCGCTACGACAAGATGATCAGCTTCCGGGATAAATTCCGGACGATGGACGTTCTGCTGATCGACGACATCCAGTTCCTGGCGCAGAAAGAGCGCACCCAGGAAGAGTTCTTCCACACGTTTAATGCGCTGCATGAATCGATGAAGCAGATCGTGATCGCCAGCGACCGTCCGCCGAAGGAGTTGGCGGACTTTGAGGATCGCATGCGCAGCCGGTTCGAGTGGGGGCTGATTGCCGATATTCAGCCGCCGGACCTGGAAACGAAAGTCGCCATCCTGCAGAAGAAGGCGGAGCAGGAACGGGTGACGTTGCCGTCGGATGTGGCGTTGTTTATTGCGCAGAATATCCGGTCGAATGTGCGTGAACTGGAAGGCGCGTTGATCCGGTTGGTGGCGCATTCCTCGCTGATCGGAGCGGAAATTACGCTGCCGTACACGCAGCAGGTGCTGAAGAATTTCATTGATTCGCAGGCCCGCAAAGTGACGATTGAATCCATTCAGAAGGCGGTCGCTGAGCAATTCGGCCTGCGCCTGGTGGAAATCAAGGCGAAGAATAATTCTCGTTCCATCGTGTACCCGCGGCAGATTGCGATGTACCTTGCCAAGCACCTCACCGAGGCTTCGCTGCCTGAAATTGGACGCCAGTTCGGCGGCAAGCACCACACGACCGTCTTGCATTCAGTAGACAAGATTGAAGAGCTTCGCAAGAACGATAAGGATTTGAACAGGTTGCTCAATAAACTGACCGAGCAATTAGGCGCGTAGATGGTGGCTTCCAACGATTTTTCCACTCATCAGGCCATTCTTCCTGCCTTCTACCTGTGGAGTGTTTGTGGAAACTGTGGGAGACAGGATAGGAATCTGGGAACGGTCCGCGGGTTGCGCTGGCCTCCGCTGAAGCGGGGATCGATTCTCCACATGAAGGGTCGACGTGGAAGCAACTGAATCGCAGGGACCTGGACCAGTTTTCCACTTCTCCGAAGCGCCTACGGTTACTACTGGTTTTCTTGCTTTTGTATTTGATATAAGAAGAGAACAGAAGTAGAGTCGGGAGACCCAATATGCCGGTGGAAGTCGCCCCTGTGGTAGCCGCAACGACCATGGAAATAACGGTCAGCAAATTTGAGCTTCTTCGCGAACTGACAGCCACTCAGGGTGTGGTCGAGCGCAAGACCACAATTCCCATTCTCTCCAACTATCTTTTCGAGGCCGTGGGCGACAAGTTGTCGCTGACGGCGACGGACCTCGACCTGAGCCTGCGCACGTCCTGCAACGCCAAGGTGAAAAAAGAGGGCGCGTGCACGATTCCAGCGCGCAAACTTTATGACTATGTGAAGTTGCTGCCCGACGCCGATATTACCATCCGCTTGCTTGAGAATCACTGGGTCAGTATTCGCTGCGGCCGGTCCAACACGAAGATGGTGGGGATGGCGCGGTCGAATTTTCCTGGTCTGCCGGTATTTCCATCGGCAGGCGTGATCAAGATTCCGGCGGCGGTGTTGCGGTCGATGATTGCCAAGACGGGCTTCGCCATTGCCAGCGAAGAGTCGCGCTACACGCTGAATGGCGCGTTGATGGTGCTAAAGCCAGAGTCAATCACCATGGTTGCGACCGATGGACATCGACTGGCGCACGTGGAGCGGTCGGGAGAAAAGTTTGAAGGCGTTTCTGGCGAGATGAAAACCCTGATTCCGAAGAAGGCGATGGACGAGTTGAAATCGCTGCTGGATTCCGATGTTGAGACCATCGACTTCGCCAAGGACGAGTCGACGCTATTCTTCCGCGTGGGGCCGCGGTTGCTGACGTCGCGCCAACTCACCGGGCAGTTTCCGAACTACGAGGCGGTGTTGCCGAAGGACATCTCCAAGTCCATCGCGTTGCATGGCGAAGAACTGGGAGCGGCGATCGCACGGGTGGCGCAGTTCGCCGATGAGCGGTCGCGCGCCGTGCGCCTGCGTCTGGAGAAAGGCGAGTTGAAGATTTCCGCATCGTCGACCGAGACGGGCGAGTCAGAGGATTCCATCGAAGTCGCCTATGACGGTGAGCCCATGGCGATCGGATTCAACGCGCAATACCTGCTCGACTTCATCAAGGCGACCGGGTCGTGCGACGTGAAACTCGAACTGAAAGATGCCCAGTCCGCCGGCCAGCTTCGTCCGGCGGAAGCCGAAGATTACAAGTACCGGTATATCGTGATGCCGATGAGGATCTGAGGCTGTCGAAGGTTGCGTAGGGACAGCCGCCCCCGGCTGTCCAAGCCGAGCGAAGCTCGGCAGTTGCCAGTGGTACCGCAACTCGGGATTCGCTATAAGCGGAGGAAGAAGTAATGTTATCCGGTTTTAAGAAGTTTATTTTGCGCGGCAATGTGGTAGATATGGCGGTGGGCGTGGTGATTGGCGCAGCCTTTGGCGGCGTGGTCACGGCGCTGACCACGGACCTCTTGACGCCGCTCATCGCGGCGATCGTGGGCAAGCCGGATTTTTCTGCCGTCCATTTCACGATTCACGGGGCGTTGTTTCCGCTGGGACATTTCATCAACACCGCGGTGTCGTTTCTGCTGATTGCTGCGGCCATTTATTTTTTTGTGGTGTTGCCGGTGAATGCGCTGGTGGCGCGGATGCGCAAGGATCCGGCGCCGGCCGATCCGACCACGAAGAAGTGTCCGGAATGCCTGAGCGAGATTCCGATCGATGCGCGGCGCTGCAGCCATTGCGCACAACCGGTCATGGGCAAGGCGGCGTAGGCGGGGCGGCCGTCCCTGCGTGATTTCGCACGCACCCTTGGCGAAATCTGGCGGATTCCTGTAAAATCATAGTTTCGGCAACAGCCTGGAAGGATTTCAGAGTTATGGCACGAGTTTGTGATATCTGCGGCAAGGGGCCGCAGTTCGGAAATACCATCAGCCACGCCCACAATGTCAGCAAACGGCGCTGGAACGTCAATCTGCGCCCCGTTCACGCCAAGGTGGGAGCCGCGACCAAACATATTCGCGTCTGCACTTCCTGTCTGCGCAGCGGCAAGGTAGTCAAGGCGTAGCTTTCTATAGGCCCGCGGGTTCTTTGGAGTCCTGCGGGCTTTTGTGTGTCTGCGAGCTTTTCGCGGACAAGAGTGTCCGCGCCACACGCGCTACTTCACGTCTATTAATTGGACGTCGAAGATCAGGGTTGAGTTGGGCGGAATAACGGTGGTAAAGCCCTTATCCCCATAAGCCAGATCCGGCGGAATGCGCAGTTGGCGCTTGCCGCCGACCTTCATGCCCGCGATACCTTCGTCCCATCCCTTGATGACCTGGCCGGCGCCCAGCATGAAGTCAAACGGATGGCCGGTACCGACCGAACTGTCGAACTTCTTGCCATTGGTGAGCCAGCCGGTGTAATCGACTTTGACGTGCTGTCCGCTTTGCGCGACCGCGCCGATGCCAACCTTGATGTCCCAATATTCGAGACCGCTGGCCGTTTTGGTGGGCGCACCGGTAACCTTGGTGGGCCCGCTGGCGTTCGCCGCCTTTTGAGCGGGAGCCGCCTGGGCGGCGATCAGGCCGGCTAGTGCGAGCAGGGTGATGGCAAGGATTAGAGTCTTCATAATGCCTCTTTTCTTTTTTCTTTAAAGTTCTGCAATCTTGTTTCTTAGCGCCAATTTTTTTTAAGCCAGCGCAATCACATCAATTTCAACCAGGACGTCTTTCGGAAGCCTGGCCACTTCGACGGTGGAGCGCGCCGGCGGCTCCTGCTTGAAGTAGCGGCCGTAGACTTCGTTCATGGCGGCGAAATCCCCCATGTTTTTCAAGAAGACGGTCGAGCGCACAACTTTTTCCAGGCTGCTGCCGGAGGCCTGCAAAACGGCGGCAAGGTTTTTGAGCACGCGCTCGGTCTGCGCGCTCACGTCACCCGCGACGATCTGCGAGGTGGCGGGATCGATGGGGATTTGGCCGGAAGTAAAGATCAGGCCCTGGGCTCGAATGGCCTGCGAATATGGGCCGATGGCTTTCGGAGCCTGATCGGTAGCGATCACTTCGCGCATGATTCCTCCTGCTTGACGCGTTTCTGCGGTGATGATGACGAAGAGTGATTAACGCAGATTGCGGTGGTGGAAGTCAAACGCTTCGCGCGTGCTACGCAATCGCGAATCGAGAGTTGTTGCACGCGCCAGCAGCTTCAGAGCTTCGCTCGGCTGGACAGCCGGGGCGGCTGTCTCTACGCAAGGGCCTTGGACGGGCGAGGACGCCCGTCCCCACACAAGCTAGAACAACGAGCTTTGGCGGCGGTTGGGGGTGATTCCGAAATGTTCGTAGGCGAGCTGGGTCGCGACGCGGCCGCGGGGAGTGCGGTTGAGAAAGCCGATCTGGATTAAAAACGGCTCGTAGATTTCTTCGATAGCGTCGGGCTCTTCGGCGAGAGCCGCGCCTAACGTGTTCAAGCCTACGGGGCCACCCTGGTATTTTTCGATGATGGTCAGCAGGAGTTTGCGATCGACTTCGTCGAAGCCGTAGCGGTCAACTTCGAGCATGCTGAGCGCGGACTGAGCGGTGGGCAGATCGATGGAGCCGTTGGCGCGCACCTGGGCATAGTCGCGGACGCGGCGCAGCAGGCGGTTGGCGATGCGGGGCGTTCCGCGAGAGCGGCTGGCGATTTCGATGGCGCCGGGACGATCGATGCTCACGCCTAGAATCTCGGCGGAACGCTCGACGATGACGCGGAGATCGTCGTGGGTGTAGAACTCGAGCCGCAGCAGCAGGCCGAAACGCGAGCGCAGGGGCGCGGAGAGCAGTCCGGCGCGCGTGGTGGCGCCGATGAAGGTGAAGGGCTTTACGTCCATCGTGTGCGTGCGCGCGGACGGGCCCTGGCCGATCATGATGTCGAGTTTGTAGTCTTCGAGCGCGGAGTAG
>Ga0187890_10000057_pt1 | contig 79772 bp, 71 predicted proteins | sample June2016WEW_21_1_FD_133005 | JGI IMG/M metagenome (GOLD analysis project Ga0187890, IMG submission 133005) | Peatland microbial communities from SPRUCE experiment site at the Marcell Experimental Forest, Minnesota, USA - June2016WEW_21_10 | ecosystem: Environmental > Terrestrial > Soil >... | reverse complement strand
GCTGAGGCGAGCTAGCGTTGGCCTTGACACAATACGGATCTTTCGACATATCAATGCCCCTCATGTGAGGGGCCGTGCCGGTGAGTTTAACGCTTCCTGTGATTTTGCCTTCTCCAGCGGCGTCGACCTTGGGATTCGAAATCAAGGCTCCACAACATATCAAAACTACCGCCGCTAGTACAGCCGCGAAATTGAATCTACTTCTCATGGGTCTTTCTCCTTGAACCTGCGTAGCTGAAAACCGTTCCTGCGATGCCTTTCTAGCCCCTACGGTTGGCCTGCCGGCGCATTGGGGTCGATTGGCTTGAGATTGAGCTGCTTCGCCATCTCTTTTTCCTTGCTGTGCTGGTGCATAAAGGTTCGCAGATAGAAAACCAAGTCCCAGGCCTCGTCGGGCTTGATGTTGTCGGCAAATGACGGCATGGGAGTACCATCCAAACCGGTCATGAAGATGCGGTAGATATCCTGATCTGTATCTCCACACTTGGGCCGCGAACCTTCGGTAAAGTCGTATGCCGCAATCGGCCGCCCGAGATCGTCGGTAAGAGTGGGAGCCGACGGGCCGTTTGCCCTGCCCTGAACGCCGTGGCATTTCCAGCACTGGACGCGGGCGAATACTTCGCGCCCAGCCTTGATGCGCTCGGGAGTGACCTCTGGCTCCGGAGGAATCTTGATGGGATCACCCGGCTTCTCATTGGCCCAGCGCGGAGAGAAGTGCTTGATCCAGGCCACGAGGTCGGCGCGCTCCTGCTTGGTGAAGGTGCTCCACTGCGGCATCGTGGAGCGGTCCATGCCGCGAGCGATGGTATCGAAAAGATCTTGATCGGTGGGCAAGGTCCCGCTTGGGGTGGAGCGGCACTTAAAAATGCCCAACTGGAAGTCGCGGGGTTTGGGGAACGAGGGTGGCTCGTACCACTTGGCGTTTTCGCCGTTCCCATCGCCCAACTCGCCATGGCAGCCGACGCAATACCTGCGGTAATCGCCGGCGGCATCTTTCGCGTGCCCAGTCAGGTTGCCGATGTGACTGACCGCGGTGGGCGCGTTTTCCCACGCGTTAAGCTGTTCGGTCGAGAGCTGAGCCGATGAAGTCCGCGGGAGCGCCAAAAATGCAGCCGCGCCCAACCAGAGCGACCATTTCCGCAATCTTGTCCGCATGTCTATCCCTCTCTAGAAATCAAAGTCAAGTCCCAGCAGTATTTCGCTGGTGTTGATGTTGGCGCTGCTCAGGCCAAGACTTGGGCCCGTGCCGTCCTGGTGCAGCCAGTTGTACTCGTTGTGCCAGGCTAAACCGGCACGGCTGGTCATGAACGGGTTGTAGCGAAAGCCGATGGTGTAGGTGGAGATATTGCCAAAGTCCGAAGGGGTTGGGCCCGTGAGTCCGTTAGCTCCGGTAAACGCAGGGTTATATCCCGATCCGTTTGCCTGTTGCGACATTTTCTCTACCTCATATCGGCCGATGAAGATCAGCTGCGGACTGTAGATGTAGTGACCCTCGAAAGTGACGCCGTTCCAGCTGGGCGCCTGCGATCCCACCGGAAGAGTTGTTCCCGGCACATTGTTCGGAGGGCAGGGAGCGGCCGTGCAGGTTGTGCCTCCATTGCCGTCTGTGGCTTCTGCATTGCCATAACCCTGTCCGAACCACGCGTTATCCGAGCCATGCTGAGTCACAACCGTAAGACCGACGTGCGAGCCGAAGTAGAATTGCCCCACGAAGCCTTCGCGGGTGAAGCCCTTGTTGCCAATTCCGGAACCAAGAATGGGAATCCCGCCAGAAGTCAGATAGTACGTTGACGCTTCTCCGGCCATGGCGTAGAACCCGATCCGTTGCACCCCCAGCCTACCCGCGTCGAAAGCCTGGCTCGCGGCAAAGAACCCGGTGTAGGCGTTGGCGGTGGTACTCAGGTTCACGTTGCCATCACTGGAGCTGACAAGGGAAGCGGAAATTCGCGTCCGATCATCAACCGAGTGTCCCAGGTACTCGATGCCGAGCTGGTTGTCCCCCATCTGCCCAAAGATGTTCCCGTCACCCTGAGGGATGAAGTGATAGGTCTGATAAATACCACCGTTACCGGTCAGCGTGAGAATGCGCTTTTCAGAAAGCAGGTTGTCGAGTTCGAATCTACCCAGCTTGAAATTGAACCAGGGGCTGTGACCGATGTTATCGAAGCGCACAAAGACCTGCTCAAAGTGAAAAGCGCCGGTAGGATCGGAGGACGGAAGCAGATAGAAGGAGATGTTTTTCTCCAGAGTTCCGCCGGTATGGAAGTCGAGACCGCTAAGGTCGAATCCGGAACTGCTGATGCGCTGGACCGCTTGGCCGACGGCGGTTCCGCCCGAGTAAGTGTCCACCAGCACTTTGCCGGTGCTCACGCGATGCCAGAAGGGCGTGATGCGGAAGACCACCGGCCAGTACCCGGGATTCTGCCAGATGGGAGCGTCACGGTCATTCATGAGCTGATAGCCGTTGTCTTTGAACTTTTGTCCAAAGTAATTCAGCATCGGCCAGGACTCATGACAAGCCGAGCAGCGCAAGCCGTACTTGCGGGCAAAAGCGGGGAGGGCGCTCGCAGGCTGGCTGCAAGTTAAAACCAGAGAGAAGAGAATCAGCGAAAGGGCGGAAACAGAGGTCGCAAACTTTGCGACATTGCGAATGCGCAAACGCCTCATAGCGTGCATGGCCGGACTCCTCGGCATTCAATCAAGATCAGTTTTTGTTGAACCGCATTCCCACAAAAGGCGATAAGCGAAGATGATGCAAAATGAATAAAGACAGGCAACGAACGAGAAACCCCTTCCTCGTTTCGCCCCGGAGTAGGTTTTAAATCAAGGTGCTACCACCGTACCGGGGGTGAATCCTACTACGGGCACGAGAAATAATTCAAGTGGCTTGCACGCTTTTTTTGACAATTTTTTTACAATGTTAATTTTTACAATTCTCTACGGAGACTTCGCCGACTGAAAAAGCGAACTGCCGATGGCAGTTGACAGCATTGCGTCGAACATACGAGACTCTGTTCAGGAAATCGACAAAACGTCTGTTGACGAATGGGCTTTAAGGGTTGCCGGGTTTTTTGGGTCATGAAGTTTGAAACTGTGAAGAACAGCGTCGCGCGACGCAGTGGGCCTGTCCTGGCAGGGCTTGGGGTATCGGCCAGAACCCTTCCGCCGCTTCCCCTGCTTCTTCTGTTTACGCTGTTGACGTTCGCCGTTCCGCTCGCCGCCCGCGACAAAGAGAAGGTTTCGTATGGGGAAGGCCTGATCGTGAATATACCTGTGCCTGCAGCCGAAGTGGAGCAAGTGGTGCAGGACGTGGCCCAAAATGGCGTCATCCGGGGAACCAAGGAATACAACAAGGACGAGTTTGTCGCGGGCGCGAAGGTCGCCGAGTCCTCAAATGCGTTTCCAGCCTGGGACCAGGGCGGTAAAGTTATCTACAAAGTGCGTACCCAGGCCATCGACCCGCGCAACTTCAAGGACAGCAGCGACGTTGGTACTCTGGCCGTGCGCTACGTAGTGCTGCCTCAGGGTGAAAACAACACCGTCTTGCGCATCGACGCGCTGTTTAAGGAAGACTTCCGCCACATCGTGCATCCATCCAACGGATCGGTCGAAAACGCCGAGTACAAGGACATTCGAGAACATCTCGACGGCATCGAATTCATGAAGGCGCAGGACATCGAGGCCCAGAGAGAGCGCCGGGAACAGTTGGCGAAGAAGCGGAATCTGGCGGTGGGAAACGATGCCGCGCCGCCGGCTACGGGTCAATCGTCCTCCCAGCCCGAGCTCCAAGCCGCCGAGAATGATCCGGTTCCCGCAGCAGCGCCGGCGACGGCGACGCAAGAACCGCCGGAAGTTTCAAGCTCGGCACCACCCGATCAACCATTGGAAGAACGCATCAAGGATCTGCGCAAGCAAGTGGTGCGGTTGGTAAAGTCTCCGGGCGCTCCGCTCAAGTCCGCTCCGTTCCATACTGCGGGCACCTTGCAATTGTTGGGTACAGGCACCGAAGTGCTGATCGTAATCAATAGTCCATACTGGTACGGCGTGGAAACGCATGAAGGTCAGCATGGATGGGTGTTGCGCGATCAATTGGAGCTGCTGCCATGACGCCGCGCACCGCAAATTTCCGGCGAATGTTGTCGCCAATGCTTCTGTGCGCAGCCGTTCTCTGCTGCACCGCCGCAAGTTACGCGCAGACGGGCGGATACGAGCGCACTTTCCCCCAGTCGAAAGCCACGGTGGAGAAAATTCTGAAGGAGATGCAACCGGCTACGGCCGGACGCCTTCCGGTGCTGGATGGGTTCGCGACTTCATCGCAAGAGCGTCCCCTGGACCACTATCGACGCGGCTATTATCAATCCAAGATACAAGTGACCGCGGCGCCTTCCGGGGGTTCGATAGTGCGCGTGAGCGTGGAGGTTACAGCCTGGTACGCCGATCCGGAAACTGCGAAATCGGGATATCAGTTGTTGACTTCGAATGGCCGTCTCGAGGCCGACTTGCTCGATCAACTGTCGGATCAGCTCGCCGCCAAAGAACCGCAGCCGGCTCCGGCGCCGCTTCCAAGTCCGCCGGTAACAGCGGCGGTCAAGCCACCGAAGTCTCCCGCCGCAACGTCTACGGGCTCAAGCGAGCCGACGATTTCCGCGCCTGTTCCGAGACTTCCCGAGGCCGGGACTTATTCGTCGTCGTTGTCGCAGGGATTGTCGGCAGAGGCAGAATCCAGTTCGAAAGCCGGAAAGAAAAAGCCTGAGGCGAGGGATGGCGGTCCGCTGCAAAACGAAGCGGACAGCCTGCAGGAGATTCTCAAGAATCAGGGTCATCCCAAGAACCTGGTGGCGGTGAAGAAATCCGGCACTCCGGTGGTGTCGAGCGCCAGCTTGACCGCCAAGACTTTGTTTCTGGCGAGCGCCCGCGATGAATTCGAAATGCTGGATTTCAATCGGGACTGGGTGCATGTGCGTATTTCCGGCTTGTCCCGAGGTTGGATCTGGCGCAATAGCCTTGAGATGCCGGACAGCGTTCCCGACAGCGACGCTGCTCCCGACCCGAAGGCGATGCCTGCCGCGGCCGAGCTGTTCCACATTTCTCGGGAAGATGTCGCACTTTTCCCGGGAGATTGGAGCCCTCTGCGGGGAAGGAATGTGAAAATTGTTTCGGTAGAAAAGAACGACGACAACGGGAAAGATTCGGATCCGCAGCTGCGGCTGGAATTTGTTAAGTCCGTGCTGGACAGAAACTATGCGGAACTCGCACAAAAGCCGCAGGAGTTGGCAGGAATTGTGGTAATCTTTGACGCCGCCGACGGTGGAATGATCGCCGCCACCTTCCCGACGCTGCAGCAATGGAAGGCCGGAAAACTGTCGGACGCCGCTTTGTGGCATCAGTGCTTTTTTGATCCGCCGGAAACCTTTACACAGTCGGGCGCATCGGCGAGTCAGTAGCAGTTGGTTTTGCGTTTTGGCGACAGATTGGAATACGTTTTGCGATGTCAGTCTGAGTTTAGACTTGACTTTCGAAAACGATAAGAGTACCTATGCAATCCTTGGGTGGTCGTGTGGGTCCACCCTACTTGCTCGTCTCAAGAAACTGAAAACTGCCGTCCTCATCCTGAGTCGCTGCGATGGAACAGCGTTGAGAGTGCACGTATAGCGGTACGACAACCACACCACGAACTGCCCATGAGCACGATGACCCAACCACTGTACTTACTTCGCAGGCAGGCGACTTCCCTCCTGCGCGACTACGCCGAATTGATGAAAGCTCGTGTGACCACACTGATCGTGATGACTGCCTGGTGTGGTTATTATTTCGGTGCACAGAAGGCTGGCGTTTCGTCGCTATCCTGGGGACTTTTTCACGCTTTGCTGGGAATTGGGCTGGTGTCCAGCGGAACGGCCGGACTGAATGAAGTGATGGAATATAAGGTTGACGGAAACATGCGCCGCACGGCACAGCGTCCACTTCCCACCGGGCGCATGAGCCTGCTTCATGCCACCATCGCCGGTCTGGTCGCCACCTTGGGAGGTTCACTCTATCTGGCAGTTTTCACCAACCCGCTGACCGGGCTGCTCACCTTCCTCACTTCGACGGTATATCTCGCGGCTTACACGCCGCTGAAGCGAGTCTCGCCGATCTGTACTTTCGTCGGAGCTTTTCCGGGGGCGATGCCTGGAGTTTTGGGTTGGACAGCGGCACGCGGCCAGCTGGAATGGGGCACGTTGATTCTGTTTGCCATCTTGTTCGTGTGGCAGTTTCCGCACTTCTTTTCGATTGCCTGGCTCTATCGTGAAGATTACGCCGCCGGCGGAATTCGCATGTTGCCGGTTGTCGAAGAAGACGGGCGATCCACCGCGCGCCGCATCGTCGCCTACTCGCTGATCTTGATCCCGCTAAGCGTTTTGCCCAGTGTTTTCGGCATGGCGGGAAAGATCTATATGGTGGGAGCCATCGTGCTCGGGATTGCGCTTTTTTATTTTGGAGCCCGCCTGGCGTTTCTGAAGTTGCCGCTGAATAGTCCGCGATCAAAGATGTTCGCGCGCCACGTTCTGCAAGCGACGGTGATCTATCTACCGCTTCTTTTTGCTCTCATGATGAGCAACTCGTTGAAACCATGAAGGGTCCCGGAATTCCTTTCGCCTGCGGAAACGGGCCTCAGACGTGCAAAAGCCCCGGTGGTCGTCCGGGGCTTTTCACTTGATCCTGGAACGCTCTCCGCGAATAACTTTTTAGGATAACCGGCGGCGCTATTCTCAAGATTCAAGCGCGCAGCGCGAACGACCCATGGTTTCCGCTTACTGAATAGCGCTACCGACTTGCGAGAACACGTTGCCGGCATTCGAGCCGATCAGCCGTACGGTGCCCACCACAATCACAAGAATGACTGCAAGCATCACGGAATACTCCGCAATGTCCTCCCCTTGTTCATCCGACCAAAGCCTGCTTAGAAAGTTGCCCATAATTCCCCCTTGATTCATGCGGCCCCCGATGTTGCCGAGGATTTCGTAAGCGGCGGCGTGCTGGAGTGAACCGCGCTCAGTCCCCACGGATCGCTCTCCTGCGTGGTCAATTGCAGGCCCACCTGATACTCGCCATGCCCATCCAGCTGCTTCGTCCACACCACGCTGAACTGAACCCGGCGCTGCCGAAAAAGAACTACCAATGTGTCCAGCGCATTCAGCTGGTGATGAATTGCGCCTAGCCGTGCACCGGTGGGCGTGAGGTCGAGGGTGTGCGCCAGCGTTTCAAACACCGCGCCGGATGCGTCTTTTCCTCGTACTCGCACCGGCAGCACCCCTTGCTTGCGCTCCTGTTGCCGCCGGTTTATTTTCACTTTGGGTTGCATGTGAGGCTCAGGAATAGTGTGCCGCAAACGAAACTTCGCGGGAATGGCTCCGTTGTGGGAGGCACAATGGTAACTGGCCAGATTCTAATGAATGGCAAGTTCCGCGTTCAGGGACTGCGTGGGACATTGCGGAAGCGCGTATAGTCGGTCCGTTATGGATAGACGTCACTTCATCTCCAGCGCGTTGGGCGCGGCCGCGGCGACTTCGCTCGCCGCCAGGGCTTCGGTGGTCTCAAACCATTTCGATCTTGGCGAGATGGGGGTCGGTGACTTGCGTCTCACTACACAGGGCCGGAGTCTTGCATTAGAACGGCATCGTTTTGGCGTGAACTATACGCCGTCGAGGAATTGGTGGTTTTGCTGGAATGAATGGGATGCGGACTCGATGAGGCGAGACCTGGACGCGATCGCCGCTTTGGGCGCGGACCATCTGCGAATCCTGCTGATCTGGCCTTACTTTCAACCCAATCCGAAGTGGGTGAGTCCGCTTCACCTGGAGAGGCTGGATCAGCTGCTTACCCTGATGGGCGAGCGCAATCTGGATGCAGTGGTAACCGTGTTCACGGGACAGCTGAGTGGATGGTTCTTCCTGCCTCCGTTTAATAAGGCGGGATCGGGTTTTTATGCGGATGACGCGATCTGGAATGCACAGGAAATTTTCATCCGGCAACTGGCGGAGGTGATGAAGCAGAGAAGCAACATCATTGGCTTCGACTTTGGCAATGAGATCAACACGTGCTGGGCCGCGGAACCTAGCATTGGCGACGCTTGGATGGCAAAAATGTTTTCGCTGATGGAGAGCGTTTGTCCGGACGGCGTGCACGTGAACGGGGTGGATGAATTGCCCTGGTTTGAAGCGACCACGTTTTCTCCGCAGGCACTGGCGAGGCGGCGCATGCCGGTGATGCACTGCTATCCCTACTGGTCAGGGTCGCTGAAGTTCGGCGGGGCGATGGATCCGCCGAGCATAAAGCTAATGTCTGCTATGGCGATGCTGATTCGGTCCTATGGCGATGACCGGCGAAAGCCGGTGTGGGCGGAGGAGTTCAACACCTGCATCGAAGCGCTGAATGAAAGGCAGCAGGCGGAGTGGCTGGAGAAAGCCGGGTTGGCCGCGATTGATTCGGGAGTAAGTTGGTTCACGTATTGGGATAGTCACGACGTGGACCGGAAGTTCGAGTTCAACTCGCTCGAGTACAGCTTGGGGCTGCTCACCAATGATGGCAGGGTCAAGGAACAGGGTCGGGTTTTTAAGCGGCTTGCGGATGGGTATCGAGGGAAAGCTGTCGTCATTCCTACGCAGCCGTTGCCGCCACCACCGGCGCATCGAGACCATGAAGTTACTTGGAAATGGATGCTGGATTGGATGGGGTGGAAACCGAGCGGGAGTTAGATTGAAAAGCATCAATCTATTTTCGTAAAATATTCCGATTAGCGCGATGTCCACCGAAGGCTGGATTGTCCTGGTTCCAGCAATGACTTCACCAGCGTGCAACACGCCGCGCGGAATAAAGTATTCGTCGCCTGCGTCTAGCGGAATTCGGTTCGCATCGATGATCAGCGTATAGCGGCCCTGCACGACGAGCATGTATTCGTCGTAATCGTGGGCATGGGGTACGGATGCGATGGTTTCGCGGCAGGTCCAGAATGCCATCTGGCTTCCGTCTACGCCATCGAATACGTAACCTTCCACGCCGGGAGTTGCCTGGTTGCCGGTCGCGATTCTGTTGGCCGAGTGCTGCATAAACTCCGGGAAGTCTTTCATCGGACGCATCTCCTTCCGGCAATCTGAGCGCGGGTTGTGGCCAGCCCTGAATCCGATGCGAGCTAGTGTATAAGATAGTAAGAATGTCGCAGGCAGCGCCAGCTATTACGCGGAGCCCCGCGGATGTGGTCCGGATGACGCCGGTTTCGCAGGCGGGAAACGGGGTGTGCTACGCCGTGGCGGGCGAGACTGCCATCAGCTCGTTTGATCTGGAGCGCATGATTGCGGCGGTGCCCACCAAGGCTGCCTCGGCGCTGAAGCGCAAGGCTTATTATTTTGTGCCGCTGACGGTGACACAGGGGGAGGAGATCCTGATTGCGGATCGCTATGATGTCGCGCTCAGCGACAATGCGGTGTGCCATCGCAATCTGAATCTTGGCGACTCGCAGTGCGTGTTTATCTCCACGCGCTTGATGGACGACAAGTTTTCCGTGGCGTTTGAGTTCTATATCAATGTGGGGCATGCTCTGGTGGAGGCGGCGGGAGTTTCCGCGGAGTTCAGCGAACTCGCCTGGAAGCAGGTGGAGGCGGGAACGCGCGGGGAAACCTCGCTGGATGCGTGGGAGGCGCGGAAGCTGGCTGCAGCTGGCGGTCCGGAAGCGGAGCGCTTCAAGAATGAATACTTCGAAGCCACGTTTGCCGATACGATCTCGATCTATCTGCTGTCGCTTTATTTGGATGTGGACTATCACGATCTGCGGGAGCGGGACTATCCGCTGCTGGCGCCATCGGCGCTGGCGGAGCGGTTGCGAAAAGTGGCGGAGCTGTTTCCGGCGAATGCCGGGTTTGAGTTTGCGGTGCTGTATAAGCGGCGGGGCTAAATCACTTGCGCACCTGGCCTACGAGGGCTGCCCAAAGCGTTCGTAGGAACCCCGTGCCTCTGAGATTCGTTTGCCATTGACCGGCGTTTCTGAGAGCAAAGATATCTGGGTTTTCCGCATGTACCGGACACGGGCTGGCCCTGCAGTCCTGTTACGCAGTCCCATGCTTGCTGCTCGTCGCCGAACTGCCACGAAAAATATCCGGAGTAGCGACTTCCCTCCACAAGGTAGGAATACCCAAGCCCGCCCAGCGCTTGCTGGCCGAATGCCTTTAGGTTAACGGTTTCGATCATGCCGTTTGCGATAGGCCAACTTGCCGCCCGGATGCTTCGGATCCACCCCGGCAGGCGATTGCTGAGGAACCAAGCCGCACTTAACGTAATCCAGAACAATACAAAAGCAAGATCGCGGAACTCTGGCGAGATGAAGTTCGGAAGAGATGAGGCGAGATAATTAGACACAATCATCGCTGCCCGCGCGGCACGGCGGTGCTCGTGCGGCATTTTTCCGGGGCACTCCCTGAAGCTCTGGCTTAGCGTGGAATGATCGTGCGGACGGTCGAGCGGCAGGACTGAACGTCATGGCCTTCCCCCACTCTCTCAGCCAGCTCCTATTTATTTCCGATCACGAAGTTGACGGTGCTGGGCTGGTTGGTGTTCACCATGACCGATCGCTCCCACGTTTTGGGTTCCGTGAAGATGGGGCGCTGAACGGTTCGCTCGGTGAGGACGTCGTAGGCCTGTTCCTTGCCCGCCAGGCTCCAGCCTTCGTGCCACGCGACGATCTGATACGTACCGGGCGGGACGCTGGTGAACTCGAAGTGTCCGCTCTCGTCGGTGACGGCGTAGTAAGGATGAGGGACGACCATCATTTCGGCGTTCATCCAGACGTGGCCGCCATTGCAGCGAAGGTTGACCAGACCGGGTGTCGACATGGAGCGCGAACTGATCTGGTTGGGGAAAGGGAATGGCAGGTTATAGCTGGCGGCGCCGTCCATGTGAATAGTGTGCAGGGTTGCGTCGGAGCTTTGCATCTGGAGTTCGGCGCTCTGCGGCACCAGAAGAATATGCGGAACGTAGTGGCAATGTTTCTGGTCGAGGTGCCGTCTCTGCTCGGGCAAGTCCATCGGTTTTCCTGCGGAGATGTTCTTCAGGTAGACGATGGTATTGGCTACGCCGCCCTCGGAACCTATGATCAGGCGCTCGAGGCTGACGCTCTTCTTGCCTTCCGGGTCGCAGATTTGCGGGTCTTTAGTGACGGGGAAATCCAATTGGCGAGGGAGCGGGCCGGACCATCTTACGGTGCCCGAGATGGATCCAGCGTCGGCAACGGAAATGACTTTGTAACCGCTTTGAGCAACTACAAGTGTAGGAATGGCGAGCACAGCCGCCAGAAGACAACGAGTCACGAAACTGCGCATAGAGAAACTCCTGATAGCCTACCGTCTGTTTCCCGAAGCCCATACGGCGCTGGTCGTGGAACGCGGGCTGAAGATTTGGGTCGGTCTTAACTTTTTTGCAGGCGACGACGTTCCTCTGACTTGCTGCACAGCGCTGCACAGGGTCCCGCCGAAACGGGGCAGCGTTGGCATACGCGGTCGTGCCTTGATTCCAACCGGCCTGATTCCAACTGGGAGGACCGGCTAAAGTAACCGGTTCGTGTGATTGGAATCACATGATTAAGGTGCACGAATGTGCCGGCGGCGTCGAGATTACCAAGGTGGCAGGACTACCAGAGTCGTGTGAAGCAGCTCGATCAGCGAGGGGAAAAATATTGTGACCTGCCGAGAGCCGCCACTCTATCTCAGATGGCTTACAATTCTTGCTTCCATGACGGTACAGGTTCGATCGTTCGCGAAGATCAATCTTGGGCTGCGCATCGGCGCGGCGCGCGAGGACGGCTTTCATGAGCTGCTCACGGTTTACCAAACGATCGCGCTGCACGACCTGATTCGCGTGAGCGTGAGCCGTGGGCGCGGGATTGAGATTCATTGCACCGACCCGCGAGTTCCGAAAGATGAATCGAATACCTGCTACCGCATCGTCGAGAAGGCGATGCGGGGGCTGAAAGCCAAGGGGCGCGTTGTCATTGAGATTGAAAAGCGGTTGCCGCTGAAAGGGGGGATGGGTGGGGCGTCCGCGAATGCGGTGGCTACGTTGCTGGCGCTCGAGCGGGCGGTGAAGAAAGCATTGCCCGTCGAGCAGCGGCTGAGGATTGCAGCGGAAGTGGGTTCTGACCTGCCTTTGTTTCTGGTGGGCGGAACGGTGTTAGGCGTGGGGAGGGGGGAGCAGGTTTATCCTCTGGAGGATTTGCCGTCGACGGCATGCGTGGTAGTTACTCCGGCTGTGGGAGTTTCGACGCCCAACGCGTTTGGAGAGTGGGATCGGAGAACTCGCGGCGGGGGAACGTCGGCTTTGGGCGCCCTGTCTGCTAAGGCGGGGAAAGGCAAGTCGCAAGAATTGACGCTCTCCGGACCATCCGATAGAATGAACGAGCTTGGCTGTGGGCTTTCTGCGTGGCTGAGCGAGAGTTACTCCGGTGCTCCTTTTGGAAGGGGCCGGGCCGAGAATCCGCTTCTCGCGCTTGTCCGGGCCGGGATCAAGAACGACTTTGAACAGGTCGTCTTTCCTGAGTATCCCGAGCTGAGTGAAGGTAAGAATGCGCTGGAGCGCGCGGGCGCGAAGTACGCGTCCTTGTCGGGCTCCGGGTCAACGTTATACGGGCTGTTCGCTTCGAAAGGGGCGGCACGCGCGGCTGTGACCAAGCTCCGCAGGGAGCGCTGGTCGGCGCGGGCGACGGTTACTCTGACGCGGAAGCAATACTGGGCCAAGTTTCTTGTTTCCAGTTTCTAGTTTCTGGTTGTTTAATAGGGTATCAGTCTTTCAACCGATGCCGGTTTGCAGGAAACTGGAAACCGGAAACTTGAAACAGCGGTACTGGGCCGTCGACTAATGGTAGGTCAAGTGCCTTTGGAGCACTTTGTCTAGGTTCGAATCCTAGCGGCCCAGCCAGAAAAACAGCTGCTAGCTTCTAGCTGTTAGCCAAATCGGCACAAACTTCGTGGGGCGCATTGGCTAGAAGCGAGGAGCTAAGCTTTGAAAGCGTCGAGAGCTAGAAACCTATGGCCACATTGGTGACGCCGCCGGAAAAAACGGAGAAAGCTGAGAAGCAGGCCCCGCCCATGCCCGAGGAGAAGCCGGAACGCAAGCCGCGTGCGCGCGTGGATGAGAAGTTCAAGATTTTCAGCGGCACGGCGAACGCACAATTGGCCGACGAGGTTTGCCAGTTTCTCGGCATGCAGCGGGGACAAGCGTTGCTGACGCGTTTCGCCGACGGCGAGGCTTATGTGCAGATCCAGGAGAACGTGCGCGGCTGCGACATTTTTGTGATGCAGCCCACCTGCCGTCCCGTGGATGAGCACTTGATGGAATTGCTGCTGATGATTGATGCGTTCAAGCGCGCTTCGGCGCGGCGCATCACCGCGGTGATTCCGTACTTCGGATATGCGCGCCAGGATCGCAAGGACAAGCCGCGAGTGCCGATTTCCTCGAAGCTGGTAGCGGACTTGCTGACCACGGCGGGCGCGCATCGCGCCTTGATTGTGGATTTGCACACGCCGCAGTTGCAGGGTTTTTTCAATATTCCGGTAGATCATCTTTTTGCTTCGCCGGTGCTGGTGGATCATTTCAAGAAGTTGAGTCTGCCGAATCTGACGGTGGTTTCGCCGGATGCCGGCGGCGTGGAACGCGCGCGCTTCTTTGCGAAGAAGGTGGACGCGGCGCTGGCCATCGTCGATAAACGGCGCGTGGAAATGAACGTCGCCGAAGTGATGCACGTGATTGGCGACGTGGACGGGCGGACCTGCTTGATCATCGACGATCTCATCGATACGGCGGGCACGCTGGTCAAGACGGCTGCGGCACTGGTGGACAATGGCGCCATTGAAGTTTATGCGTGTTCGTCGCATCCGGTGCTCTCAGGCGAGGCGGTCAGCAACATCAGGAACTCGGTGATTCGCGAAGTGGTGGTCACCAATACCATCCCGCTTACCGCCGAGGCGCGGGTGGAACCCAAGATCAAGGTGCTTTCGATTGCGGGATTGATTGGACGGGCGATTCAGTCCATTCACGAAGAGACTTCAGTCAGCAAATTATTCATGTAAGGCTAGGGAATTGAAATTATGGCGACTACATTGGAACAAAACGTTTTGGAAGCGAGTCCGCGGGAAGCGGGTACAAAAAATCAAGCGCGGCGGGTGCGGCGTGAAGGCAAGATTCCCGCCGTCGTGTATGGCGCGGGCAAGGACGCATTGGCGGTGAGCGTCGATCCCCGGCACGTGTTGCGCATTCTGCGCTCGGAAAGCGGCCACAACACCATTTTCGATCTTGCCCTGAACGGTGGCGAGAATGCGAAGGCAATGATCGTCGATTGGCAATATGAGCCGATCAAGGGTCATCTGCTGCACATCGACCTCAAGCGCATCGCCATGGATAAAGCGTTGCGCGTGAGCGTTCCGATCACGCTGCAGGGAGTTCCGGCGGGAGTGAAAACGGAAGGCGGAATTCTGGAGCAGATGCTGCGTGAAGTCGAAATCGAGTGCTTGCCGGGAGACATTCCTGGGCACATCGATGTGGATGTCTCGCATCTGACGTTCGGCAAAGTGTTGCGCGTGGCGGATTTGCCACACACTGAGAAACTGAAATTCCTTACGGACGCGAATCAGCCTGTGGCTCACGTGACCAGCGTGAAGGAAGAAGTTGTGGTTGCACCGGAAGCGGTGGCGGCGGAAGCAGGTGCTGCGCCGGCCGAGCCCGAGGTCATCAAGAAGGGCAAAGCGGAAACCGAAGAAGAGGGCGAGGAAGCTGCTGCCGAGAAACCGGAGAAGAAGGCCGAGAAGAAGGAGAAGAAATAACTTCGTGGCCCGGGCGCGCCTCGCTTCGCTCGGCGGGACAGCCGAGGCGGTTGTCCCCACATGGGCTGTTGCTGTGAGGTTCGGGATGGTGGCGTGAAACTGATCGTCGGTCTTGGCAATCCTGGAATCGAGTATCAGTTTTCGCCGCATAACGCGGGGTTTCTCGCGGTGGATCGGATCGCCAGCAACCTGGGCGTTGCAGTGAGAAACCGGCAGTGCCGGGCGCTAACGGCGCGGGCGGTGATTGGGGGCGAGACCGTGCTGCTGGCCAAGCCTGAAACCTACATGAACCTGAGCGGCATGTCGGTGCGGGAGTTGATGGCGGAGTACGAGGCGAAGCCGGAATCCGATTTGATCGTGATTCAGGACGAGCTGGATTTTCCCCTGGGCACGTTGCGGATTCATACGCGGCGGAGTTCGGCGGGGCATAACGGGATCGAGTCGATCATCGGGGCGCTGGACACACAGGATTTCTTGCGTATCCGAATGGGAGTGGCTCCGGAGCACAAGGTGGAAGATGGTCAGCGATATCTGCTGGCGCCGCTTCGCAAGGCGGATCTCGCAACCCTTGACGGAGTGCTTGACACGGCCCAAGAAGCCGTGAAGATGATCGTGAAGGAAGGTCCGGCGGCGGCGATGAACCGCTTCAACCGCAAGGAGCCGGAATCGCAGCTATAGGCTCGGAGAATTTGGAGACTGAAATGAATCGTACCTATGAGTTGATGTTTATTGTCCGACCGGATATGGCGGACGAAGATTTGGACAAACTGGTTTCGAACCTGGAATCTACGGTAACGTCAGCGGCGGGGACGGTGAAGTCCGTGGACCGCATGGGCAAGCGCCGCCTGGCCTACACGGTGCGCAAGTTCCGCGAGGGCATCTACATTTTGCTGACGATCGAAGGCGCGGGAACGGTGATCCACGAACTGGAGCGCCGTCTGCGGGTGACGGAGCAGGTGATCAAGTTCCTCACGGTGCGCGTGGATGAGGAGCACAAGCGTCTGGAAAAAATCAAGGCTCTACGCGACGCACGCAAAAAAGTGAGCGCACAGCCCGCGGCTAGCGCCGACGAAGCGCCGACGGCGGAAGTGCCTGCGGCGTCGGACGTCCCGGCGGCAACGGCTTAGGATCAGTTCTCAGTTCTCAGTTCTCAGAAAAACCGGGCCGAAATGAGTTTCACCAAGATCATGAAGGAGCGTTATGACTGAAGAGACGAAAGCACCAGCGGCAACCGAGCGGCCCTCGCGGCCTTCCGGGGATGGACCGCGTTCCGGAGGAGACCGTCCGCGTTTCGGCGGAGGCGGTGGCGGGGGACGTTCTGGGCCTGGCGGCCCGCCGCGTGAAGGGGGACGGAAATTTTTCCGGCGCAAGAAGGTTTGCAAGTTCTGCACGGAGAAGATTGCCGACATCAATTACAAAGATTACCGACTGCTCGGGCAGTTCGTGGCGGAGAGCGGCAAGATCGTGCCCCGGCGTCTGACTGGCGTATGTTCGCCTCATCAGCACCGTTTGGCCACGGCGATCAAGCAGGCTCGCAACATCGCGTTGCTGCCGTTCGCGGGACGGGCATCGTAGGAAAGCGGCTACTAGCTTCTAGCTCCGGGCACTTTCGGGCTGGAGTGAAGGTTGGCTAGGAGCTAGAAGCTTAGGAGCTAGGAGCTATCATGGAAGTCATTCTCAAAGAAGATGTGAGCAAACTGGGCGCACGCGGCGACGTGGTGAAGGTTGCCGAAGGATATGGGCGCAACTTTCTTTTGCCGCGCAAGCTGGCCATTGAGGCCAACGCCGGGAACAAGGCCGTCATCGCACAGATGAAGTCTGCCTCGGTGCGTCGTTCGGCCAAGGAGAAGTCGCAGGCCGAAGAGCTGGCGAAGCAGTTCGAAGGGGTATCGGTTTCGTTCCAGCGACGATCGGGCGAGCACGATCAGTTGTTCGGCTCGGTCACTTCGGGCGACATCGCCGATGCCGTCGTGAAGAAGGGAATTAATCTGGACCGTAAGCAGATCCAACTGCATGAGCCGCTGAAAACCTTGGGCGATTTCACCGTCTCGGTGAAACTGCACAAGGAGGTGAGCACGCATTTGAAGGTGGTCATCGAGAAGGAAGCGGTCGTCGAGTAATACTTAAATCCTGACCGGGCGCTCTGCTCGGGCTTTCTCTTGTCTCGGCTTGCCTGCTCTGGCCTCGGTCATTGGCAGGTCAGCGTCAATCTGCGCAGGGAGCCGTTGGTCCATCCGCTGCCGTCAGTGGGCAAGTGTGTGAAGTACACGTAATACTTCTGGCCCAGCGTGTGCGGGTCATCTCCTAACCCGACAGCCGTGGGATAGGCCGCAATCGGACCGAACGTGCCAAGCGAGACGGGCACTGTCCAGTTAAGGCCGTCGATGGATTCTGCATAAGCGAAGTTCGTATCATCGGAGATGATCATCACGTAGCGCTGCAGCGCGCTGTTGAAGTGAATATCAAGATAGCCCGAAAACGGGGCGTGCGGAATGAGGTCGGTAGACGCTCCGCCCATCGCGGGTTGCAGAATCCAGCCGCCTTTATAAAATTTCTGAAAGGGAATGGAGTGATGCGGCGCCGGTCCGAATGCGGCGTTCATCACGTCGGCAGCCAAGGCGCGCGCCACAGAGACGTTCGTGGTAGTCGAGACTCCTTGCGCGTTCGTGGTGTGCAGTAAACCGTTGGCGATCCAATTCGGAAAATATAAGTAAAAATACTTTCCGTTGGGCGAGAGCACGAGCGGTCCGTCGCCGATTTCAAAGCCATCGAGGCCGACCGCATAGGCCTGGTTGAGACGAATGATCTCGCCGAGATCAGTCCAGTGCAGACCGTTATCGGTGGAAGCGGCGAGGCCGAGCGCCGCGTACAGGGCGTCATTGGGGAGTTCTGCATGGTAGGTGGCCAGCAGGTTACCCCCGCCGGTCATACCTTCGGGAACCTTATAGACCGGACCTCCTCCCATGTAACCATAGCTGGGATAGATCGGATTCACGGCGGGATTGGAATTCGGGGAGACGCTGACGTCCTCGGGGTCGCCGCTGCCGAGGGGGTTGTCGAGCGTGCCAGCCGTGGTGGTGAACGAGCCGGACTTATTGTTGCCCACCCAGTGTCCCTGCCACATCTGCCGGTAGTGCGCCCCGCCATCGCTGCCAAAGAATTCATAGCCGTCCGCTGTCTTGATGACGCCCAGAGGAGTGTCGGGCCAATCGAAAGTGTCGGTGAGCGCCGGCTGCGCCTTGGCTCCCGCCGCGAGACGCTGCGCGGGAGAAGCCACGACGATCGGCGACGTCACTGAGGGCTGGCACAGCGGAGTGATCGCTTGCGCCGAGCTAACTACGGCGACTAGTAGGAAAAGGCTGGCTAGCAACGCGCAGGAAACGAGCAGAGAACGGATGAACAAGAGACCTCCTTGGGTCTGGCTTTGTGATAACACCTGCCGCGATCACGGGCAGGTGAGCGTAATTCGCCGCAGGGAGTTTCCCTCCCTCGGCAGGCCTCCATTTTCCTCGTGCAAGTACGTGTAATAAACGTAGAAACTCTTCCCTAAGATGCCCGGGTCATCCCCCAGGCCGATGGAGCTGGCATAAGGCGCGAGCGTTTTCACGCCGTCGGCGTAGGTGCCAAGCGCTATAGGAGTGGTCCAGGTAAGACCATCAACGGACTCGGTGTAATAGAACGTCGTGTCGTTGTCCATGATCATGACGTAGCGCTGCAGCGCGCTGTCGAAGTGAACATCGAGATATCCTCCCTCTTGCGGCGTCCAGCTTGGACTGAGGTCGGTGGAGGCTCCGCCGATCGCGGGCTGCAGATGCCAGTTGCTCTGGTAGAACTTCTCGAAGGGAATGGTATGCGGTCGGTTCGATCCAGAGGCAGCATCGAGTAAGGAGGCTGCCGGTGCGCGGGCAACGGAGACATGGGTAGTCGTGTTCGTGGTAGCGGGCAAGTCCGGAAAATACAGATAGAAATACTTGCCGTCGGGCGAGAGCACAAGGCGGCCGTCCCCAATTTCAGCGAAGTTAAGCCCGGTCATGTAGGCCTGATTAAGGCGAATGATCTCGCCGAGATCGATCCAGTGCAAACCGTTGTCCTTGGATGCGGCCAGCCCGAGGAGTGCATAGTTAGGCAGTTCCGCGTGGTAGGTCAACAGGAGGTTGCCTGCCCCGGTCATGCCCGCGGGCACCTGATAGACCGAGCCTCCGCCCATGTAGTCGTAGCTGGGATAGTTGGGGTCCACGCCGGGATCGGGATTGGGAGAGATGCTTGCGTCCTGCGGATCACCCGTGCCGAGCGGGTTGTCGAGCGTTCCGACAGTGGTGGTCACCGATCCGTATTTGTTGTTACCGACCCAATGACCTTGCCACATCTGGCGTGGGTGAAGAGCGCCATCGCTCGTGAAAAACTCATAGCCGCCGCCGGCGGTTTTGATTGCCTCCATTTGCGTGTCGGGCCAGGCGAAGCCGAAGCCGCCCGTGTTGGTGAGAGGCGGTTGAGCCCTTAGGCCGGCTTCGATGATCTGCTCATGGGAATCGACGATGATCGGCGACGTCACTCTGGGATTGCAGAGCGGAGTGAGGGCCTGGGCTGGGCTGATTCCGGAGGAGAGTTGGAAGAACCCGGCCAGCAGGGCAAGCGAGGCGAACGGGGCGCGGAAAGACATAGGCATCCTCGAGTCTGGCTTTGCGTTCGGACGGGCAGGATGCGCCATCCGTTAGGGGGCGCCACCAGTCTACATCGGTTCGGAACACCAGAATGGGCGGAATGTTGCGGACAGGAGAGCGCCGCCACTCATCAATCGGTCAGCCGGAACTCCCCATGCAGGGGAGCGCCAGAGTCTTGGCCTATCCACACGTCGAACCGCTCAGGCTCGACGGTCCAGTGCTTTTCGGCAGGGCTCCAGAACTGCAATTCGTCTTTTCCCAGGGTGAAATGTATTGTCCGTTTTGCACCCGGCTCCAGGGTTACTTTTTCGAATCCCTTCAATTGCCGAACCGGGCGAGAGGCGCTGCCGGCGCGTTGATGGATATAAAGCTGGACCACAGCATCCCCTGCCCGCGAGCCCGTATTAGTCACGTCCGCAGAGACCTCGATCATGGTTCCGGCCGCGATTCGCGCTGCTGCAGTTACCTTCAGATTGTCGAAGGAGAAAGTCGTATAGCTGAGACCAAAGCCAAAGGGATACAGGGGGGTGCTTTGAAGATCCCAGTAGCGCGACTTGAAATCAGGTACGGTCTCCGGGTTTTGAGTGAGGTTGTGGTTGTAGTAAAGGGGAAGCTGTCCGGCGCTGCGCGGCCAGCTCACCGGGAGGTGGCCTGCGGGGTTGGCGTCGCCGAACAGCACGTCAGCGATTCCGTTGCCGCCCTGGCTGCCGGGATACCAAGCTTCGAGGATGGCGGGAACGTGCTCGGCGGCCCAGGAAATATTCAGTGGGCGGCCGTTGATGAGCACTAGGGCGACGGGCTTGCCCGTGGCGGATACCGCTTCTAGCAGCTCTTCCTGACGGTTGGAAAGCTTTAGCGACGAGCGCGAGGCGTACTCGCCACTCATCAAGTCAATTTCACCTAGGACCAGAACAGCCACGTCGCTGCGCCGGGCGAGAGCGACAGCTTCCTCGATGGCTTGTTGCACTTCCTGCGCGGTCTGGACCGGTTGCTCCTTCGTGGCGCTGGTCATGGGAATGCCCTCGAAGGGCGAAGGATTGTCCCGAAACAGATTTGGTCCGTGCGCGTACGCGACCTGGATTGCTGAACCAGCTTTTTCACGGATGCCCTGCAGAACGCTAACCGTGGGACCGGGCTTGGTGAGGGCACCCCACATCGACAACAGATCGGCCTCGGCGTCGCCGAGCGGGCCGATGACCGCAATGGAATGGATGGTTTTGCCGCTCTTGTCGAGAGGGAGCAAGGCGCCCTGGTTGCGAAGCAATACCATCGAACGTCGCGCGGCGGTGCGCGCGAGTTGCTGATGCGCGGGATCGTTGAGCACCTGGTCGATATGCGATTCGTCGATGTAGGGGTGCTCGAATAATCCCATGAGGAACTTGGTCTCAAGGATCGGCAGCACAGCGTCGTCAATCTGCCGCATCGAAATGCGGCCTTGCTGAAGTTCGACGGACAGATATTTGAGGTATGTGCCACTGGCCATATCCATGTTCAATCCGGCGGTGAAGGCCTTGTGAGCGGCGTCCAGTGAATCGCGCGCATAGCCGTGCGTCACAAGGTTACGGACGGCGAACGCGTCGCTCACCACGAATCCCTGGAAGTTCCAGGTAACGCGCAGCACGTCGTGCAGGAGCCAACGGTTGCCGCTCGCCGGAACGTCGTTCAGATCCATGTAAGCGCTCATCAGACTGCCGGTGCCGGCGTCGATGGCGGCTTTGAATGGTGGCAAGTAGGTGTTCCACATTTGCTCTTCCGGAATGTAGGAGGAATCGTAGTCGCGACCTCCTTCGGCGGCACCATAGCCCGCGAAGTGCTTGGCACAGGCTAGTACGCGGTCGGGGGCACCAAGATGCTTGCCTTGAAATCCCAGCACCTGGGCGCGGGCCATGGCGGCTCCAAGGTATGGATCTTCACCGGCTCCTTCGACCATCCGTCCCCAACGGGCGTCGCGGGCGATATCGACCATGGGCGCGAAGGTCCACTGAATCCCCGCGGCTCGAGCTTCCTGCGCGGCTACGGCTTGCGCATCTTCGACCATTTTCGTATCCCAGGAAGATGCCATGGCGATGGGCGCCGGAAAGATGGTGTGGTAGCCACTGACGACATCGAGCCCGAAGAGGACCGGAATGTGCAACCGCGTTTGTTCGATGGCCACATGTTGCAGGCGGTTGATCTCCTTCGAATCCGAAATCCAGAGAATCGAACCCGCTCCTCGTTGTTTGAGAATCTCTTCCATCGACTGCTTGATGTTTTCCTGGAACTCAGGAGCGGGGAGGCCGGGAAGCTGTGACAGTTGTGCGATTTTCTCGTCGAGGGTCATCTGCCGCAGCAGGCGGGTGGCTTTATCCCGAATCTGGGCGTCGGTTAGCGAGTTGGCCGAAGGGGCGCTTGCCCCGGTGGTATTTGCCGAACCGGTTTGCCCAGCAAGTCGCACAGACGGGCTGAAAGAAATCGCCAATGCGATCCAGAAATACGCCCAGCCTTTAAAAATCCCTGGTGGTCTCAAGCTCCCCCCCTCGGCCTCTGCCGCAACCCCATTCAGCTGCGAGTATATACTTGCTCTGGATCTCGCCCGATGCAGTGGGTTCTCTCGATCCTGCACTCACGGTCGATGTTCTGTCTCCGCTAACCCATTCCAAAAGAATCACCTAGGCCGCATAAAATTCCCGTCCAGCCTATAATTTCTGCTCACGGTTCCGTTGATTGAGCGTCTATTCCTATGCACGCCCGGGTACGGCATCGACACCGGGCAGTAGCGGTATAGGAAAACGACAAGAACATGCCGGCCGATGTTTGGGCAGTAACACTTGCGGTTGGTGCAGGGGCCCACTCGAAAACAGAGCACGAGCGAGTGGAGAGAGTCAGCGGGACGAGAATCGGTGAGAACCGGGACCCCACGTGGGGCCGCATGGCTGGGCAAGAACGCCGCATAGACGATACGATCCTCATCCGCGAGGCGCAGCGCGGCAACCGCGGCGCTTTCGAGGAGCTGGTGCGTCACTACGACCAGGCGGTGCTGCGGCTGGCGCTGCATCTCACCGGCAGCGAGCACGACGCTCAGGACGTTTATCAGGACGCCTTCCTCAAGGCCTATAAGAACATCGGAAGCTTTCGCTTCGAATGTTCTTTCTATACCTGGATCTACCGCATCGTGACCAATCTTTGCCTGGATCACTTGCGCAAGAAGGGGGTGCGCAAGGAAGATGCGCCGGTAGCGAAAGACGCGTCCGGCGGGGAGTACGACCTGCTGGACCAGGTACCAGACGGGCGGGCGGGAGCAAATCCGGAGCGCGATTTGATGCGGCGGCAGTTGGGCGCGCGGATTTCGGGTGCGCTGGAAAAGTTGACGCCGCGGGAGCGTATGGTTTTCGAGCTCAAGCATTACCACGGTTTGAAGCTGCGCACCGTGGGCGAGATTTTGCATACGACGGAAGAGACCGCGAAGAATACGCTGTTTCGGGCCACGCAGAAATTGCGCGGGCAGTTGGCGGACATGAGGTGAGGGAGTCCCACTTCTTGCAAAAGAGGCGAGAAGTGGGGGCACCCGGCCCGGTTGTCCCCACATGGAACTGGATGAGGGAACTATGAAGTGCGAATGGGTACGAGAAAATATAACGCTGCAGGTTTATGGCGATCTGGCCGATGATGCTCGTCATGAACTGGAGCAGCATGTGGCGCGTTGCGCCGATTGCGCGGCCGCCCTGAAGGCGGAGCAGGAGTTTCACGCGCTACTGTCGCGGGAGCGGGCGGCCGAGCCGACAGCGAATTTATTGGCAGCGTCGCGCATGAAGCTTCAGGAAGCGCTGGAGACGGCCGAGCAGGGCGGGTTCTGGCAGCGGCTGGCGTTCGATCCGGCGAACTGGCTGCGGCAAGTGAGATTCTCGCCCGCGCTGGCATCAGCGATTTTGATTCTCGGCTTTGCCGGCGGGGTGGGAACGTCGTATCGGGTATTCCTTCATCAGCCGCCGAATGCGGCTACGGGCGCGGCTTCTGCTCCCGCCGAATCTTCGATCACCGGCATACAGTCCATCACGCAGGAGCCGGGAACGAATAAGATTGCCATCAAGTACAACACGGTGTCCACGCTCGAGACGCAGGGATCGCTAAACGATCAACGCATTCAGCAACTGCTACTATTTGCCGCCCGCAATAACTACAATTCCGGCGTGCGCATGGATTCAGTCGATCTGCTGACGCAAGAGCCGAACGTTTCCCAAGTGCGGGACGCGCTGATCTATGCGCTGCGTTATGACACCAATCCCGGAGTGCGGCTGAAGGCGATCGATGGCCTGGGCGGTTTTGTGAAGGACGATGTCCATGTTCGAGACGCGGTGTTGGAAGCGCTGGTGAACGATTCAAACCCGGGCGTGCGTACCGAAGCGCTGCGACTGATCGAGCCAGTGAAGGCCGATGGCAGCGTGCGCGGCGTATTGATGACGCTGGCGGCCAAGGATCAAAGCCAGTACATCAAGTCACAGGCCCGCACGATGCTGGCGCAGTTGCCAGAGATTGATTGAGCGAGACCTAGTAGTGCAGTTTTGATATGGAAGCGAGGCAAACGCGCGAAGAGCGCGTCGCAAAAAGCACGACGCTTCGCGCGGCTCGACCAGATTCCTCACGGCGCAAAAAGCGCTTGTTCGGAATGACCATCAGACTGCTAGAGGAAGCTGAGGGGGATATTTGAAACGTGCGCCACAATTCGTCGGCTTATTGTGCTTGCTGGCCGTACTTGCGCCGCTGGAGCTGGCGCAGGAAACACATGTATCGCGCGAAGGAGACGCCTGGACTCAAGTCCTCACCGGATCCCTGGCCGGAGTCAAGAATCTGAGGGTGAAGCTAGACATGGGCTCGGTGGTGGTTCGAGGCGCTCAACAGGGGGGGATCGATTACACACTCCACATGCGTTCTCAAGCGTCGTCCGAACAGGATGCGCGGCGCCAGTTCGATGCTTACAAAATGACCGCTTATGTGAAAGGCGATACGGCCTGGGTGGTGGGGGAGTGGCAGGGAGAAGGCGTTCATAACGTCCACGTCGCCGGGGTGCACGTGCGGATTGAAAAGGGTTCGCGGCACAAATTCTCGGGCGATTTCATGATCAAGGTCCCGCGCGAGATTGCGCTGGTAAAGATCGAAACTGAGGGCGGCAACATCGACGCCAGCGGTGTAGCTGGCCACGTCGAAGCGGAGAGTGGCGGCGGCAGCATGCGCCTCGATGAGATTGGCGGAGGCGCCCGCGTAGACACAGGTGGCGGATCCATCAATGTGGGAACCGTCGACGGCGACATTGGCCTGCACACCGGCGGTGGCTCCATCGAGGTGCATCAAGCGAACGGGAAAATCGTGGCGGAAACCGGCGGGGGTAGTGTGCAGATCATTTCCGCGACCCAGGGAGCCAGCATCGAGACCGGTGGCGGCGGGATCCAGGTCCGTCAATGCACCGGCACAATGAAGGCACAAACCGGCGGCGGCAACATCGATCTGGGAGATCTTGGCGGCGCAGCTGAAATTGAAACCGGTGGGGGCAGCATTCACCTCTCCTCCGCCAAAGGGCACGTCCACGCCCAGACTGGGGGCGGCGGGATCGAACTCTACGGAGTTCCCTCGGCGCGGGTGGAGACCAGCGCCGGCGGCATCGTCGTAAAGTTCGTAAGAACTGGCGCTCCGCCTGCGGATTCCAAACTCGAAACTTCCGCGGGGGACATTACCGTTTACATCGCGCCGGATGTGGCGCTCTCGGTGCGCGCCAGCGTCGATTTGGGCAATGGACACCACATTAGTTCTGACTTCCCGGACATCCACGTGGCCAGCGAAGGCGATCAATGGGGTCCGAGAACGCTGAACGCGGAAGGCAAGCTGAACGGAGGGGGCCCGCTGTTGAAGGTTCGGACCACTACCGGTGATATCTGCTTCCGGCATGGGAATTAGCAGACAAGTTTTGGGTGACCCAAGAGGCTTCGAGATTTCGGTGCAACTTGCAGGAGGTTGCTGATGCGCAAACAAATTTTGGCCGCGATCGCTGTGCTGCCTTTGCTCCTCAACCTGTCGCACGCTGCTCAACGATGGACGATTGAATCGCCGCCTTTGGGCATTCCCAGCGAAGATTCGGGATCCAGTGCTTATCTTGGGGTCGACATCGCGGATATAACTTCCGACAGGCTCGGCGCGCTGAGGCTGAAGGAGGAGAAGGGCGTGGAAGTCACGATGGTCGATCAGGACGCTCCAGCGGGAAAGGCCGGCATCAAGGAGCACGACGTTATTTTGACCATGAACGGAGCCCCTATCGAGAGCAAGACACAATTGCATCGGATGATCCGCGAAACCCCGCCGGGACGCGTGGTCACGCTGGGATTGAGCCGCGACGGACAACCGGTGACGATCAAGGTGCAACTGGCCGACCGCAGCAAGGAATGGCCTCACATGGAGCCGATGGACGACAAAGGCTTCCACGTGCAAATTCCGCCGATCCCCAACATCCCGCCCATCCCCAACCTGCCCGACATGGACCTTCCGAATATTGGCGTGATTTATGTGCGTTCCTCGATGCGAAACGGACTGATGGTGGAGAACCTCACGCCGCAGCTGGGTGAGTTTTTCGGCGCGAAGAACGGCAATGGAGTGCTAGTGCGATCAGTGGACAGGGGCAGCCGTGCGGATAAGGCCGGGTTGCGTGCAGGCGATGTGATTGTTCGTGTTGGCAATCAGCCGGTGCATGACACCAGCGACTTTACCCAAGCCTTGCGCTCCCACAGTACAGGATCGGTGAGCGTGGGCGTGATCCGCGACCGAAAGGAACAGACTCTCACCATCGCACTGCCCGAGCGCAAGGATTCCGGCGAGATGATTGAGGAAAGCCAGGAAGCGCCTGAGTTGGAGGCAGACACTGCGACTGAATTAACCGAAGTGCAAAACGAAATTGCCAAGCTTCGCCCCCAGATCGAGAGGGAAGCAGAGGAAGCGAGCCGCAAAGCCGCGACGGAAATACGCCAGTCACTCTGCTCGCAGCAAAGGCAGCTGAAGGAGCAAGCAGATAAGTTAAGAGATGAATTCTCGCCCAAGGTCAGGGAAGAGCTGGAAAAGAGTCGCCAGAAACTACAGCAACAAATGGAGGAGCTGCGGCGGCGGATGCAGGGAGATTGGCTGGAGATCTAACCGGCGGTATGACCGTGCGCCAGCCGCTGAGCTAACGGCGCGAGGCACACAGCGTTGCGTCCCATCTGTTTCGCGGCGTAGAGAGCGGAGTCGGCCGCCTTCACCAACTCGTCGCGGGTAGTGCCGTGCTCGGGCAAGGCAGCGGCGCCCGCGCTGATGGTCACGGTGCGAGGCACGCCGGGGAATTGCCATCCTTCCACCAACTTGCGTAGTTTTTCGGCCACGCCCAGGGCCTGCTGGCCGTTGACTTGAGTCAGCAATATGCCGAATTCCTCGCCTCCGTAGCGGCACACCACATCCACCTTGCGCAGCTGCTGATTAAATAAAGAGGAAGTTTGGCGGAGGACTTCATCGCCTAACACATGCCCGAATTCGTCATTCAGCTTCTTGAACTGATCGATGTCGGCCATGATCACCGCCATGCCGGTTCCATAGCGATCAGCGCGTTCAATCTCTTCCAGGATTCGCATCTCGAAAAATCGGCGATTAAAGATGCCGGTCAAGCCGTCCAGGTAGGCAAGCTGCTTCACGCGATCGACATAATGGGCATTCTGGATGGCGGTGGCGCAAATATCGGCCACCGATTCCAGCGACTGCTGATCGCCGTCGCGAAAGGCGTCGATCTTGGCGCTGTCGAGAGCTAACACCCCCAGCGTTTGTCCAAAAGACACGAGCGGAATGGACATGCGCGATGCCGTCTCCGCGAAGAACTTCACGCCGTTGGGAGCATGGCAAAGATCGCATTCCATCAACGTGCAACTATCAGAAAGAATTTTCGCCCAGGGCTGAGTATTGGCCGCGAATCGACCACCTGCGGGAATGCAGGGAGTCAGCGTTCCGTGATGAGCCCGCAGCACCAGGTCGTGATCTTCCCGCAGGAACAGGGACACATGCGATACCCGGAAGGCTTCTTGAATCAGCCCACAAACCCGGCCCAGCAACTCCTCCAGATCCAGAACCGCGGTGGTTTGTTGGGCAATGGCGTTGATGGCCTGCAATTGGCGGGCGCGTTGCTGCTCCAGCGAGTACAGACGCGCGTTCTGCAATGCCATCGATGCCTGCGTGGAGAACAGGGTAAGCAGATCGATGGTTTCGGAATCGAAATGGTCGACGCGGTCGCTTTGACAATCGAGGACCCCCACGACTTCATCCCGCACCATTAAAGGAATTGCGAGCTCGGAGCTGGTGGACTTGGCTGAACAGAAATAACGAGAGTCCTGGCTTACATCAGGCGCGTAAACCGGCTGCTTCTTGAGCGCTGCGATTCCGGTGAGCCCTTCGCCCACGCCGAGCCGGACCTTGTCCTGCCCTTCGTCCCAGCCAATCTGCGAGCGGACGTACAACTCCTGCGATTGCTGGTCGAGCAGGAGAATGGCCACATTCCGCAGATGAAAATAGTCATGCGCGATCGCCAGAATGCGCTGCAGCACTTCGTCCAAATCGAAGGTGGAGAGCACCGCCTGGCCGGCATCGTACAAGACGGCGATTTTGTTCATAGCTCAGCCGCTATGGTAATCGAGCGGGGCGGGTTACAAAGGTTCCCAAAGTAACTATGAATTCCGGGAAAATGGAGCCCTACTTCCACTTTCTGGCGGTGCGGATCAGGCCGTAGGCCACGGCACAGAACCAGAAGTCCACGATCAGGCCCCAATCCGCCTGGAACGGCCGGTGTCGCGGCAGGTGAAGGGATGGCGCGAGCAGGAAGTAGGCGATGTTTCCCAGTACGACGGCGAAGAAAGCCTGGAGGAAATTGAGCAGCACAATTGGTTTAGACGCCGGTTTGGGGCTGGACGGGTGCTCGTTTTTCAAAGTGCAATTTTCACGGGGTTCGCCCTGCTAACATTCCTTCGTAGCCCCCGATGCTCGAACTCACCACCCCAGTCCAGTACGTCAAGGGAATCGGTCCGAAGCTGGCGGAGATTCTCGCGACCAAGGGCATTGCCACAGTCGGCGATCTGCTGAATTATCTACCGTTTCGTTATGAGGACCGGCTGAATCCGCGCGGGATTGCGGAGTTGCGTCCCGGCGAGATGGCTACCGTCATTGCGGAAGTGCGCAACTCGGGGCTGTTTCGGACACGCCGCATGCCTATTTTTCAGCTCACCGTGGGGCAAGGACGATCGCGGTTGCGCTGCCTGTGGTTTAATGCCACTTACCTGCAAGATAAATTCAAGCTTGGGGAATTGATCGCTTTATACGGGAAGGTGGACCAGGATTCGAAGAGTGGCGAGTTGCAGATTGTGCAGCCGCAGTTTGAGACGCTGGGCGATGCCTCAGCAGAAAATGCGGATGACAAGGCCGCGGCGTCGCTTGAAGTTGGACGCATCGTTCCCATCTACGAGTCGGCGGGGCAAGGCCGTGTGACTGCGCGCTGGTTTCGCCGAGTCATCCGCAAGGCTCTTGACGATCTCACTCCCGATCTGGCGGAAACCATTCCGGCGGCTGTGCGCGGGCGGTTGGCGCTACTTTCGCCGCGGGAGGCGCTGCGGAAAGTGCACTGGCCCGAGGCGGGCGAGAGCTTTGACGATTTGCAATCGTCGCGCACGCCAGCGCACATCCGGCTGATCTTTGAAGAATTGTTTTTTCTCGAGCTCGGACTGGAACTCAAGCGTCGCCAGCAAAAGGCGGGGACGGGAATCGCTTTCCGCCTGGACGATCGCGTACGGCAGGCGATCAAGAAAACCCTGCCCTTTCATCCTACGGCGGCGCAGAAGCGGGTGCTGAAAGAAATCGCAGACGACATGCAAAAACCTTATCCCATGCGGCGTTTGCTGCAGGGGGATGTGGGCTCGGGAAAAACTATCGTCAGTTTTCAGGCGGCAATTATCGCCATCGAAAACGGCTATCAGGTGGCGCTGATGGTGCCTACGGAAATTCTTGCGCAACAGCATTATTTTTCGGCGCGCAAAATTATGGAGAATGCGGGATACCGCATTGTCCTGCTGACCGGCTCTCTCGAGGCCGACCGCAAGCGCGATATTCGCCGCCACATCGCACAGGGGGACGCGCAGCTGGTCATCGGAACGCATGCACTACTGGAAGAGAAAGTTGAATTTGCGAAGCCGGGACTGGTCATCGTTGATGAGCAGCACCGGTTCGGCGTTTTGCAGCGGCTCAAGTTGATGAAGAAGTCCGGCGATGGAGACGAAAGCAGCCGAGCTTCGCTCGGCCAGACGGGCGAGGGCGCCCGTCCCCACACCGGCCTTGCAGAGCCGGACGTTCTCGTGATGACGGCCACGCCGATCCCGCGTACGCTCGCGCTCACGGTATATGGAGATCTCGACATCAGCGTGCTCGACGAGCTTCCGCCCGGGCGCACGCCGATCGTTACGCGAAGAATCACCGGCGATCAGTCGTCCAGAGTGTGGGACTTTGTGCGCAAGCAGGTTGCGGCAGGGCATCAAGCGTATGTGGTCTATCCCGTCATTGCAGAGAGCGAGGACACCGAGCTAAAGGCTGCGCTCAAGATGTACCGCGAGCTGAGTGGAAAAATCTTGGCCGATCTGAAAGTCGGCCTCCTGCACGGCCGTCTGGATGCCGCTTTGAAAGATCAGGTCATGCGCATGTTTCAGCAAGGCGAGCTGCAGATTTTGGTGGCGACCACTGTCGTCGAAGTGGGTGTCGATGTGCCCAACGCAACCGTGATGGTCATAGAGCACGCCGAGCGCTTCGGCCTGGCGCAACTTCACCAACTGCGCGGGCGGATCGGGCGCGGAGCCGCAAAATCTTTTTGCATATTGATGACCGGCGGAAAAGTCACCGAAGAAGGCGAGCGGCGCCTCGACGCCATGGTGCGCACCAATGACGGCTTTCAGATCGCCGAACTCGATCTCGAACTACGCGGGCCCGGAGAATTCTTCGGGACGCGGCAGGCGGGGATGCCGAGCTTCCGCGTGGCCAACCTGATCCGCGATCGGCAGTTGCTGGAGTTGGCCAAGCGCGAGGCGGTGGCGGTGATGGCAGGGCCTAATTCTGAAATCACGCAGGTAGAGATCAGCCGAGCGTTGGTGGCGCTGCGCACACGCTGGCAGCGCACCTACGGTCTGGTGGAAGTGGGCTGAGCTGATAGAATCAAAAAGATGGCCGGTAGTTCTCAACTCATTCAAATCGAGCTCGGAGCCCCGCTGCGCGGGCCCAAGCCGGAGTGGCTGCGAGCCAAGGCGCCCGTGGGCGACAACTTTCATGAGCTGAAGCAATTGGCACGCGGGCTCGGGTTGCACACGGTCTGCGAATCGGCGCAGTGTCCGAACATCGGCGAATGCTGGAACCACAAGACCGCGACGTTCATGCTTCTGGGTGACCTTTGCACCCGGCGCTGCGGATTCTGCGCTGTTCCGAAGGGCCGACCGGAGCCCATTGATTGGGACGAGCCACGCCGCGTGGCGAAAGCCGTGGCCACGCTGGGCCTGAAGCATGCCGTCGTCACGAGCGTGAATCGTGATGATGACAACGTTGGCGGTGGCAGGATTTTTGCCGAGACGATTCGCGAGATTCGCGAACTGACTCCGGATTGCCGCATCGAGGTATTGATCCCTGATTTTCAAGGCCTGGAAGAGCCATTGAAGATTGTGCTCGATGCGCGGCCTGATGTTCTCAATCACAATACGGAAACTGTGCCGCGACTTTATCGCGTGGTACGCTCCGGCGCGCGTTACGAGCGCACTCTGAATCTGCTGGAAAACACCAAGAAATTTTCTCCCGGCATGGTCACCAAGAGTGGCGTGATGGTAGGCCTGGGAGAATCCAGCGCGGAACTGGTTGAAGTGTTCCGTGATCTGGGAAGCCGCGGCGTGGACATTCTCACCGTGGGCCAGTATTTGCGCCCCTCACGCGACCACCTGCCGATTGCCCGGTTCTACACGCCGGAAGAATTTCGCGAGTTGCGAGACGAGGCGTTGCGCTTCGGATTCCGCCACGTCGAGTCCGGCCCCATGGTGCGCTCGAGCTATCACGCGCACGAGCAAGCGGAGTCCACATCCAGCCCGCGAGTGGTTTCCAAGAGCTCCTGCTGAGAACTCTTTATAAACAGAGGCAAAGCTGCTTAACACCAGGCCAGCTAGAAGATGTGCAGTTTGATGCTGAGATACTTCTTGGGATCCTGGCGAATCGCTTTCACCAAATTCTGCGTCTCGGTCAGCATCTGATTGGCGTTGTTGTAGAGCGTGTCGTCCTTGAAGAGTTTTCCTGCCGTGCCGCGGCCAGCCTCGAGGTCGCTGGTGAGGGCCGCAAGCTTGGTGACGGTGGTATCGATCTTTTTCGCCAACTCCTCGTCCTTGGTGAGTTTGCCCAGAGTTCCCTTGCCGGCGTTGATGTCGCTCGTAGTCTGCTTCAAGTTCGCGATGGTATCTTGGGCATTGTTATACAGTGATGGATCTTTGAGGAACATGCCCGCCGTACCTTTGCCGGCTTGCAGATCGTCGACCACTGCGTTGATTTTGTCGAGAGTCGCGAGGAACTTGTCATAAGCGTCATTGCGGTTGATGAGTGCGCCCAGGCTGCCCTGGCCCTTGGCGATCTGATTTACGATTCCCTGAAAATCGGCCACCGTCTCCGAAAAACGGTTGTAAAGCGTGGGATCGTAAATTAACTTGCCCAACGAGCCTTTGCCGCTCTCGGCGAAGGCCAGGATTCGGTCGGCACGCTTGAGCAGCGCGTCCATGTTCTGCAATGTGCTCTGGCTGGAGCGCACCACCTCATTGAAGTCAGGATGCACTTGAGTGGGAAGGGTGTCGCCATCCTTCGCTACCGGGCCGACGGCCTGTGCGCTGTCGATATCGAGGTAAGTTTCTCCGAGAACTCCGGCCGTATCCAGGGAAGTCACCGAATCGCGCCGGAGGTTGAAACCATACTTCGTGCTCACCATCATGACTATTTCGACTGGGGTGAGCTGCTTATCTTTGTCAGCCACCACGCGAATCGCAGCGACATTGCCGATATCCACGCCGTTGAGCCGTACCGGAGCGCCCACGCGCAGGCCACTCGCGTTGTCGAAGAAGGATACCAGGGTAATGCGATGGGAGAAGAAGCCGCCCGTCCCCGACATCAGAAACAAAAGCAGGGCCAGGATCAAGCTCGCGAAGATTACCGTGAGGCCAACGCGCAGTTGCGACCATTTGAGCTGCTTCTGACTCGGCAAAGCGTTTCCTCAGACTGCCAATTCGGGTTGCGCACGAGAACCTCCGCCGCCCCTCGAAGCATCATAGCAAAACAAGTGCCCAGTCCTAAGCGCGCTGGGGATGCAGAGCCGGCAGCAACAACAGGGCGAGCAGATAAGCCGCAGCGCCACAGGCTAAAGTCACGTTCAAGCCGAACTGGATCGCGATCACCATGGCGAGCACCGAACCCAGCACGCTGGCGGCGGCATTCATCGCCCAGGCCCACTCCACAGCATTATCTGCGTCACTCAGCGCGCCTGAAACCTCAACCGCCGGACCCAGGGCCAGCGCCCGCAAGCCCGTCGGGAACGGCATCCCCATCCCGAAACCAAGTGGAGCCAACAGAAGGCCACTGATTACAACCCGGGAATAAAATCCCAATCCCACCCACGCCGCCAGCCAGTGGGGCAGGAAGAACACATCCACCAGAAGAGCGAGGACCACCAGCGTGATCGGCATCCACGCCAACTGGGTGCGCGGCAACCAGCGCCGGGAGCACAGGCTGCCGGCGCCGCTCGAAAGCATCAGCAGAAAGATCACCACGGTCAGCGCGTAGGTTGGGTGCCCAAGGAACAACACGAAGCGCTGGATAAATGCAATCTCGACCATGATGTAGCCGAGGCCTACGGCAACGAAATAAAGCAGAGAAAAAGGGGACTGGCGCATTCGGCCAATGTGCAGTGCCAGAGGCAGAATCAGAAATGCCACGACTGCAACCAGTGAGATAACCAGCACCAGCAGCAGAACCAGAACACCGAGATTTACCTTCCAGTCGACTCCGGCCCGAAGATTCTCATGCCCCAGGATCTGGCTGGGTTTCAAAGTGAAGAAAAAGAACGGAGCATTGTCGTTGACGGGCGCAACGTTGTAAGCATACTGCCGGGCAAAAGCATAGGGATCATTGCTAGCGAGCAGATCGCCAAAAGGATTGCGCGCGAGTTCCGAAGGAAGGTACAGTGGCCGCAGTTGACTGTATCGCGCCAAGTGAGTTTTCACTTCGGCTTCTTCCTCGACGGTGAACGGACTTTTCTTCGCCAGCACGACCACCGGGATGCCGTCTTCGTCGAGCGCTCCCTCGGATGCCACAATGAAATGACGCGCCGGATTCGCGATGCCCAGACCATGCAGCGCATCCATCGCGACCGCGACCACCCGCAACGCTTCTCGTGGTTCGTGGAACTCCCAGCGGGTGATGGCGATCATTCCGTCCGGCCGCAGGTGCTCAAAATATTCGCTGAAAGCCTCGACTGTATAAAGGTTGTTTTCGCTGAGAGCAAAGGCTCCGGCGGCGGTCGAAGCCCAGGTGTCAACCAGAGTCATCTGCACCACGTCGAATTGCTGTTCGGTGGAGCGCAGATAAGATCGGCCGTCGGTCACGTGCATGTGCACGTCAGGGCGCTGGTATAGATGTCTGGAGTAAGTGGCGTATCGCCCGCGCATGATGGTGTCGGCGATGATGGGATTGATCTCGATCCCGGTCACGCTCGCGCTGCCACCCGCCAGGGCGCTCAGCACATCGATACCGCCACCCGGACCGATGATGGCGTAATCTCCACGAGGGCGCAAAACGTTCGCCAATGCTGGCGGCCGGGACAGAAGAATCCGTTCCCACGGCGTCCCCTGCACGTGTTCGGGCTCGACATTCATGATGTAAGTGGAAGCGTCGGCGTCGATGACTATGGTTTTCGCTTGGCCCTGACGATCGACCTCCACGCGCGACAGTGCGTTCCAGCGGGCAAACTCGACCCAGGCCGGATCGCGGAATATTCCCTTGGCGTAGACCACATCGATCAGTCGATCCGAAAGGTTCCCGGCGATGAGCGTGAGAAAAGCGGCCAGAAATCCGCCCGCGATCCTGCATCCGAGTTGCGTCGGTGCCCAGACGGCGGCCGCCATCGTCAGCGCCGCGCTAGCCATGAGGATGGTGTTTGGCCCTCCGATCCAGTTCAGGAGCGGAACCACCACCATGCACGCCACTGCTCCGCCACCCAGATCGGCGCCGTAGAGCAGCGGAATGCGTTTGGTCTCGCGTGCGAAAACCACGGAGAAGAGGATCCCGGTCAGGAAAAAAGGTATGGCCGCGGCGAGGTAGATAACGGTCAATCGCAGAAAATTGATCGCGCTAACTTCAAACGTCACCGGAACGTGCAGCACGGTCTCCAAGACCAGGAAAACCACCACCGAGTTGACCATGCACAGGCGGGCCGCAAGATTGCGCGTTGGAAGGAGGGTCAGGCGGCTCTTGAGCAGGTAAGCGAAAACCCCACCCGCGCCTAACCCCAGCAACGCAATCGAGATGGCGAGAAATGCAAAGTGATAGAAGAGCACCACCGAAAACAATCGCGTCAGCGCGAGTTCCAGCAAGAGCGCCGCGAAACTTGTCAGTCCCAGTCCGGCTAGTAAAGCTCGTTCGGAGACGTCGGCGGGTTGAGGCGGAGCGGGAGCCTGAAGCGTCGCGGACATAGAGGATCTGGGATGGACAAGTCTAGCAGAAGGCCTTGCCGATGCATCCAGCTTTCAGGCACTGGCGGGAGCTAGTTTTCAAGGATGACTTGCGCGATGGCCTGCTCCGCAGTGTGGGAAAGCGACAGGGTCGCGTTTTTGACGCCCAGCCGGGCGGCGAACTCAGCGGCTTTGCCGTGAAACGAAATGCTCGGACGTCCGCCGGGCAGGCGCACCACCTCGCAATCGCACCAGCGCACGCCCTGGTTCCAACCGGTGCCTAGCGCCTTCATAGCCGCTTCCTTGGCGGCGAAGCGGGCGGCGTAACGCTCCGCACGATTCGCCTTCGAATCGCAATACTGGATTTCTCCCCCCGTGAAGACGCGCCGCAGAAAGCGATCGCCGAAGCGCTCGATCGATTGCCGAATGCGCGGAACCTCCGCAATATCAATACCCGTGCCGACGATCATAGCTTCCTGGTTTATACGCTACCGTTGTCCCAACAATTCTCGAAGCTCCTGCTTCCACCCGTCGACGATGCGCTTGAAGATCAGAACACGTAATCTCGACTGCAGCAGCGTTCACCCCCCTCGACTGGCGACCGCGACCCACGCGTCGCGAGTAAGTCGAAGGTGATTCACCGAATCGGCAATCACAGTCCGACTGAGGAGAAGATTGTTTTCAGCCACCGCATAGCCGACGCGATATCCCACGTCGTTGAGCGGACCGGTCAGCATGCCGGAATCACGGATCGCTTGTTCGATGGTGTCGATGCGCAAACAAACCGCTTCCAGATGACGCGCCAACTCTCTCGCGATCGTCGTCTTCCCCACTCCCGGTAGTCCGCCAAAGACGATGAACATTGGGGGCAGCCTGACATTTGGCTCTGCTTCAGAATCTCCAAGGCTGAGAAATAGTATCTACCTTCTACAGCAGGCGGTCGCCACGGTAAATGAGCTGGCCATCGATCACGCGCGCATCCGCGGTAAGGCGATGGGGTTTCGCGGGGCCCGTCCCATCGATATGCATTACCTCGTGCCCGTGCGCCAGAAGCCAGTCCGAGACCAGCATGCGGTGGCAGCGGAAGTATACGCGCTCGGCGCACATGTAGGCGGTGCGCGAAGCTTCGGCCAGCGCAATCAGTTCGACCATCGCATCTTCCAAGTCCGCGGTAAGCATGTAGTCGGCGTAGTTGCGGAAGGCCGCGTTTCGGAGAGCGATGTTGGGAGAATCATCGCGAATTTTCTTGCGATAGCCGCCGAGAGCTGGCATCCAGATGTGACGGATTCCGGCTTCCGGCAAACTCTTCTCCAGAGATTCGCGATTGAATTGCGGCAGCCGCCGCGACATGGGGAAAGCGCGGATATCTACCAGCGCTTGAATCGAGTGAGCCTGAAGCGTCGCAAGCAAATCGTCGAGTGGACGGGTCGAATGTCCGATGGTGTGGAGCGTGGCCACGTCGCATTCGATGCGAGAACATCACCCAGCGATGCGGCTCAAGGCAGCCGCGATTGCGGAGTCCTGTTCCGGAAAAACCGTCCGCAAATCCAACAGCACGCGGTCTTCGTCAACCCGGGCGATGATCGGAGGTTCCGAGCTACGCAGCCGCGCGGTCAGCTCGTCAGCACTAAGATGCTCGCAAGTAAGCGCCAGCAACCGCGTAGGCAGGACAGAAGACGGCGCGGCGCCACCGCCCAGGAGGGATTCACCGTCCCCGATCTCGACTTTCAACTTCGGCGCCACAATGCGCGCTGCCAGCGCCTTAGCCCGTTCGCCGATTTCCTCTTTCAAAAGCCGCATCATGCGCAGGGTGGGAATCGCATCGTGATCGTGTCTTACATAGGCGAGAAGAGTCGTTTCCAGCGTGGCGTAAATCAGCTTGTCCACGCGCAACGCCCGAAACAAAGAGTTCGACCGCATGCGCGCGATTAATTCTGGACGGCCGCTGATCAGCCCCGCTTGCGGACCTCCCAGCAGCTTGTCGCCGCTGTAGGTCACGATATCGACGCCCGCGCGCAGGCCATCGAGCACGCCCGGCTCGCCGTCAATTCCGATCGAGTGCAGGTCAAACAGCGCACCGCTGCCCAGATCTTCCATCAGCGGAATGCCGCGCTTGTGAGCCAGTGTTACCAGTTCCGCCGTAGAGGCCTGTTCAGTGAAGCCCGTAATCTCGAAGTTTGAGCGATGCACGCGGAGCAGAAGCAGCGTCCGTTCGGTGATGGCGCGTTCGTAGTCGGAAACGCGCGTCCGGTTCGTCGTGCCCACTTCGCGCAGGATCGCGCCCGACTTCGCCATCACATCCGGAATGCGAAATGATCCGCCTATCTCCACCAGTTCGCCGCGCGAGACAACGACTTCTCCGCCATCGGCCACCGTGTTCAGCGCAAGAAGCACCGCAGCGGCGTTATTGTTGACCACGATGGTGGAAACGGCCTCGCCGCTCTTCATCTCTTCGCTCAACAAGCGCCGAAACAGACGATCCACATGCATGTCCCGCTTGCCACGCGCACCAGCGGCAAGCTCGAACTCTAGATTGGAATAACTCGCGGCCGTTTCGCGGATATGATCGATGGCCGCGCCCGCCAACGGAGCGCGCCCAAGGTTGGTATGCAGAATCACTCCGGTGGCGTTGATCACCGGCCGTAGAGAGTAACCGAGCGACTGGCGAAGCTGATTCTCCACCGCGTCCATCAGCCCGGAGAGCGCGAGCTGCAGCTCATTCTCGCCCAGCAATCCCGATGTGATTTCCTGCCGTAGCCGCGCCAGGACGACGCGTATCGCAGCGACCACGGAAGCCTGACCGTGGCTTGCCGCCAGTGAGAGAAACGCAGGCCAGCGCATCAGGTCATCGACTGAGGGAAGCCTACGAAAGAGCTCCGACCGCGCGTCACTTTTCACCGCAGGATTATCCCATGAAGCGAAGGGACCACGCATCATGATTCGGCCGTCACAGGGTGTGCAGGTAGGCAAGCAAATCCTGAATGTCTTGCTGGCTCAGAGTCTGGCCATAGCCGGGCATATCCGGACGGCCGTTGCGAATGATGTCGCCAACGCGATCGTCGTTGGCGGGCAATCCACTGAGAGAAAGATACTGATGCTGGAATATGCCCTTCAGGCCGGGACCTTTTTTGCCTTTTGTGGAGTAGGGGCGGTGGCAGCGGTCGCAGTAGTTGTCATAGATCTTGCGTCCCGCCGCCTGTTGCGGGTTGAGGCCGAGTTCGGCGTCTGATTTACGGCGCTCCACATCGCAACCCGTAAGCGAGACCAGCGCAAGCCATGCGACCAAAGTCGCAGCCATCAACCGGTTGTGCTTCGGCCCACCCTGTCGTTCAGTCGCCCGTACTTTTGTAGTCGCCATTTTGCGCCCAGTTTCATCCAGATTTCCCACAACCATCGCGCTGCTGCTGCACTTACAATGATAGAGCATAGCCATGCCAGTCACGGTCAAGCGAGTTTACGAATCAGCAGGGCGCTCCGATGGAGCGCGTGTTCTGGTAGACCGGCTATGGCCGCGAGGCCTTCGCAAATCTGAAGTCGCCGCGGTGGAGTGGCTACGGGACCTTGCTCCTTCGAATGAACTCCGCAAATGGTTTCACGCCCAGCCGGAGCAGTGGCAGGTTTTTCGCAAGCGCTACCTGAAAGAATTGGCGCGTCCGGAAGCCGAAAAAGATTTGCTGAAGCTCTATCGCCTGGCCCACCAGAGAAAACGCCTCACGCTCTTGTTTGCCTCGAAGAACCAGACACACAACAACGCGGTCGTGCTCAAAGACTTGCTCGATGGCATGCGGAAACCTCCCACTGGTACCGGCCCTGCGGCCCTTCGATCTGCGCGCATGCGCGATGCGGCCGTGCGGCGCCGCTAGGCGATGGCATTGCCACGGAATCTTTCCTTTAGAATCGCTGCATGAGGACCGTCTTCCACTGGAGTCTGGGGCCGCGCACGCTCGAACTGGGCAAGCGCACGCTGATCATGGGCATCCTCAACGTGACCCCCGACTCTTTTTCTGACGGCGGCGATTACATGGACTCTGCAACCGCCGTCGCGCGCGCGCTTCAGTTGCTCGACGAAGGCGCCGACATCATTGACGTTGGCGGAGAATCGACCCGCCCCGGAGCCAGAGTGGCCGTCGGATCTTCAGCGGAGGAAAATCGGAATCAGGAAGTGAAACAAAAGCAAGAGGACCGAACTGAAAGGATTCCTGTCAGCGCGGAAGAAGAGTTGCGGCGCGTGTTGCCGGTGATCACTGAGTTGAAGAAGCAGCGGCCCAATGCCGTGATCTCTATCGACACCTACAAGGCCAGCGTCGCGCGTGCGGCGGCGGCAGCCGGGGCCGAGATCGTCAACGACGTCAGCGGGCTGCGCTGGGATCCGCAGATGGCCAAAACCGTTGCCGAATTAAAGAGCGGCGCCATTCTGATGCACATGCGGGGCCGTCCCGAAGAGTGGCGTACCTTGCCGCCGCCCGGCGATATTGTTCTCCAGGCCAAACGCGAACTGCGAGAATGGGCAGAAGCCGCGGTGCTGGCGGGAGTGCGGCGAGAAAGGATCGTGCTTGATCCCGGCTTCGGCTTCGGAAAAAACTTCGAACAGAACTACCCGCTGCTAGCACGTTTCCAGGAATTGCAATCGCTGGGATTTCCGCTGTTGGCGGGCACGTCGAGAAAATCGTTTGTCGGCCGCATGCTGGCGAGAGACGGAAATGACGCGGTCCTGTCCGATCGTCTCTATGGAAATCTCGCTGCGCAAACAATTCTGATCCTTAAAGGCGCGCACATTTTGCGAACCCATGACGTGAAGGCAGCAGCCGAGGCCGCACGCGTGACGGATGCAATCCTCGCCTGGCACTAACGTTCGCCACCATCGTATGTTCAACCTTGTGAAACTCTCCGAGAACCCGCGAGTCACCGTCCGGCGCGGCGGCGCGCCCAACCTAGAGGGCGCTTGCGTGGTTTATTGGATGCAGCGAGCGCAGCGAGGCACGGACAATCTGGCGCTGGACGTGGCAGTTGCGGCCGCCAATGAGCTCGGCAAACCGGTGGTCGTGTTGTTCGCGCCAGTTCCCTTCTACCCGCACGCGAATCTTCGCCACTACCATTTCCTAGCCCAAGGCATTCCTGATATTGCCGCATCTCTAAAGAAGCGAAACCTTAGCTTCGTCCTGCGCCGCTTTCCCGCATCCAGCTTGCTGCGATTTTGTGACGAAGTAAAACCAGCGTTGGTGGTAGGGGACGAAAATCCCATGCGCGAGCCGGAATCATGGCGTCTCAAAGCCGCCAGGAAATTGCGCGTGCCGCTCTGGACGGTCGATGCCGATGTGATCGTCCCGTCGAAACTGTTGGAAAAAGCGCAGTATGCCGCGCACATTATCAGGCCACGTCTGCGGGCACAGGTGCCGCGGTTTCTCATAGCTCCCGAAAATCCAAACGCGCGCGTGTCGTGGAAAAGGCCAAAGAATATTGCTTCACTTAAGCCTGACGTCGATATCTTCCAGGATTGGAAACTGGACCGCTCCTTGGCCACCGTTACGCAGTGGCGCGGCGGAATCCAGGAGGCCCTGCGCCGGCTCGACGATTTCGTCAAGCACAAGCTCGAAGGCTACGGCACAGGCCGCAACAAGCCCGAGAACGACCATACCAGCTGCCTGTCTCCTTATCTTCACTTTGGACACATCGGCCCGCTCACGGTTGCGCTCGCCGCCAAAAATTCCGGCGCGCCTGAAGCGGACAAAGCAGCCTTCCTGAACCAGATCATCAATTGGCGCGAACTCTCCAACAATCTGGTTCGCTTCAATCCTGATTACGACAATTTCGAGTGCGGCGAACCGTGGGCGCATCGCACGCTCGCCAAACATGCCCGAGATCGCCGGACCGTGACTTACACCGAAACGCAACTGCAGAACGGGGAAACTCACGATCCGCTCTGGAATGCCGCTCAAACGCAGATGGTAAACACCGGCTGGATGCACAACTACATGCGAATGTATTGGGCGAAGAAAATCCTGGAGTGGAGTTCAACCCCGGCGGAAGCCTATCGCCTCGTCGTTTTGCTCAACGACAAGTATGAACTGGACGGCCGCGATCCCAACGGTTACGCCGGAATTGCGTGGTCCATCGTGGGCAAGTTCGATCGCCCCTGGTTCGAGCGCCCTATCTTCGGACAGATTCGCTACATGTCGGGCGCCAGTACCTGCAAGAAATTCGATAGCAAGAAATACATCGAGCAGAATCTTTCGCCGCGGGTGTATTAGCCCGCGTGGCTTCGGCGTTAGGTAGGGCGCTCAAGATCACAGAGGGGGTTGCGTGCGATTTGATTTCGAGCAGACACGGGTCTAGACTTCCATTGCCCTCTGCCGGCCCGGAGGATTTCGGGTTGAGGTGAGTCAAGTATGGGTCGACTCTTTCGGTTGCTGTTGCTCCTGCTGCTGCCTGTCTCGGCCGCATTGGGTCAAGACAATCCCACGCCCCAGCTTCAGCCCCGCACTGCCGCGCCGCCTGCGCCAACCAACCCAAACCGCGAAATCACACTCGACGTGCAGGTCACGGACAAGTCCGGCGCTCCGGTTCGCGGCCTGCAGCAGCGGGACTTCACTGTTCTCGATGATAAACGTCCGCAGAATATTATCTCGTTTCATGCCGTGGATAAGGGAGCGGATTCGACCGCAGATCCGGTCGAATTAGTTCTGCTGGTCGACGCTGTCAACACCTCCTTCAACGCTATCACTTACGCTCGCACTGAACTCAAGAAGTTCCTGCTGCAGAACGGCGGCAAACTCGCGCAACCCGTTTCGCTCGTCATCTTTACCGACACTGAGACCAAGATGCAGGGGGGGTCTTCTCGCGATGGAAACGCTCTGGCGGCGCTCTACGATCAATACGAAACTGGGCTGCGGATTATCAATCGTTCTCAGGGCTTCTACGGCGCCGCCGAGCGCTTTGAACTGTCTCTCAAGACCCTGAGCCAACTCGCCCAATATGAAAGTAAGCAGCCTGGCAGAAAACTGATGATCTGGTTCAGTCCCGGGTGGCCATTACTTTCAGGACCGAACGTTCAATTGTCCTCTAGGGACGCTGACCATCTTTTCAACTCGATCGTGACACTTTCTACCGACCTCCGGCAGGCGCGCGTCACCCTCTATGCGATTGATCCGCTCGGCTTGGCGGATGCAGGTGGAGTTCGGATTAACTTCTATAAAGAGTTCTTGAAGGGTGTAAGTTCGCCTTCGCGACTTGAGCCCGGTGATCTTGGACTTCAGGTGCTGGCCGTTCAAAGTGGTGGCCGCGTCCTCAACTCAACCAATGACCTCACCACCGCAATCGCAGATTGCGCCGCGGATGCCAACTCTTTTTATGTCCTCTCCTTCGCCGCCGCCCGCGCCGACCGGGTGAACGAGTATCACGCGATCGGAATCACGGTCGACAAGCCAGGGACGGCGGCCCGCACCCGCACCGGTTATTATGCGCAACCTTGAAGTGCCGTTTCTAGAGGTAGCGCCGTGCCGAACGAGGCTGGCCGATGTTGGTCCGCGAACGCTCATCGTTCGAGGACTTCTTTATAAGCATTCAGCGCGACTTTCTTGGGCTGGCCAGGCAGCATAACGTCTACGCCGCGGGTGCTATTGCCCACCATGCCAACTTGCCCGAAACGGACCATTCCCTTGCCAAAGTCGGCATATACGGGCACTAGCATGGCAAAGTGGTCGTCAACGGCGCTCTGCGTAATGGTCATATGCAGCTTTACTTTGCCAGCATCCGCGGGAGCGAGTTGATACTCAAAGTGGTATCGCGGCACTTGAGTACCATAAACCCACTCGTCAAAAAACCAATCTAGGCGACCATTTCTCCCAATGTCCATCTGCTTGGTCATGTGCTTCTCTGCAATCGCCTTGAAAGATTCCGTGCTCGCCGCCTTCTCGCGATGGCTCTCCACAAAGTCATGCATCATGCCGATGAATGCCTTGTCCTTCTCCTCAGAGTCGTACATCATCGAACGTAGCATTTGCAGAACATAGGCGCCCTTGGGATACGTAACGTTTTGGTAGGCATTTTCGGAGCGGGGAGAAATCAGCCGCAGTCCCATCCAGATGGGACCGGCGTCGTTGGGAGCTACACCAAAATTATTTTTCTCCAGAAGGCGCTGGCGCAGTCGCTCCCAAAACTCGATGTAATCCTTCCGCCAGTCCCCCGCCACACCCTGCTGCAAAAACAGCCCTGCGGAGAACTCCGCAAACCCTTCCGACAGCCACTGATCGTGGTAGGACGCCCAGCCCACAGCATGCCCCCACCACTGGTGCGAAACTTCGTGAGGGGTTACCTCTTGCACGAAGCCGGTGAATTTGTCGTTGATCGATCCGAAAAGCATCCATCGTTAGGTGGAATCTGTGTAAGCGGAGATAGGGAGATAGACCAGGTTTGGCCAGGATTGCCCAAAACTGAAATCTGGTTGCTCGGTAATATAAATTTCGTCGTAGGGACTCTTCCCGAAGTAAAAGCTGCATAGCTGCAACTGCGCGCGGGTTTGTTCGAGGGCATATTTCGTCATGCCTCGGGGCGACATCGATTGCAGCGCGCGATACCTGCGCAGATTGGAGGGCAACTCGTCCAGGTAGTAGCCTGAAATCTTATAGCCGGTAAGCTCATCCGGCATGTCGAGTTTCTTGTATTCGCCGTAATTGAACCCGGCCACTGCCACCGGGCTCGGTGTTATCCAATGGCTCACCGCCAGATCCTGCTCGATGGATTCTCTCTCGAGCTTCCCAACGCTGATGACCTTGTATCTCCGCGGCACTTTAAAGGTAAGGTCATAGAGAGCCCGTTCGCCAAATCCATTCAGATTCGGATACCAGGAGGTGCGGGCGCGGACATAGAAACTGCCTTCTCCAGCTTCTGCCAAGACCTTATCGCCCGCATACTCGACGTTGATGGATTTTTCCTGGCCGAGCGGCGGTGATTGAGGAAGTATCACGTAAAACGATCCATCCTCCTTGCGGCTCTCCTGAATGAAATAAAGATCCTGGCCCTGCTCGTCCGTGACCCGTGTGGCCCGAAGATTCGGCAGCAATCCGAACTTAAGCACTCTCTCCCCCGCGACCAGAGACTGGAAGCTGATCGTAGCGGTGCTGAACAAATGCCCGTTCTTGGCAATGACAGTCTCGATTTTGTAGCGGCGCGTGGCAAACAGGCGGCGATCCTCCCGAGAGCTTGCCGTCCGGTTGGCACATTCAGACTTGAAGTGTGCCAAATACCAGACACCATCGTCCATGCCTTCGGGATCGAAGTTGACTACGGCGACCTCCTCTGGCGAATTGAGTTGAGGCAGCGCCCCCACCCGGGCTCTCACGAAAAAACGGAGATCCTTGTGCTTTTTGCCGCGCAGATAGGCATTAAAAAATTCCGGATGCGAGCCATTGTAGACGGCGGACAGAAGGTCGGCATCCACGTTGTCCATGGTTTCGCCCTCCAGCAGATGCTGGGTAAAGCCTATCGCCGGAGCCTGTCGCTGACGCATCCGCTCTTGCCAGTGGTTGAAGACAGTGGGCGCCTCAGAGGCGGGTTCCGTCCGCTCCCCCAGTCCGGAAAGGAACTTTAAACGCGCTTCCCCAACAAATCGGAAAACCACCGCTACGAAACCTTCGTCAATCTCGGCAGCGCCGGTACGTCGGTTGAGTTCGCGGGCGTCGAGAGCTGTAACCGGCTTTAGGTTGAAATGTCCTTCCCCGATGAAGATCGCTCCGGTTACAACTCCATTCACCGGACTCAAGAAAGTCAGAGTCCCTTTCTGAAACTGGAAAGTTGCGGTGTCCCACGTCAAAGCGAAATTGTCGAAGCGAAACGTTTGCCCCAGTCCGATTTGGCGGAGCTGCCGGTAGACAGGATCGGAATTGGCGAATGCCAGGCTCTTTCCAGCAACCGAGATGTTGACCTGTTGCTTGGCAATGGTGAGGGAGAGTTGCAGTTGGACGGATCCGCGCAAATCCGCGGTTTTTGCCGAGGGCTCAAAGCCATCCCGGGTCACCCGCACTGTATATGTACCCGGTTTCAGATCTGGAGACGCAAATCTGCCGAGTTCGTCCGACGAAAGCACGACGGGCTCCGCCAGATCCGCTCCGACGATTTCGATCCGCGCCCCGGCAATCACTGCGCCCGATGGATCCTGGACCGTTCCTGAAATCGTCTGTGAATGCAGACACGTCGGCCCCACCGACCAGATGAGAAATAGCGCGATACTCAGGAGCGAAGAGAACCGCCATCGGCACGACTCAGCGCGGTTCATTACCGGCAATATAGCAGCATTTCAGATCTGCTGGCGCACCGAGTTTTCAGCTAGCTGTCGTGAACGGGTGTGGCTATTGAAAAACGCCTTCCCGCGAAATTCGGGAAAATAAAATCGCGTCAGGATGGCCTACAAACGCCGTTTTCCTATACATTCTCAATTCCCCAATTTCTCGCTGAGAAAGCGGACTTTTTCAAGCCACGGGTAATTCCACCAGTTGGGAATGAATGGCAAAGCCCTATTCGCGCCCACAGCGACTCTGCGCCACTTTGGTAACGTTGTCGTTTGAATCTTGCTCCTGCAAGATCTCCCTAGAGGACCTGCTCATGTGCCGCGGCCGGGCGTTGTTGACTGCGGTCTTGGTTTTCGCAATTGCAGCTCAGGCCACGCCTTTTGTCGTCTTTCCGAAAGCCGGCCAACTGCCTTCGCCGGACGGCCGTTTCATTCTTCGCAACGCGGACCGCAAGGCTCCTCTGTCCGAATATGTCGGCACTTTCCACTCTTTAATTCTTGAGGAGACGGGCAGCGGCCGCTCTCGCGAACTCTGCGACTACGTTGGCGTGGCGGCTGTGGCCTGGGCGAAAAACGACTTCATCATTGTCACGCAGTATGTTAGCAAGCGCACTTCCCGCGCCCTGGTCTTCGTTGCCGATAACTCCCGCGACCCCGTAGTCATCGACAAGGCATCGCTCACGGTTCTTGTTCCCATCAACTTGCGCCCCCAACTGCGGGAGAACGACCGTGTGTTTGTTGAGGGGTTGCAAGTGGAGGGGGAGACGCTCACGCTTCGCGTGTGGGGGTACGGGCAACACGACCCCAATGGCTTTCGCTGGCGCTGCGAATACAACCTGCTCGGAAACGCGATTTCTTGCGACGGCGCAAGTCCATAATTCGAACCGGCGGCCGCTCGCAATTCAGCTTCGGCAGCCTAAACTTCGTGAGTCTTCGGGCATAATGATTCTCGATTTGCTTCGATAGATTCGGAACATCGAATGCTTGTGCAATTGCTGCTCCACCTGCCCTTAGTCCCAAGTGACCTTCGTCTCCTGCGGCAGCCACAGCGAGACCTGCGCATTCTGTACAAAAATATGGACTTCAGAAAAACGCACTTCCGACGTTAGCCTTCGCAGGTAGATGTCTGGGCGAGGAGCGAGCAGATCGGTACGCAGGCGAACCATGCGAAAATCGGATTCGTCGATCCAAGCCATTCCCTGAAACAGCACTGCAATCGACGCATCCGGGAAAGTTACCTCTCCAGGAGATTTGACTTTGTCGGGGATTTGCGCGAAGCCCAAGACGACCGTGGCGTGCCCGTCCATGCGCTGGTGCCCAGAAAACGGAAGCGCGATTCGCCCAGGTTCCCGCGATGAAATAGCGCCCAGGCGTGAACCGAACCCTGCGAGAGCGGCGCGCCCCTTGTCTTTCCTTTCCCTGTTCGATAGTCGTAGAGCGTCACTTCTCCTTTCCCTTCATGACGCAAAACCAGATATTCGAACTCCTGTTGCGGCGTCGGACCTCGTGGTTCCACCGTTGCGGTCACGCTCTCTTGAGAAATCACATTCGGCACTCTTGCGAGCAGCTCCCCGCACTTGTCGGCAGTCTTCTCTAGAATGTTGGCTAACATTTGTTGATCGAGCGCCGCTCCGCCTGTGCAACTGGTGGATTTTATCGGTCAAGACATCATCCGGATCGTCCATATAGGGCCTCGCGTCCGCCCAGACCGCAGGATCGAGCCCTTGGGCCGCTACATTGTATCGATCCGATTCCGAGACTCGGTTGCTGATGAGGAATCCGGTGGTGGGTCCAACGCTTGAAAGTTGGCGTCCTTCTCTAATTTGTTGCTCGAAGGAATTGCCAGGCCGCGCCGTTCACCTCGCTGTCAACTCCATAATAATTATGGTTGTGGCCCGGCATTACGTGAAGCTCCACGGCAAAACCATGGGAATGAAGGCATCCCGGTTTGCCCTCACTTGACGATTGGGAAGGACGCGTCGACCGTACCGACCCAGATCGAAATAGGAAGCTTGCGCTTCGCAAAATCGATCAGTTTGAGATTACTTTCCAGCAATGCGCCAGCATGGATTGCGGTCGCCGCGAAATACTCCGACTCCACAATCGACAGGTAAAGTGCGTACACGGCGCCGCCAGAATGTCCGAAAAGCTACACACGTCTCGGGTCAACCGCGTTCTTGGATTCCACTTCCGTTAACACCGCATGCAGGAAATCGGGGCCATGCAAGCGCTGATCCCACATTGTGGAATGAATCGAGTCTGGTGCAACCAGTCAGACCTTTTTTCTGCGCGAGTCCCTTCCAGGGATCGATGAGAGACCTGCCGTCGTGGCTGGAACCGTGGAGCAGTAGGAGCAACGGCGCGGGAGCGGTAAGTCCTGGCGGAGCGAACACATAGTAGGTGCGTTGCTTGCCGCTGAAGTTCAGCGTTTCCTTCTGGGATTTAGCGTTGCTTTTCGCCCAACTGAGACTGGTGATCACGAGCACGCAGATCAATCCGATAAGCAGGTGCGGCATACCGTGGTGTCGGCTCCCATCGCGCTGGCGTTGCGTATTTTGCCGCCCAATTCCAATTGCACACGACACACCGATTCGCCTCTGCTGCCGCACCTTTCAGATTATGCGCAGGCTAGTCGTAAGAGCCCGACTCATCACCCGGCAGAGCCGTCATCAGCCGCATCCCCCTAGAACGCCTTGCCCGAATCCAGAAGAATCGTCACCGGCCCTTCATTGACCAATTCCACCTTCATCATTTCCTGAAAGCGCCCCATCTCGCAGCGCAATCCAGTGGTGCGAATCTTTTCTACGAAGAACTCGTAGAGTTGCCGCGCTTTTTCGGGAGCAGCCGCTGCGTCGAAGGAGGGCCGCTTCCCGCGCCTGACATCTCCGCACAGGGTGAACTGCGAAACCACCAGCACACCGCCGCCAACATCGTGGACGCTTCGATTCATTTTTCCGCGCTCGTCTTCAAACACACGCAGGCCGGCAATTTTCTCGGCCAGGTAGATCGCGTCGCTCTCGCTATCATCCCGCCCAACGCCCAGCAAGACCAGCAGCCCCAGGCCGATCTTGCCTGCGACTTCTCCGTTCACCGTCACTTGAGCGCGGCTTACTCGCTGCACGACAGCACGCATGTGGTTTGACCGCTACAAGCGGCCGCGTTTAGGATGCAGAAGGTATATCACAGCTCCGGACTCAGAAAGTCCGGCGCTTCCTTTACAGCCATTTACCCGGACGTTACACTACACGTTCGCCTTTTTCCGTTGCCGTGGCATCAGAATCATGAACCGCAGGGGCCCGACCGCGCCGGGCAAGGCGAAGCGAAGGCGGCGATCTTTATTTGGCGATCTAACATCGGCGTTCTTGAGTCCCAGATATCGACTTGAAATCAAATTAAGCTTAAGCGAGGAGAAACATGGCAGCCGTTGACGAGAAGGTAAAGCAAATTATCGTAGAGCAGTTGGGCGTAGACGAGGGCGAGGTCACTTCCAGCGCTTCGTTCGTGGACGACCTCGGCGCCGATTCCCTGGATACGGTCGAACTGGTTATGGCCTTCGAGGAAGGCTTCGACATCGAAATTCCCGACGAAGACGCGGAAAAAATCCGCACCGTACAAGACGCCATCGATTACATCTCCAAGCACTCGAAAGGCGGCAAGTAGTTTGGGACGCAGGGTCGTAGTTACCGGCATCGGCCTGATCTGCGGCGTGGGCAATACCACCGGAGAGGTGTGGCAGGCCGTGCTGGCCGGCAAGAGCGGTGTGGCCCGCATCACTCAATTCGACTCCAGCAACTTCGCGTGCCAGATTGCCGCCGAGGTCAAAAACTTCGACCCGCTCAACTTCATCGAAAAAAAAGAAGTCAAAAAGATGGGACGCTTCATCCACCTCGCGCTCGCCGCCGCCGAGGAAGCGTTCAAAATGTCAGGCCTAAAAATCACGCCAGAAAACGCCGAGCGCGTCGGAGTCCACATCGGCTCCGGCATCGGCGGGTTCGATATCATCGAGCGCGAACACACCGCGCTCATGGAAGGCGGCCCGCGCAAGATCTCTCCTTTTTTTATTCCCGCGGCCATCGTCAACCTCGCCGCCGGCCACGTTTCCATGCGCTTCGGCGCCAAGGGCCCGAACGAGGCCACGGCCACCGCCTGCACAACCAGCGCCCACTCCATCGGAGATTCTTTCCGGATCATTCAGCATAACGATGCCGATGTGATGATCGCCGGCGGCTCCGAAGCCGCCATCACTGCCATGGGCGTCGGCGGATTCGCCGCCATGCGCGCTCTTTCCACTCGCAATGACGATCCCGAAAAAGCCAGCCGTCCCTGGGACAAAGATCGCGACGGCTTTGTCATGGGCGAGGGCGCCGGCATTCTCGTGCTCGAGGAACTCGAGCATGCAAAAAATCGTGGCGCAACCATCCTCGCCGAAGTTGCCGGCTACGGCATGTCCGGCGACGCTTATCACATGACGCAGCCCGCTCCCGAGCATGAAGGCGGATTCCGCGTCATGCGCAACGCCGTCCGCGATGCCGGCCTCAGCCCCGACAAAGTCGCTTACGTCAACGCCCACGGCACCTCCACACCCATCGGCGACACCCTCGAAGCTCACGCCATTCGCAATTTTTTCGGGGAGCGCAAGATTCCCGTCAGCTCCACCAAGTCGATGACCGGCCATCTTCTCGGCGGTGCGGGGGGCCTGGAAGCCGGCATCACCGTCCTCGCCTTGCGGGATCAGATTCTGCCTCCCACCATTAACCTGGAGCATCAGGACCCCGAAACCAACAACATGGATTTCGTTCCCAACCACGCCCGCAAAGCCAAGATTGAATACGCGATGTCTAATTCCTTCGGCTTCGGCGGGACCAACGGGGCGCTGCTGTTCAAGCGCTGGTCGGAATAGAAGAATCCACGAGTCTCATTGACTTGCCGGTTTTCCCAACGTAAGATTCGCCACTGGCCAGCCCGTGCGGAACGGGCCGTCCGTATCGAATTCGCCATACGAGGAAGCGTGATGCAACTGCGCCTGGAAAGCCGCCCGGTGGGCGAGGTCTTGATCATTCAGTGTCAGGGACGCATTGTGGCGGGCAATGAAGTCTACACTCTGCACTCTCAGGTGGGAGACGCGATCGACAAGTACGGCGACGTGGTGCTGCAACTCGACCAGGTTGAGTTCGTCGACAGCAGCGGATTGGGCGCGCTGGTCCGCTTGATGCATGCGGCACGCGCGAAGGGCGGAGACGTCAAACTCAGTGGAGTACCGCCGAGGGTGCGCAAAATGCTGGAGTTGACCACCCTCATCTCGCAATTTGAAGTCTATACTTCGCTGGAAGAGGCGATCACGGCCGCCTATTTAGGCTCCAAATATTCGCGGCCCAAAGCCGGCGACACACGGCCACGCATGCTTTGCGTTTTTGAATCGACCGATGTGTGCACCTTCCTGCGCGAAGTGCTGTGCAGCGCTGGATACAACGCCTTAACAACTTTGAGTACCGACGACGCCCGCATCCTGCTCAAGGCAACCAAGGCGAAACTGGTGGTGGTTTCTTCCCGCCTGCAATCTGTGCATGGCAGACCGATCCGCAAGATCGTGGATGAAATCGATCCAACCGTCTCCCTCCTCATTTTGGACGACAACTTTGCCACCCAGGATCCGGGAGAGGCGGCGGAGAAACTGCTCAGCAGCGTCGGAAGCCGGTTGGCAGCTTCGAACTAATACGAGGCGTTTCTCGCACTCCGCTCACCAGTCCACCCCAAGTAATGACACTTTTGTCACCTCGGCTTTGCCCCTTAGGGTTCTTTGCATGTCTTCCACCACCCGCGAAAATAAACTTTCGTACTGAAGTTCGGCCTTTATCCCATGGAAAAAGCCTTTGGCACTGCCTTCGCTCCCGCTCCTTCCGGCAAGAAAGGGACGGCTCGCGTTGCCCTCGTCGACCTCAAGGAATCGTCCCGATATCTGCTTACCGAATGCTTTCGCCAGTTCGGCATCGAGACCGTCTTGGTTTCTTCCAGTGCGGCCGAGCGCCTGCGGCAGGAGAAATTCGAAGCCTGCGTTCTCAACCTAATGCCCGGTGCTGAGGTCATCATGGAAGCGGCACGCACCTCCGCCTCCAACAGTCGTCTCGTGCTCTATGGCTTGGGCGGCAGCGCGCACGAAGCCATGCGCTATTCCAAGTACGGCATTAACGCCATGTTTCAGGAGCCTCTAGAGCGCCCCGCGGCGCTCAAGTTGGTCCGCGCCACGCACATGCTTGTGCTTCATGAATTCCGCCGTTACGTGCGCATTCCCATCATGACCGAGGTCACGGTCGTCAGCAACGACGGCCGCCGCATCAGCGCCTCCAGCCTCGAACTCAGTTCGGGCGGCATGTCGTTAAAAAGCGCGGAAGATATGCCGACCGGGACCAATGTGGAAATATCTTTTTCTCTGCTCACCCTGCCTCGGGTCAACGTTAGCGGAGTGGTCACCTGGCGCAAGACCAAGTCCTTCGGCCTCCGCTTCGAACCGACCGACAGCAATCGGCAAAAAGTAAAGGAGTGGATCGACGCCTACCTGGAAAGCTAACTGGAGAAAGTTGGTCGACAAACAGCGGAGTCGCGCGAACCAAGTTGGTTAATATCTGCACGCCGTTACCACTCAGGCTCAGGCAGTGGATTGGGTTCGCCGGCAGGTACGCGCTAGCCCGCCGGAAACAGCCATTCGGTCCCACTATTACGACCCTGATTCCCTTCTCCACCTGGACGACAGGCCGATGGTGCCGCATTGTCGCACTCCGTTTGCACACCGAGGCAGCTCGTCCTGCCTCTGACCTCAAGCACAGCGAGACTAGGAATCGCCATAGGGGGAGCAGTCTGGAGTGGAGTGCACCCTTGGACTGAGACACGAAGTTAAGAGGGTAGTTGCCGTTCGCTGAAAAATCATTGTACGGGGCGCACAACCGCCGGATTTACCACCGGTGCTCTTGCTCGATGTGGGCTTCACTGTCCGTTGCCAGCTTGCCCCACACCGTTCGCCTCCTCATCCGGCTTTGTTAATCGGCTCGCGCCTTTGCTCCGCGCTTCTTTCCGGCCCCGCCTCGCGGCGGGTGTCATTTCGCCCTTGCGCTTTGCTAACCCTTCGTCACCATCAGGTTGGGTAGAGGACTTTCACCTCCCAGCTGTCGCACATGCTCGGCACACCAACAAAAAGGACGGCCGTCAGGCCGTCCTTACAAAACTCGTACTCTTTAATTTTACTTCCCCTTCAACATCTCCACCACCCGCTCGTAATCATCCACGGTCGCATATTCGATCACAATCTTTCCTTTCCCATTGCGATCCTTAATTCGCACTCGCATGCCGAGGATGCGCTCCATGGCCAGTTGCGCCGCTCGCACATTCGGATCCATCCAGCGGGCTCCCCGGCCGTTTTTCTGCTGGTCGCCCGATGCCGTCTGTCCCGCCAACATCGGCCCGAATCCATTTAACCGTGCGACCCGCTCTTCGATCTCGTCCCACTTCAGGTGTTTGGTTACGACTTCTTCCGCCACCTGGAGAATATGTTCTTCGTTCTGCAATGCCAGGAGTTCCCGGCAATCGCTGAAACTCAGCCGGCCCGAAAGCAGATATCCCATCACTTCCTTTGGCAGCCGCAGCAACCGCATATAATTCGCTACCGTCTCGCGCGACACCCCGATCCGCTCCGCAATCTGGGCCTGGGTCAGGTGAAACTCCTTGCTCAGAACGCGAAATGCCTCCGCCTGCTCCAGCGGATTCAGGTCCTCGCGCTGCACGTTCTCGAGCACAGTCATCTCGGCCGCCTGCTGCGGCGAAAGCCGACGCACGATGGCGGGAATCGTCGGTTGACCGGCCATCTTCGACGCCCGCAACCGCCGCTCGCCCAACACCAGGATGTAGCGTCCTTGTTCCTCCGCCGGGCGCACCACGGTTGGCTGTACCACCCCATTCTCCTTGATCGAGTCGGCCAGCTCCTGCAGGGTTTCCTCGTCGAACGCGTATCTTGTCTGGTAGGGGTTCTTGTCAATCAGATCCACCGCGAGCTGCGTGACAACGTGGTGCTGCACCGCCTGCGCCTGCATCGGGATAACATCGTGTGGAGCGGGCGTTGCCGCGAGTTCCTGAGAACCCGCGTGCTCAACCGCAGAGCCGGTAACCAAAGCCTGAAAGGGTACGGCTTCAGCGGTAGCGCTTGCAGCCAGGGATGGTTCGGGCTTTAAGCCCTGAGTGGCTTGTTCCCTGGCGACGGGCGTGCCGGCACCACCAGGCACAACCACTCGCGGCCCCGGTAGCAACGACGCCAACCCTCGCCCCAAAGCCCTGCGCTTCTCCACCTTCTCGTCCTTCTTCTCCACCGCTGCTGTCGTCATAGCTCTTCCCCCGAAAAACTTGTCATCCTGAGCGCCATCCATATATCTATAATCATCGATATATATATTGATATTGGTCGATATAGATTAAGCGCTCTTCGCTGCCGCCGGATCTCCTACTGCCGCCAGATGCCGCCCTAGCAACTCCTTTGCCAGCCGGATATAACTCTCCGCGCCTTTTGATCGCGGATCGTACACCAGTGCCGGCTGGCCATGACTAGGCGCCTCCGCTAGCCGAATGTTCCGCGGCACCGTCGCGGCGCACAGTTTTTCGCCAAAGAATTTCTTCAGTTCCGCGATCACTTGCTGCGCCAGGTTAGTTCGCTCGTCGAGCATAGTGAGCACCACGCCTTCGATTTCAAGTGCCGGATTCAACTCCAAGCGGATTCTCTCCAGCGTATCCAGCAGCTCGCTGATGCCTTCGAGCGCAAAATATTCCGCCTGCATCGGAATCAAAACCGAATCAGCCGCGACCAGCGCGTTGAGAGTGAGCAAGTCAAGCGCCGGCGGGCAATCCAGGACGATGTATTGGAAGCGATCACGCACGGGTGCGATTGCATCTTTCAGCCGATACTCGCGGCGGTCCGCCTCGACGAGTTCAATGTTGGCACCGATAAGGTTCTTGTGGGAGGGAATGATCCAAAGCTGCTCGAGTTCGGTTGTGGCGAGCGTCTCCTCGGAGGAGGCGTCGCCCATGAGGAGGTGATATGTAGATAAGCGCTCCGGATCCTTCACCAGACCAAGACCACTCGAGGCATTCGATTGCGGATCGCAATCTATGAGCAACGTATTTACTTCGGCGGCCGCGAAGGACGCGGCCAGGTTTATGGCAGTCGTAGTCTTCCCCACGCCGCCCTTCTGATTGGCAACAGCGATTACGCGTCCCATAAATTGTCGAGGAGCCAGAGTCACTGCAGCATAATTCGATTCACATTTCGAATGCAAGACAAGATGTTGTGAGTTACGCGGAATAATTGTGCAAAACTGGTTCTAATGTTCCTGCGGGAACAATTTCATTGAGCCATGGAAAGGGACGAAGGAGGTGTGTTCCGACCGGAACACTAAGGCCGAGCCAAAGATTGACCGGAATATATTTTCTAATGTTCCGGTGGGAACAATGTGCAGAATGTGTAGCGTTGGAAGGAATGCCGTCCCTAGCTTTTAGAGTGGTATCAGTTTGATACATTCCCACTTTATAATTTAAAATGGCAGTTTTTAACACAAAGTATCCGTAATATTGCCTGTTTTGTGCCACTATGTGCTATGGCGGTCGCGGCTTCCGACCAGGAGCAGGCGAGAATGCGACTGTGGAATCGGGATGGGTTGAGTCCAAGTGAGGGTAGGCAGGACAGAACGTGCGGCCTCGAGTTGCGGAGCAGCGATCAAGAGAGTTAATCGGGCGGTCGGGGCTAGAAGCCGGGCGGCGATGGGGAGGGCGTCGGTGAAGCGCTCGACGGCGCGGAGGGTGACGATGTCGAAGGTTCGAGTGGGAGCGATATTTTCGGCACGGGCATTTTCTATATCGACGTCCGTCAATGTAAGAGAGCGCACGACCTCGCGGAGGAAGATGGCCTTCTTGTGGTTCGACTCAATCAGAGTGAGAGCGACCTCAGGGGCCCAGATTTTTATCGGGACGCCGGGGAAGCCGGCGCCAGAGCCGAAGTCGGCTACGCGGGCCAACCCACGCACCGCAGAGGACGCTGAAGCCGCAGAGAAATTCTTTTCCGTCTTGCCTTGGAGCGCGGGAGTGGGAAAAAGGTGCCTTGCGGCGAAGAGGGACTCGCCGAAGTTGCGGGTGACTATCTCTTTGGGGTCCCGGATGCCAGTTAGGTTGATGCGGGGGTTCCAGCGCAGGAGCATATCGATGTATGTCGATATATGATCGAGTTGGGTCGAGCTCAGAACAGCAGGTTCCTCACCGGGCCTTCGGCCCGGTTCGGAATGACAAGAGTTTGAGATGGCGGATAGAAAGGGCTCGAGCAGTTCGGCGATGCGGGCTGGGTGCATGGAAGAAGATCGATTGTAGACGGCCTGGCGAAGGGGTTTCAACGCGATGCCAGCGCCACACGGGATCCTATCCGCGGAAGCGGCTGATCAGGTAGAGCAAAATAGAGAGCACGACACTCAGCAGGAGCGACGTCGCTAGCGGGAAATATAGCGTTGTGTTTTTGCAGCGGTAGACGAAGTCGCCGGGGAAACGACCAATAGGAAGGTTAGTCCGGCCGAGTAACATCAGGCCGATACCTGCGGCGACCATGATTATACCCAGGAAAGCTAGGATTTTTCCTAAATCGGTCATGCCTGCAGCCATCCTTCCAAGAGGAGCTCGCGCGTTTTTTCAAATCGTGCGGGCTCTGCCATAATCTTCAAAAGAAGCTCCAGTGGAAGTCTCTAAACAATTTTATATCTGGCCGCTGCCACGTTCTAATCGGAATCTGCAACTAAGCACGTGCGCTGAATCCACTTCGTTGAGTTGAAAGACAATTAAGGAGATTTATCATGATGTCCTTCCGGGATTCAGTTCTTTGCCTCATCCTAACCGCGATCTTCTTGATCAGCCTGGTTGCGCGTGCATTCTCGCAGGATGTTCTTACTTACCATAACAATGACTCCCGCACCGGACTTAATTCCTCAGAGACTAGGCTGAAGTTGAACAATGTGAATTCTGCGTCGTTTGGCAAGCTGTTTACTTTGTCGGTTGACGGACGGGTTGATGGGGAGCCTCTGTATTTATCTGCGGTGCCGATTTCCAGACGAGGCACCCATGATCTTATTATCGTGGTTACCGAGCATGACTCGGTTTACGCATTCGACGCGGATACGGGCGCGGCGATCTGGCATATCAGCACATTGGAATCTGGCGAGACTACATCGGATGATCGGGGATGCAGCCAGGTCGAACCGGAGATTGGGATCACCTCCACCCCGGTAATCAGCCGGCCGAAGGGGTCAAATGGAGTGATTTATGCGGTTGCGATGTCGAAGGATTCGTCGGGGAACTACCATCAGCGGCTGCACGCGCTGGACGCGACAACCGGGCATGAGCTGTACAAGGGGCCGGTCGACATTGAAGCGAAATATCCGGGTAGGGGGGACAATAGCTCTGGCGGGTATGTCGTCTTCGATCCAGCGCAGTATAAAGAGCGGTCGGGCCTGCTGCTGGACAACGACGTCGTCTATTTGACATGGGCTTCGCATTGCGACATTCGACCGTACACGGGTTGGGTGATGGGCTACAACTCGACAACATTGGCCCAGAAGACGGTGATCAACGTGACTCCCAATGGCAACGAAGGTGCGATCTGGGGGGCGGGGGCTGGGCTAAGTGCGGACCCGCTAGGGAATATCTTCTTCCTCGATGCGAACGGGGTCTTCGATACCAGGTTGAATTCTGGCGGATTTCCGCGTAGTGGAGACTACGGCAACGCATTTATCCGGCTGTCGATCAAGAATGGGCTGACAGTTTCAGACTACTTCGAGATGGATAACGGGGCCGAGGAAAGCGACAGCGACACCGACTTGGGCTCAGGCGGAGTGCTAGTGGTGCCGCCGCAGAAAGATGCGTCGGGCACGGTGTGGAACCTGGTGGTAGGGGCAGGTAAGGATTCCAACCTTTATGTTGTAAATCGTAATTCGATGGGAAAGTTTAGCGCCAACAGCAACAATATCTATCAGGAACTGGAGGGGGTACTGCCCGGAGGAATCTGGTCGATGCCTGCATACTCGAGTGGGCGGCTTTATTTTGGGCCGGTGGGACAGCCGCTGATGGAGTTTCAGTTCAAGGACGCAAGGTTGTTGACGACTCCAGTTGCTAAGACGACAGACAGCTTCGGATTTCCGGGAACCACGCCGAGCGTTTCCTCGAATCAGGGCGCGAATGCGATCGTATGGGCTTCGGAGAATACGAATCCCGCCGTGTTGCATGCTTACAACGCAACCACCTTGGTGGAGCTCTACAACACGAATGAAGCCGCAAACGGGCGCGATCATTTCGGCGCAGGGAACAAGTTCATCATTCCACTGATTGCGCATGGGAAGGTCTATGTGGGGACGACGAATGGGGTGGGAGTGTTTGGGCTGCTTTCCGGCTCGGCTGAGGCGGGGCATTAATGGGAGGTGGCCGAAACCCGGATTGCTGCTCGAGCTTGACGCAGCGTTGAAGCCGCTCTTCCGCGTCAGCTTCGGCACTTCAGAGCTGTTCAGCATCGCGCAGGCGCCGGGCGACACCCGGCTGGCAGCCGAGGTCGGTTGTCCCACATAAAAACCAGCTTCATGTGTCCTACATAAACCCTCACCGATTTTAAATCTGGTCTAGACTCCTTAATATTCCGATGGCGCTCACGGATCAGCTCGGGTTGAAGTTCCAGCCGCCAGAGAGGCGCGTGTGGACCGTTCGCGGGCTCGTAGCGGCGGTGCGGGCACATGTGGAGCGCGAGTATTCCGACGCGTGGGTGGAGGGCGAAATTTCGAACTTCCGAGCGCCGGATTCGGGGCACCTTTATTTCACGCTGAAGGATGGGAATGCGCAGATCCGGGTGGTGATGTTCCGGTCGGCGGCGCGACTGCTGCGATTTCGTCCCGCAGATGGAATGCAAGTGGTGGTGCGGGGACGCGTCACCATTTATGAAGACCGGGGGGAACTGCAGATTGCGGCGGACTATATCGAGCCAAAAGGCGCGGGAGGCTTGCAGGTTGCGTTCGAGCAACTAAAGGCAAAGCTGGAAGCGGAAGGACTGTTTGCAGCGGAGCGGAAGAAAGCGATTCCGACGCTGCCGGCGCGAATCGGAATTGTGACGTCGCCACAGGCGGCGGCGCTGCGCGACATTCTGAATATTCTGCGGAGACGTCATCACACCGCGAACACTGTGATTTATCCGGCACAGGTGCAAGGTGAGTCCGCGGCAGGGGAAGTGGCGGCTGGGGTGCGGTACTTCAACCAGAGCCAGAGCGTAGAAGTGATTATCGTGGGGCGCGGCGGAGGGTCGGCGGAAGACCTAGCGGCGTTCAATGATGAAGGACTGGCGCGGGCGGTGGCGGCTTCGGAGATTCCGGTGATTTCGGCGGTGGGACATGAGACGGACTTCACGATCGTGGATTTTGTGGCAGACCTGCGGGCGCCAACGCCTTCGGCGGCGGCGGAGTTGGTGATCCGCTCGCGAGTGGAAATTGAGAACCAGGCAGAGGCTGTGCGGGAACGATTGGTGCGGGCGATAGAACGGGGGTTGCTGGAGGCTAGGCATGCATTGACGGAGCGGGCGCAGCACGGAGCGTTCGCGCGGATGATGGACTTGATTCGGCAGCGACAGCAGAAGCTAGACGAACTGACTTATCGGCTGGAGCGTGGCGAGCGGCAAACTTTGGAATGGCTGCGGCGGAGGTGGGAGGCGGTCGCTGCGACGGTGAGGCACTACGATGCGCGACGAGTGCTGGCGGGAATGCGCGGGGAACTGGAATCGCAGACGGCGGCGCTGGCGGCGGGGATGCGGAATCTGCTGCTGCAATATAAGGTGCGCGCGGAGCGCATGGGCAGGGCGTTGGAGATGCTTTCGCCGCTCGCGATTCTGGAGCGTGGATATGCCTTGGTGTTTGATAGTGCGGGGCGATTAGTGAAAGACGCAGCGCAGGTGCAAGCGGGGCAGGAGATCTCGGCGAGGGTGGCGCGAGGAGAGATTCGGGCTACGGTGAAGGAAGCGGCTCCGAAGGGAAAGGATAAACGCAGGCGCTGACGAAACAAGCTGTCGAGCCTCGCTCGACTGGACAGCCCCTTCGGCTTCACTCAGGGGAAGCTGGGGGCGGCTGTCCGGACGTGAGTATGTCCGGCCCTAGATTAGAATGTAGGGTTCCGGAGTTTCACATTCTGCAATTAGGGAAGATGCTGTGACGCAGCTGATGACGCCATGGTCGAGTGTCTTGTTTACGGTACTCGACATTTTATTGGTGGCGTTGATCATTTACGAAGTGCTGGTGATGATCCGGGGGACGCGCGCGGCGCCGATGCTGGCGGGACTGGGCGCGGTGGCGGTCGCGTTTTATCTGGCCCGGATCGGCGAATTAGTTACGCTGAATTGGCTGGTGAGTCACTTGCTGCCGTATGTGGTGTTTGCGCTCATTGTGGTTTTTCAGTCGGAGATCCGGCATGTGCTGTCGGATGTAGGGCGGCGGGTGAGCTTTCTGCGCGGGTCGACAGTGGAAGGAGATTCCTACGATGACATCGTGCTGGCAGCGAATTTATTTTCGCAGCATCAGACGGGCGCGTTGATGGTGATTGAGCGCGAGATCGGGCTGCGAACTTATATAGAAAGCGGAGTCGCGATGGATGCACGGCTGTCCTACGATTTGCTGGCCACGATTTTCCGGCCGAGCGCACCGCTGCATGACGGAGCGGTGATCATTCAGAAAGACCGGTTGGCAGCGGCGGCTTGCTTTTTGCCGTTGTCCATGAATCCGGTGCTATCGACTCAGATGGGAACGCGCCACCGCGCGGGAATTGGAATCACGGAGGAGACGGACGCGATCGCGGTGATCGTGTCGGAGGAATCGGGAGCGATCAGCATGGCCGTGGGCGGGAAGATTGAACGGGACCTGACGGTGGAGCAATTGCGCGAGCACTTGAGCAGTGAGTTGCGGCGCTACGTATCGCCGGTGTCGTTGCCGACGGTGGTGGCGCCGAACGATGAATCGGATGCGGGAATGGAATCGCCGCTACGGACGAGCGCGCCGATGGGCGCTGACGGGGAATCGGATTCGGAATTGGAGCGGCCGCTGTGACGGATTTCTTTCGTCGCTGGGTGCTGCATAATTTCTGGCTGAAGGTTCTGTCGCTGCTCATTGCGACCGGGCTGTGGCTGGCAATTTCACCAGATCAGGAGTCGGCAGAGGTGGCCGTGCGAGTGCCCATTGAGTTTCAGCACGTTCCGCAGCACCTCGAGATCAGCTCAGTGACCATTCCGGAGGCGCAGATTCGGGTGCGCGGGCCGGAGCGGATCATCCGGCAACTGACTGCGATGGATATCCATGCGGAAATTGAGCTAGGAGACGCCAAGCCGGGGGAGCGCACGTTTGATTTGACGGCTCAGCAAATTCGGCATCAGAGAGAATTGCACGTGGTGCAAGTGGTACCGGGGCAGGTGCATCTTAGTTTTGATACCAAGCTGACACGCGAGGTGCAGATTCGCCCGCGAGTGACGGGAAGCTTTGTGGCGGGAGAACAGATCGCCAAGGTGCTGGTGGATCCGGAGAAAATCCAAATTACAGGGCCACAGCATCACGTGGAGATGATGGATGCTGCGACCACCGATCCTGTCGATGCCTCGGGAACCACGAGTCAGGCCACATTTGTGACCAATGTGTATGTGGCGGATCCGCTGGTCCAGGTGGTGCAGCCCACGCCGGTACATGTGACCGTGATCATGGAAAAGGCTGTGCCTGCGGGGAATGGTCATTGATCTTGCGGTTTCGCGATTCTCGTTTATCATCCTCGGTTGAGTATTCTCGGGTCGGACGATTCAGATTCGCACTCCGGCGCTTCTCAGGAATTTGCACAATCTATGAGCAATCAGGACAGGCAGTTGTTTGGCACGGACGGGATCCGGGGGGTGGCCGGCGAATTTCCCTTGACAGGGGAAAGCACCTACTTGATTGGGCGTGCGCTGGGGCACGATCTGATTCGTAGCGCGCCGAAGGCGCGGGCGGTGATGGGACAGGATACGCGCGAATCGAGCGGGTGGATCGCGGACCGCGTGGCGGGAGGGATGGCGGCGGTGGGCGTGGACGTCCACAGCGCAGGAGTGATTACGACGCCGGGAGTTGCGTATCTGGCGCGGTCGCGTGGGTTTGCGGCGGGGGTGGTGATTTCGGCGTCGCATAATCCGTGGACGGATAACGGGATCAAAGTTTTTTCCGGGGATGGATTCAAGCTGACGGATGCGCGCGAACTGGCGATTGAAAAGGAAATTTTCGCGTTGCTGCAGAGACCGGGAGCGGCCGACGACACCGCACTGAAGATTGCCCGGCCGTCGTTGCCGGGCGAGGCGGAGCTGCGAAAGGCGTACATCGAGGCACTGGCGGGCAGCGTAGCGTCGGACTTGAACGGGCTGCGGGTGCTGGTGGACTGCGCGAATGGAGCGGCGACGGCGGAAGCGCCGGAGTTGTTGGGCAGCTTGCGAATCCAGGCGACGTTTGCTCACGTGACGCCGGATGGGAAAAACATAAATGAGGGGTGCGGGGCGCTGCATCCGGAGACTTTAGGGAAAACGGTGGCTGAGTCCCGTGGCAAGTTTGATCTGGGGGTGACGTTTGACGGCGATGCGGACCGCGCTTTGTTTTGCGATGGCGACGGACGCGTGGTGAATGGGGATGGTGTGCTGCTGCTGACGGCGAGGGATCTGCAGGCGCGAGGGGAGCTGGCCGGGAGCACGGTGGTCGCGACGACGATGTCGAACATGGGAGTCGAGATCGCGCTGAAGAAGTCGGGCATTCGCATGTTGCGGGCGAACGTGGGCGATAAATATGTTTTGGAGGAAATGCTGAAGACGGGCGCGACGCTGGGCGGGGAACAATCGGGGCACATCATTTTTCGAGATGGCGACGCGACTACTGGAGATGGTCTGCTGACGGCTTTGCGAGTGATGGATGTGATTGTTCGCAGCGGGCGGTCGCTGACGGAGTTGTTGAGCGACTTGAAAGTGTTCCCGCAGAAGATTCAGAATGTGCGCGTGCGGGAGAAGATTCCGTTTGCGCGGGTGCCCGAAGTGCAACAAGCGATTGAGGCTGCTGAGCGCGAGCTGGATGGCAACGGGCGCATCGTGGTCCGTTATTCGGGGACGGAGGCGCTAGCGCGAGTCATGGTGGAGGCGGAGTCAGAAGAGAAGATGCGGGCGCTGACGGCAGGGATTGCTCGGGAGATTCAGAAGGCGTTGGGGGTTTGAAGAAAAGGGCCGGCAGGGGCAACGCGAAAAGATCAACCGCATCGGGCGGTCTAACCTGCGGCGTCGCATTGGCAAGAGTCCGGATAGCCCAGGAGTCACTACTTCTCACTTTCAGGGTAGGGGTTTTTATGAGAACAGATCAGACCCGACGGGTTGCGTTGCGCAAGGCTGCAGGCTGCGCGGCCGCAGTGGCTGCAGCGAGCCTGCCGGAAAGTTTGTTGGCTCTCCCGGTCTCGGCCAAAGAAAATGAAAAGGAGCCCGAGGTCTCAGCGACGGAGGACCTGATGCGCGAGCATGGAGTGATCCGGCGCGCGTTGCTGGTTTATTTCGAGACGGTGCCCAAATTACGGCAAAATCCGGCTAGCGTGGATGCCGCCGCTCCGCGCCAAATCGCCCAGTTGTTCCGCACATTTGGCGAGGATTACCACGAAAGGATGCTGGAAGAACAGCACATTTTCCCACAGGTGCGAAAGCAGGGTGCAGAATTACAACGCTATGCAGATATTTTGACCGCACAACACAATCGGGGGCGTGAGATCACCGGCTATGTGCTCGCGGTCACGAACAGCCCGAGGATCAGCACCGCTAACGCCGAGCCGCTGGCAAAGGTATTCGAGAGTTTTGTCCTGATGCACGAGAATCATGCGGCGCGCGAAGACACAATCGTTTTTCCAGCATGGAAAAAGAATTTCTCGAACAAGCAACTCGACGAAATCTCCGATCAGTTTGAGGATATCGAACACAAGATGTTCGGCAAAGGCGGGTTTGAGGATGCCGAGAAGCAGATTAGCAGTATCGAGGGAGCGCCAGGCTTTGTCGATCTCTCGCAGTTCACTCCGTCATCACCACCGGCCCCGAAGGCTTGATCCAAGATCGGCGCAAGCCTTGTTTGAAACCGTTGCGGAGGTTCCTGCCGGCTTGCGCAAGGCCTACGAGGATTTCCAACCAGCGAAACGAAGAGGGTTGCAAGAAGGCGAGTTAATCGGCAATGCAAGTTTTTACAATTCTTCGTCCACGGGGCACTGCTCCGGCAGCAACGCTTCTGATCCGGCTGATGGTCGGATGGGTGTTCTTGTCCGAAGGAATCCAAAAGTTCTTATTTCCCCAGGCTTTGGGCGCAGGTCGGTTCGTTAAGATCGGAATTCCGGCCCCACATTTCTTTGCGCCATTCGTTGGAGTAGTCGAGATTGTTTGCGGCGCACTGTTGATCGTGGGCTTGTTCAGCCGGGTTGCCGCCATTCCTCTGCTGATAGACATCACGGTCGCGATCGCAACGACAAAAATTCCTCTGCTGGCGAAATCCGGGTTCTGGGCCGCGATGCATGAAGCCCGCACTGACTATTGCATGTGGCTTGGCTCGCTGTTCATCTTGATCGTGGGGGCCGGTTCTTTGTCGCTGGATGCGCGCCCATCGCACCGAGCCAAGTCCCTTGACTGACTCGCCTATCACTGACGCGTCTGTCAAAGATCAGGTTGGTCTCTCCGAGCTAGCATTCGTTTTTTTGAAGTTGGGGACTATCGCGTTTGGCGGGCCAGCGGCGCACATCGCGATGATGGAAGATGAGTTCGTCCGCAAACGGCGTTGGATTTCCGAAGAAGATTTTCTTGATCGCGTTGCCGCAGCCAGTCTGATTCCTGGGCCAAGCTCCACCGAAGTAGGCATTTTTATTGGACGATCGCTCCGGGGATGGAGGGGCCTGGTGGTTGCGGGTTGTTGTTTCATCATTCCCGCGGCAGTTCTGGTGTCGTTGATCGCGGCCGCGTATGCGCATTTTGGGTCGCTGCCGCAGGCGGAAGGGATACTCCGCGGCATCAAACCGGCGGTGATTGCAGTCATCCTTCAAGCGCTCTGGAACCTGGGGAAAACGGCCGCGAAAACGGGGGGGCTGGTTTTGATCGGGGTCGCGGCCGTGGTGGTGAATTTTATGGGCGCGAGTCCGCTGCTCGTGCTGGGGTTCGCCGGCGTCAGTTCCGGGGTTGCTTGGTGGTTGCAGAAGCGTAGACGTAATCCGGTCGCCCTCTGTGGGATGGGATTATCGATGATGTTCTCGCCCGCGAGGGTAACGGCGCTCGCCGTCGCTGCCGCGGTTCCGATCCGCCTGGGACGTTTGTTCCTTTCATTCCTGAAGATCGGCTCGCTCGTTTTCGGAAGCGGCTATGTGCTGCTGGCATTCCTGCGATCGGAGTTTGTCGATCACCTGCATTGGTTGACAGAAAAACAGCTCATCGATGCCGTGGCTGTGGGCCAATTCACGCCAGGACCGGTATTCACCACGGCGACGTTTATTGGCTACCTCGTAGGCGGCTTGCCGGGCGCGTTCTTCGCGACACTCGGAATCTTCCTGCCGGGGTTTGTGTTCGTCGCAATAAGCGGGCCTGTGATCCCGAAGATTCGGCGGTCGCTAGCGGCGGGAGCGGTGTTGGATGGAGTGGTGGTGGGGTCACTGGCTTTGATCGCGGTAGTTGCGTGGCAACTGGGGAAGGCTTCGCTGACGGATGGGCTCACGATTTCGATTCTAATTGTTAGCGTGATCGCGATATTTCGGTTCAAGGTTAGGTCGGCGTGGTTGATTTTGGGGGCGGGGATGGTGGGGTGGATTGCGGGCGTTCAGAGCTGAACAGACATTCGTTGGTTTAGATTACGCAGGGCGGGGCTCAGTCACAATCCCCGCAGTTGCGCTTATAGGGATGCTTCGACTGCGCGGGAGAACCTTCGGTTCTCCTACTTCGCTCAGCATGACAGATTGTGAAGTAGGCGTCTACTCCAGGTCGCGCCAGTTGAGCCCGACACCCATATCTACGAGTAGCGGAACTGCTAACGCGTGGGCTTTTTCCATTTGCTCGCGGACTAGGGATTTCACTTCGGCTATTTCTTCTTCCGGGACTTCGAACACCAGTTCGTCGTGGACTTGCAGGGTCATTCTTGATTTCAGGTTGCGTTTAGTCAGCGCCGCATCGATGCGGATCATGGCTACTTTGATCAGATCTGCGGCGGTGCCTTGCAACGGCGTGTTGACTGCTGTGCGCTCGGCGAAGCCACGCTGGTTCGCGTTTTTGCTGTTGATGTCGGGGATGGGGCGGATGCGTCCGAAGAGGGTTTTTACCTTTAGATCGCGGCGGGCTTCCTCGAGGGTTTTGTCGATGAAGGCGCGGACGCCTTTGTACTTCTCAAAATAATTTGCGATGAACTGTTTGGCTTCGGCGGGCTCGATGCCGAGATTTTGTGAGAGGCCGAAAGGTGAGAGGCCGTAGACGATTCCAAAGTTTACGACTTTAGCGGCGCGGCGATGATCGGACGTGACCATGAGCGGTGGGACTCCGAAGACTTGCGAAGCGGTGAGGGTGTGGATGTCGTCGCCACGGCGATAGGCTTCGACGAGGAGCGGATCGCGGGAGAAGTGGGCGAGCAGGCGAAGTTCGATTTGCGAATAGTCGGCAGTGAGCAGGACGTGGCCGGGCTCGGCAATGAAGGCGGCGCGGATGCCGCGTCCGAGTTCGGTGCGGATGGGAATGTTTTGCAAGTTCGGATTGGCGGAAGAAAGGCGGCCGGTGGCGGTTCCGGTTTGGCCGAAGGTGGTGTGCAGGCGGCCGGTCGAGTAATGGATCAGAGCGGGCAGAGTGTCGACGTAGGTGGACTTCAGCTTGGTGAGCTGGCGGTAGTCGAGGACCATGCGGGCAATGGGATGATCCTCGGCGAGCGTTTCGAGAACATCGACGGCAGTCGATATAACGCGGCCTTTGCCATACTTGACAGGCTTCGCCAGATTCATCTTGTTGAAGAGAACATCGCCCAGCTGCCTGGGAGAGCCGATGTTGAACTCCGTGCCGGCGGCCTCATAGATCTCTTTAGCCTTCACGCCGATTTCGCGTTCGAGTTCGGTCGACATTTGCGCGAGCGCGACGGTGTCGATTTTTACTCCGGCCTGTTCCATGCGGGCGAGAACGGGAACCAGCGGAAGGTCGATTTCCTCGTAGAGCTTGGTCAGTCCTGCCTGTCTTACTTCCTCGCGACAAGTGGAAGCGAGCCTGCCGGTGACGTCGGCGGCTTCGGCGAGATCGCCGCTGAGCTTGAGATTGAAACGGCGGAGCGCGACATCGGCGAGGCGATGCGAGGAGTAGGTGGGATCGAGCAGATAAGAATACAGCATGGGATCGTGCTGCACCGCTTGCAAGTTGATGCCGAGAGAATCGAGCGCGTGGATCGCGGCTTTGTAATCGTGAATTGCCTTCGGCGTATTCGCTGCGGTTAAGAGGGAGCGAAGTTTTGTGGCCGCGCTGGCGGAATCCAGTTTGACGACGGCGGCGGCACCTGCGGCGGCGGAGATGGCGATGCGGCGTGGGGCGGGCTCGGGTGCAGGTGATGGCGAGCCCTCGCTGAGTGGCAACATTGCTTCCTGCGGCTCTTCTTCAACTACTTCTTCCTCATTTACGGAAGGCGATTCTGCCTGATCCAACTCAATGGCAACGGCAAGCGCAGCTTCGGCCCCGAGAGAGTTGACAACTTTTTCTACATCGGCGGCGCACTGGGCTTCGGTGTATTGAGTTTCCGTCACCTGAACCTGGGGCAAGATTTCCTTCAACAAGGAAGTGAATTCCAGTTCGGTGAAGAGTTGCCGAAGGAGGTCGAGATCAGGATGGCCGGCGCGCATGGCTTCGACTTTGAAATCGACGGGGACGTTGGTGTCAATGGTAGCCATGCTCTTGCTAAACAAAATGATGTCGCGATTGTTTAGGAGAGATTCGCGGTAAGTTTTCTTTTCCACTTCGGCGGCGCGGTCGAGGGCCTGCTCGACCGTGCCGAAGCGCTTGATGATTTCTACCGATCCCTTGTCGCCGATGCCGGGAGCGCCAGGAATATTGTCGATGCTGTCGCCGCGCAGGGCCATGACATCGATGACGCGTTCGGGAGGGACTCCGAGAATTTCTTCGACCTTGGCGGCGTCGCAGATCAGATTGTCTTTCGGAGGATTGAGGATCTGAACGTCATCGTTGACGAGCTGCATCATGTCTTTGTCGCTGGAGACGACGTAAACGCAATACGCCGCGGCCGCGGCTTTGCCTGCCAGGGTGCCGATGACGTCGTCCGCCTCGAAGCCGGCGAGTTCGAGGATGGGGATGCGATAGGCTTCGAGGGCGCGGCGGATGTAGGGAATCTGCTGGGCGAGATCCTCAGGCATGGCGGCGCGGTTGGCTTTGTAGCCTTTGTATTCGATCTCGGTGAAGGTTTGAGTTTTGATATCGAACTTGCGGACTTTCGTGATGGCTTCCGCCTGTGTATCGCGGAAGGTTTTGGCGGCGACGTCGAAGACGGCGGCGAGGTAGGCGGGAGAAAAATCGTCGCGCAGCTTGCGCAGCATGTTAACGAAGACGTAAACCGCGGCGGTGGGAAGTCCGGCCTTGGTGGACATGGAGCGCTGACGGGCCATGGCGTGATAGGCGCGGAAGATGAACGACATGGTGTCGATCAGGAAGATGCGGTCTTTAGAGGATGACGGTGCGGTCTTGGGCGCTGATGCAGGCGGGCCGCTGGGCTTAAGTTCCGTGGATTTTGTTCGAGGGGGCAAGAAAATAGTTTAACAGCCGATGCGGGGAGCGGAAATTTACTAGGCTTAGGAACCTCAGGAAGCCCCGATCTGAAGTAATCATCAATCGCAGCGCTGGAAGCTCAGCGCCCCCCAAAATCCGGACTGGATCGGCCGACATCTAGAAATCGACGGTGAAATCGGCTTGCACAAGCTTTTTCGCAGCACCGCCCTGGCTGTTGCGAAAAACCAGGTAATACTTCTGCGGCTGGTCCTGGGACGGAGGAAGGCTGACGTTGACGTCCTGATCGTGCGACGCATCGGCGGAGAAGAGCGGTTCGCCGGCGTGGCCACGGGTGAAATCGGCGTATTGATCTTCGGTCAAAACGAGGAAGTCGACGTTGGCACTGTCGTCGTCCGATTGGGTGTCGACCTGCTTCACAAAAGACTTGTAATTGCCGTGCAGGCGCGGGATGGCGGTGTGGGCGGGGATTACAAACGGAAACATTGCTGAAGTGCTGACGGAAAAGGTCTTATGCAGGACGGTTTGGGACGAGGCCGCCGGCGAAGGTGCCACGCGATCCCAGGTCGGAACCGCTTCTTCTCGGGCGGGCGGATTCTTCTTTTGGCAGGAGGCGACGAAGAAGAAAAGAGCACCGACAAGAAGGAGCGGCAGGAAACGGAAGCGCGAGACTTGATTCATCCGTGTACAGGTTTGCCGTATTCGGTAGTGTAGTGCAGGTGAATCTCGCCGCAGGTGCCTTGCTCGGCGGAGTAGACCACGCAGGTGTCGAAGGGACGGGAGTAGACGTGCAGGCTGACGGCCCGCTGATTAAATTCACGTGGATTGAAGACACGGTGGACGGGCTCGAGCGGGTCGACGGCACAAGGATGTGAGGCATTCATCTCGACAATTTCAGTGGAGCGGATGGTGCACTTGCCGCGAGGAATGTCCTGTTCGACGACATGAAAATTCTCCACCTGCAAACGGCCGACGGGGACAGCCATCCAACAATTCTGATCGCGATGATTGTGCACGGAGCTGGCCTGGCCGACTTCCCAGCAGATGGCAATCAGTTCGTAGAAGGGAGTTTTGTCGATGAGGTTGCGAGTGTAGTGCTGGCGGTCCCAAGTGAGATAGGGGGTGAGGGAATCGCGATGGACCGGCCTATCCTTCAGAAATTGTCGGAGTTGCTCGGTTTGATCAAAGGCAGCGTCGGGGAACTTGCGGAGTTCGGCGACGAAATCGCGAATCGGAATCTGCTTGACCGCTGTAGACATTCGACGCTCCCGGGAAAGTATAACGCAGAAGACCTTTACCACAGGGGACACAGAGGACCACTGGGTATGGCCGCGGGTTTCTCATTCGATGAACATGCAGTCGCCGTAGGAATAAAAACGATACTTCTCGGAGACGGCGTGTTCGTAGGCGCGCAAGATGTTTTCCTTGCCGCCTAAGGCGCTGACCAGCATGAGCAGAGAGGATTGCGGGAGGTGGAAATTGGTCAGCATTGCCTGGACAATCTTGAATTCGAATCCGGGATAAATGAAGAGGCCCGCGGAGGCGGCACCGGCTGCGACGGTTCCTGAGCCGAGACTAACTGCGTGTTCTAGCGTGCGGGCCGTGGTGGTGCCAATGGCAACGATGCGACGCGATTGGCGGAGAGCCTGGTTGATGGTCGCGGCAGCGGCGTGAGAGATGGAATAGGGCTCGGAGTGGAGTTTGTGATCCTCGACGCGCTCGACGCGGATAGGTTGAAACGTTCCCAGACCGACGTGCAAGGTGATCTCGGCGGTCTCGACTCCGTGCTGGCGGATTTGATCAATGATTTCCGGGGTGAAGTGAAGTCCGGCGGTGGGAGCAGCGACGGAGCCGAACTGCTCGGCGTATACGGTTTGATAGCGGTCGCGGTCGGCGGGGGAATCCGGGCGGGAAATGTATGGCGGAAGCGGAACGTGGCCGATACGCTCGAGGGCGGCGAAGAAATCCGTGGTCGGTTGAAAGCGGATGCGGCGTTCGCCGAATTCCGCGCGGGCCAGGACCTCGGCCTGTAGTTCGTCCTGCTCGCCGAAGTACAAGCGTTCGCCGATGCCGATCTTGCGGCCGGGACGGACCAGGCATTCCCAATCGTCGGGGTCGGTAGAAATTTGACGCGTCAGCAGAACTTCAATGCGGCCGTGAAGAAAGTCGTTTGACGCAGGATTACGCGGACTGACCGGCTGAGCTCGGGCGCCTTGGCGGCGTCCGTAGAGCCGGGCGGGAAAAACGCGAGTGTTGTTGAAGACCACCAGGTTACCGCGCTGCAAGAGGCTCGGGAAGTCGCGAAACTTACGATCAAGCCATTCGCCGTTACTGCGCTGCACGTGCAACAATCTGGAAGAATCGCGGGCAGCAAGAGGTTGCTGGGCAATGAGTTCGTCGGGAAGGTGGAAGTGGAACTCCGAAACCAACACGAGTCAGATTATAGGAGGCATGGAGGGACGGTCTTCGGTCATATCGAATATTCCCTGTTAGTTTGGTAATTTTATTTGTCTGTACGGGCAAGGTGCGATACTATGCGGGGGTTGTAGCTTCTGCCGCTTTTGTCAGCCACTCCCCGAAGAGAGTTTTTCCATGTCCGCTGAACGCAAACTCAGGGAAGAAATTGTTCGCTACGGGCGCATGCTGCACGAGCGCGGGTTCGTGGCGGCGATGGACGGGAATTTGTCGGTCCGGCTGAACGGCGAGCGAATTCTGGTGACACCGACCTGCGTGAGCAAAGGGGCGATGCGGGCCGGGGATATGGTGGTGGTCGACCTGGAAGGCACGCGGGTGGCGGGGCGGCGGAACGTAACCAGCGAGATTGGGATGCATTTGCTGATTTACCGCACGCGGCCCGACGTGCAGGCGATTGTGCATGCGCACCCACCCACCGCCACAGGATTCGCGGCCGCTGGCATGGCGCTGACCGAGCCGCTGGTTTGTGAAGTGGTGATGGGATTGGGATGCATTCCGCTGGCGCGCTACGGAACGCCGGGAACGTCGGAGCTAGCAAAGACTCTGGAACCTTACGTCCCACATTATGATGCGATCCTGATGTCGAATCATGGCGTGGTGGCCTATGGGGATACGATCGAGCACGCCTACATGAAGATGGAAACGGTGGAACACTTTGCGCAGATTGCGCTGGTCACGCATCTGTTGGGGAAACAACAGCCGCTTACGGGAGTGGATATCGAGAAACTTTTGCTGGCAAGGACGAAGTATTTCGGCGGGAAGGTGAACGCGGCCATGCCGATGGCGATGGCTGGGCCTCCGGAAAAAGTGAGCTGAGGGAGACCGTCCTGGCGTAAGTCCGTTGTTCAAAACTCGGCTTCCACATACGAGCAAAATTTACGGTAGCATTGCAGAATGCGCTCGCTGGGCTCGCAGGACAGCCGAACGTCGCTGTCCCCACATGACCCGGATTTAATCTCTTCTCCTGTTTATTCTCTATCGGGATTACTCTCCGCCAACTCGGAAGCGAAACCCGGCACGGAAGTTGACGGGGAGTGCGGGATAGCCGACGACTTCGTTGTAGCGGCGGTCAAGGGCGTTCTCGACATTTGCGTAGGCGGTGATGCGGGATTTGAATGCATACCATCCGCCAAGATCCGCGCGAACGTAGCCGGCGGCGTGGTCGATGTTGAAACCGTAGAAATCGTCGTCGGGACGGCGGCCGACGAAGCTTCCACTCAGGTTGGCGCCCCAGCGGGAACCGAGATACGACAGCAGCATGGTAGCGGAGTGTTTGGGGCGGCGGAGAAGCGGCTGACCGGGATAGTATTGGGAATCGATGGGAGCGGGGTTGCTTAGGATCTCGGTGGATGTATAGGTGTAGGCGGCATCCAGTAGTAAGCGGCTGCGAAGTTTCGCTTGCAGTTCTGTTTCCGCGCCCTGGGCGAAAGATTGGTTCACATTAAAGTATTCGCCGACAAAGGTGCTTGGATTGACCGTCTCGTAGTTAATCTGGTCATGAAACAAGTTGTTGAAATAGGTGGCATTGCAGACATATTTTCCATGGAAGAAATCCTGCTGAATTCCCGCTTCGAAGGCGCGGACGCGCTCCGGTTTGAGACCGGGATTGGGAATAGAATAAGGCGGTCCGGCGAACGTTTCTTCGAGGCGGGGCTCTTTGTATCCGCTGGCGTAGGAAAAGCGCAGGCGGGTTGCGGAAAGTGTTTCTCCACCGCGCCGCGCTAGAAGAGTTAAAGCGACTCGAGGCACGCCCGTGTTGCCGAAGACGCTGCTATGAACGAAGCGGCCGCCGGCGACCGCCGATAACCTGCCCCACGTGAGTTGCTGTTGCAGGTAGGCATCCTGATTGAGGCGCTGCCCGGGCATTTGTGCACCGAAGCTGCCGACGAATCCATTTTCGTTTTCCATGCGATATCCAAAAGTGGTGTGGGCCCAGGTGCGCTCGAAATAGTCTCCCTGGTATTCGAAGCCGGCGCGATTGATGTCGTCGTATTCGTGATCCGGAAAGTCGAACTGGCCGTAGAGCGGGCTCACGCGAGCGGGATCGCCGTTCCGGTTCAGGTCGGTGTAGCGGTAGAGATAATCGAAGCCGGTAAAGCGATGCTGCCCTCCGGAAGACGCGGCCAGGGTGAGTTCCACGCTGCCGAACAAACTGTTGAGCTGCGACCACTCGTTCGGATCAGGCGGCAAGGGTTCGATCATGCCGTTTTCATCTACAAGCGGGTTGTAGCCGTTGAAGCTCCATTCACCGGGGACCCCGGTGTGACTGTTGGAGTGGCGCATGTGAAGGCGCAGCGAAACCTTGTCGTTGAGCGCAGCGCCAAGGTTCGCGCCTTGAAGCGAGTCGGAATACGCGTTGTTGATTCCTGAGCCGTTGGTGTTGAGCTGGTCGGCGAAGACGTTATAGTCAAAGCGACCGCGAGCTCCGGCGAGCGACGCGTAGCCGTTGGCGGTGGAAAAATTTCCACCATCAGCGCCGAAGCGGAATTCGGGCGCTCGAGTGCTACCAGCGCGGGTGAAGATCTGCACCACGCTGGTCATGGCATCAGAGCCGTAGAGTGTGCTCTGCGTACCGCGGAGAAACTCCATGCGGTTGGCCTCGGTGAGTGGGAGGGTGCCGAAGTCGAAGGTTCCGCCAGGTTCGTTGATGGTGACACCATCGACAATAACCTTGTTGTAGTTGGATTCGCCGCCGCGCACGAACAGAGACGACAGGCCTCCTCGCTGGCCGGCGGTGTTTACCACGGCGCCGGGAAAAAAGCGGACGGCATCGTCGGCGGCAGTGGGCCGCTGGGTTTCGAGTTGCCCGCTTTCCAGTGTCGAAACGCTGGAGCCGGATTCTTCGGCAAGCGCTGGAGTTCTGGTGGCGGTGACGACTACGGTTTCCGAGGCTGGGGCGAGATGCAACTGGACGGTGATGACATCGGAGTGAGTGGAGACGTCTTCGGTTTGAGCAGCGAAGCCGGGGGCCAGGACTTGAATCTGATAGCTGCCAGAAGACACGTCGTGGAATATTGCGATTCCCTCGGCGGAGGAAGAGACAATTCCCAGAGCGGTCTCCGAGCCTTTTAGAAGCAAGGAAACTTGACCGCCGGAGACGGCGGCAGATTGAGGGTCGATGACCCTGACCTTGAGGTCAGCAGCGGAGGCTACCGGGAGAACAACGAAAAGCAAAAACGAAGCGCAAAGTGCGCGCATAACCATCCTCCTTTTCACGCGAAAGGGGTTAAGGTGGACGGTTTACGCCGGTCTCCTGGCTTTGCGAGTGAGGAGGCGTGGAGCAGCCATTGGCAGTTGGCCGAAGCATCCGGATTCTGCAGACGGGCTTCCCGGGAATTCTCCCAGTGACCGGCTGCGATTTTCTCGCTTACAGTTGCGCGGCAGCGCGGGAATTGCACCCGCTTCCCTGTCTTCGTCGAGGGACGAAGACGCGCAAACCGAAGGGCATTTCAAAGAACGGGAAATCGTGGTGTGGGAAATTTACCGGCTGGATCGGCTGTAAGTCAAATCGGAGTGAATCAACGTCGTGTCACTGCAGCTTGTTTTCGCACAGACGTTGGCTCTCCGACAAAGACCAGGCAGCCATTCGGAACACTGATGTGGAACTCGGTCATGCGGTATTCTCTATCGAATAAATCGCGGATTTTGTACCGGTCTTTGAACGTCTTCACGTGCTCCCAGAGGGAGTGGATGCTGGAGACTTCGATGTAGATCTCGGTGTGGCCGCGCACGCACTGCATGACTTCTTCGGATGCCGCTTTCATGAAGTGGATGGTTTGGCCGTTTCGTTCGACGATGGGATGCTGCGGAGACTTCATTGCAGCGGTGGATCCAAGACATCGTGATAGAAGGCGAGGGTCGCTTCCATATCGGCAATCGCGAGCATTGGACTTATTTTCTTGGCGGTGTAGGTGTTGGTCATCGTCCTCTCCATCGCTCATCCTCAAGCGCTGCAGGGAAATTCGGGCGACCGACGTTCTGAATGTTGGCCTCGGCGAATTCGCAGACGCGATCGAGGGAGGCCTGGAGTTCTGCGGTGTAGCGTTCCAGGTCTTCGTCACTTGCATCCGCCGGAACGGGGATGAGTTTGCCGAAGCGCATCAACACGCGGGAAAAGGGTTTCGGGATGATCAGCCGGTCCCAGGTGTTAAGGATCCAGGCGCGATCGACGGCCATGTGGAACATGGTAAGGGGAACGCCGGAAGAGCGCGCTAGCGCCACCGGGCCAGGCTTCACTTTGTAGCGCGGGCCGCGAGGGCCGTCGAGGCTGAAGGCGACGGTCCAGCCGTCTTGCAGAGCACGGCGCAGGCCGAGCAGGGCGCGCACGGCGTTGCGGCTGCTGGAACCTTTGACGGCAACGAATCCGAATTTCCGGATGATGCGTCCCATGTATTCGCCATCGTAGCTGTTGCTGCTCATCACGCGGACGCCGAGATTGCGGCACATGTAGGTTGCCGGGATGATGCAGGCATGCCAGAAGGAGGCGATCAGTGGGTGCTGGCCAACGGTTTGCTGCGATCCTTCTTCGCGGGAGACGCTCACACGCAGAGTGGGGCCGATGAGGCGGATGAACCAGTATCCGGCAGCGATGATGACGTGGAGGACGATTCGTTGGCGGAGGGTGAAACGGCTGGGGCTGGGCGTGACTCCAGATGCGGGGGGCGCTTCGCGGGAGTTGGCTTCAGTCACTGGGATATTGTAGCGGGAGTATAGTCGCGGTGCGTCTGCTACTACCTCGGGGGCTGAGTCCCATAAGCGCCAACTTAAGGAACAGGTGTTTAGTGTTCGTGAACCTATGCTTGGTGAATGCGCATCGCCGAAGAGGACTGGAAGGTGCTCGCGTCCATGCCTCCAGCAGGACGGCAGCACATGGCGTGGCAGTCAGGCGCGGTCGAGTGACTGCGCGGGTTTCTATCGACAGAGAGGTCCTGCTTCGTGTGCTTCTTGTGCATGTCGCGCGGTTACTCGCTGCGCGAGACGGTTGTGCGTTCAAAGCTGTCGAGCTGGACCGACATTTCGGACGTTGCCTTGCTCAAACGCTTGCGCAACAGCGAGGAGTGGCTGCGTTTGTTGTGTATCGAGTTGCTTCGGGAAAACGTCGCGTACCGCCTCGAAAAAGGTATCAGTCGGACGATCCGGATTGTGGATGGCACGATCGTCAGAGAGCCGGGCAAGACGGGAGCCAATGGAGGATTCTGTACAGTGTCAGACGAGGTGACGGCCACGATTGGCGAAGGCAGCGGAGAGTCATTGAACCGTCTGCCTGTGCGTCCGCGCGAACTCATTCTCGCGGATGCCGGCTCCTGCTCAGTCGCTGGGATTGAGTATGTTTGGCAACATAGTGCCGATGTTTTGGTTCGCGTCAACCCTCAGAATTTCGTGGCGTACTCAGCATACGGCAGACGTATCTCCCTCCTTCCGCGATTACGTACTTTGGCCAAAGTGGGGCAGTTCGGCGAATGGCGGGTTGTCTTGCATGGTCAAGGTTCGTCGTTTGCAGGCCGGTTGTGTGCGGTACGAAAGAGCGACTGCGCGATTCAACAGGCGCATCGGCGCTTGAGCGCAAAGCGAGTAAGAAAACGATCACCAGGCCGGGAACACTCGAATTTGTTGAGCACGTGATCGTGTTTACGCCCCCCTCCAGCGGTTCGACGGCGGACGTTCTGAGGTCTTAGCGGATGCGTTGGCAAATTGAGCTGGCGTTTAAGCGACTGCAGAGCCTCGTCCAACTGGGGCACGTGCCCAAACATGATGACCGCAGTTCCCACGCTTGGCTTTATGGGAAATTGCTGGTCAGCTCCTGGCACAAAAATTTATCCCCATCGGGCGCGACATTTCCCCCTCGGGCTACCCACTCGCGGCGCGGGGGACCATAGAGTCCGTCGCGTGAATTCAGTTTCGCGCTGCACCAGATCCAGCAAGCTATCGAACCTCACCTCTCCGCACCCTCTTTGGCGTTGCCCCAACTGTGGCGGACCGATGGCGGTCATCGAACGACTTACCGCAGCTCAAATCCAACTCCGTTCTCCACCACGGTTGCTCACAACTGCGACATGAAACCGCTTCTCCACAACTCGAAAACTCTGCACGGTTCACCGCGCTCCGCCCCCGTCCGCCCTGCTCCTGACCTGATCCCTACTTTGCGCCCTGTATCCCACCGTTCTCCACCATCGATTATCCTTCCCACGCTCTCGACAACCTCCACCTCCGCTTCCGTGCCGACTCACTCCAACTTCAACACCTCTCCCTCGCTCCATTCAATTTGCATAAGCCCCCCGTCCACCGCGCCAGCGGCTTCCTTCTGACGGCTTTTTCGAACGCGCGCCCAATCCTCTGTTCCGCTCCACACCGCTCACCAAGGGCGCGCCTCCGAAAAAGCACTAGCCTGACTCGCCCACAATCAGCCTTCAGGACTGCATGCCCAGCCAGCACCTGATTTGGTCGTAAACCGAGGGATGGCTGAGAAGATCCCAATGGTTCATGCCATAACCGATCCACTGATGGGAATCGCTAAACTGCAAGCTCATTCCGGGATTCCGATGGCGCCCCAAGGCGCTGTTCACCGATACGAGGCCGTCTCCGAACAAGTCGAGGCTGGGACTTCCGTTTGCATGTCGCTTGGTGGCGGCTATGGTGTAGCTCTGCACCCGTGGTGGCAAAGGCTGAGGAACGCGGAGATCTCCTGCGGCGGCAAAGCGGTCGCGCCCTTCCCAGTCGTCGTCCAGCAGGTTCCCGTACCGCATATCGGTGATGCCAGCGCTGCGGATCTTTCCGAGACGAGCGAATGGGACAGAATAGGGGCTGACTTCTAAGGTCGTGTTCACCCAATTCCCTAACTGCTCAAGCGGCGCACCGTGATGTGGCGTTCCCAGGAACACGAGTCGGCGCAGATGCCGAGGCCAGTGGTGGACTGCCGCCTTACCATAGTAGTAGGCGCTCCGTGATACCAGTCCTCCCATGCTGTGGCCAATGATCGCCAGTTCCTCCAGCGGAACCGGCCACTGGTGGAAGACGGCCTCAAGCAAGCCGGCAAGCAGCCGTCCATTTTCAGACACGTGCAGACCGCTGTTGTAGTGCAGATACACCGGCGTGTAACCGAACTCGCGGCCCAGTGTCACTCCGTGGTCGTGTCCTTTCCGTTTCCATTGCAAGTCGTTCAGACAGAGACCGTGTGCAAGTAGGACCACTTTGCCCGTAACCTGCGGTATGGCGGCCTGCAGGGCACGCCTTTCGATTTCAAGTGGCTGGCCTTGACGGCGCAGAGACATGGAAATCGCGAGCGGATTGAGGGTTCGGGCCAAATAGTCCCCCACGACACCGTTGAGAGCGGCTACCACGGCCTCGTGCGCCGGCGACAACCGCCTCTCGTTTGTCGGAGACGCTAGCGGTGCCAATTTAGCAAGGCCACGATCGACCAATCTGGTGACTCCCCGGATGTTGTCATAGATCAGTGCAGTGAGCCCCGCCGCGCCCCCTTCTGCCCACGGCGAATCCGCACTCCGAGACGGAAACGCAATCTGGCGGTGTACCGCTTCCACCACATCAGTCACTCCCGCGATGGCATCAGTCGCTAAACGACCGAACCCTACCAGGGCGGCAGAATGATGAATATTGGACGCCATTAGTCATAGCACCTTTGCACGTGGCCCAGTGCCTTAGGACAATTGTTCAAAACACGACCGGAACGGCGAGTTCGCGTGTTACGGCCGTGTCATTTTTTGTCCCTTGTCTCAAGCAGCGGCTGCCGCCGCCCCGGATGCCTTCTTGGATAGACGTGCGGCTCGCTTCGCGCGATGCACCGGCTTGGCCTCATGCTTGTGCAAAGTGCGGTGCTTCAACATCAGGTCTATCAATGCCTTCTGGGCATCCACGTAACCCTTCACTCCTTTCCGCGTCAGCTCTGCCACCGGCACGAAGGGGAATGGCTTAATAAACTCTAGGGTCTTGCCCGCCGCTTTCACGTTGGCATTCATCTGGCGCCCGGCTGCGTCGCAGAGTTTCTTTTGCGCGTCGACGAACGACTCCGTTGCCTGCCGCACTAGGTTGGACACTTCAGTCTTCTTGATTTTCTTGGCGCCTGGGTGTTTGCCGCTGGTTGCATTCTCTGTCTCCTCGACGACCACATCGAGGAATTGCTTCTGCACTTTGACAAAGTTCTCGATGCCCTCTCTGGCCAGTTTGACCAGGTGCTCGCCCTTGTATGGCCTGCCGGTCTTTGATGCCTCCACCCAGGCATGAGTTTGCTTGCCGGCAATCTTCAGGAACTCTTTCTGCATGTCGACGAAAGTATCCACGCTGCGCCGAAGCGTATTGGCAACAGCATGCGCAGCCGGCTGGTTCCCGATGCGTTCTTTCACGCCGCTCATAAGAATCTTGGTCTGTTCCTGCGCCAGATTAAAAAGTACCTTTTGGCTTTCGATGAAGTTAGTTACGCCTTCCCCAGCTATTTCGCTCAGATTGGTGGGCGGGGAGTGATGAGCTCGGGAGGTCTCGCGCTTTACTGTTGCTGGCATATAATACCTCCATTATTGCTGCATTGCAGCATCAAGTTAACTATAATCAATACAGATAACTATGTCAATGTCTATTGCCACTTATGTGCACTGCAGCATAAGCAAACCGAGGAGGAGTTGCCGCCTTCGAGCGCAGGCAAAACGCTAGAGCCATCGTGCGCGCCATTGTATTCCGAAGGAAGGGGCGTCACGGGGAAGCGACCATTCTAGACGCATGGTCGCTAGGCCAACCTTACCTTACCGGGTTAGGTAAGGGTAGTCCGTCATCCGTCCAGAATCCGAAACCGGCCAGGCGGCGGATTCGCTGCTCGTGTGGACGCGGCGCATGCACGACATCACCATGCATGAAACCTTTGTTCCACAAGGATGCACGGGCAAGCATGCCCCACAACGTGCGCTGACGCTCGGCTCCGGT
>Ga0187890_10000055_pt1 | contig 80914 bp, 80 predicted proteins | sample June2016WEW_21_1_FD_133005 | JGI IMG/M metagenome (GOLD analysis project Ga0187890, IMG submission 133005) | Peatland microbial communities from SPRUCE experiment site at the Marcell Experimental Forest, Minnesota, USA - June2016WEW_21_10 | ecosystem: Environmental > Terrestrial > Soil >... | reverse complement strand
TGCGGCGCGCTGAATTCGCCCGCCGGGATCTGTGCCCTGGGAGCCGCGGTGTTGAGGAGTCCCAGGAAGATTGCGAGGCAACGAGCGGTCCATCTCATCATAAGTGCCGCGAAGGCCGCCTTAGATCATTTACGAGCGGGGTCCGCCAACCCGAGGAGCGCCGCGGTCGAGCAATGGTAGGTTGCCGACGTCTTGCCGAAGCACCAGATGATGTCGTTGTTGAGCGGCGAGCGGTACGTCGGTAATTCTCGATCGCCGCCATCGCAAAAGCAGGACTTGCCGGCCGAACATATCGGCTTTCCGCAGCAGTCGCGATAGGCGATGACGTAGGAGCGGCCGTTTTCGGGATTGACGCAGGTGCCGATCCAGGAGATGGGGGATGGCTCCGCACCGGGCGGGCAGGTGTGCGAACCGCCGCCGCAGCAACTGCATAGCACGCCGTCCGACGCGCAGTACTTCCAGTAATTGCATTTGGTGGGATCGGTCGTCTGTGCGTACCGTTCGAAGTCGGTCTTCGGAGCATCGGCCGCCGACACCCGCGCGACCGGCAGCAGCGGCAGAACGGGAGTTGCCGAGAGCGCCATCCCGAGGCGAGCGAGAAAACTCCGGCGCGAGGAGTAGCTCGCAAGCCTGCGGGTGAGCCGCTCGCCGAGCTTGTCAATTGGAGATTTCGACACGCAGATCTCCCTCTCCCAAGATGACGAAATAACGACATGGCGCGGCGCTCATTTGACGAGCTCGGGCTGGGCCTTTAGATAGGATTGAATGGAGGCGAAGCCCGTCTCCTTGGCCATGATCAGACTCTCGAAGTGTTCGCGGCTGTTCACGAGCCCCTTTGCGGCGATCACACCCTGATCGTCCAGCAGGACAGCATAGGGGAGTTTATCGACGCGATAGCTCATCCCGATCTCGGGCCCGTTGACGAAGCGGTTCTCGGCGAGACCGAACTGCTCGATCAATCGCCTTTGCTCGGAAAGGTCCGCATCGCCGACGAACAGCACCTCGAGCCGCTCGCTCTTGGCGAAATCCATGGCGATGGGAATCAATTTCTTGCAGATCGGACAGGTCTGCGAAATGAACAGGAGCAGAAGCGCCTTGCCGGGCGCGAGCTTGCCGCCGACCGTGATGCTATTGCCGGCCAGCGCGAGTACCTCGAGGCGCGGCGAGAGCTCGCCCACGCCGGGACCCGCGGCATGGAGTAGCGCGCCGGCGGGCGCCACGCGTTCGTGAAGTACGCCGACCTGCCGTGCGAGCGCCAGCACAGCCGCGCTGAGACAGATCACCACGATCCACAGCAATACCAGCATGATCATCATCGGCGTCATGACACGGCCCCGGCACTGCTGCGCTCCTGGCGCCACGCCGGCGAGATGCTCCACAGAATTCCGAGGGCTTGCAGGATGATGAACAGAACACCGCCGGCCAGATATCCGTTGATAAGCACTAAAAGATCGTGAGGCGCGTCATTCGAGAGCAGCGCCACGCCCATGAGCAACGCCAGCGCCACGTTGCGCATCACCAGGGTCCAGCTCAGCGTCTGCTTGAGCGCGTTCTGGAAGCAGCCGCAATCGATGTGACGGCGGCCGCGCCGCAAGTTGGTCCCCATGGCCAGCGCGAATAACAACAAGAGCGCGATGGCGCCCAGTTCAGGCCAGGGGAACGCGAGACCCAGCAGAAGCGTCACGCCCAGCAACAGCTCGACGGGCGGAATCAAGTAAGCGGTCGGTGCCACCATCGCATCGGGCAGCAACCGGTAATTCGCAACGACCCCCTGAAAAGGCGCCCCATGCCGGAGCTTCCCGTAGGCGGCAGTGAGAAAGACCAGGGAGATCAGCGTTCTGATTGCCAGCGCGAATGGCGCCATCGCTGGATGCGCGTTCACAGTCCCCACCTGGTGTGACGATCGCGCATCAATATCCCGGAACGGAAACCCAGTCGCCGGCGGCAAACTCGATCTTGCGCAATTCTGTTCCCGTCGTGGCATCGAGTACGACGTCATCGCCCTCCGGATTCAAGAGATAGAGGAGGGGCTTCGCATCCTGTGAGACGCCGATGCTCGCATAGTAAGGCACCTGATCCCAGCCCAGGCCGCTCGAGGGAACGGGGCGCAGCGGGAATCGAGACACGAGCGCATGAGTCTTGGTGTCGAGCACCCAGATTTCGGTTCCGCCATGCTTGTGGGTCCAGTAGTTTCCCGGATGCATCAGCACGAACAACTTGCCGCTCGTCTTGTGATAGGCCGCCAGCTGATCTCCGCCCGGGCGCCATGCGAGCTCTTGCACGCCGGTTCCCGCCGGCGCATAGCCGGCGGCCTTCTGGATGGACCATGGCTCACTCACCTTAGTGTCGGCTCCGAGCTGGGCCTCGTACACGAGGCCGGTGTAGGAAATGAAAATCGCCTTGCCTGTGGCGCGGTCGGCGAAGCTGTTCTCGAAAATCGGGTCGCTGTTGGCGTCGAAGAACGGCTTGGTGTGAGTGACCTTTGCCGGCCCCGATGCGGGGATCGTCACCGTAGCGAGAGAGCCATCGCCGCACAGGGAGGAGAATCCCCCGTCGCCCCACGGAAAGACGAGCGCGCAGCCTGGGATTTCGACCGTGCCGCCCACGGCCTGACCCTTCAAGTCGACCCAGACTACCGAGGCGACCGGCATCATGATGTACACATAGGCCCGGGAGCCCGAGGCATTGATATCGAAATTTTGCATCTTTTCCACGAGTGCCCGGCCGGGGAGGCTGATCTCCTTGACCAGATTCAAAGTCCTGGCATCGTAGATCGAGACGAGATCCTGCCGATTTCCGCGCGCCCCGTGGGTCCAATAGGTTTCTGATACGTAGAATCGGCTGTTATCGGGGGCGATGGCCAGGTTCGAAACGTAACCCGCCGGGATGCTCCCTTCCATCTTGCCGGTGTCCGCGTCGAAGATGGCGAAACTCTGTAGGCGAAATCCGCCGGTAAAAAACCGATGCGGCGGGTTCGGCGGCAAAGTGGCCACATCGCTCACTTCCGCCGCCAATTCCGGCTCCGCCGCGGCTTGCGCGACCCCAAGCCACCCTCCCAGCGAGGCGAGCAGCAGCACATTCTTTATCGCGGCGCGGATCATCGCGATATCCTCTCCTGCCGTCATCCCATTTTTTGATTGTCGGCACCCGGATGAAAACATGAGGATTGGTCCTGGGTCAAACGGTTTGGCTCGCGTTGGAATCAATGTTTCATGTCAGGCATCTCCGCGTCCTCGGATTCGTGGTTTGAACATCGATTGTAAAATCGCGAACTAATGCAGGATTACCCCAATTACCGCAGGCATTCCTGTCGCATCGCATGTACCGGTTACAAACACACCGAGGAATATGCCGAATGTCTGCAATATGGAAGGACTTCCTTTCCATCGAGTGGCGGGTTTGGCCGACTGCCGCCGCTGTGAAGAGCCGCTCTACTCCGACGCGGTCTTCTCGCCTAGCTCCAACATCGGCGGTTCGAAGCCTTTGCTGCGCAACCAATCGCGCAACGCGAGGCCCGTTCCGCCTGCCCAAGCCTTGCATTCACCTGGGCGCACGTGGCGGAAGTCGTCGAGTTCATGGTTTAGTGCAACTGTGCCATTAGCGGGGACGTGGTACGCGATGATTACCTGATTCATTTGCTCGAACGGATAGACACCAATGAGCGTCGCCCCTGTACCAACGAGATCGAGCTCTTCCTTCACCTCACGCAACGCGCACTGTTCCGCGGATTCCCCGCGCTCCAAAAACCCGGTGATCAGTCCGTAAAACGATCTGAACGTTTGCGGCCATGCACGATTGTGTGCGAGCACTACCATGCCGTTGTGCTCGACCACCGCCGCGACAACCGGCGTCGGGTTGTCATAGTGAACGAAGCCGCAGTTCGCGGAGCAGGCGCTGCGCACTTCGCCTTGCACCTTGCGCTCGCCGAGCGGGGCGGCGCAGCGAGGACAGAAATGGAATTCAGACATCACAGATGCACCCCGGCTCGCGATGGCAATTTTCGAGGAGTTTACTAGATCCTGGCCACCAGTCGCCTTTAGCGTGGAATGCGCGAGCCTTGATGCTCTCGTGCCGGTGCGCGAGTCCATTGGCGTGAGGTTGTCGCGCATATTCGTAGAGCGGCAGCCGCAGTTGCCGTCGATGCACCTGGCGCGGGCACTTTCAGAAGCAACGTGGCTCGCCGGCCGTCATCCGCCGCCCAGTGCCTCCGTGTGCCAGAGGGTCCGGCGGTCGCCTGTAGCGACGACCGCCGGTATTAATCCTCTATTTCAGCTCCGCCACCTGCACGGTGTCCGAACCGAGCACAGTGCGAATCTTGGCGCGATCCGCCTGGGCCTGATTCGCCTTCTCGACCGAACCTTCAATCTTGGCGCTCACCTGATCAAGCTTGCTGCCGAGATGATCGAGCGCCGCCCAGTTCTTGTACTCGGTGACGAGTATGACGTCGGCATCCTGCGGATTGTGCGGCTGAGCGACTAGCACCTCATAGCTCGTGATGAGGCCGGCCGCCTTGGCCGCTTCCTGCTGTTTCTTGTAAGTGGTTGCAAGCCAGTGCATGTAATCGTCGAAATGGCCGTCAACGGTGCGGATGAACGTGACTGTCTGGACCGCTCCATCGTTGTAGTCGCGGCCGTCTGAGTAGGCCGTCGTAGCGAGTGCTGTGAGTGAAAGTAATGCGCCGGTGAGGCAGATCGCGCGGGATATACGTGTCATGAATGAGTCTCCCAAGTTAGTCGTGGTTTCAGTTTTTCGAGTTCTACCGAGCAGCTGATGTCCGGCAGCGCGCCGCGACACTCCAAACTACCGCACCGCCGGATCCCCCGCAAGCAGTGTCCGCAAGCTAGGTTGCAAGCGCCGCGGAAACCAACGAGTAGTGGACGTGAATAAACTCGAAAATTGTGTCGTCTCCGCTCTAGAGGTCACGCCGTGAGAGGCTCGAGTGAGCCCAGAGCGGACCTTTGTCAGCCGGTCGGCGGCCTGCCGGTGAAAACCGCCAGTTGATCATCGAAAGCACGCTTGTAGGCGGGCCGCGATTCGCCACGGGCGACATAGGCGAGAAGGTTCGGATATTTCTCGAGTAAACCCGATCCTTTCAACCTGCGCAGTACCGTCACCATCAATAAATCACCGGCGCTGAACGCACCGTCGAGCCAGTCCGCACCGCCAAGCCGGCTGGAAAGTTCGCCCAGCCGTACGCGGACGCGATCCTCGAGGATAGGCAGGCGCTCCTCATACCAGGTCTTGTCGTGCTCCACGAGTGTGGCGATTGCGCGATCAATGATCGGCGGATCCACCGTGTTCAGCGCGGCAAACATCCATGTGATCGCACGCGCCCGGGCACTCGCGTCGTCGGGCAGCAGCCCCGTATGTCGCTCCGCGATATGGAATACGATCGCCCCTGACTCGAACAGGGTGAGATCGCCTTCTTCATAGGTTGGAATTTGCCCGAAGGGATGAAGTATACGATGCGCGGATTCCTTCATTTCACTGAACGAAAGAAGACGAACCTCGTAAGGCTGGCCCACTTCTTCAAGCGCCCAGCGTACGGGCATGTCACGCGCCAGTCCTTTGCCGCGATCGGGCGACCGTTCAAAGGCGGTAATGGTGGGTGTCATTGCAAGGCGCCGGCTGCCCCGAACGCTAGCCGAGTGTCGGAGGTGTGCCGATGCGTTTCTGCGCGCGCCAGAAAAACAGTGCGCCCGCCGCGTTGATGGCGATGACAATGCCGCCAACTTTGGCCGCATAGGATGCGTTGCTCTTTACAGTCACGATCGGAAAAATCGACAATACAATGAACAGAACCGTCATTACGAGGCCCGATACGGCGGCAATTTGTATGCCCGAGCGGGCTTCTCTCCCTTGGCGAAGAGCGGAATTGAGAACATCACTACATACGTGAGTGCCCAGCAGACGATGGCTGCGCTGAGAGAGGTCTTGAACGCCTCCTGTCCGCCAACCCCGAGATTGGCGAGGATTGTTAAGCAGAACGCGATCACACCAACGAAGACAATCGATCCCACCGAGGTTTTGAAGCGGGGATGAAGGCGGCTAAACCACGGGGGTAGCAGGTGATCCCAGCCCGCTACCATTGGCAGGCGGCTTGCGATGTTGAAATAGAGGCTGGCCAGGCCAATGGTTGCACAGATCGCCAAAGCACTGATCAGTGGGGTTACCAACTTGCCGATGCCGACACCTTGAGCGCCCATGCTGAGCGCCTGGGTCTGGGGTGAGGTCATATCGATGTGGCCGGGAACTGTAAAAGTCAAAACGCAGGCGGTTCCGACAGTGTAGATCAGCGCGATGAGGGGTCCCGCAAGCCAGATTGAGCGGCGGACCGTGCGGTCAAGTTAAGTAGCGAGATTGCCGGAAACGCGAACGATGCAGGTGTGCTTGCAATGGCCGGCCCGAATCCGATCCACCTCGGAAACGCAAAAAGGAGCATACCAACAAAGAGAATCGCAAGAATCGCTCCTCCCACATTATGAAACCATCTTCCGAGGACCAGCCCTCGCAACGTGACCAGCGTCAGTCCTCCGATCATCACCGCACCCAACAACATCGTGTATGCCCGATTCTCGATGATCCAGGAGCCGCCTGTGCCGGCCAGATAGGACAGATTGTTGGACACCGCCGACGGCTCGCCGGCCAAGATCAACATAACCATCGCCAACAGGTTCAAAGCGACTAAATACCCTGCTGCTGCGCCGAAGCGCAACTTTGCCCACTGATACAAACCGCCTTCAAGCGGCATCTCGCGGTTGAGGTGGAGCACGACGATGCCGGATGGGATGTAAAAACACAGGACCGCCGGAATCCACGCTACGACATGAGTTGCTCCTATTTTTGCTGCCGGCCCTAGCCAGGAAAATGCCATGATGTAGAGAACTTGCGATAAGACTAGATCGCCAAGACGCAACTCTTTCTTCAGCTCACCACTTTGAACTTCGACCAAACGCTCGGCGTTGAGGAATTCCTGACCGCCTTCGATGGCTCGCACTGGCGTCTCTATGGTTAGTTTCGGCATTACCTACTCAGTCTCGTGGCTCAATTCAATCTGCAAGACTCGTGATTGCGTGACCCATCGCCCCGGTACCAATGACCCATGTGGCCTCCGCATTGACGCCGATGACCGTCAGCGTGCTTACGTGCTGCTGCTGGAGCGCGCTCAGATAAGTGCCGAAGTCTGATGCGCGACCCTGATGCTCACAGTATGCTTTCTTCTTTGCACAAGACAAGCGGGGGGATTTCGGGCAATGGTGGCTATGCGGTCGCTGGGACGGCAGTTCGGGTGGCTCTGGGCGGCGTTCGCGGTCAGCACGTTTGGGACCTGCCTCGCGTTTGAGGCGTATCCCTTGATTGCAACTATTGTGCTTCACTCCGGGCCAATCGAGGTGTCGGCACGTGATGATCACCATGGATCTGGTTCGGTTCGCGGCGGTGACAAGCATCCCCGCCGCGTTCGCGCTCGGCTGGCTTAGCTTCACCCACTTGCCATTTTGGACTGCGCTCTTTTCCCGACAACTCATGGACGTACGGTGCGCCCTGTGAGGAAGTGGATCCATAGTACTTAAGTTTCAAAGTGGCACCGGAAGAGGGAACAGGGGGGGGCTGCTGATTTTCTGGCTAGCGTGCCTGGAGCAGGTGAATCCCAAACAGCCTCTCGGAATCCTCCCAGAAGCCGGCTGAACCCCAGCCAGCGGCTGCCGCGATCGATAGGAACCGCTCCTTTCCGTATTTGTAACTGATTCCGGTCTGGATTGTTTCGCCCTCGGCAAAGCGGATCGAACGCCCCGCGATCCGCGCGCTCTGTCCGAGGCGACTCTCAAGGTACATTTCCACACGTTCTTCCCGAGAATTCCACAGCACCTTGCGTCCGAAGCTGTTCAAATCCAAATCGGAATCCGTCAAACGGTTGATATGCGACAGTATGTTGAGGTTGAACGCTCTACTGACGCCGGCGGAATCGTCATAGGCGGATAACACGCGTGCCGCATCTCTGCATTGGTCGGTGCTGATCACGAAGGCCGGCCGGGCCGCCCCGGCAAGAGCGCGTCGGGCATTCTGTAGAAACTGAACGACGGCGGCAGGCGAGAATTGACCGATGGTGCTTCCCGGCAGAAACCCGACCATATGCATCTCATGGAAGGCCGCCGGCATCGCTAACGGCTGCAAAAAGTCGGCTAGCGACAGTTCCACCTTGATTTGGGGATGACTCACCTGCATCCGCGTTTGGATCGGTCCGAGTACGCTCGGGGAAATGTCGATTGCAAGATACGCGGAGAAATGACTTTCAGCGGCATCGAGTAGCCATACCGCTTTACTCTCGTCGCTCGCTCCGAATTCCACCAGTGCCCGCTTGTGGCCGGCCTCAAAAGGCACTGCGGCTACAATGTCGGCAGCGCTCGCCCCGAGCAACTTCTTTTCGGTTCGTGTCAAGTAGTACTCGGGGAGTTCCGTGATGCGTTGGAACAGCTCGGAACCGGTCGCATCGTACAGCAGCTTCGACGGCAGCGTCTTTTTCTCACTGGTGAGCCCAAGCAGAATTTCATTAAGCAAGCTGGTATTAGCTTCTGGATGATCAATGGTAGTGCTGTAAGGAGAACGGCTCATATATACGACTCCAGGTGGGGCATGGCGGTCTCGTAGCGTTGTTCAGGCGGGAGTGACTACTTGCACACGAACAACAATATCGAGCACAGTATTCTTGCTCAAGCCGAGCCGGCGGCATATGCGGATTCGTCCAGACGGCACGAGTTCCCCACTCGATACTAAGAGGAGTTTATCAATGAACAATTCTCCAGTTACTTCGGCTCCATCTCCCCTGGCGCTCAATGAGCCCACCTTGCGGAGGGTCGCTGAACTTGCGGGCCGCATCTTGCTGTCGGCGCTGTTCCTTCTGTCGGGATTAGCGAAGATCGGAAACTATGCAGGTACGGCGGCGTACATGGCGTCCGCCGGCGTGCCCTCCGCGGTGCTGCCGCTCGTGATCGCAACCGAGGTGCTCGGTGCGGTCGCCATCATCATCGGCTGGAGGACTCGCGTCGCGGCATTTATCTTGGCAGGCTTCTCGCTGCTGACGGCGCTGGTATTCCACCACAACTTCGCGGATCAGACGCAAACCATCGAGTTTCTAAAGAATGTCTCGATCGGGGGTGGTCTCTTACTCCTCGTCGTAAATGGTGCCGGGATCGTCAGTATCGATCACAGGCGCGGGCGTTGATTGCTCCGCTGCGCGAAATTGGGTACTCATCCCCGCGAAAGATGGGCATGCTATAGCCTATCGAGTCACGGATAATGGCGGGCCTGATCTGCCAGGGAGGCTGCCGATGGCTGTGGTGAAAGTCGGTGTCAGAACTTTCCGACACCCGAGTGGGCTCCAGCATCGAGGCGGCCGCCTCGCCCCCGGGGTCGCCGTGCACCTCACCGTCCTGGCGGTGGTGCTGCTCCCCGGCTGTGGGCATAAGGCCCCGCCGCCGGCTCCGCCCCCACCGAAAGTCTCAGTGGTCACCGTGCAAAGTCGGGCGGTACCGATCACCACCGAGCTCCCCGGACGCGTTGCGGGCTATCGCACCGCCGACGTGCGACCGCAGGTCAACGGCATCATTTTGAAGCGGCTGTTCGTCGAGGGGAGGGACGTCAAGGCAGGGCAGCAGCTCTACCAAATCGACCCGGCGCCCTATAAGGCGAGTTACGACAGCGCCGTCGCGGGGAATGCGTCCGCCCGGGCGCTCGCGGAACGCTACAAACCGCTGGCCGAAGCGAATGCGGTCAGCAAGCAGGATTACGACAATGCCCTGGCCTCGTACCTGCAGGCGCAGGCTGCCGTGGAAACGGCACGCATCAATCTGATTTACACCCGAGTGCTGTCTCCGATCACGGGCCGCATTGGTCGCTCGCTGATCACGGAAGGGGCGCTGGTCACCGCCAATCAAGCCACCGTGCTCGCCACCGTCCAACAGCTCGATCCGGTGTACGTGGACGCGACCCAACCCACCACGACGCTGCTGCGTCTGGAAAGGGAGGCCGCCGCGGGACTGCTCGAGCAAAACGAGGCAGGGAAGGCCGAGGTGCGGGTACGGCTGGAAGACGGGAGCGAGTACGCTCACCCCGGCACCCTGGAGTTTTCCGAGGTGACCGTGGATGAGGGCACGGGCTCGGTCACGCTGCGTGCGCTGATGCCCAATCCTGAGCGCCTACTTCTGCCGGGCATGTTCGTGCGCGAAGAAATCCAGGAGGGCGTGCGTCAGGATGCCGTGCTGGCACCGCAGCAGGGCGTCAGCCACAATCAGAAGGGTGAGCCCAACGCGCTCGTGGTGGGTCCGGACAATACCGTCGAGCTGCGGACCATCGCGACTGATCGTGCTATCGGCGATCAATGGTTGGTGACCTCGGGGCTCAAGCCCGGGGACCGTGTCATCGTCGAGGGGATCCAGTCGGCGAAACCCGGCACCAAGGTGGTGCCCGAGGAGTACCGACCGCCCGACGAGAAGACGGCGCAGCCGCCTGCGACCGCCCAGGCCTCCACAAAGTAGGCGCCGGCCATGGTCAACTTCTTCATCGACCGTCCGGTGTTTGCCTGGGTAATCGCCATCGTCATTATGCTGATGGGCGCACTCGCCATCACGACGCTGCCCATCGCGCAGTATCCGAGCATCGCACCGCCCGCCATCGCCATTCAGGTGGCCTATCCCGGTGCCTCGGCCGACACCGTGCAAAGCACCGTTACGCAGGTCATCGAGCAGCAGATGAGCGGCATCGATCATCTGCTCTATTTCGGGTCCGAAAGCGATGCCACTGGGAACATGACCATCACGCTCTACTTCGAGCAGGGCACCAATCCCGACATCGCGCAAGTGCAAGTGCAGAACAAGCTGCAGCTTGCCACCCCGCTCCTGCCGATCGAAGTGCAAGAGGAGGGGCTGCGCGTCACCAAGGCCACCCGCAATTTCCTGCTCGTGATCGGCTTCTACTCGACCGATGGCTCGATGAGCAGCGAGGATGTGAGCGACTACATCGCCTCTTACGTACAGGATCCGATCAGCCGCACAGCCGGGGTCGGTGACTATCAGCTGTTCGGCACCCAGTACGCGATGCGCATCTGGCTGGACCCGGCGAAGCTCAACAACTATGGGCTGACACCGACGGACGTCAATACCGCGCTGCAGGTGCAAAACCTGCAGGTTCCTTCCGGGGAGCTGGGAGGGCTCCCCTCCGTGAGGGGACAGCGTCTCCACGCCACCATCATCGGCCCCGAGCGGCTCACCAGTGCGGAGGCATTCGGCCGCGTGCTGCTCAAGGTAAACACCGATGGCTCGCAGGTGCGGCTGCGAGACGTCGCCCGCATTGGCCTTGGCGCCGAGAGCTACTCCATCTATACCGAGTACAACGGCAAGCCGGCGGCGGGCCTCGCGGTGAAGCTCGCCACAGGAGCGAACGCTCTCGATACCGCGAACGCGGTGCGCGCAACCATGGACAAGCTCGCGCCGTTCTTTCCGCCCGGCCTCAAGCTCATTTATCCCTATGACACCACGCCATTCGTGCGCGTCTCCATCGATGAGGTCGTGAAGACGCTCTTCGAGGCGGTCGTGCTGGTGTTTTTGGTGATGTATCTGTTCCTGCAGAACTTCCGCGCCACGCTGATTCCCACCATCGCCGTCCCCGTGGTGCTCTTGGGCACCTTCGCCATACTCGCGGCCGCGGGATTCTCGATGAACACGCTGACCATGTTCGGCATGGTGCTCGCGATCGGCCTCTTGGTGGACGATGCGATCGTCGTCGTGGAGAACGTGGAGCGCGTCATGGACGAGGAGAAGCTCTCGCCGAAGGATGCGACGCGACGCTCGATGGGCGAGATCACGGGCGCCCTGGTCGGCATCGCCCTGGTGCTGTCAGCGGTGTTCCTGCCCATGGCCTTCTTCGGCGGCTCCACGGGCGTCATCTACCGTCAGTTCTCCATCACCATTGTCTCGGCCATGACTTTGTCGGTGATGGTGGCACTGATCTTCACGCCCTCATTGTGCGCGACCCTCCTCAAGCCGCGGGTCGGGGAAGCCCCCGAGCGCGAACGAGGGTTCTTCGGCTGGTTCAATCGCGGCTTCAACAGGATGAATCGCGGCTACGAACGCGGAGTCACCCATGTCACCGGGCGCACCCGGCGCTATCTCGTGGTGTATGGGGTCATCGTGGTGGCGATGGGCCTGCTGTTCGTGCGCGTGCCGAAATCGTTCCTCCCGGATGAGGATCAGGGCATTTTGTTCGTGCAGGTGGCGGCGCCGCCGGGCGCAGCGAGTGAGCTCACGCAGCGGGCCCTCGATGAGGCGCGCGACTACTTCCTCAAGGATGAGAAAGACCTCGTGAGCGGCGTATTCACCGTCAATGGCTTCAGCTTCGGCGGCCAGGGGCAGAACGCCGGCCTGGTATTCATCCGCCTGAAGGACTGGTCGGATCGTCCGGGAAAAAAGAACTCTGTGTTTGCCCTGGCGGAGCGCGCCAACCGGCGCTTCCACCAGATCCGGGGAGCGTTCGTGGTCGCGTTCGCGCCGCCGGCCGCGCTCGAGCTCGGCAATGCAACGGGATTCGACTTCGAGCTGGAGGATCGCGGCAATGTCGGCCATGCGGTGCTGATGCAGGCGCGCGGTCAGCTATTGGCGACGGCGAGCAAGGACCCGGCGATCGGCATGATACGGCCGAACGGTCTCGACGATGAGCCGCAGTACAAACTCGACATCGACTGGGAAAAGGCGAGCGCGCTCGGCTTGTCGATCGGCAACATCAACGATGCTCTCGGCGCCGGCTGGGGCTCGGCTTATATCAACCAGTTCGTCGACCGCAACCGCGTAAAACGCGTATTCCTGCAGGGCGAAGCCGACTCGCGCATGCTGCCGCAGGACTTGGGTCTCTGGTACGTGCGCAACGGCGCGGGTCAAATGGTGCCCTTCTCGACCTTTGCCTCGGCGCACTGGATCGTGGGCTCGCCCAAGTTGGAGCGCTATAACGGCACACCCGCGCTGGAGTTCCTGGGCGCCCCTGCACCGGGCAAGAGCACCGGGGATGCGCTCGCCGCGATGGAGGCGGCGGTAACGAAGCTGCCCAAGGGCGTGAGCTACGAGTGGACCGGCCTTTCTTTCGAAGAGGTACGCTCGGGCTCGCAGGCGCCGGCGCTGTACGCCGTCTCGCTCACCATCGTGTTTTTGTCTCTGGCGGCGCTCTACGAGAGCTGGTCGATACCTTTCGCGGTGATGCTGGTGGTGCCGCTCGGCATCATCGGCACCATCAGCGCCACGCTCTGGCGCGGACTCGCTAACGATGTCTTTTTTCAGGTGGGCCTGCTCACCACGGTGGGACTTTCGGCCAAGAACGCGATCCTGATCGTGGAGTTCGCGCTCGAAAACCACCAGCGCGGCATGCATCTGATCGAGGCGACGGTTGCGGCGGCTCGCCAGCGGTTGCGGCCGATCCTGATGACCTCGATGGCCTTCATCCTGGGCGTGCTGCCGCTGGCGATCGCTACCGGAGCGGGCGCCGGCGGGCGCATCGCCATCGGCACCGGCGTGATCGGTGGCATGCTGACGGCCACCGTGCTCGCCGTGTTCCTCGTACCGGTGTTCTTCGTGAGCGTGCGCTCGGTGTTCGGCGATCACCGCGGACACGAGGAACTGCCTCCGCAGTCCCCGCCGCCGGCTTTGGAGCGCTGAAGATGGCTTGCAGAAGCACGCGCTTTTTCGTCGCAGCCGCCGCCACATTCATTGGCGCCTGCACCCTGGAGCCGCATTATCATCGCCCGCCCGCACCTGTGCCGGCGCTCGAGGGCGGCGCAGCGGGTGGCACGGCCGCCGCCGACATCGGCTGGCGTGAGTTCTTTCCCGATCCGCAGGTTCAACAGCTGATCGCATTGGCGCTTACCAACAATCGCGATCTGCGCGTCGCGGCTCTCAATGTGCAAAGCGCCCAGGCGCAATACCGTATCCAGCGCGCGCAGTTGTTTCCGACCGTCAACGCCAACGGCGTCGAACAGGTGCAGAGAATACCCGTCGGTGTGTTGGAGGGTGAATTTCCCAGCGCCGCAGCCTCAGCGAAGGGAAGCGCTGTGCCGAGCGGGATCACCACGCACACCTATGATGTCGGAGTCGGCATCACGAATTACGAGCTGGACCTCTTCGGCCGCATCCGTAGCTTGAGCCATGCAGCCCTGCAGCAGTACTTCAGCTCGGGCGAAACGCGGCGCAGCGTGCAGCTCACCCTGGTGGCGGAAGTCGCCACCGCTTACGTCACGGTGCTCACCGATCAGACCTTGCTCGACATCACCCGTGACACGCTGAAGAGCCAGCAAGATTCTTACGCGCTGACGCAGAAGCTGTTCAACGGCGGCACGAGCACGGAGCTCGCGGTGCGCCAGGCAGAGAGTACGGTGGATACGGCTCAGGCTAACCTCGCACTCTACAACCGGCAGCTGGCTCAGGATCGCGATGCGCTACAGCTCCTCCTCGGCGCGCCGATCCCGGACGGCATGGATTTTTCCCACGGCCTGGACCGTGGAAACTTGGTCGCCGAGCTCGAAGAGGGCATTCCGTCCGACGTGCTGGTGCGCCGGCCCGATGTGCTCGCCGCCGAGCATCAGCTCATGGCCGCCAATGCACAGATCGGCGCGGCGCGTGCGGCTTTCTTGCCCTCCATCACACTCACCGGCAATTTCGGCACGGAAAGCACGCAGCTCTCGGGCCTTTTCAGGGGCGGCTCGCAGGCCTGGGCTTTCTCACCGCAGATCAGCGTCCCGATCTTCGCGGGCGGCGCCAACGTCGCCAATCTCGAAGCGACGAAGGTCGCTCGCGATACGGCGGTCGCGCAATATGAAAAGGTGATTCAGACCGCTTTCCGCGAGGTGGCCGATGCGCTGGTCGCCCGCGGCACGCTCGATGACCAGCTGGCTGCTGAGCAAGCCCTGGTGACCGCCTCGGACAAGGCGTATCGGCTGGCGGACATGCGCTACCGGGGCGGGGTTGACAGCTACCTGAACGCACTCGTCGCGCAGGTCTCTCTCTATAGCGCTCAGCAGCAGCTGCAAAGCGTGCGGCTCACGCGCTTGCAGAACCTCGTCACCCTGTACAAGGCTCTGGGTGGAGGACTCCGGGAGCACGCTGCCGCTGCCGAGACGGCTCTCGAGCCCTCGCATTCGGGCCCATCTACTTCGAACTAGGCCCGCGTGGGTGTAATGTTTAGCTGGGCAAGAGGGGACTCGGCATGGTGGAGACTGTGGCAGCCGGGGGCGAGCGCTCCACTGCGCACGCGTGGATCGGAGAACTGTTGCTACGCCTTCTGGGGGCGGCGCTCCAGGTCCTCGCGACCTGGGCGGTGGTGCGCGCTCTGACACCGGAGGAGGCGGGCGTTTACTTTCGCGGGTTTGTCATCGCCCTCGGCTTGAGCACGCTCTTGCGGGGCAAGTACGAGATCTACCTGGCGCAGCACATCATCGGCCGGCGCGCGACGGCCACCGGTATTCCCAACGGAGTGCTGTTGATGCAGCTCGCGCGGCGGATGCTGCTGCGCTCCAGCCTCCTCTGTGGCGTTCTCTTGGTGGTGATGGCGGACATCGACATCCAGGCGCCGCAGCTCCAAACCATATTACAGACGTATCTTCCCTTCGTGCTCGCCGTCCCCTGCGTCAGCCTGTCGAGCTTGTTGGGCGAGGCGCTGCGGGCGGCCAACCGGACGCTCGGCATCGTCGTCGCCGCCTATGCCGTGAACCTCTCGATGCTGCTTGCCGTGGTGCTCGCACCTATGGACGGGTCGCTCGCCCTGTACTCCTGGGCGTTTCTCCTGGGGAGCCTCGTTTCTGCCGCGGTAGCGGCGGCACTCGCCTGGCGCGCGTTTCCGGTCGAGCGAGGCGCGGGCCGCCTGCCGATTTGCCGTGAAGCACTGCAAGGGGTGGACTCGCGGGAATTAATCGGCCTCGCGCGCGGGTTGCTGCTGTGGGGACCCCTGTGCGTGCTGGCCGTCTGGGCGCCCCCGATCCAGATGGCGCAGTATGCCGTGGCCGCGCGCACGGCACTGATCGTGGATATCTTTCTGCCGGCATTGAACCTGACAGGCTGCCGCGAAACCTTGATGGCTACGCAGCCGGTCCAGGCGCCGCGGCGCCTATTGCTCAGACAGCTCGCTGCGGCGTTGGTCTACAGCTCCGCGTTCGTCGTGCCGCTCTTGGTGCTGGCGCCGACAACGCTTGCATTCTACGGCAAGCCTTACGATTCGCAGTTGACGGTGTATGCGCTTCTTCTGGGGGTGCAATGGGCAAATGGCGTAGGTCGCCCGGCGGTGCGGCACGCGGTCGTGGGGTGGAATGCACGGCGCATCGGCGTCGCCGTTGGATCCGGCGCCGTGGCGGTCGTGTTGATTTGCGCGCTGGGCGTGACCGCCTATGGTGCCCTCGCCGCCGCCACGGCCTCGCTGATAGGGTCTCTGATCGTCAACGGACGGGCGATCGGGATGGCTCTCGCAGTCGGCGATCCATCCGGCCAGACCACCATCTGATGGAGCCGACCCATCCTGGCATTCTCACTGCCACTGCCGCCAGCATGAACTATTACTGATTTATCAGTGTGTTATGACGCAATGAGGTTGCGCCCACAAGTTTCAGACGCCCACGTCTGCCTGACACACCGTCGGCACCCAGACGCCGCGAGACCTCGTCCCGCGGCTTTTTCTTACATACAACCAAGGAGAATCGCGACAAGCTCAGCAGCGCATGAGCTTAGGAACGACAGATGTCTGATGACAGGAATGAACGAACGATTGATCTGGATCAGGAGCGATCGGCGTCGCGAACGCCGACTTCTGATCTGGTGGCGTCCGTGGCCATCGGTCAAGTTTTGCGCGGTCGATATGTCTTGCAGGCACGACTCGGAACGGACGGCAACGGAGCCGTGTTCAAGGCACTCGATCGCTTTCGCGCGGCTCTCCCCGACCCGCAACAATACGTCGCATTGAAAGTACTGCACGCTGGGGGAGATTGCTCGGAGCAGACTCTCGCGAATTTGCGCCTCGAGTTTTACTGCGCTCAAGCGCTCTCGCATCGAAATATAGTGAATGTTTACGAACTCGATCGCGACGGAGATGTGGTCTTTTTCACCATGGAGGCGCTCGACGGCGAGCTGCTCAGCAATGTAATTGAACGCCTACGTCCCGCGGCGATGCGCAAAACGCAGGCGTGGCAGCTCATGCAGCAGCTCGGTGCAGGATTGGCCCACGCTCACGAGCGCGGGGTCGTTCATGGCGACCTCAAGCCACAAAACATATTTATAACTCGCGAGGGTGAGCTGCGCATCCTGGACTTCGGCGCTGCGCATAGGTTCGCGGCGGTGAAGCCCCCGTCGGAGCATGCCGACTACGCCCCCAATTCAGGGACGCCTGCCTATGCGAGCTGCGAGCAGTTGGAGGGTCGACGTGCGGATCCGCGCGATGATTTATATGCGCTAGCTTGTATCTGCTATGAGCTCTTGACGGGAGCGCATCCTTTTGGCTCCTGGCCGGCCACGCTCGCGCGGGATTACCGCGTGAGCTTGGTACGTCCTCCTGGCATCTCGGCTCGGCAGTGGAGAGCGTTGCAGAAAGGCCTATCTTGGCATCGTGCGGGGCGTTCAATCAGTGTGCGTTTATGGATGCATCGATTGACCAAAGAGAGAGTGCAGGATCATTCATTGATCCCCTTGCAAGACCTCACGCAGTCGAAACGGGTGCAATCCAAGTTACCGTGGCGCGCAGCTGCTTTATTTTTAATGGCGACTCTAGTAACTGCGGCAGTCTTGGCGCAGCTCCGCTCGACTTTTGCGCACAAGACAATCGACACGCCTTCCCCAGTCGTCGCGGTTGCGGCGACTTGGGACGAAGCGCCGTCGACCGATTTCGTCGCGACGCAAGCGAGCGTTTCTGCGGTAAAAGAGGTTCCGTACAGCGCGCCACAGGCCAAAGCGGCTGCCAGGGCAACATCTCTCGCGATCTCGGTTGATCCTTCCCAAGTCAGATCGGACGATCACTTCGCCGAGATTCGACTGCATCGCAACTTATTGCAAAAAAATGGCTCGTTCACGTGGTGGACCGAACCCGCCACGGCGAAACCAGACGTTGACTACGTGCCTGAAGCCGTGGCGATCCAGACGTTCCCCGTCGGCTATCGTACGGCGCGCTTGTACGTGAGGTTATTGCCGCAGTCGTTGCGATCGCAGCGCTCCTATTTTTACATCGCGATCGCTCAACCCGGTGCTCAACAAGCGCCGGCTACCGTGATTCGACAGAAGGTCTGGCTCCCAACGTCATCAACCCTCCAAGCTCAGCGCTAGACTTGAGACGACCGCGAACACCTCACTGCACCTCGACGAACAGCAGTCGTTTGGGGACGCGTCCCACTTTGATCCGCGCAATCTCCCGTCGGCTTTTCCTGTCGAGGATCGAGGCATCGTCGCTGGAGCTGTTGCTGACCGCGACGTAGCGCCCGTCCGGGGACGTCGCGACCCAGGCGGGACACCTGCCGACGTGAACCACGCCTGCGATCTTGAGGGTCGCCACGGCGTAGTCATAAACGCGGTCATCCGCCAGACTCGTAACCCAAAGTTCCTCATCCCCGGGACTGAGGGCCAATCCATGCGAGGGCGTCTCGGGACCCGCCTCGGCGACACAGGTCGAGATCGGCGCGAACGGAAGCTCTACACGTCTGCGGGCCTTCTGTTCGCCCACACGTGCGACGACAAAGCCATGGAATTTCGTGAGCTGAGCATATAGGCGACGCCCGTCGCGGGTGACCGCGAAAGGACGCGGCTCTCCAGCGACCGGTGTCTCACCCGAGAAGGCCATGGTATTGAGGTCTATTCGATAGACACCCTGCATATCGAAGGAGGAGCAGAAGATTTGGGAATTGTCGCTTACATTGACGCAATTATGCGGGTGCGGAATGCCCAGCTGTGTCACGACTCGTCTGTGCGGGATATCCACGATCTCGATGATGTCGCTGTAGTATTCGGGGACGGCGACGTAGCGGCCGTCCGGAGTTGAGGCGCATTGGTTCGGCTCGCCCGCGAGCGGGATCGTGTCGACGACTTGATCGGTGTTCGTGTCGATCACCTTCAGGCTCTTGTCGGATTCGACCGTCGTGAAGAGTCGGCCGCTGGTGGCGGGCGCGCACAACCCGTGGGCGTGCTCACCCACCTTGATGTCGCCAATAGCCTTGAAACTGGACACATCAATCACCGTGACGTCATCGCCAAGGCTGTTCGTGACATAGAGCTTCGTTTCGGCCGACGCGACGCCGGCCGAAACGATGAAGAGGCCTACCGCAAAACCCGCAATCCAATCGATTCCAATCACGTGCTCCACCTCTGCCTGCTAGCGGTGCGCGTGATCTGAACGGCGCCCGCGTCATAGTCCCCGCAATACACTTGCCAAGCGCGCTGCATCCGGCCCGCCGCGACTTCGCCCAGTCTGTCGGCTTCACGAGACCAGCGTCGAGCGCGAACGTAGGCTTGCAGCATCTGCACCGATGCGCCGCCATATTGACCGCAGCCGCGCAGGTGCGCCCATGCTGCGACATGCCCCATTCCTTCCACTGCCTGCCTCAGGCGGCGGGGCTTCCAGCGCCAGCGCGCGAGGTCGAGCCGATCGATGCTGGGTTGCAATTCCTTGAGCACGAAGGGCCGCTTGCGAAGCTTGGTAGCATGCAATAGGGCGGGCGAGATGGCCTGCATGGTGCGCTGAATCGACGCGACGCGAATGGCATCGTCCGGCCATTCGAGTTGAGGTGCCGTCGACCACGTGGTCACAGCGGACGGTGTGGCGAATTTCAGATCGAGCACGAAGTTCTCGTCGGGCGAGGCCGGCCCGTGGACCAAGAGGATGTAACGCTCCAAACCCAGGCTGCCGTTACCGGCGACGGGGCGCGCCGCATCGAGCAATCGAAAAAACCTCGGCCCGGGCTTAGGCGCCGGCAGGCTCGCACGCAGCTTCATCAGAAGTTTGACAAGCCCCTTGTGCTCGCTTGCAGGGAGCTTCAAGGCGCGCTTGCCGTGGACGCGCAGCCGCCGACGCCCGTTCTCGAGTATGGTGTAGCGGTCGAGCAGTTCGCGCCGCTCGCGCAGAATCGCCCGGCGCAGCAGTGCGCGAAACACCCCCCTCGCGAGGGTGCGCTCGAGCCAGCGCGGCTTGCCGTCGGCGATGCTTTCCCGGTAGGCGAGGAGGAAATGCCGCACCAGTCCCTTCGCCTCCCTGTGATCGAGATCCAGGCCGTGCGCCGCCAAGTAGATGCCGGCAATGAAGCGCACGATATCGATCGTGAACGGTGCCCGGCATGCATCATCGAAATCGTTGATGTCGAAATAACAAAGCCGGTTGTCGCCGTTGAAAGCGCCGAAATTCTCCAGGTGCAAATCACCGCAAACGAGGATGTTCGGCGCACGAAACAAGGGGTGCGCACGCGGCAGAAAATCGAGAAAAAGCGGATTGGTGCCGCGAAAGAAAGCGAACGGATCTCGCCGCAGGATTTCGAGCTTCATCGTCAGGCGCTCGAAATCCCGACCGGTATTTTGCGCTAGAATCGACCGCGTTATTTTGCTGAAGCGTCGCATATGGGACCCCCGGTCAGTATAAAGAAACCGACGCAGGGTCCCAACGGGCACCGACGCCGCCATATCAGGGAGGGCACCGTTCGATGAATCCGCAGCTCGCCTCGATCGATCAGATCAAGAATACGATTCTGGACCTTGCGATCCGCTTTGGGCCGAAGCTACTCGTGGCCATTCTAATTCTCGCCGTCGGCTTTGCGGTGAGCCGCTGGGTGAGCCGATGGTGCCTGCGCGGACTGAGTCACGTGGAGCTTGAGCCCCCGGTTCGCACCCTATTTGCGCGCGTCGTCTGGATCCTGACGCTGTCTCTGTTCGTGATACTTGCGCTGCAAAACCTCGGTGTCGAGCTACTGCCCCTGATTGCAGGCTTAGGCGTCGCCGGTGCCGGCATCGCGCTCGCAACCCAAGGTGTGCTCAGCAACATGGTGGCGGGACTCTCGATCATCTTCACCAAGCCCTTTCGGATCGGGGAATACATCTCCATCGCGGGCGAAGACGGCGTAGTCACCGCCATCACGCTCTTTAACACCACGCTGACGCACGTCGACCACTCGCGCGTGGTGATTCCGAATCGCAAGATCGTGGGTGAGATTCTTCACAACTCCGGCAACATCCGGCAGCTCGACATCGCAGTGGGGGTCGCTTACGACAGCGACGTGAACGCTGCCGTGGCCGCCATCGGCGAAGTGCTGGCCGCCAATCCGCGAGTTCTCAAGGATCCCCCGCCGGTGGTTCAGCCCATCCAGCTCGGCGATTGGGCGGTGAGCATCGGCGTGCGCCCGTGGGTGCTCGTGCCGGACTACGTTGCCGCGTCGGGCGAGCTCAATGGCGCCATTTTGGAATCGTTCCGAGCACGCGCGATCGTCATGCCGTTTCCTCAGCGGGAAGTGAGACTCATCGGCAACGCCTCCGGAAACTAGGCCGTCGCGCACTCACGGCCGCAACAAAGATCCCGTAGCCGCTACTGAGGAGCGGCGGTCAACCATTCGGCGACGCCGCCATGGCTCGAGCAGGTCCCACTGCGGTGCTGCGATTTGGAGTAGGTTCCGTCCTTGCACTTGGCCGTCGCACCCGAGGGGTCGGTGTTGCCGGCCGTGGCCGTCGGTGCCGACTTCGTAGCTGTCGGAGTCGACTTTGCAGCGGTCGTGGCCGGTGCAGGCGCAGGAGCCGGAACAGCCGCGGCAGGCGGCGCTGCCGACGTCGTCTTCGTCGCTTTTTGCACTCCACCGTGACCGCTGCACGCACCCTTGCCCGTGGCAGACGAGGTCGTGCCGTCCTTGCAGGTGGTCGGGCCGCCGCTCGCCGCCGGTGCGGCGGGCGCGGCTGCCGGTGCGGCCGGTGCCGCCGCCGGAGTCGAAGCACCAGTCGTCGCCGCCGTGCCGGCGGTCTTCATGACGCCGCCGTGCCCGCTGCAAGCACCTTTGCCGGTGGCGTTGGAAGTGGTCCCGTCTTTACACGTGGTCGGTGCGGTCGCGTCCGTCGCGTGAGTCGGCAGGGTTAGCGCAAACGCCAAAAGCGGCGCCGCCACGACGCTCAATAATGTTGTCTTTTTCATGGAGTTCCCCCTGGTTGAAAAGATCCGCGCCGATTGTAAACCGAATTGCATTCGAGCAAGACCCCGAGAGATTCCGCCGCACCGCTCCGGGGCGCGGTCGCGATCAGGTCTTCGGGATCGTACCGCTCGGAGTCAGCTTGTCGATGGCTTGCGGCAGGATGCTCGATAGTTTCGCTGCCAACTCCTGCGGAGTGAGGCCAACCTTGGCTGCCAGCTGCTTGACCGTGTCGGAACCGAAGGCCTGGCGAATCTGATCCTCCGTAATCGGTTGATTCGTCCCGGTACTTACCCACGAGCGAACTGTGCCGCCAAGTCCTTGCTGCTCCAACTGCGCAACGATCCCCTGGACTCCGCCATGCTTTTCGATCAGTGCGTTGACCACAGTGACCATTTCCGCGCCGACCGCGCCGCCCAACAATCCGTCGAGTAGTCCCATGTTAAGTAGCTCCCTTAAACGGGGCTCAAAGCTCCCCGCGAGTGAATGCCCAATCCATAAACCGGCTTAACAAGCCACCACCGAGACTTGCCCTGGTGACATCGCCGAGGGTGTAGGGATCGCCGCTCACGATGGCGTGCGCGGCACGCTGGCCGCTGCGGATTGCGGGGCCTATGCCTTCGCACAGATCGCGGGTGGCGAGGCGTGCCGAGTCGCCGGTGAGAAACGCGTTACCGCTGCGCAGCCCCTCCAGCGAACCGCGCAAGTAATAGCTGTAGCCAGCGGGCCTTTGCGGTAGGCGAACCCCGAACTGCCGCTCGAGCTTTGTCGCCAGACGCTCCCAATGCACCCGGATGTGCTCGCCCCGCTTGGCGAGATGCGCCGCCATGGCTCCCACCCCGACATTGAGCCAGCCCGATGCCTTTGGAACGTACCAGCTGTAGCCGGTAAGCCCATGCTCGAAAAACCACAAATGGCAATCGGGATCGCGCCAGTCGCAGGGGAACTCGAGTTCGAGCGTCGCAGTCTGCAGGCCGCGAGTATGCGGTAACGAGTTGGTGAACAGCGAGCGGCGAACCGGACAGGACGTGCCTCCAGCCCCGATGAGATAGCAGCAGCGGAAGGCGCCGTCGATCACGAAACAATCGCCGTCGGCGGAAATCTGTCTCACGGTGTGCTGCGCCACCTCGGCGCCTGAACGCCCGAGCAGCCACGCGTCGAATTCGAATCGCCGAACCGAATGCTGCAGGCATGAGATCTTGAAGTGCAGCGGCCGCGAATGGAAATGCAGCCGCCTGAAACTCAAAATGCCATGGGGATAGGATTCGCTCGGCATCTCGATATCGCTCACCACCTGCGGGGTGATCCAGCCGGCGCACAGCTTATGCCTGGGAAAGCGCTCCTTGTCGAGAACCAGAACGTCTGCGCCCGCGGATTTCAGACATCGTGCAGCCGCGGAACCCGCGGGGCCACCACCCACGATGATCACCTCGGCGCTTCGCATCGAAGAACGCTCAAGGCGGATACATGTATGCGCGCGTCCATGGGATGGCGTTATTTTCCTGTTTCGTGAACAGCACTTGGAACAACTGCAACGTGCCCGTCTCGAATGCCGCGATCGAGCTGGCAAGATAGAGTCGCCACATGAGTGCGAAGCGCTCGTCGAACATGGCGCGCACCGCATCGATCGATTTCTCGTAGCGCTCCAGCCAGTGGCGCAGCGTGCGCGCATAGTGCAGCCGGATATTCTCGACATCGAGCACGGACAAGCTCGCGGGTTCGAACACCTGCATCATCTCGCCGATCGATGGCGGGTAGGCGCCCGGAAAAATGCGCCGTTCGATCCAGGGCTGCAGCCGGTCCGGCTGATTTCGGCCGATCGAGTGAATCAGCCCGCGCCCTTCCGTGGTCATCGTGCGCCGCACAACGCGGCCGAGCTCGGGATAATGATCCCGGCCGACGTGCTCGAGCATGCCGACCGAGACGAATGCCGTGCAGGCTCCGGTGATGTTCCGATAGTCATCCTCGATGAACTCGACCCGTGCGCCGAGTTCCTGCTCTCGCGCGCGCCACCGGGCGAATTCCAGCTGCTCCTTCGAGATGTTGAAGGCCCGCACCTTCGCTCCATAGCGCCGCGCCATGTGGAGCGCGAGGCTTCCCCAGCCGCACCCCGCCTCGATCACGAAATCCGCGGCGTTCAGCCGCATCTTCCGGCAGACGTGATCCATCTTGGCGGTCTGCGCCTCCTCGAGAGTGGCATGCATCGTCGGGTAGTAGGCACACGTGTATGCCATCGTCTCGCCGAGCCAAAGCGAATAAAAATCGTTGCCGAGGTCGTAGTGCCTGTGGATATCGTCGCGCGATCGGGCGAGGGTGTTGCGAGGAGAGACGTGCATCCAGGAGGCGATCCGGGCCGTCAGCGACCGCGGCTGAGGCGCGGGGAACATCTGGAATAGCAACACCATGAACTTGACGAGATCTCCCTCGACCTCGATTTTTCCCGCGCTGTAGGCGTCGCCGAAATGAACCTGCGGGTCGCGCAGCAACCTGAACAGCGTCCGCCGGTCCTGGATGCGGACCTGCCCGAGAGGCGCCGCGGCGTTGCTCACCCGCTCGCCGGACCAGAGGAGCTCGAACTCGATGGCAGGATTACCGACACTGCGCAGCAGCCGCCGCAAGAGCTGTGCGTCCATCGAAGCCACGCCCGCCCGGGTGGACAATGAGGGCTCCAGGGCAGTTGAAGCGCCACGTTCTTGTTGCGTTGTTGCTTCCATGCGCCTGAGATTATCCACGCTGGAGCCGGAATCAACGGGGATGATACGTAACATCCAGCGGCAACTCGCAATGCCTCACGGCCCAGAAAGCATCATATTTGGAATGCTGCGATATATCCAGATCGAGAGGGCGGTCAGCATGGATGACATCAACTTCGAAAGTCAACGCGCTCATATGGTCGAGCGCCACATTCGACACCGCGGCATACAGTCAGAAGCCGTCCTCGCGGCGATGCGCAGCGTGCCACGCGAAGCGTTCCTGCCGAATGCACTGAGGGAATTCGCGTACGAAGATGCGCCGCTTCCGATCGCCGAGGGGCAAACGATCTCGCAGCCGTACATCGTCGCGATGATGACCGATGCTTTGGAACTCGCGGGCGGCGAGAAGGTGCTCGAGATCGGCACGGGTTCCGGTTACGCCGCGGCAGTCCTGTCGCGAATCGCCAACGATGTCTACACCGTCGAGCGTATCGGTCAGCTCGCCGAGAAGGCGGCGTCCACCTTGAGCACGCTCGGGTACCGGAACGTGCACATCCTGCACGCCGACGGAACGCTCGGATGGCCAGATCACGCGCCCTACGATGCGATCGTGGTCGCGGCCGGTGGCCCGCACGTCCCCGAATCGCTCAAGGCGCAGCTCAAGATCGGCGGCCGGCTGGTGATTCCCGTGGGCGCGGATCGTCGATTGCAGGAGCTCGTGCGCGTCACTCGCGTGAGCGAGCATGAATACAAAATGGAGGAGCTCGCAGACGTCCGCTTCGTTCCGCTGGTGGGAGCGGAAGGTTGGGCCGCACGCGGCCAGCGCGCCGCCAAGCCGATGGACGGCGCGCTAGCGGCGGCGATCTCCAAAGCGAGCGAAAAATTTGCCTCGATCGAGTCGGCGCATCTCGGTCCGATGCTCGAGCGGATCGGCGAGTCGCGGGTAGTGCTAATCGGTGAGGCGACCCACGGGACTTCGGAGTTCTATCGCATGCGCGCATGGATCACCCGCGCCCTGATCGAGAAGAAGGGCTTCTCCTTCGTCGCCATCGAGGGCGATTGGCCGGATGCCGCGCGCATCGACAACTACGTCCGACATAGCAAAGTTTCCCCTACCGAGTGGACGGCATTCGCACGCTTTCCGACGTGGATGTGGCGAAATCGCGAGGTCCGCGAGTTCGTCGACTGGCTGCGCGGCCGCAATGCCAACGCGAAACCCGCTGCTCGGGTGGCCTTTCACGGTCTGGATCTCTACAGCCTGTACAACTCGATTCAAGTCGTTTTGGACTACCTCGAGACCGTGGACCCCACGACCGCCGAGGTGGCGCGCCTCCGCTATGGCTGCCTCACTCCGTGGCAGTCCGATCCCACTGTGTACGGTCATGCGACCCTCACCGGGCAGTTCCACACATGCGAGAAGGAGGTCACCTCGATGTTGACCGATCTTCTGAGAAAGCGCGGTGCCTATACGGAGCACGACGGCGAGCGATTCATGGACGCCGTGCAGAACGCGCGACTGGTCGCGAATGCCGAACGCTACTATCGCGTCATGTACTACGGCTCGCGCGCCTCCTGGAACTTGCGCGACAGCCACATGTTCGAGACCCTGAAGAACTTGCTGAGCCATCACGGCGCAGGCAGCAAGGCGATCGTCTGGGCGCATAATTCACATGTCGGCGATTCGGCCGCGACCGAGATGTCGGCCCGCGACGAATACAACATCGGTCACCTCTGCCGCGAGGAATTCGGCAATTCCTGCTATTCGATCGGCTTCGGTACGCACAGCGGCACGGTGGCCGCGGCCTCGAACTGGGAGGAGCCGATGCAAGTGAAAACGGTGCGCCCGTCGCTCGCCGGAAGCTACGAGCGACTGTGCCACGAAACCGGCGATGCGCGCTTCTTGCTGCCGCTGCGGGGGCTTTCGCGCTCGTCGCAAATCGCGGGATTGATGCAGCCGAAGCTCGAGCGGGCGATCGGCGTCATCTATCGTCCGGAGACCGAGCTGCAAAGTCACTATTTCGAGGCCGTTCTCCCGCGCCAGTTCGATGAGTACGTCTGGTTCGACAAGACCTGCGCGGTGACGCCGCTGCGAAGCGAGGAGCTCCAGGGCCTGCCCGACACCTATCCTTTTGGGCTTTGATCTCCATGGCGGCCCTCAGGGATACGCGCTACGTCATCGACAAGCTCGCGTGGATGCGCGCACAGGCCATTTGGCCGAACGGTCTGCGCTACCTGTGGACCGACGCATTCGGTGTAGTCCTACTCGTCTCGCTCTACGTCGAGTCGGGCGAGCGCAAGTATCTGGACGAGGCGGAGTCGTTGGTCCGCGAGGTCCTGCGCGTGCTGGGACGGCCCCGCGGCATTCGCATCGGGGAGGCGCCGGACCGCGACGGCCAGTACTTTCACTACCTCGCCATGTGGCTTTATGCGCTGGGCATTCTGGGTAAGCACATCGCTGATTACCGGCGCATGGGTGTCGAATTGGTGGGCCAAATTCATCGTGCCTTCGTGCTGCCGGGGCGCGGCGTAATCTGGAAGATGAAGGAGGACTTGAGCGGTCCATATCCGGGGTATGGTTTCGGCGCGCTCGACGCGTTCGACGGCTACGTGTCGTATCGCCTGTTGGATGAGACCGCGCTCAGCGCACAGATCGCCGACATGCGGCTCCTCGTCGCGCAATCCGCGCCGGGCTTGCACATCACTCAGGATTTAGGGCTGGGTATGATGCTGTGGATGGCCCAGTTTTTTCCCACCGAGGGCTGGGCGGTGACGCAAAAAGTGCGCTGCCTCGAGATGCTCGATCGAATGTGGGTGGAGGAGGGTTATTTCTGCCGGGAGCCTCGCGCGCGCCACATGAGATTCGCCTTCACGAACTATGGCGTCTCCGTGGGCCTGCAGGCGGTGCACGCGATGCCCCAGCAGGTATCGAGCTTGAATGCGTATTTCGAGACCTATCGTTCCGGCGACGAATACGATCGCGAGGCGATCACTCATGTCATGGCCTGCAGCTCGCACTTTCCCGGCTATTTATTGCGTGATTATCCGGCCGAGGGCAAGGACTAACCGCCGGCAAGGCATGCCGCACAGCTCAGGCTCCCGGACTCAGCGTGTGAGCCTTGACGTCTTGCCGACGCTTTTGCTCATAGTCCTGAAGTTGTCGGCGCATCGCCCGGAACGCGTCACGTGCAGCAACATACGGATCCTCGTGGCTCTGCAGCTCACGATGTTCATGCTGAACTATGAGCTGGGTTCCCGGGACGGTCACCTGGATGTGGACCTCATAGACATGTCCTTTATGTCCCCGTTTGTGGGGGAGCTCGATGACCACGTGGCAGTGAATCATCGGGGAGCCGAATTTCTCGAGCCGCTGCGCCAGCGTCTGCACCCGCCCTTCGAGCGCAGCCGACGGCTCCGTTCCTCGCCAAGTAATTTGAATCGGCAATGACATTTTTGCGCTCTCGACGTGGATTGGGGGGGGCGGCGGAACCTTTCGAGTTCCAGACTACGGCCGGAGTCCTCCCGTTTCCATAAGGGTTGGACAACTTTCGCTGCGGCAAGCCACGATGGTCGATGGAGCGTGACGTCTCTATGATCGCTCTTTGTCCTCAATCCGGGGAATTCGAGCACCAGGGGGCTGATGTCATGGACATTCGCGAAGCTATCTACGGTCGGCGTGCGGTACGGGATTACGTGCGAAAACCGATCGAGCAATCCGTCATCAAGTCCCTGATCGACGCGGCCATTCAAGCTCCGAGCGCGGTAAATCAGCAACCTTGGACATTCACGGTGGTGCGCGACGAGCGGATTCTCGATCAGCTCTCGCGCGAATCCAAGGTGCACATGCTCGAGTTTCACCCCGGCGTTAGGGAATCCGAGCATTTTCAGATGCTCAATGACCCGCACTTCCAGATCTTCTATCACGCGCCGGTGTTGATCCTTATTTCAGCGGTCGCGCCGGTGCCGTGGTTTGTCGAGGACTGCTCGCTGGCGGCCCAAAATCTCATGCTCGCCGCTTTTGATAGGCAACTCGGCTCTTGCTGGATCGGGTTCGCGCAGGGATATCTCAATACCGTGGAGGGCAAAGCGTTATTGGGACTGGATCCGTCGTGCGCGCCGGTTGCACCAATCATCATCGGAGAGCCCAATGGCGAGTCGAAGGCAGTGGCGCGCAAGGAGCCGCAGATTCGGTGGATTGGTTGATGGGCATGGTAGCGCCGATCCCAACACGTATCTTCCACGGCCCGCATGCAGCTATCCCTGATGTCAGCAACGCAGCCTCCCTTTATTATCTATCCCGTACCGAGACGTTAACCAGGAGGTCAAGGAACATGAACAAGATTCTATTGGGAATTGGCATAGGGTTGGCCACGTCGATCTTTTGGAGCGGTATTGTCGCTGCCCAGGACCTTCAGGAAGTAGTCGTTACCGCAAAGGGGGATTTGGCTACGAAACCCGCCGGGAAGACAGCAAGCGGTGCACCGATCGTAGATATGTCGATCAGTTATGGGGTTAGCTACGCTGGACTCGACCTTGCATCGGCCGCCGGCGCGGCCGAGATTGAAAGGCGGGTAACTGACGCGGCGAAACAGGCATGCAAGGAGATCGCAGCCAAACGCCCGTTCCTGCAGTTCACGACAAGCGAGGATCAGTGCGCGAAAGCGGCGGCCGACAAGGCTATGGTCAGGGTGCAAGACTTAGAGGCCGCAGCAGCCAAACAGTCCGCAAAGTAATTGGCGAGGCATTGCGGACGGCGCTGCGCAACGATGCCCCGGGGGCAGTGCGCCTAGGTCGCGTGGATCCGCCGCCGTGGTCGGCGGTGCTGTCATGTGATCCGTCTCGGGCGCGCGGTCTCGTTGCCGTGACAATCAATGCATCATGAATACGGGTATGCTGGCTTGCTCGAGAAGCGATTGCGTAACACCGCCGAAGACTACCTCCCGAAGGCGTCGGTGGCCGTAAGCCCCGACAACCAGCAGGTCGGCATGCAGGTCGATGGCGGCACTGGTCAACTTCTGGGCAAGCGGCCGCGAGGAGCGGGCAAGACTGCGGGTTTCCACGGAGATTCCGTGCCACTTGAGTCTCTGCGCGAGGTGCTCGAGCGATTGGGGCATTGCGATTTCACCCTCGATCATGTTGAGTAAGATCACTTTCTCGGCCTTCTCCAGCAGTGGACACGCCGCGCCTAATGCGCGCGCGCAGTGAGCAGTCTCCTTCCATCCGACGACCACCGTGCCGGTCATCGTCTTCGGTGAGTAATCGGGCGCAATTAGGATCGGTCGGCCACACCCCATCAAGACATCCTCGATCAGAAGCGAGGGCAGATAATCCATGTGGGATGGCCGACCCAGTACCACGAGGTCACTATGGCGCGCATGGAACATCAGCCGGTCGCGGGCGTCGCTATTCTCTTCCAGAAAGCTTGCCGACACGGCGAGCGCCCGTTCGGGCGTTTCGCGAACGTCGATCTCATGTCGATGGCAGAAGGCTTTGAAGTGCACAATCGCCGTGTCAGATAGACGCGACGTATCATCGCGGATGAACTTCAGAGCGGCTGGCAGCGCTGCGCCCATACAGAAGTCGGCGTGCGGCGCGCGCAACGCAGCTTCGCCTTCCGAGAGATGAATGTGGTAGAAATCCACGTGTGCAGTCAGGGCGCGAGCGGCGGCCAAGGCGGTAGCGAAGACCGGCTCGTCCGTAGAGCTTCCGCTGGCCGGTACCAAAATGGTCTTGATCATCTCGCTCTTCTCGAGGTGCGAGCACGCGAACGGGCGCCAGCGCGCGCATGTTTCGGCTTTACAATCAAAACGTCACACGGCAAGGCATCGAGCACCTGTTCGGCGGTGCTACCGAGCAGAAAGCGGTCGAGGGCGGAGCGAGCAATTGCGCCCATGACCACGAGTTGTGCTTTGATCCTGCGTGCAACCGCAGGCAAGATGAAAGTAGGATTGCCCAACTCCAGATGCGCGTGCCGAGGCGGGATCCGATAGGTCGTGTTGAGTGCCTTGAAGCGGCGCCGGATTGCCGCTATCTGAGCAGCCTCGTCGGGCACCGAAATGGGTACTGCCGCGGGCGCATAGGCCGAGCCGGCCACGAATCCCATCAACGGGAGGTAGGCGTGGGCGCTATGCAGGGGAGCACTTTCCAACTCGGCCATGGAGCGCGCCGCGTCGACAATACGCCCGTCCAGCGATGCGGGCTTATCGTTTTGGTGCCACGGGTCGATGGCGGCCAATATCGGCCGCCGGCTGGCGCGTCGGCTTCCCTTGACGATGAGAAGCGGCACGGGGCAATGACGGATCAAGTCGAAATCACTGTGCAGCAGAAACCATCTTGCGTACAGATGGTGCCGATGCGCCTCGATCGCGACGAGATCCGCCGGGGCCTGCTTGAGTCGCCTCGTAATACTTTCGGTCAACGAGTCGCCCGTGACCACAGTACACAGGACCTCGACGCCTTGCTTCCTCAATATGCCGGCAAGCTTTTCAAGCTCGCGTTGTCGAGAATCGGCGATGGCGCGGTCTAATTGCACGAGCATGGCGTGTCGTAGCCCCAATGCGCTCGAGTCGGGGCGAATGACGCTAAAGAGCTCGACTTTGGCGCGACTCTTACGAGCGAGTTCGCCGGCTCGTCGCGTCACACGTTTGGCCGTGCCATCAGCGACCGGTACGAGGATGCGGCGAATGCGAAGCGGCATGGAAATATCTCCTGTGGGTGATGGTCGCTTTGAAGAGCGATGTCATCCTGAGCGCGCCGTGGTTTGCCTGCCATCCGGACTTTTACTTAGCATTTTACGCCGTACAGTACGGCAGTCACCCCGTCAGGTCGGGGCATGCGGCAAGCGGAACCAGAACCGGCTGCCGCCTGCCGGTAGGTTGTCGAAGCCGATCGTTCCGTCATGCGATTCGATGATGGCCCGACTGGAGGCCAGACCAAGGCCCGTGCCCTGAGCTTTGGTCGTGAAGAAGGGCCGGAAGAGCTGAGGCTGTACCTCCGCGGGCACCCCTGCGCCTGAGTCGCTGATGCTTGTCTCGACGGAGTATTGGTCTGCCGAGACGTCTATCCGAATGTCAGGGATGCCGGTTCGATCGCGGCTTGCTTCGATCGCGTTGTCGGTCAAGGCATACAAGACGTGCTGAATCCGCGTGCGATCGACCAAGAGATCGGGAATGGGGTCGGCTACATGAACGCTCACCGTCGCATTTGCGCGCAGCGCGAGTGCATTCAGCACCGGACGTAATTCGTCGATAAGTTCCGGCATGTGACACCGCGTGCGCTCGGGTAGCCCGTGCTCGAACAGGCGGCGGATGCGTTTGATGCCCTCCCCGGCACCGAGCGCCTCATGGCTGATCTGGCGAAACACATCCAGCGCCCTATCCACCATGGGAGCGGGTCGATTGAGCATACGCTCCCCGGCTTGGGCAAAGGTCGCGATAGCCCCAAGCGGTTGGTTGAGCTCGTGAGCGACACCGCTCGCCATCTCGGCGAGTGCCGACGCGCGAGCGATTTCGACGAGTCGCTGCAGCAGAGCCTCGGATCCGGACCATCTCGCCGTTGTATCGTTCAATGTCGTTACCTCTTGTCAGCACCAAAAATAGCCGCGGTCCAAGCGCCCGATTCCCAGTCTGCCGGAAGAGTGGGCGGCCATACACCTGCGGATTGCCGCAAGCGGCCTGTGTCACTTCCTTAATACAGCGCCGCTTCATCCAACCGCGTAGCGGTCGTGCCGATACGGGTACGCTATCGCTGCCACAATATCTCGGGCGCTTCCAGCGGCACATTGACGCCGGGGAAGCGGGGTACGATGCGCGCCGTGTAGTCGCAGGCGGGCCGCAGTGCCGGCACGCTCGTGACATATATAGACGCTGCATCCGTGCCGGTCCCGTCGAGTCGCTGCAGTGGCGTCATCTCCTGGCCAAAGGGCGGCTGTCCGGAGAGGGGGTCCGCGTACAGTTCCACGCAGACGGCTTCTGGCGGCAATGCGCCGAGCACCACCTGCACGCTGAAATGATGCCACCCGCTCCGGGTATCGATCCTCACAGCGCCGAAGCGCAGGGAAGGCCATCCGGCCTCGATTGCCTGTCGCCAAGCGCTCATGTGTTCGCCCACGGCGCCGCGGTTTTGGGCGCGCTGGTGATAGGCGGAGGCGGCGGGTATATAAAATCGCTCCACATACTCCCGCAGGCTCCGGTTGGTGGAGTATATGGGCGTCAGACGCGCCATGCTTTCACGCACGCGAGTCACCCAGGTTCGAGGTATATCGTGCTCGTTGCGAGAATAGAACTCCGGAATCACCTGATTTTCCAGCAAGCGGTACAGTTGATCGGCTGCGATCGCGTCGCGAGCCGGATCTTCCCCGTGCTCTTGGCCGTCCCCAAAGGCCCATCCGACGGTGGGGCCGTAGGCTTCGGCCCACCAGCCATCGAGCGCCGAGAGATTGAGCCCACCATTGACCAGCACTTTCATGCCGCTGGTCCCGCACGCTTCCCATGGTCGCAGCGGCGTGTTGATCCAGACGTCCACTCCTTCGACCAACCGCTCGGTTAGCAGCATGTCGTAGTCACTCAAGAACATTGCGTGGGAGCGCACATCAGGGCGGCGAACGAACTCCACCCAACGGCGGATCAAGGCTTGGCCTGCCACATCATCCGGATGCGCCTTGCCGGCGAGAATGAGTTGCACCGGCCGTTCCGGATCGGACAGCAGGCGGGCTAGCCGCTCGGGGTCATGCAAGAGCAGATTCGGGCGCTTATAGGTCGCGAAGCGGCGGGCAAAGCCCAAGGTCAAAGCGCGAGGATCGAAGAGTCCCTTCGCCTTCTGAACCTCGTCGGCACTGCCCCCGGACGCGGCGAGTTGCAGCGCCAGCCGTTCGCGTGCGTACTCAATCAGCGAATTGCGCGCCACGGCGCGACACCGCCAGATCGCCGTGTCAGGCGTGTCACGCAGAGACTCGCTCACCGATTCGAGCGAGCCGAGCCAACGATTCTTGCCGCAGTAGCTGGTCCAGAGCTCGTCGGCTGCCGGGCCGTCCCAACTCGGCGTGTGGACCCCGTTGGTCACATGACCCACCGGGACTTCCAGAACCGGCCGGCGCGGGAATAGGGGCTGAAAGAGGCGCCGACTTACCTCCGCGTGCAGTCGGCTGACGCCATTAACGGCGGCGCTGCCACGCACGGCCAAGTACGCCATGTTGAACGGCTCGCGGCTGTCGTGCGCGGTGCGGCGACCCAACGCGAGCAGATCGCTCATCGTAATGTGGAGCTCATTTGCGGCGTAATGTGCGAAGTATTCCGCCATCAATCCAGGATCGAACCGGTCGAAGCCCGCTGCCACCGCCGTGTGCGTCGTAAAAATGTTGCCGGCGCGAGTGGCCATCAGCGCGGCCTCAAAGGACACGCCGTGGAGCGCCATGTACGCACGTGCCCGTTCGAGAACGACCAAAGCGGCATGGCCTTCGTTTAGATGACAGACATCGGGAGTGAGGCTCAGGGCATCGAGCAACCGCCAGCCGCCGATGGCTAGCACGATTTCTTGCTGCAGCCGCAGCTCGGCGCCGCCGCCGTAGAGCTCGCTGGTGATGCCTCGGTGGACCGGGTAATTGGCGATGTCATTGCTGTCGAGCAGATATAAGTAGACCCGGCCGATTTTCGCCTGCCAGACCCGCAGCCAGAGCCGATGCCCCGGCATGCCGATCCCCAGTCGCAGCCACTCACCGTCCGTCTTGCGCACGGGTGTAATGGGCAGCTGCCCGGGATCGTTGTAGGGGTAGAGCGCCTGCTGCGCGCCGTCTCGCGCGATCACCTGTCGAAAATAGCCTTGGCTGTAGAGAAGACCCACGCCAACGATGGGCACGCCGAGATCGCTCGCGGCCTTGAGCTGATCGCCCGCCACGTTACCCAAACCGCCGGCGTAGATCGGCAGCGCCTCGCTCAGCATGAATTCCATGCTGAAGTAGGCAACGCGGGCCAGGCCGCAATCCGCGTGCATTTGCTGAAACCAGGGCGTTTGCGCGGTATCGTTTGCTGCACCGGAGAGCCGCTCGAGAGTCTCCTTGAACGCGGGGTCAGCAAGTGCTTCGAACAAGCGTCGAGGAGAGACGGTCCGCAGGATCACCCACGGATTATGGGTCAGCGACCACAGCTCCGGATCGAGCCGCCTCCACAGATCATCGGAAGCATGATTCCATGACCATCGCAAGTCCAAGGCCAATTGATTCAGGAGCCTGATCCCTGAATCGGTGGTGCTATCGGTACTCATGATTCCCAGCGCTTAGAAAGGCAAACGGCCGATGGTTATGGATTCGTGGTGGCGCCGTTCTGCACTGCATTCCACCAGCCGCCGCCCAGTGCGGCGTACAAGGCGACCGTATCCTGATAGCGCGTCGCGATGGCTTGTAGATCGGCTAGTTGCGCTTGGTGGAACTGCGTGTCCGCTACCAGCACATCCAGATACGTGGCAATGCCAGCCCGATAGTTGGTCTGCACGAGGCGCAATGCCTCCGAAGCCGTCGACAGGGCTTCATCTTGGGCAGCCAGAATCCGCGCATCATGGTCAAGAGCTCGCAAGGTGTCGGCGACCTGCTCAAAGGCCCCGAGCACGACCTGCCTGTAAAGTGCCATCGCTTGCTGATAGTCGTCGACGGCCGCTTTGCGCTTGAACCATAAAGTGCCCCCCTGGAAAAGCGGCGCCGTGGCGTTCGCGCCGACGCTCCAAGAATGTCCGTTGGCCGGCACGAGATTACTCAGGTTCGTCGTCGCTGCGCCGACTCCGCCGCTTAACGTGACGCTCGGCAGCATCGCAGCGGTGGCGACGCCGATATTCGCACTGGCCGCGTGCGCGGTCGCTTCGGCCGCGAGGATATCGGGACGCTGTTTGATGAGATCGGAGGGCACACTGACTGGTAGTCGTTCGGGCAGCACGATATCGTTGAGGCGGACCGAGGGCGCGGACCACTCGGCGGGCACATGTCCCGCAAGCGCGGCAAGCAAATCGTCGCTTTGCGCGAGCTTTTGCTCGAACTGCGGAATCATCGCTTCATAGGAGGCGAGCTGACTTTTAAGACTAAGCACGTTCGAATAGGGAACGGTACCGGCCTGCGCCTGCACGTTGGCGATATCGACTTGCTGCTTCTGAAGCTCGATCAGCTGCTGGGTGGCCGCGATTTCGGCGCGATAAGCGGCAGCTGCGATTACGGTGTTCGCAACATTCGTTTCCAAGCTGAGGTAGGTCGCTTGCGCATCGGCCCGAGCCACATCGACTTCTGCATGCAGCCCTTCGACCAAGCGGCGCTGTCCACCAAACACGTCAAGAGCGTAGCTTACGCTCGATGATAGAGTGAATAGATTGAACAGACTCGACGGCGCGTGTTGGCCGAGGGCGACCGGACTGTATCGTTCGCGCACGGCTCCGACGTCGCCATCGACCGACGGAAAAAAGATGCCATACCCGCTGCGTAAATTGTCCTGGCTCGCTCGCAGGCTCGCCTGCGCAGCTGCGAGCCCCGGATTACGCGCGCGCGCCTCCCGGATCACGGCATCGAGCTGGGGAGACTGAAACAGGTGCCACCAGTCCGCATCGACTCGCGCATCGCGATCGAACTTTTGTGCAGTGCCCTGGGCGGAGACAGTGGATTCGGGATCCGCGCCGTTAGCGTAATGCGTTGCCGTCGGAGGATCCGGGCGGTGAAAATTGGGGCCCACAGCGCAACCGACGAGCGCGCACAGGAGCACAGTCCAGACAGCCCGCCCTGCGTGAGGCCACCGCATGGTGCCTCGGGCGGCTGGCGCTGAGTCTTTACTTGGGGCTGACATAGACATCCACCAGCTCTCCCGGGTAGACGTGCAGGCTTGGCGGGCTTGCGAAGCGGAAAATCACGGGAAGCACTCGCACGTCGATGAGCTCCTGCCGTTCGTCGGACAGCTGGATCTTGGGGGATACGAACGGCTGTACGCGCACGAATGCGAGCGCCACGTGCTTGTCGGTCCCGCGGATGAACATCTCCCCGGTCAGCGTCGAGGGATCCGCGAGGCGGTCGATCAATATTTCATCGATATAGGCCCGAACCTGCATATTTTCGTCCGGTGCGCCCATCACGATCAGCGGGTCCATTCCTTGGGTGTAGCTGTCATACGCACCTTGCGGCGACACGTAGCTGCCGACGCTCGCCTGAATTGAGCGCACGATCCCATCCGCCGGTGCGCGGATGGTGTACTTGGCGAGCAACGCGGCCGATGACGCATACGCCTTCGACAACGCCAGGTATTGTTTTTCCTGGTTCTCGATGTCATAGATCCACGCACCTGCCTTGGTGAGGGCATATTGCTTGTTGACGACCTCGACATTCGTCGCGGCCATCTTCTCCGCATTGCGGGCATTATCGAGCGCGTCGCGGCTTACCGATTTTGGCTCCATGGCGTAGGAGTGTTCCTGCTTCTCGAGCTGATCTTGCGCATTTTTGAGGGTGGCCTGGGCGTTGTCGACCTGCGCCCCCGCCACCTCGAGATTCTCTCTCCGTGGTTCCGCTTTGAGCTCCGCCAGCAGTGCTCGTGCCGCTTCGGCTTGCGATTGCTGTTGCTCGACGGTGGCTCGCTGCACCGAGTCATCGATGCGCAGCAGCGGATCGCCCTTGCGGACGTGAGCCCCTTCGCTCACCAGGACCTCGGTAATCGGGCCGGCCACTTCAGGATAGATATTCACGTTTTCGCCGTGTGCCTGGCTGCTCTCGATGATGCCTTCCGCATAGATTCCCTTGGCATAGGGATTTGCGGCCGGGTTGAAGGCGGGCGGTAGTGGCGCAGGCTGCTGTCCGGAAATATACGCGCTGATGAGCGCCAACATCAGGCCTATACCTGAAGCCAGGAAGATGACTTTACTGCGCATTCAAGGTGCCCTTTTCAACGCCCATCATCTTGCCGTCCTCCATTTTTACGATGCGGTCGGCGAATTCGTAGATGCGGCTATCGTGCGTCACGATCACGATGCAACGCTTGTCGGTGAGAATGTGCTCGCGAACGAATTTCACGATATTCCGGCCGGTATCGCCGTCGAGGGAGGCGGTGGGCTCATCGAGAATCAGAATATCCGGCCGGCTCACGATCGCGCGGGCGATGGCGACGCGTTGCTGCTCGCCGCCGCTCAATTTCACCGGAGGTAATTCGGTCTTGCCTTTCAAGCCGACGATTTCGAGGTCAACCGCCGCCTCCTTGAGTGCCTCGTCCCAGGGCCGCTTTTGCAGAATCAACGGGATCGCGACGTTCTCCGCAGTGGTGAGGCGCGGAAAGAGATGAAAGTCCTGGAACACAAATCCGATCTTGTGCAGACGGAACTCGGCGAGCGCATCATTGCTGAGCGTCCAGACGTCCGTGTCCTCGATCTTCACCGAGCCGCTGTTCGGCCGAAGAATGCCCGAGATCATGCTCAGCATGGTGGTCTTTCCACTTCCGGAGGGACCGACCACGTAGAGAATTTCGCCGAAGGAAGCATCGAAATTCACGTCTTTCACGGCATGCGTGCGAGCTTCACCCTCGCCAAACCATTTATTGAGGCCGATGGCCTGAATTGCGGTATTCGCCATCGTACTATCCTCTGAAGATGTCAAATGGCTCGATCTTCAGCACCTTACGCACTCCGAAATAGCTCGAGCTTGCGGCAATGAGAACCACCATGAGGAACGCCGTGGTGAGGTTCCCGAGCGAAATCATCGCCGCATAATCGGGCAGATACAGACGGGCGAGCCAGATAATGAGCGCGCACAGGCCTACGCCCATGCCATAACCCGTGAGAGCGACGAACGAGGCCTGAAACAGAATCATGGATATCAGCTCGCGGCCTTTGGCGCCGATCGCCTTGAGCGCGCCGAATTTCTCCAGATTCTCGATCACGAACGTGTAGAAGGTCTGCCCCGAGATGGAGAGCCCGATGATGAAGCTGATAACCGTCATGATGAGCATGTTGGTGCCGATGCCGGTTTGATACATATAGAACTTGGTGATCTTGGCGATGAATTCCTGCTTCGTGAGCGCGAGATATCCTGCCTTGGCGACCTGTGCCTTGATCGCGGCTACGTCCGCGGCCGATTTTGGTTCCACCAGCAAATAAGAGATGGTAAAGCGCGTGTTTGGAATGTATTGCAGCGCACGGTTGTACGTCGTGTACAGGGTGGGTACGCCGAAGAGCCCGCTCGAGGCGACCCGTGCAATTCCGACGATGAGGCCGCGGTGGTCATTGAGCTCGAACCTGGCTCCGACCTGCGGGTTGCCGAGCTTGTAGAACTCTGAATCCTTCACCGCGAAAAATGCATTTTCGGCGAAGATGTCTTCGATCTTACCGCTCAAGAGCGTGGGCCTGCCAAACAAGCTCGTATCGTCCAGGCCGACGACGTTCGCGGCTTGGTAACTGCCGTCTTGGAGCCTAAGGAGTGCTGCGCCCGAATAGAGCGGCACGGCATATTTGACGCCCGGAATGCTTCGGACTTCATCTAGAACGTAATTGGGAAGGGGAATGGTATTCGCGACCGTCTGGATGGAGGGGTCCATGACCCAGATGGACGCGCCGATATTGATGACGGTCGCCGAGGCACGCATCAAAATTCCGGCGAACAGGGAGGTCATTTCGATCATCAGGAACACGGCAAAGGTGATCCCGACGAGCAGCGCCAGGTATTTGGGCCGGTCATTGACCAGCAGTTTGTACGCAATGTGAAAGATTCCACCCATAGAGCACAGTGTTCCCGCAGTGAGTTGCGGCACACCTTGCGCGCAGGGCTCGCCGGGAACAATGAGGGCAATCCGAAGTGACCCGGGTCTCTCCCCGCAATACCCATCTTGCGCCCGGTTTCCCCTAGTACGCAAAAGCCGCAGGCCATCGCGGTTATTCCCGGGCGGACTCGCCGGGCGAGACATGCGAAAGTATCTACGTCAAGCGCAAGTTGCGCTTGCCTCAGGGGTCAGTTCAACACGCGCAAACAGGAGGTAATGATGTACGCGAAAATCTTAGTACCGGTCGATGGAAGCCCAGCTTCTGCCGCCGGCCTGACGGAAGCGATCAAGATCGCCAAGAGCCAAGGAAGTGAGATCCGGCTGATGCATGTCGTGAACGACCTTATCCTCGACTATGGCTACGGGAGCGGCGTGTATGGATCCGACGCTCTGGAGGTGCTTCGCACAGCGGGTCGCACTATTCTCGATGCCGCCGAAGGGACGGTGCGGCGCGAGGGCATCAAGACGAATTCGGTATTGCTCGAATCATGTGGCGAGCGAGCCTCAGATCTGATTCTCTCCGAGGCGCAGGCGTGGTCGGCCGATGTCATCGTCATGGGCACCCATGGGCGCCGCGGTGTGGCTCGCATCGTCATGGGTAGTGACGCCGAGAGTGTGGTGCGTGCCTGTAGCATCCCGGTGATGCTGGTTCGTGGGCCAGCCAAGGAACGCGCGGTATCGCTGCGGGTCGCGGCCTCCGCGGCCTAGGAGGCATCGGCGAACCGGCACCGGATAGCCGCCAAGGTCTTTTGACAGGCTTTGGTGTCGGTCGTATCGATCACCAGCGCGTTCGGTCGTTCTCCCTCATCCAGAAGGTCGGTGACCTGCGGTTGATGGAGGAGAATCGCAACATCGGCATCGGAGGGATCGGCGTGCCGCTGCGCTCGCTTCTGCAGACGGCGAACCATGATCGCATGGTCTGCCTGGCAGGCCAGGAGGGTGAATGTCGATCCCACTCGCGCGGCGAGCTCTTGAAATGAGTGCCGATCCGCGCGAGTAAGAAACGCGGCGTCCACGATGGTGTTAATTCCGCCCTTGAGGCAGCTCTCGGCGCATTTCAGCAGACGCGCATAAGTGCGCCGGGTCATCTCGGGCGAGTAGAGACCTTGCCCAAAATGACCGGTGATCGTGTCCAAGCCGAGTTCCGCAATCCGTTTGCGCTCCACATCGGAGCGTATGCGAATCGCGGCGAGGGGCGCGATCAGCTGTTCACTCAAGAAGGATTTCCCCGAGCCGGACAGCCCATGCATGATGATCAGCGCGGGGCGAGGTCGATTTGCATAGGTCCACGCAGCTATGACCCGGAGTTTCAACCGCGCTTGGAACTCGCCCCGATGCGCAGGGCTTTGTTCTGCACCCAAGCTGTCGACCATGGCCCGGACCAAGGCGCGATATACGGCGTAGAAGCCGAGATGCTGGACGCCCTCATAATCCCCCGTCCGCGCGAGGTACGCATCTAGAAAGATAAAGGCCAGGTCGGTGCGATCGTGCGCCGTCAAATCCATCACCAGGAAAGCGATGTCGTTCATCACATCGATCCAGCGAAGCTTGGGGTCGAATTCCAGACAGTCGAAAGGGACCAGCCGACCGCCCCATCGAACGATATTGCGCGCATGCAGGTCGCCGTGACATTCGCGGATGGCGCCGTGTTGCTCGCGGGAGCGCAGGGCACCCAGCGAGTCTTGCAGATAAGCGTGCGTCCAGTCGACGAGCGGCTTCATTTCCGGCAACTGGGCCTCGGCATCGAGGTGCGACAAGAGAATCGCCAAATTACGCAGCACGGCCTCGTAGAGCTGTTGAGTGTGCGGGAAATCGGGGCTCGCGGGCGCGGTAGGCGCCTGCCGATGAAACTCCGCCAAGCGCACCGCAAGATCGATGATCTCCTCGCCCCTCACCGTGCCCTCGGCAAGCAATGCCTGCAGCTCTTGCGCGGCTTCGAATTGCCTCATGCGCACCGCATATTCCACGATCTGCCCTCGTCCGCCGACGCGCAGCGCACCCGCTTCCCGGACGATGGGGACTACGTCGAGATATAGGTCTTCGGCCAGGCGCCGATTGAGACGTAGTTCCTCCTCGCACAACCGGTGGCGTAGCTCGAGTGTCGACGCATCGAGGAAGTCGAACCGCACGCTTTTTTTGATCTTGTAGGCAAACGGGCCGGTCAGCACGATCCACGAGATATGGGTTTCCTGAACCTCCAGCCGCATAATGGGATGGGGAAATGCGTCCGGCGTCAAATCCCTGGCCGTAAAGCCTGCAGAATCGATGCGCTCGGGGTTGAAAGTGTCGGTAGACGCCACCACATCACAGTAGTCCGCGATCCGCTGCGGCGATAGTCGAGGATTACCTATTGCACTACGGGATAACCTCAAGCGCCGGCTTCGTGCGATGATTGTAGGGTTTGAGAGCAGCTTAGGATGGCGTTTTATGAGAACTCAGACCCAGCTTTGGACCGGTGCGGTCGCGGTCCTCATGATCGGCTGCAACGGTGCATGGGGTGCCTCGGCACAGGCCCCCTGCGACGATTCGCTCATGCAGGCGATGCCGGGCCGTTCCGCGCAGGCACTCGGCGGGCACGCATTCGCGCAGGAAATCCGCGGCTTGACGGATGACGAGCGAGAGCTGCGTATCCGCGAGGAGTTGCTCGCGGGAAACATCCCCCAGTTCCTGCGCCGCTTGGTGCCCATTCTATTACATCCGCCGGCCGGGCAAGGTCTGCCCAACGATATCGTTATTTGCGCAGCCCCCGATTATCTGGCGATCGGGTCCGATGAGGACTTCATGCTGATGCCCATGCGGCTGGCGACGGCGCTCTCGTTGGCATCCGAAACCGGCTTTACGCTACCGACTCCCCGTATCGTCGATGCGATCTATGCGCAAGCGACGGTCCACGTCGCGCCGCAGCCGCTGCCCGCCAGCAGCGAGATGCGCTCGACCGAGTATTTGATGCGCCACGACGAACTCGTCAGATCACAGCGCGCGGCGCAGGACATATCGTTGGGGGCGTTGACCGCGGGCGATAAAAAAGACTTGGTTCTCACCAATCGCTTGTGGACCCATCTCGATCGAGTGGCTATTTACGGCTGGCATATGCTGGACGGGAGGCCCATTCAATCGCTGAGCACGGTGCATGGCTGGCGGTATGCGGACTACAGCCACGGCGCGCGATTGATCAGCACACGCGTCTTTGTGGATGGTAAGCCGCGCTCCATTTTCGATGTCATGCAAGACAGCCGATTAGCCAATGTCTTGAGTGGCGAAGGACCCATTTCCAACGCCCTCGCCTTGATCAGGACGCTGACTCAGGCAAGACTCTCAGCCGCCCTGTCCGAGTCGCCACTCTAGTCCGCTCAAGTTCGCGCGCAGGGGACGGCCGCTCGCTACGGGCAACCTGCAGGGCGCTAGGTTGGATTCCCTATATAAGGATCCCCGTGGGGGCTGCAGACTTTCTGCAGCACTGGCGCGCCATCGCGATATGGCATCACTCTTCTGCGCGCGCCCCCAAATTTGACGAAGGAGTGCCCGTCGAGGCAGATCAGGCATGTCAGCGTCAATTCTGGTCACGGGCGGCGCCGGATTCCTCGGCATTAATCTGTGCCGCTGCTTATTGGATCGCGGATTCAAGGTCCGGTCCATGGATATTGCACCCTTTGACTATCCGGAGCGCAACCTCATCGAAATCATGCAAGCCGATATCCGCGATCCGGCAGCCGTCGAGCGCGCATTGACCGGCATCGACATCGTCGTGCACTGCGCGGCTGCCCTGCCGCTCGCGAGCAAGGAGGAGATCGAATCGACCGATGTGGGAGGCACGCGGACACTGCTCGAGCTCGCGGCGCGCCACCCGGTCCATCGCTTCATATTCATTTCCTCCACGTCGGTCTACGGGATTCCCAACCATCATCCGGTTTATGAGCACGATCGCTTGCAAGGGGTCGGCCCCTACGGTGCCGCGAAAATCGCCGCGGAGCAGCTCTGTCTCGACTCGAGGAAAGAGGGGCTTTGCGTACCCATTCTTCGCCCCAAGAGCTTCGTTGGGCCGGAACGGCTCGGGGTTTTCGAGCTGCTTTACGATTGGGCCTATGAGGGCAGGAACTTCCCCGTGCTCGGCGCCGGAAATAATCGATATCAACTGCTCGACGTTTCGGATCTGTGCGAAGTCATCGTGCTTTGCGCGACGCTCGGAGCGCAGGCGGTCAACGACACTTTCAACGTCGGCGCGCAGGAGTTCGGCACTATGCGCGATAATCTTCAAGCGGTGCTCGATAGGGCGGGCCACGGCAAACACGTAATTGGCTTCCCTGCCGCGCCCGTGATCCTAATGCTCAAGATGCTCGAAGGACTGCATCTCTCGCCTCTCTATGAGTGGATCTACGAAACCGCGGCCCTGGAGAGTTTCGTATCGATCGAGCGCCTGCAGAGTCGCCTCGGGTTCGTTCCTCAGTATTCCAACCGAATGGCTCTCATTCGAAATTACGACTGGTATGTCAGGCACCGCGAGGAGTACCGTGGAAAAACTGGCGTGACTCATCGTGTTCCGTGGAAGAAGGGCGCGTTGGCGTTGGCGAAATGGTTCTTCTAGCCACCGTGCCGAATACCCCGCGGAACGGCACGGAGCGTGTTCCGCTCGTGGTCGATCTCGATGGGACGTTGTTGCGCACCAATTCCTTGATCGAATCGATCTTGCCGTTGCTCCGGATGAAGCCCTGGACTTTACTTGCGCTGCCTCTTTGGTGTCTCAAAGGCCGCGCCTATCTCAAGCACCGGGTCGCCGCGGCGGCGACGCCGGATACTCACAGCCTGCCGTTTCGCGCCGAAGTGGTCGAGTTCCTGCGCGAGCAAAAGCAACAGGGGCGTTCGCTCATTCTCGCCACCGGGGCCGACGTAAAGCTCGCTGCCGCGATCAACGGCGAGCTCGGTCTCTTCGATGGGGTGATGGCGAGCGACGGCCACATTGATCTGATCGGGAAGAACAAACGGGAGCGCCTGATCGCTTCCTTCGGGCTGCAGGGTTTCGATTACGTCGGCAATGACCGTCGAGATGGCGTTTGGTGCGCGGCGCGGCGGGCGTTGTTGGCATCGGACTCGCCCGGGCTCGCGAAGTCCGTTCGGAAAGTCACGCCGGTCGAGAAGATCTTCAAGGAGCCGTCGACGCGTTGGCAAGATTACCTCGACGCGTTGCGGCCGACCCACTGGGTCAAGAACGCTCTTCTGTTCGTGCCTTTGGCAGCCGCGCATCGTGTGTTTGAGTTCGATCGCCTGGAGCACGTCGCGCTCGCGTTCATCGCATTTGACCTCTGCGCGTCCGGGATATATCTCTTGAACGATTTGCTCGATTTGCCGGCGGATCGACGTCATCCGCACAAGAAGGAGCGCATGCTGGCATCTGGCCGTATCCCGCTGACGTACGCGTTGTTGATGATACCGCTGTTGATGCTGGCCGCTTTTGGACTCGCGCTGCACGTCTCGATCGCCTTTGCGGGGATCCTGGGATTGTACACGGCGCTGATGATCGTCTATTCGATGAAGCTCAAGGACATCCCGCTCGTTGACGTGTTCGTGCTCGCCGGCGGCTATGCGCTGCGAGTTGCCGCGGGAGGCGCGGCAGCGCAGCTTCGAATCTCCGCCTGGCTCCTGACACTTTGCGTGTTTCTGTTCTTCAGCCTGGCGCTCATCAAGCGCTACGCGGAGCTCATCGTGCTGGAGGCTCAGCCGGCCGCCGGAGCGGTCCGAGCCCGGGGTTATACGAGCCGCGACAAGGTGATGCTGGTAGCTCAGGGTATCACCAGCGGATACTTGGCCGTGATGGTGTTGGCGCTTTACACGAATACGGAAATCAGCCAGCGACTTTATGCGCGACACGACGTGTTTTGGGGGGTTTGCCTGTTGCTGCTGTACTGGGTGAGCTATGTGTGGATGGCGGCACTGCGGGGGCGAATCGTCGGCGACCCAGTGATGTTCGCGCTCTCCGACCGAGTTAGCCGCTGGACCATCGTGGGGATGGGATTGCTGGCGGCACTTTCTCTGTGACGGCACCCGCGACTGTGCGTCGCACGACCTGCAAGAGCCGGTCGTCCAGGCCGCTCGTCAGTGCGCCGGCGCTCGGCCGCGCACTTGTCTGTGCGGTAGGTATCGCGGGCTTCGTAGGCCCCACGGTTGCGGAGGGAGCTACGTCCGCCTGGGTGCAATACCAGGCGGACGTCCCAAAAACGATCATCGAGCTGCAGCCGTTTAGACGTGCTGCGAGCGTCGAGTTCCCAGTGCAAGGCGAGGCCACCCTGACCAACCTGAATCCCTACATCAATTCGTGGTTCTTACTCACCATCCGGTGGCCCCAGAGCGGCAAGTCCGAGTCCTACCATCTCGAGAATCCTTCGCCCAGGACGCAGTTCTTGTCGATTGACGCTGAGCATCTCAATGGTATCCGGATCGCGGACGGTGGCCGCGAGATCGAGTGCGATCTGTGGAACGGTGGATCCACGACGACATTGCAACAAGCGCAGCGCTCGGATCTGCCGTATGCGCCGCTGTGCGAGGATCGCCTGTACTTGCGCAATGAAGTCTCCGGAACCTATACGCATCTCGAACGGGTGACCAATTTTCTGCGTGACCATGTGTGGGGCGGCGAGCAGATTGTCGGGTTCGTGAAGCAAGAGTTCTTTGCGGATGCGTTTATCGAAAAGGGCGGGGCGGCAGCGGCCCTCCCGCTGGAGCCGGCGACCACGGCGGGTCTGCGAGCCGCGCAGATCGGGGATGCATTTGATCGACAGGCTGTGGTACCTGAAGGCCTGGAAATCGACGTGGGACAGAAGGCGTCCGGGCTTCTCCTCGGACGCTGGTATGCGGCGCGCGATGTGGCGGGAGTCTACGTGAGTGTCATCAAGCCGCAGGCGATCGTCACGCCGCTCTCGGCCGCGGAGCGGCGCAGCGTGAACGAACTCGACTCGGTCGAGGCAGGTGCCTTGGACTATTTGGTGGCATTCGACCTTCAGCAATTGGACCTAGGATTCGCCCTCGGCACCGATCATCCAAGGGTAGGCTGGTCGGAGCGTGTCCTGGATTCGGTACGCGATCCCAGACTTCCGGGGCCCGACGGCATCGGCAGCCCCTCGCCACTGGTGGTGAACGGCATGGTGAATCCGCCGACGGTCGAGCGGGCGGCAGCGACGTTTGCCGGCGGGTTCAAACGCGAACACGGCGCCTTTCGCTACGGGGCGCTGGCCCTGCAAAACCATGGTTCCCACTATGGCTTCATTCAGGAAGGCACGGTGTTCAGCAAGCTGCAGCCGCAGCTCGCCACCCTTCTCGTCTATGACGATGACACCGTTGCAATGAAAACCTGGACAGCGGTCGAGGATGGCTTGCTGGCCCATATCCGGTATGCGCGCCAGAACGGCGTGCCCTTGATCGAATACGACGAGAAGGCGGGAGTGTCGACGGCCGGTGCGCTGGTCAATAGTTGGGGTCCCGGTAATTGGTCAGGCTCCAGCGAAGAACACTTGCGAACGGTCCGCTCGGGCGTCTGCCTCGTGGCGACGAGCACGGCGCGCTTTCTCGTCTACGGATATTTCTCGACGGCCACGCCGAGCGCGATGGCCCGTGTGTTCCAAGCCTATGGATGCCGCTACGCCATGCATTTGGACATGAACGCGCTCGAGCATACCTACCTTGCCCTCTATGCCCACCGCAATGGACGCATTGTCGTGGAGCACCTCATCGACGGGATGGCGGAGGTTGATCGCAAGGGTGGAGATGAGCTCGCGCCGCGCTTCTTGAGCTTCCCGGACGATCGGGATTTCTTTTATCTGACCGAGAAGAGATAATTTACCTTGGCTCGGACACTGCTGATTTGCGCGCTGCTCGTCGTGGCAATCTTTGCACAGGCGCAGACGACACTGCGCGAGCAGAATGAGATCCTATTCCAGCAACTGCAGCAGGTGCACCACCTGAGCGATCAGGAGATGCGCGACATCCGCGCCATATTCGCGCACTCCGCGGTGCTGGGCCAGGGCAATCCTACGATTTCGCAGCATCCGTTCACCCCGGCGCAGTGCGCAGCGAAGCTCAAGGAGCAGGGGGTGAACTATGAGAACGCGCAATTCGAGCGCATCTGCGGCGGCAAATACCTGGCGCCTCTCTATGACCCGAAGACGGGGACGGCGCAACAAGCCAAGGCCTGCATCGATCAATTCGAGTTTCCGAACATTCCGTGCGCGTATCCGGTCGTCTGGGTCAAGGCCCGTGAAGCCGCGCAGATTTGCGAAGCGGAGGGCGAGCGCCTTTGCGACGCGCATGAGTGGGAGGGAGCGTGCGCGGGGAGCCTACAGCCGCCCGATTATCGATTCGACCTTGCCCGGAACCAGCCGCCGGAGGCCGCCATTCATCAAATGCGCATTGCGCACAATCTCGCTCACCAGGCTGATAAGACATGGAGCTACGGCCCGGAATATCAGCGCGGAATCTGCGCGACGGGCAGCTTCAAGACCCCGGACTGCCCAGGGGGTGGCTGGCAGCTATGCGGCTCCAACACCTATCCGACCGGCGATTTTCCGGCCTGTCACAGTCCGCTCGACGTCTATGATCTGAACGGCAATGCCGCGGAGCACATGAATTTGCCGCTCAATGAGCAGCAAATGTCGAGTCTCGGCAGCAAGGAGCTCGGCTATACGGAGATGAAGGGCAGCTGGTTCATCTTCGATACCTACCGTGCGCACGACGATTGGTGCCGGTGGCGCGCACCCTTCTGGCACGGCACCCGCGTCATGGATCCGGCCAGTCATGCGAATTACCATCTCGGTTTTCGTTGTTGCAAGACGATAGAGCTTCCCGAAAAAGGACTGTTGAGACCCTAGGGCGCCCGCCGACGCACAGGGCGCTAGCACGAGCGCTTCCCGTTGCGAGTGGGAAAGGCATCCGGCTGGAGCGCGCGAATGGCATCGGCAAAAAGCGCCGCGCCATCGAGCACGGTCAGGGAATCGCTCGTATGGCGAGCGAATCTGGAGTCGAGCGCCACCGAGTCCGTGACCACCACCGAGTCCGGTCCATCGGATTCGAACAATCGCTGCGCATCGGCCGAGAAGGACGCATGGGTTGCCGCAACGTCGATGCGGGCGGCGCCCGCGCGGCGGCAAGCGTGCATCGCGTGAAGCACCGTCGTCCCCGAGCTGATCAAATCATCGACGACGATCACGCGCCGTCCTGCAACGTCACCGGCGAATACGGCGCCGCTGACGCGCTCGGCGCTACGTACCTTGTCCATGAGCGCGAAGGTGACGGGGCGGCGGATTGCAATTTCCAGAAGATCCCGAACGCGGTGGGCGCGTTTGACGCCGCCGATGTCGGGCGACACGACGGCATAGTCGGCGCCCGCGGAGTTCGCGGCAAAGTGCTTGACAAAGAGGGCGGCCGCCTCGATATGCACGGTTGGACAGCGAAAGGCGTTCTCGAAGGCGGCGAGATTATGCACATCCAGGGCGACCACTCGGTCGACTTTGACCGCTTCGAACAATTGGGCGACGTAGCGTGTCGTGAGTGGGTCGTTCGGCGCGACGCGGCGGTCTTGGCGGGCATAGGCCAGATAGGGCACGCATGCACTGACACTGCTTGCGCCGCCATCTTTCAGCGCATTGATGAAAAACAGCAGCTGACACAGCCGGTCATTAGCCGATCCAACGGCGTCCCCGAAAAGGGATTGGACCACGTAGACGGACCGCCCTCGAATGCAACTGAGGGTGCGCAACTTGTACTCGCGGCCGGTGAACTCCGCTTCCTCATGGGGAGACAGTGCCACCCCGAGCGCGGAGGCGATTCGGGCACCGAGCATTCCCGATGCGGCCGGCGCAAATACCGCGATGGAGTCGTCCGGTAGGCCCATTGTCAAGCAAGCTTAACGATGTCGATTGCGCCGTACATACGTAGTTCCACGAAGGATTACCCGGCGGGCAAGGTAAACCGGCGGAGTTTCGCATCATAGGAGAACAGCTCAGCATACCGTCCCCATCCGATCGCCGCGCGCAGCGTCCGCTCCGCCTCGTGACGCGTGAGGTGATCTTCCAGCTCAGTCTCGAATCTCGAGCGCGGCGCCCAATGTTCGCTTCGTTCCTCGAGCACGTGATGGATGTGGGCCACGAGAGGCACGAACTGTAGCAAATGCTCCTTCCATAGCCGCTTACGTACGTCGGTACCGCTTTCGGCGAACACCCGCCCTGCAGCGGTCAATTTGAGTGCGCCTTCCGCTAGCTGGGCAAAGCCCAGAATGTGAACGGCCTCCGTAATCGGGAACAGGTCATCGACTTCCAACGCAAGTGTGCGCGCGAGGTCCGCGAGCTCCGCGTGTCCGCCGTAGTGTGGAGAGGCTAGCGTTTCGAGCAGTCCCGAGATTTGGTTGATCGAGGCGGGAGGCAGGGGTAGTGCCACGCCCACCGGTGCGTGGCCGTGAAGGCGGATGGATTCGAGTGAGCGCAACGTCAGTATCGAGTAGATTTGATCGACGAGGCCGCGAAATTCGGTACTCAGGCGATCGCGCGGATGCGACAGCGGAATGAGAATCTCCGAGCAGATGCGGCCGGGGTTCGAGGAGAGAACGAGAATTCGATCGCATAGCAGCACCGCCTCCTCGATGTTATGGGTGACCAGCAGCACCGTCTGCAAGGGGAGCTTATGGCCGATCCATAGATCGAGAAAATCGGTCCGCAGGGTCTCGGCGGTCAGGACATCGAGCGCGGAGAAGGGCTCGTCCATGAGGAGTGCGACCGGATCTGCGACGAGCGCGCGAGCAAACCCCACGCGCTGTCGCATGCCGCCCGAAAGCTCGCGCGGGTATGCGCTCTGAAATCCGTCGAGGCCGATCAGATCGATCGCGGCCTCGGCGCGCCGCCGCATCTCGATGCGCGGCAACCGCAGCGCATCGAGGCCCGCCTGCACGTTTTCGATGACGTTGAGCCAAGGGTATAAGGCAAAGCTCTGGAAAACCACGGTGATGCCCGCGGCCGGTCCGCGCAGCGGCGACCCGCGATAGAGCACTTCTCCCGATGTGGGTGTGATCAGGCCGGCGGCGATGCGCAGGAAGGTCGATTTGCCCGAGCCCGAGCGGCCGAGAAGACCCAGGATCTCGCCTTCACAGAGCGCGGCATCGATATCGGCCAGTACGACCAAAGGCTCTCCCGACGGCTTTGGAAACGTATGGCAAACTCGGCGGAGCTCTGTGATGGCTTTCTTTTCAGTGCGTGCGCTCATAAAGACCTAATCGAGGCGCGTTCTTCGCTCGGCGTAGGCATAGAGCGGTCTCCATAAAAGTCGGTTCATGGCGATGACAAGCACGGACATGATGGCGATACCGAGTGCGATGCGCGCGTAATCCGCCGCCTCGGTCATGCGCGCAATGTAAGCCCCAAGCCCCGAGCCATCGAGCTTCGTAGGTCCCCAACTGACAGCCTCCGAGACGATACTGGCATTCCAGGCCCCGCCGGAGGCGGTGATAGCGCCCGTGACATAGTAGGGGAATACTCCGGGGAGCAAGATGTCGCGCCACCGCCGCAACGGGCGTATGCGAAAGCTCGCAGCCGCCTCGCGCAGGTCGCTGGGGAACGCGCTCGCTCCTGCGATGATATTGAACAGGATGTACCACTGCGTGCCCAGAATCATCAGAGGGCTGAGCCAGATCCCCGGCCTCAAGTGGAAGCGGATGATCAGAAATACGGCGGGAGGGAACAGGAGATTCGCGGGAAAAGCTGCAAGAAACTGCGCGATGGGTTGAACCTTCTCTGCAAGCTTGGAGCGCAAGCCAACGTAGACGCCGATCGGTACCCAAATGGCGGTCGCAATGATGATCAGGATGATCACTCGAGCGAGCGTTAGTGTGCCGTCGGCGAGAGCTTCCGCGACATCCTGCCAAGCGAGCGCGGGCAACAGCAGCCGTGCGAGACTCCACACACCATACCCTGCCAGGGCGAACACCAGACCGTACCATGCCCAGTCCCCTAATCGGCGCAGTCGCTGCCCACTCACAAGGTGAGAGTTGATGTCAAAGAGGCCCAGGCGCAGATAGGCGACCCCGTGCAGAGCGCCGCCCACCGGTCGCGCCAGCCATTGAAACAGCCGGCTGCGCTGGAACAGATTCAGTATCCAACTTCTCGGCGTGATCGACGCTGCCGTCTGCTCGGAGCGGAATTTGTCGGCCCACGCCACCAGAGGTCGAAACAGCAGCTGATCGTAGAGTAGAATCGTCACCGTCATTGCGCCGATCGCCCAGCCCACGGCCGCCAGATTTCGATCCTGGATCGCGCGGGCGACATAAGCACCGATGCCCGGGAGCGTGTATTGCACATCGCCCACTGAAATGGCCTCGGACGCCACCACGAAGAACCACCCCCCCCGACATCGACATCATCATGTTCCAGATGAGCCCCGGCATGGCGAAGGGCACTTCGAGGCGCCAGAACCTTTGCCAGCCCGAGGAGCGGAAGCACCGGCTCGCCTCATCAAGGTCGCGGGGGACGGTCTTCAAGGATTGATAAAAGCTGAACGCCATGTTCCAGGCTTGGCTGGTGAAGATCGCGAAGATTGCGGCCATTTCCAGGCCGAGCATGTTGCCGGGAAACAGCGAGACGAAAAACACGACGGTGAAGGAGAGGTACCCGAGTATCGGCACGGATTGCAAGACATCAAGCAGGGGGATAAGGACGGCCCCGGCACGCCGACTCTTGGCAGCCAGCGTTGCATAGGTGAACGTGAACAGCAACGAGGCGAGCAAAGCCAGCAGCATCCGGGTCATTGTTCGGAACGCATAGAAGGGCAGTGCCGTCGGAGACAGTCTGATCGCGGGTTGGCGGCTGACGATCGCAGAGGCGGTCAGCTGATGGCCGGCCGTGGCAACCAATCCGAGCACCCCGACCACCAGCATGGCGCCGACCACATCCCGCCAGCTCGGCATCCGCGGGCGGCTAAGGCCTACGCGCATCATCGGCACATGGTGTTCCAGAACGACTCCCGCGGGAAGCGCGGATCGGTTGCGGCAATCCACGATGGTGAGGCGAGACCGCGCAAAACTATCATGGCTTTGGTCCGAGAAGGAGCCTCGATCATGATTCAGGAGCTGCATCCCCGCATTGCGGGTGAAACGGTGACCATTCGACCGATTCGAATCAACGACCTCGAAATGGAGCAGGACTTCATTCGCCGTCTGTCGCCGCAGGCCAAGCATTTCCGATTTCTGGGCGGCGTGAGTGAATTGCCCTTGCAGGAAGTAAGACGATTGTGCGACGTCGACGGTAAGAATTCGGTGGCCTTCGTCGCCACGGTGCTGCGGAATGGTCGGGAAGTGGAGATCGGGGTGAGCCGTTATTCTTCGGATGCCGACCCTAATACCCGCGAAATGGCGGTTACCGTGGCCGATGAGTGGCAACACCGGGGTTTGGGCACCACTTTGGTCAAACTCCTGATCGAAACAGCGCAAGCCAGCGGGGTCACGCAACTGTATTCAGTGGATCTCGCCGATAACACAGCCATGGCGGTGCTCGCCAAGGATTTGGGAATGGCGTCGACGCCTGATCCGAGCGACCCGCGTCAGGTGATTTACTCGCTCGCACTATAGATGAAGGAGAGGACGATGGCAGGTAAAGGCGGCGTCTGGGTTGATCATCGCGAAGCGATTGTCGTAGCGCTCGATGCAAGCGCGGAAGCTCCTCTTCACGTGCCTTCGCACGTGGTCAAGCACTTATCGCGGGGAGGCGATTCCCCGTTGAAGGGCTCTTATGAAGCACGGCAGGTGCCGCGCGACGACCGGCGTCAAATGGCCCTCACGAGCGAACTCAACGGCTACTACGAACGAGTGATCGCGGCAGTTGCCAATCTGGACGCCCTGCTGATTCTCGGTCCCGGCGAGGCCAAGGGGGAATTCAAGAAGCGGCTCGATCGGCATAAGCTCGGCGCGCGAGTGGCCGGAGTCGAGACTGCGGGTCAGATGACCGACCCGCAACTCGTCGCCAAAGTCCGCGAGTACTTTGACGGCGGCGCTCCTGCGTAGCTGGCGCCGGCGCCCCTCAACGATCCCATCGCGGCGAAGGTTCCACCAGGCCGCAAGCGCGATCCACTTCTTGCTCTGCGGCGAGCCAATCGGAGAGCTCGTGACCGGGGGCGAACCCGCGGCGTTCGGCGATGAAGTAGGCCGCTTCCGCGATCAAGTTGTGACGCTCTGCGGCCGTATGCAACCGTTCGATTCTTGCCGGCGGCAGATCCAGTCGATATGGATTGGGAACAAAAGAGAACCCGGAACCGGTGGCGTAGCTGTCATAGCTCATGTTTGGCACTCCCCAAAAAACATCGGATGGCGCATCGTCATGGAGCCGAATTAGTCACGAGACGTGTGGGGCGACGCTGCACCCACAACGCTGCTAGGGCGCACGATGCAAGCCGAGCGACTTCGCTGTCCGCCCGGCTTGTGAGGATGATGGGAAGACGAGCACCCAATACGATCCCTGCAGCCTGCGCACCCGCCAAGTAAATGAGTTGCTTCACCAGCATGTTGCCCGCCTCGAGATCCGGTACCAGGAGAATGTCCACCTCGCCCGTCACGGCGCTCACGATTCCCTTGGTTCGCGCCGCTTCGCTCGAGATCGCGTTATCGAACGCGAGGGGCCCGTCGAGCACGCCCCCTTGAATTTGCCCGCGCTCGGACATCTTGCACAGGGCGGCCGCGTCGATCGTTGAGGGAATCTTGCAGCTCACCGTTTCTGTTGCCGACAGGATCGCAACCTTCGGCAGTTCAATGCCGAGCGCGTGCGCCAGGTCAAGGGCATTTTGGGTGATGTCTCGCTTGCAGTCGAGGTCGGGCGCGATGTTGACCGCCGCATCGGTGATGAAAAGCGGCTTCGCGTGGTGAGGCACGTCGAGGGCGAACACATGGCTCATGCGCCGCTCGGTACGCAATCCGCCAACTTTGTCGATGACGGCGGCCATGAGCTCATCGGTGTGAAGTGCCCCCTTCATCAGGGCGTCGACTTTGCCATCATGTCCGAGTGCCACGGCGCGCTCCGCCGCGGCGTGACTGTGGGGCACGTCGAGGATCTCGATGCCATGCAGCGCTCGGCCGGCATCCGCCGCCGCCTTGCGGATCTTTGCGATGGGCCCCACCAGAACCGGCACGATGAGCTTCGCCTCCATGGCATCGATCGCGCTCGCGAGAGACACCACATCGCAGGGATGCACTACTGCGGTACGAATGGGGTCGAATCGGCGTGCAGCGTCCAAGAGCTGGCGATAGTGGGCACCTGCAACCGGGAGCGCGGTCGCGGCGGGCAGGCCGCGGAGCCGACGTATTTTGCTCTGCGGCGCGATGACGCGGGCTTGGCCATGCATCAGAATCTCCCCAGAAGCCGCCGAGCATTCACAGCTCAAGGTGACTTGCCGCGTCTCCGGGACCATGTCGCGAACTCGGATGCGCGTGGTCACGACGTCACCCGCCGCTGCGGTGGCGTTGAAATGAAGTGAGAGGTCGAGATACGTCGTGCCCGGACCCGGAAGTTCGGTCGATATCAATTCCGATATAGCGCTCGCACCCCATAGGCTCGGGGCGGCCGTGGCCGGGGTCGAATTCGGCGGCACCGTCGGGGCTGTGGCTGCATCGTCCCCTCCGAGCGGCCGCGTGATTTGCGCCGTGTCACCGACGTGAATCTCCTCGAAGGTTTTATTCTCGATGAAGTGCACCGCAGCGCTCACTTCGCCGCCTCGCGACGGCAGCATGTCACGCAGGAACTGGAGAAGGGATCGCGTTCCATATGACTATCCTCCCTGCAGCCCGTTGCTAAGCGATGCCTACGCGAACGGGGTGATCTTCAGCGACCGTGGCGCATCATAAGGCACCTGTTCAACTGCCGCTTTCCACTTTACCCAATGCAGGTGCGCCAAATGAGCGAGCATTTCAGGAGACCGTGCCACGCGCGCCAGCTGCTCCTTGAGCGAGCGGGGAAACAGGGGAGGGGCGGTATGATCGTTTCGCATGGCGACTCCCGGGTGACTCTGGTCATCTATGTTTACTCGACGCGCACCTCGAAGGAAATGCGCACCACTACGTAGGCCGGTAGGTAAAGCGACGGAATACCGCGCGGCGCTAACCTATCAAGGCCGTGATCGCCGATCCGAGAATCCCGGCATGAGGACCTCTCTCGGGCTCTTGTCATCGCGCAGTCCGAGAAACACGGGTTGACGGAGCTTCCGATCCGCCGTCCACTCCTGGAATGCGATCTGGGCGATAAGCTTGGGGTCGACGAAGACCACGTCCTTTGCGCGCGGCGGATCCACCAGGAGCCGATCGCATTCTCCATGACCGAGCGGCGAACGGACAGGGGTTTGTCGCGCAGATCCTTGCCATTGCGAAACAGGCAGTCGAACACGACGTACACGGGATCGCCTTTCGCTTGCTGAAGCAGCTGAAATCGCGAAATGCCGTGGCTATCCAACGCCACAATTTCCCCGTCCAGCAGCAGCGTGTTCGCAGACAGGGCCGCAAGCGCCGCCGCGATGCGCGGAAAACGGGCGGTGCGGTCCTTGCCGTTTCTGGACACCAATCGGACCCGGTTTCCCTCCTTATAGGCTAGTATGCGGTCGCCGTCGTACTTCTCTTCAAATATCCATCCAGGCTTTCGGAACGGCTTGTCGACGAGGGTCTCAAGCATCGGATGAACGCGAAACGGTATCCGACAGGGTGGGATTCTTGATATGCGCGACTCACGGGGCATGGCGTTGCAATTTACGCAGCCATGGGCGCAACCCAATAAGTACTTTCTCGGATCGCGTATCAAACAGATTAGGAGCAGCATCATTACGCGCCATTCCGGCGCGACAGCCGCAAGGGGAAACATCATGAGCCTCGTACGTTGGTCGCCGTTCAGCGAGATGGAGAGCTTGTTCAATCCGTTGATGCCGGATGCATTCGCGAATTGGCAACGTCTCGCACTCGGCAACGGCAAGAAACTCGATTGGGCACCGTCGGCTGACATCAGTGAGACCGACAAAGAGTATGTGATTCGGGCCGAGTTGCCGGCCGTAAAGAAGGAAGATATTCAGGTGAGCCTGGAGGAAGGGATGATCACCATCAAGGGCGAGCGCAAGCAGCAGAAGGAAGACAAGAGCGAGAAGGTCCACCGCATGGAGAGCTTCTACGGCAGCTTCGAGCGCCGCTTCTCGCTTCCCGAGAATGTGAATGCCGAAGCGGTTCATTGTGACAGCAAGGACGGGATTCTGACGGTCCACATTCCGAAGACGGAATCACCGAAACAGAAAGCGAAGCAGATCACCGTGCAGTGAACGCTAGCTTGCAGCGCGGCGGCGCAACGCGCCGCCGTCTTTTGTCCGCGCCGGAGGCGGGACATTCCGACCGCTCAGATCATTCCTCCGTCCCGTTAACACCCGTCGAGCGCTGCTCCTCGATTTGCAGTAATGCGCGCTCCATGGGTGTTTCCGCGGCATGGGGTTGCACCGGAGTCTCCGGTAGTCCGATATCATCGGATTCGAGATCATCGAACGAGCCCACCCAATCCTCGGGCTGCTCGCATCTCCGGAGATTCCGCACGAGCCAATCATCGAAACCCGTCTCCTCCAAGGACCCATCGACGTATTGGATATTCACCGATTGCCCGTCGGGGTCGACGCTGACTATCTGAAATATGCCGCCGGAGTCGCGATCCTGATACCACTGTCCGGGCAGTGCGGCGATACGATTACTCATGGGCGTCTTCCTTTCATCACGTTGTGCGGGCTGACTGTAAGTGCAAGCCTGGCCGATTGTCGGCGGCGCGAGTATGAGGGCAACTACCTAGGCCTTTTGGGAGCACGCCGAGCCTCGTTCCACACACTGACGGCATGGCTCTGGGGTATACTCTTAAATTCGCGGCTCATGACGTAGTTTATGTTGCATGTTAAGCCGCGGCGTCCGAAATTCCCCTCCTCACTATGGACAAAAAGCAGAGCTTCCCGTTTTGGTATGTGCTGATAGCCCTGGTTATCGTGGTCGCCCTGCAAACCTTCTTATCGGGTCCACGGACGCCGGTACTGGCCTATAGCGACTTCCGCGCGCTCTTGCAGTCCGGCAAGGTGACCGAGGTGACGATTGAAGACGATCGGCTCACCGGCAACGCGGACTTGACGGGCGTTGGAAATGCCACGGCCGACAGCACCGCAGCATCCGCGCCGGTAAGACGCATCGAGCCGGGCAGCGAACCGGTGGCGATGCCGTTCACGGTCGTGCGGGTCCCCGACGTAAATCTCGTGACGGAGCTTGAGGCTGCGAAGGTAAAGTTTTCGGGTCATGCTGAAAATCGATGGATCGGCACGCTTCTATCGTGGATCGCCCCTGTGCTGTTCTTCGTAATCATGTGGGGTCTGCTCTTTCGCCGCATGGGAGGCGGCGCGTTCAACGGCAACGGCATGCTCGATGTCGGCAAGAGCAAGGCCAAGGTCTATGTGCAAAAGAATTTGGATGTAAAGTTTGCGGATGTCGAGGGAATCGACGAGGCCAAGGAGGAGCTCGTTGAAGTGGTCGATTTTCTCAAGAATCCGGAGCACTACCAGCGGCTGGGAGGCAAGATGCCGAAGGGTGTCTTGATTATCGGCGCTCCGGGCACTGGGAAGACCTTGCTTGCCCGTGCTGTGGCAGGCGAGGCGCAGGTGCCCTTCTTATCCCTGAGTGGCTCTGAATTTGTGGAAATGTTCGTCGGCGTGGGTGCGGCCCGCGTTCGAGATCTATTTTCGCAGGCCGCCACACTTGCTCCCTGCATCATCTTCATCGATGAATTGGACGCTCTCGGCAGGGCGCGTACGGTGACGGGTCTTGCCGGCAATGAAGAGCGGGAACAGACCCTCAATCAGCTTCTTGTGCAAATGGATGGATTCGATACGCGCGCAGGCGTCATCATCCTTGCTGCGACCAATCGTCCGGAGATTCTCGATCCGGCCCTGCTTCGCCCTGGGCGTTTCGATCGTCATGTGGCCATCGATCGACCTGACATAAGAGGCCGCGAGAAAATCCTTGAGCTGCACGCGAAGCATCTGACGCTTGCCCCCGATGTAAAACTTTCCGAAATCGCGGCACAGACGCCTGGCTGCGTGGGCGCAGACCTCGCGAACATCGTGAATGAGGCGGCGTTGCGCGCGGCACGCCGCGACAAGGCGGCGGTCGAGATGAGCGATTTCGAGGAGGCCATAGAGCGTATCTCGACGGGGCTCGAGAAGAAAAATCGCGTTATGAATGCAAGGGAGAAGCAGACCGTGGCGCACCATGAAGCAGGTCATGCACTGATTGCCGAGTCACGCGCCACTGCGGACAAAGTCTCCAAGATATCCATAATTCCCCGTGGCATCGGGGCTCTCGGCTTTACGCAGCAGCTCCCGACAGAGGATCGCTACCTGCTCAAATACGGGGAGCTGCTTGACCGGCTGGATGTGCTCCTCGGCGGGCGCGTCGCGGAGCAACTCGTCTATGGAGAACTGTCGACGGGTGCGCAGAACGATCTGCAGCGCGCGACCGACATAGCGCACCATATGATTACCCAGTATGGCATGAGCCCCAAGCTCGGACCGGCTACCCTGCAGGGTTCACGCTCGGACGCCTTTCTGCCGGAGTTCCCTGGCACCTCACACGCAGAGTACAGTGAGCGCACGGCACAATCCATTGACGAGGAGGTCCGGCGCCTACTGAGCGAAGCCGAGCAACGGGTGCGAGTGACGCTCACCGAAAGACGGTCCACGCTCGATGACGTGGCGCGGGCGCTACTCGAGCATGAGACGATCGACCGGAGCGCACTGCTGGCTCTGCTGAGCCATACGCAGACACCTGCTCTTTTGACCGGTACGCATCAGGCATAACCACGTCCGCCTCATCGATGCCTCTGCTTGATCTGCGCATACCCCACGGTTTGGGCGAAGAGCACACGCTGATTGCTTCGTAAGCCGAGCCTTTTGGATAACGCGGCTCTATTGCAATTATGAAACCACGCAGCCAGTCCGACAGACGCCGCGAATAGATAGACGTTCGCGGCAATCAGACCCGTGTCGACGTAGTAATAGGATCGCTGCACTTCGGGATCTTTCAATCCCGGCTCGGAATATCCTTCGGTATGGGATAGCCGTGTCACATCGACGACATAGATGAGCCTCACGGGCGCGCGGCATGTCAAGTGCGCTTGGCCGCGACCGATTGCGAGCGGCCGCAGATCACCGGAGACCATCGGAAGCAACGCGTGCGCGAACGGGTCGTAGCGATAGGTAGCCTTCGCCAGGGCCACATACACCTCGATTTCTTGAGAATTGCTCGCAGACGCCGCGGTTCTGCCTGTAAGGCCGAAGGGACCCTTCTCCCGATTAACTCCAAACGCCGCCCAAACTAGATTGGCCAGAGTTTGCAGCGACAGCGCCTTATCACTCATCTCGCGAACGGTTCGGCGCCGTCTCAACGTGTCGAATAGTGACTTGCCCCGCGTCCAGGCCGGCTCGGGTAACTTTATGGTTACATTGAAATTGAGGGGATATTCGGGCACTCCCGCTCTCGGCCGAAGCCTGTCCTTTGCATCCTTACCTTGCATTAGCCCGCCCCCTCAATCCACCTCCGAAAAGTGATTTGAGCCGAGTCTGCATCGGCAATGCCCGACCCGCCTATGCGCACCTTCCCCTAGCAAGACGGTGATTGCCGCGACGATCGTCGCTGCCTAGGTACATATCCGGATAGCTGATCGCTACATGACTCGCATAATTTGTCAATAGGCAAGAGGAGGCACCTGTGATGAGCACGTCGGACTCGCTGCGGATTCCATTAACGGCCGAAAGTTCGCCTGCGGCCTCTATGGACACGGTGCTCTGGTTCGACGATCCGCGGTGTATAGACGTGGATCAAGTGGGCGGGAAGAATGCCAGCCTGGCGAATATGACCTGCACGCTGTCTAGCGCAGGAATTCGGGTGCCGCTTGGATTTGCGGTGACGGCCGCCGCCTATCGTTCGTACCTCCGGACGAATGACATCGACTCCCGACTGCGCGACCAACTGGCCGCATACCACGCCGGCCGCCAGACCCTCGCTCAAACCGGAGTTGCGATTCGGCAGTTGATCGTCAACGCGGACTTGTCCCCGCAAATCGCGGCGTCGATTCTGAAATCTTACAGAGAGCTCGCGAAGCGGAGCGGGGTGACCGATCTAGCCGTCGCCGTGCGCAGCAGCGCCACCGCGGAGGACTTGCCGCAGGCGAGTTTTGCAGGACAGCAGGAGACCTTCTTGAACGTGCGCGGGGAATCAGATCTGCTGATTGCCTGCAGAAAATGCTATGCCTCCCTGTTCACGGACCGCGCGATTGTCTACCGAGAGACTAACGGCTTCGACCATCTGCAAGTAGCCCTGTCCATCGGCGTGCAGCGAATGGTTCGCTCGGACCGAGCGGGCGCAGGTGTGGTTTTCACGCTCGACACCGAAACCGGCTTTCCCGGTGTCGTGGTCGTGAGTGCGGCATGGGGGCTCGGCGAGAATGTCGTGCAGGGAACCGTCACGCCGGACAAGTACGTGGTCTTCAAGCCATTGCTGCAGGACGAGCGGTATCGGCCGATCATTGAGAAGTCGTTGGGCGCCAAAGAGAAGAAGCTCGTGTACGGGGAGAGCGGCGGAGTCGCGACGCGCAATGTCGACACGACAGGCGAGGAACGCGAAGCAATGGTTTTGGCAGAGGAGGAGATCTTGCAGCTCGCACGTTGGGCAGTCGCGGTCGAGACACATTACGGCAGGCCGATGGATATCGAGTGGGCGAAGGACGGCGAGAGCAAAGAAATGTTCCTGGTTCAGGCTCGTCCGGAAACGGTGCAGTCGACCAGATCCGCCACGTTGATGAAGTCGTATAGCTTGGTAAAGAAAGGCAAGCGCATCGTTACCGGCGCAGCCATCGGCGAGGCGATCGCGACCGGCAGCGCATGTGTTTTGCACAGCGCGAAGGACATCGATCAGTTCCGCGAGGGTGCCATTCTGGTGACGGAGTCCACCGACCCGGATTGGGTGCCGATCATGCAGAAGGCGGCGGGTCTGATAACCAATTACGGAGGCACCACGAGCCACGCCGCCATCGTAAGCCGTGAGCTCGGCGTGCCGGCGATCGTCGGCACCCTGCATGGCACGCAGCTGATCACTGACTCGCAACCCATCACGTTGAGCTGCGCCGAAGGGGAGCTGGGCGTCGTATATGACGGCATCTTGGATTTCAAGATGACCGACATCAATTTCGCCGAGGTGCCAAACACCCGCACCGCCATGATGGTGAACATTGCGAGTCCGGCGGCCGCATTTCGTTGGTGGCGATTGCCCACGAAGGGAATCGGACTCGCGCGAATGGAGTTCATCATCAACAACATCATCCGCATCCACCCGATGGCATTGGTGCACTTCGAGGATTTGAAGGATGCGGCGGCGCGCCACCAGATCGAGACGTTGACCCGCGGATACCCGAGCAAGGCGGCCTATTTCGTCGACACCTTGGCGCGCGGGATCGCAAAGATTGCCGCCCCGCATTATCCCAATCCGGTGATCGTGCGCTTGAGCGATTTCAAGAGTAACGAATATGCCCATTTGATCGGCGGCGCCGAGTTCGAGCTAGTGGAGGAAAATCCCATGCTGGGTCTGCGCGGCGCCTCGCGTTACTACAGCCCGCGCTACAAGGATGGCTTCGCACTCGAATGCCAGGCAATCGTCAAGGCACGCGAGGAACTCGGCTTTTCGAACTTGATCGTGATGGTGCCTTTCTGCCGCACGCCGCGGGAAGCGGACCAGGTGCTCGCGGTGATGGCCGAGCATGGCTTGCGACGAGGACAGGACGGCTTGCAAGTCTACGTGATGTGCGAAATCCCCTCGAATGTCATCCTGGCCGAGGAGTTTGCGGCGCGCTTCGATGGGTTTTCCATCGGTAGTAACGATTTGACGCAGCTGGTGCTTGGAGTGGATCGAGACTCGGCCGAGCTCGCCAACTTGTTCGATGAGCGCGACGCGGCCGTCAAACGGATGATCGTCGATGTCATCGAGCGGGCGCACCGTTCGGGAACGAAGGTCGGAATTTGCGGTCAGGCCCCGAGTAACTATCCGGACTTCGCCGCATTTTTGGTGGCATCGGGTATCGATTCCATCTCGCTGAACCCGGACAGCTTCATCTCCACGGTGCAGGTCGTCGCGGCCAAGGAGCGGGAAGGCGCATGCCACGGCTAGCCCTATTGACCAGTGGCGGCGATGCACCCGGTATGAACGCGGCCGTGCGCGCCATTGTGCGCTGTGGCATCGCGCACGGGTTCGAGGTGATCGGCGTCCGCAACGGCTATCGCGGACTGGTGCTCGGGGAGTTCACTCCCATGGGCAGGCGCGATGTGGGGGGAATCATTCAAATGGGTGGTACCCGACTCGGCACCACGCGTTTCGAGCCGCTCAAAACCAGCCGCGAGGGCGCGCTCACTTCCTTGCGACGCCATGAGATCGAGGCGCTGATCGTCATCGGCGGCAATGGCTCTCAAACCGGCGCTCATGCCTTGCATGTGGAAGGAGCCCCGGTGATCGGAGTCGCATCTACGATCGACAACGATCTTTGCGGCACGGACATCAGTATCGGCGCGACGACCGCTGTTGATGTGGCGCTCGAGGCGATCGACCGCCTGCGGGTGACGGCGTCGGCGATGCGGCGGGCGTTTCTCGTCGAGGTCATGGGGCGGCACTGTGGGCATCTCGCGCTGATGGCGGGAATTGCGGGCGGCGCCGAGGTCATCGCGCTGCCCGAGGAGCCTGCGACGCCGGAGAAGATTGCTCACGAACTATGCTCGGCCGCCGATCGAGGAAAGAGTCACGCGATCGGCGTGATCTCCGAGGGTGCCAAGTACGACGCCGAGGCACTCGTCAGCTATTTCAAAGTGCACCACGAGCGACTCGGCTTCGAGTTGAGAATAACAAAGCTCGGGCACATTCAACGAGGCGGGGCTCCTGGGGCGTTCGATCGGATACTGGGTACCGTGCTCGGCGCTGCTGCCGTGGAGTCGGCGGTAGCGCGGCGCTACGGATTTTTAATTGGAATGCGAGATGGAAAGCCCGCGAGCACGCCGCTCGCGGAAGTGGCCGGCAAGACGCGCCCCGCCGATATGGGCCTGCTCAGGCTCGCCGGCATGTTGGCGCTGTAGACAGACATCACTCCCCGGAGGTGCGCAAAATGCTGATAAAAGAGATTTGCATGGGAAATGTGGTCGTTTGCGGGCCGGAGACGAGCGCCGTGCAGGCCGCGAGCCTCATGCGTCATCGGCACGTTGGGGACGTCGTGGTCGTGGATAACCCTCGAGAAGAGGGCTTGCCGCTCGGGGTAGTCACCGACCGGGATCTCGTGGTCGAGGTGTTGGGTAACGGACTCGATCCGGCAAAGACCACGGTAGGTAGCTTGATGCGCACGCCAGTCGTCATAGCGCGCGAGTCCGAAGACACGGCTACAGTGATCGAGCGCATGCGCGCGCATGGGGTGCGTCGTGTGCCGGTCGTGGCCGGGGAGGGGGAAGTCGTCGGCATCGTTACCCTCAACGACTTGCTCAAAGCGGTGATAGCCGAGGCCAGCACGCTTTTGGAAGTCATGACCAAGGGCCAGTTGAATGAGTTGCACAGCCGCCGCTGACGGCGTTCCAGGTCCTGGGGGAAATATATTCATATCGATAACCACTCGGCTGGTAGATACGGATCTGATCACGCAGCATTTCAAGCTTGACGAGATTACCGACGCGTACGACACCTTTGGACGAGCCGCGGAAACTCATGCCTTGAAGGTCATCATAGGAGTTTGACCGTATGGCAACGCGCATTGGAATCAACGGCTACGGACGAATTGGTCGCAATATCTTGCGGGCGCTGTACGAGAGCCGGCGGGCGGACGAGATCAAGATCGTCGCAATCAACGATCTCGGAGACGCAAACACGAATGCGCATCTAACCCGCTTCGACACCGTTCATGGCCGATTCGGGGCGGAGGTGCGTGTCGAAGGTGAGACAATGATCGTCAACGGGGACCGGATTCGTGTGCTCGCAGAGCGTGATCCATCGAAGCTGCCTTGGCGAGATCTGGAGGTGGACATTGTTCTCGAGTGCACCGGTCTTTTTACCAGCAAGGCCAAGGCGTCAGCTCACCTCGCCGGTGGCGCGCGCAAGGTGCTGATCTCGGCCCCGGGCGGTTCGGATGTCGATGCCACGATCGTGTACGGAGTGAATCACACGACGCTCAAATCGAGCCAGACAGTGATCTCCAACGCCTCGTGTACCACCAACTGTCTCGCGCCGCTGGCGAAGGTGCTCAATGACGGCGTGGGTGTGGTGGCGGGCGTGATGACCACCGTGCATTCCTATACCAACGATCAAGTGCTGACCGATGTCTATCATGAGGACCTGCGACGCGCCCGCTCGGCGACGCACTCCATGATACCGACCAAGACCGGGGCCGCCTCGGCCTTGGGTCTCGTGCTGCCGGAACTCAAGGGTAAGCTCGATGGGTTTTCAATCCGCGTGCCGACCATCAACGTGTCTCTGGTGGACTTGACCTTTACTGCGGGACGCTCGACGAGCGTCGAGGAAATCAACGCCTTGATGCAGCGCGCCGCGCGCGGTCCCCTGCAGGGAGTTCTTGCTTATGCGGACGCGCCTCTCGTTTCCGTGGATTATAACCACGACGCGCATTCCGCCATTTACGATGCGACCATGACCAAGGTCATCGGCCGATCGCTGATAAAGGTGTGCGCCTGGTACGATAATGAATGGGGCTTCTCAAACCGCATGCTCGATACGGTGACCGCTTGGTCCGAGGTCAGTTGAGGTCGAGACGCCGATGAATCTACTCCGCATGACCGATCTGGATCTCTCCGACAAGCGCGTCCTCATCCGCGAGGATTTGAACGTTCCCATCGATCATGGCGCGGTGAGCAGCGATATGCGTATTCGTGCCGCGCTTCCGACTTTGCGTGCCGTGATGCAGCAGCGCGCGAAGGTCATCGTAATTTCACACCTCGGCCGCCCCGAGGAGGGCCGCTTCGATCCCAAATGGTCCTTGTCGCCCGTCGCTGCAAAGCTCGGCGAGCTTCTCGGCCGGCCGGTCCCTTTGCGTAGCAATTGGCTCGAAGGCGTTGATTGCGATGCGGGGTCGGCTGTGGTCTGTGAGAATGTGCGCTTCAACCGAGGTGAGATGGCGAACGACGAGGCGCTGGCACGAAAGATGGCGGCGCTGTGCGATGTATTCGTCATGGATGCGTTCGCAACCGCGCATCGAGCCGAGGCAAGCACGCAGGGTGTCGCCCGATTCGCGCCGGTGGCATGCGCAGGGCCCCTGCTGGTGGGCGAGATCGAAGCGCTGGAGAGAGCGCTCCGCAGCCCGGCGCGTCCTCTCGTGGCCATTGTCGGCGGCTCCAAAGTATCCTCGAAGCTCGGCATCCTCGAGGCCTTGCTCGCCAAGGTGGACAGGCTCATTCTCGGCGGCGCAATCGCCAACACCTTCCTTGCCGCCGCAGGCGGCAAAATCGGCAGCTCATTCTGCGAGAAGGAGATGCTCGGTAGCGCTCGCAATTTGATCGATCGGGCTCATGCGAAAGGTGCGCCTATCGCGCTACCCATGGATGTGATCGTCGCGAAGAAAGCGACGGGCGCCGCTCAAGCCCGGGGCGTCTGGGTCAGCCAGGTCGAATCGGACGACCTGATCCTCGATATAGGGCCCGCCACCAGGGCGGAATATGGCCGAATTCTTGCGTCGGCGAAGACCATCGTCTGGAATGGCCCCATGGGCGTGTTCGAGATCGACTCGTTCGGCGAAGGTACACGAAGTATTGCCGATGCGGTCGCGAGGAGCGGTGCTTATTCGCTGGTGGGCGGCGGAGAGACCGTTGCCGCAATCGAGAAATACGGTGTTGCCGGCCGCATCTCTTACATTTCCACCGGGGGCGGGGCGTTTTTGGAGTTTGTCGAGGGCAAGACGTTGCCGGCGCTGGCCGTGCTGGAAGAGCGCGCCGCACACGCCAAACCGAAATGATAGCGCTGCAGAATGCAGTGCCAGTGATGCCAGGCATGATCGCTGCGATTCGCGATTGATCATGCCTGGCGAGGCGCCGTACGCCCAGCTACTGAATGGCCAGTCGGTTATCTACCGTGTTGACGCCGGGGGCTGCCCATGCGGCCAATGTCGCATCTTCACGCTCCTGCCAGCTATGCACATGACCGTTCAACGTGACAGTCGCGTTATGAACGACCACTTGAATGTCCTTGGCATCCAGCACCGCGTGCCGCTTGAAGGCATCCTCTATCTTTTGCTTGACGTCTGACGCTTTGACGGTGGACTTGACGGTGATCTCGTTAGAGACACCCCTGACACCCATCAGATTTCGCACGGAGACCTCTGCCGTGATTCGCTGAAAACCCCAACTCACTTGTCCGCTCAGCGACACCCAGCCGTCCTTCACCACTGGCTTGATGTCGGTGCCGCTCAAGGACACGTTCCAACGAAGGGCGTTCGCCGCTGCCTCGGCGATATCGGTATCTGTGCGCTCGCCCGAGGCGGGCATCTTGATTTGGATGTCATTTGCTATGGCTCGGACGCCGTTGACCCGCTTGGCGCAGTCCTCGGCGGCCCATCGGCCAGAATAGTGCGGTACGTCCCCCGTCAGCGTAACCACACCGTTGTTGACTGCGACCCCAATGCGTCGGTCGTCAATACTCGGATCCCATTGCAATTCGCTCTCCACGTCTCGACGAATGTCTGCATCGTTTCTCATTGGCATCTCCTCGGTTATCTCCAATTGACCTCTCATATTCGGCCGGTCGCCGCGTTATGGTTCTCAACCGGTATGATTGCGCCTCAACGGTCGACACACCATTCGGGGTTCCCGCTGCGGATTGCTTCATTCACCTAAGAGATCAGGGGAACCTAATGCCGCCAGCGGCTCGGCGGGTAGCTTCGTCGGGGGCGGTGCCAATGCCACCACCGGTCAATGCGACGCGGGAGATTGGTTCCCGGACCTGCGCACGCGCGAAGTCATCTGCGGTGCCGGCGTTCTGGTCAAGCCCTAGAGGCTGTTTCGAGGTCAGTAGGATGGGATCAGCTCATCCGCGATGCGGCGCACGCCAGGGACGGATTCTGCCAGCGCGAAGAGGGCCTTTCGCTCTTCGGGAGAACCGATCAGTCCCCAAAGATGGACGACACCATCGGCAACAATCACATTGCGCTCACCGAATTCTGTCCAGGGTTGCTTCTCCAAACGGTCCAAGATTTGCGACCGGATGGCCTGATCGGTTGGTGCTCCGGGCGACGAGACGGCCGGTACGGCCGCGGATGCGAGCGCCTGGATCAGATTGGCGCGGCTGACGATGCCAACAAGCTTGCCATCCTCTACGATCGGTATACGTTTAATTCGCTTCCTTTCAAGCAAGGCGGCAATCTCAGCCAGCGGCGTGTCGCCCCGAGCGGTAACCACGGTTTCAGACATGAGCTCACGCACCTTTCTTCCATGGGATCTGGAATAGTCAGCCGCCAGCAGGGTCGACGGAGTCACCGCTTCGAGCCACCCACGGCGCACTTTCTCAGTACCGAGTTCCTCCCGCCTCAGGAGGTCCGCCTCGCTCAAAATGCCGAGGATGCGCCGATCCTCATCGACGACCGGCAAAGCGCTGATGTCGTGATCCGCGAGCATTTTTGCGGCTCGTGCGACGTCGTCATCGGGCCCGATCGTAAATACGTTACGGACCATCACATCGCGTGCCTTCATGACCGTCCTCCCGGTGTTCCGTCTCTGCAAGGCGTGGACCAACGAGTATCGCGGCGCAGTGTAGGACGCGCATTATTACAAGGTTATGTCAGCGAGCATGAGAGCCAATTCGCTGGTCACCACCCAACGGCTTGCCCGTCTTTCCGGAAATCGGACCCTGCGCGGTAATAACCGTTGCCGCCATGGTTCGCGCTACCGCCATCAAAGTCCTTCAGACCGGGCACATACATTATTACCTGGACGCCGCCGACGGACTCCCCGTCGATGGATGTCACGGAATGGCCCATGGCGGCCAACCTTTCCCCCACTAAATCGTACAACGGGCTTTCCAAGCCAAGCACGTTCGATATTTGACTATGGCGAAACCGCGCCATGTCGGCCGCAGCCTGCACGTTGGCGCCCAAATCAAGAATATTGACGAGGAGCTGGGCGTGTCCCTGTGCTTGCATATCGCCGCCCATCAGCGTCACGGTCATCACTGGCTTGTTCTCATGCAACAATAAACCCGCGGAGAGGGTATTGAAGGGCCTCTTGTGCGGCTGGATCACATTAGGGCTCCTGGGATCGAGAGTGAACAAAGCGCCTCGATCATGCAGGATGAAGCCGAAGCCGGGCACCGTGATTCCCGATCCGAATTCGTCGAAATTGCTGTTGACCCACGAGACCATATTGCCTTGGCCATCTGCGGTAGACAGAACGATCGTATCCCCACCCATCGAGAAGTTGCCCGAGGGCCCCGGGGTGGATGCACGCGCCGGATCGACCTTGGCGCACAGCGATTTCGCGTAGGAATCCGATAGCAGCCGGCCAAGGGGAACCGCCCCGAAGTCGGGGTCTGCGTTGTATCGATAAAGATCGGCGTACGCGAGCTTTTTCGCTTCCACCAACAAATGCCAGTACAGCGGGCTCGTTGGACCCAGCGCGGCCAACGGCTTCCCGGGTGCCCATTCCGGTACGCACGCCTGAAGGATATTCAGCATTTCGTTCGCCGCCCACGCCTGCGCCGGCGGAGGAAGCTCAAGAAGCTCATAGTCGTGATAGTGAGTGCGTGCAGACTCGACCCATTCTCCGTGATAATGAGCGAGGTCCCCGAGGGTCATTGTTCCACCGAGCGCCGTCGATTTGGCGACTATTGCCTTGGCGATCACACCCTTATAGAACGCCTCGACGCCCTGCGCCTGCAATAGGCGAAACGTTCGCGCGAGGTCGGGGTTCTTGAAGATATCCCCCGGCTTCGGTGGTGCGCCGTTCACATACCAAGTTTTCACCGAATCGTGGTCCAATTGCGTGCAACAGCCTCGCAGCGGCAGCGCCTCGGGAAGCTGCCAGTCCTGCGCGATGCGCTCGGTGACTGGGTAGCCGTTTTCTGCATATTGAACGGCAGGCTCGAGTACTTGCTTTAACGTCATTGTTCCGAAACGGCTGAGCACTTGCTGCCAGCCCCAGGCGGCGCCGGGAACGGTCACGGGCAGAATTCCGTGCTCCGGCATTCCCGACCCAGGACCCCAGTTCTTCGAATCCCAGTGATAGCCGAGTTCGTTGAGGCGCTCGAGGGTTGCACCCGTGGGAGCCGTACCGCTCGCGTTCAGCACATAGACCTTGTGCTCCTTGGCGACATAAATGACGGCAAAGAGATCTCCGCCCAGTCCCTCCATCATGGGTTCCACCACGTTCAGTACCGCGGCCGTCGCGACCGCGGCATCAAACGCATTCCCGCCGCCCCTCAATACTTGCAGTCCGGCTTGCGCGGCAAGCGGTTGACTCGTGACCACCATACCGTGCTGCGCCATGACCTCGGAGCGGCTTTGCGCAGGCCAACCCTCCGCCCGAGAGCCGCGTACGGCTCTGCAGAATGCCGGCTGCAAATTTCCGCCGCAGGATACATCGGAGGGCACCGCTTGAGACCGCGCTGCCGACGCCGGCAGGACGAGTGCCAGCCCCAACACCGTCGCAACAATCCTAAATGTCGGCATCGTTAGTCTCCCGGTCCGACGGCTTGGTCTGGCGTGCGAACGTCGTGTGTCAGCGAAACACCGCCCAGGCCGACGTCAAATCCGCAATCAAGTCGCTTACCGCTTCCAGGCCCACGTTGAACCGCACAATCTGCCCCGCCGGCGTCGGCATCGTCCGCTGAGGCGCGTCGTAACGCATGACCAGGCTCGTTACCCCGCCCCAGCTGAAGCCGAGTTTGAACAATTTCAGTGCATCGACAAAACGAATGATGGACTCACGGCTCACGTCCTCCTTGAACAGTACCGAGAACACGCTCGCGGACCCTTTGAAATCGCGCCTCCAGAGCTCGTGCCCGGGGCACGAGGCGAGCGCCGGATGCATGACTTTCTCTATCTCGGGCTGTTCAGATAGGAAGCGCGCGACCTCAAGGGTACTGGTCTGCAACTGCTCGAGCCGTACCGCCAACGTCTGTAGGCCTCGTAGCGCCAACGTGCAATCATCGGGAGAGGCGCTCATGCCCAATAACTGATGCACATCTCCCAGTTTGCGATACAACCCGTCCTCGCGCACGGTAACGGACCCCAACAACAAATCGCTGTGGCCTCCGACGTACTTGGTAAGCGCTTGCATCGTCACATCGATGCCGTGAGAAAATGCGTCAAACAAGACTCCCGCTGCATACGTATTGTCGAGAGCGGTCACGATGCGCCGACTACGGGCAATCCCCGTGATCGCCGGAATGTCCTGGATTTCCATCGTGATGGATCCCGGACTCTCACACCAAATCAACTGGGTGTTGCCGCGGCATAGACTCTCAATGCTGCTGCCGACCGACGGATCGTAGTACTCGGCCTCGATGTTCATGCGAGCCAGAAAGCGATCTGCCAGATCTCGATTCGGCCCGTACACACTATCGGGCACGAGTACATGGCCGCCCGCGCTCACGAAGCTCATGTAGATCAGTGCGATCGCCGCCTGCCCGCCGGGCGTGATGAAGCAATGCTCGCCCCCTTCGAGATCCGCGATTCGCGCGCCGAGCTCAAGGGTGGTCGGAGTTCCATAAGAGCCGTAGCGGTACGGTGTCTGGGACGGATCCCAATGATCAGCGACGTCGGCCGCAGACCGCAGGATGGTCGTAGATCCGCGGAACGTGGGAGTGGCGAGGGAGCGAAACCCTTGCGGCGCGGCAGCCGTGGGGTGTATCAGCTTTGAGCGCCAGTCGAGTGTCATCGTTGCAGTCCGGTTCGATGTACTATCGCTTACCGACCGACGTCAACCACGCCGTAGTGCGGATCCACGCTTTCTGGCATTCGTGACATGAAGTCCGCGACGGCTCTCATGTCGTCACGAGAAAGGGAACCTACGGCGTCTGCCAGGGAGCTTTCGACCTTCCCCCTATGCCCGGCGGCGAAGCCTCCAAGTTGCGTCAGAAGGTAGGTATAGTTTTGACCGCCGACTGCAGGGATTGCGACCTGCGCTCGTCCCTCGCCGGCGGCGCCGTGACACCCGGCGCAACGCTCATTGTATATTTGGCGGCCGCGACCAATCCTGTGCCCATCTCCATGTTCGCCAAACGAGTCGTAATGCAGAGCGGCGAGATAAGAACTCAAATCGCTGAGAGATTGTGGGTCCGCGAAATCGGGTTGGATGAGAATCTGATGCATCTGAGGGGCGTAGCGGTCGAGCGTGATGAATTGCACGAGCTCTTGCAGCAGGTATTCGCGCTGCTGTCCCGCGAGTCGCGGAAATTCCCGGGCGCCGGTCCCGCTGCCTCGCGCCTCGTGGCACCGGACACAAGAGCGCCGAAAGAGTGCCTCGCCATGCGCAAGGTCCGGAGTGGCAGCCATAGCCCGATTCAGCAGGTCGGACGCCGACTGGTCTCGTGCCGATACCGGTTGGATGAGCATGAACAGCAGGATCGGCGCCCACCTTGGAACTAACGATTGAGTGCGGTTCGCCATCCTTCGGGTCGCGCCAGTCCTCAGCTCTCGTCTGCCAACGTCATATGCAGTTTGACCAGGTGGGCGACTGAGCGCGCGCCCATTTTTTCCATGACTTTGGCGCGATGGATCTCCACCGTGCGTTCGCTCAACCCCAAGTCGATTGCAATCACCTTGTTGGCGCTACCGTCGACGATGAAGCTCATCACTTGCTTCTCACGCGGAGTCAACGATTCCAGCCGCTGCTGCACCTCGGAGCGACGTGCTGCGGTGCTGCGATACTCCGCATCTTGCTTGAGGGCATGATTGATTCGATCGAGCAATTCTTGATCACGAAAGGGCTTTTGGATGAACTCGAAAGCGCCTTCCTTCATGGCCTGAACCGCCATGGGCACATCGCCGTGGCCCGTAATGAAGATCACCGGCAGCATCGAGCCCAGGCGATTCAGCTGCTGCTGCACCTCCAGGCCGCTCATTTCCGGCATGCGGATGTCCAGTACGAGACAGCCCTGCGCTTCGGGTCTAAATTGCGACAAGAACTCGCTCGGACGGGAGAAAACCGCGGTCTTGTAGCCTACCGTGCTCAACAGAGTATCCAACGCGCGGCGCATGCCGTCGTCATCGTCAACGACATAAATGGTGGGCTGCGCGTCCTTGACGGCTGGTCTGTTCATTGATGCGCTCCGGAAATGAAAACCCTCGAGTCATCTTGATATTAGCAAAACTTAGTCGTCCAAGGCACGCTAGGGGTAATTCCGTATGCCGGTTTTCGCTGCAATCGCGGATAGTTGGCCCGGTCGAACCCTTTGGCCGGTGCAGTCTAGCTTATCGAGTTAGGGTGATTATGAAAGCGCGCCTTCTGTTCGCCGTAAGCCTGCTGGCCAGTGCGGGTGGTTTGGCCTCCGAAGTCTCCGCGGACCGCCTCACACAGAAGGCGCTCGATCTCGACGCTCATCCTGAGCGCGGCGCCATAGAATTTCGCCACTCTTGCTCGCGTTGTCACGGAGCGGCCGCGCAAGGCGACGCGGCGCATGCGATTCCCGCCTTGGCGGGCCAGAGATTCAAGTATGTGGTGAGGCAACTCGCGAACTTTGCGGGCGATGAGCGCGAAAGCGCCATCATGCAGCGGGTCCTCACGCATCCGGTGCTCAATGAGCCCCAGACCTGGGTCGACATTGCCGCGTACCTGAATAACCTGCCCATGAGGGTTCCCGCCGGAACCGGCGATGGCGCCCGGGTTGCGCTCGGGCGGGGAATCTTTCACGAGCAATGCGCCTCCTGTCACCAGCGCGACGCGCACGGTGACGATGAGGGCTTCGTCCCCTCTTTGAGGAATCAGCAGTACACGTATTTGGTCAGCCAGCTCGAGAAGTTGGCCGAGGGCCGCCGACATAATGTCGACGAGGACCTCGTGCGCTTTTGGCGCAGCTTGGAGCCTGAAGACGTGCGTGCCACGGCCGATTATCTCTCCCGCCTCGCGGGCCCCGGTAACGTACACAAGGTCATGCGCGGCGATGGTTCGGTGGTCGACTAGAGGCTGCGCGATGCCGCGAGTAATGTCGAATCTTGCGGGTCGAGGCGAACGCTCAGCCCAAGCCGGCGCGCGAGCTTGATCATGGCCTGGTTGGTCGCGAGCAGCGTGGCATGGATGTGCTGTATTCCGTGCCGACGAGCATAAACGAAAAGGTACTTCGAGAGCGTTCCTGCCACGCCGCGCCGCTGCCACTCATCCAGCACCGCAACGGCAAATTCAGCGCTGCCGGCGGTCTCCTCGGCATACCGTGCGATCCCGATGATGCGTTCGGCCCCTTCGGCCCCGACGAGAGCGATGAGCGCCATGTTGCGAGCGTAATCCACGTCGACCAATCGTTCCACCAGTGCCGCGAGCGGCTCGCGCATTGCGCACATCATGCGCGTGTACCTCGACTCGGGACTGAGCGCCATGATGAAAGCCCGTTCGCGCGCGGCGTCGTCCTCACGTATGGGTCGTATTCTGTACGCGACATGGTCGCGGGTCAGTCCGGTTCGCTCCCATCCGGTCGGACAACCTCGCGATAGCGCGGGCATGTCACTCAATGCATCATCAATACGGGCATGGAGGCGTGCTCGAGCAGCGACCGCGTCACCCCGCCAAAGATGTGCTCTTGGAGACGCCGGTGGCCGAACGCTCCGACAACCAGCAGGTTGGCACGCAGATCGGCCGCCGCGCGTGCGACCTCGAAGGTGAGAGTGTGCGAGGCGCTTGCAATACTGTGGGTTTCGACCGGGATGCCGTGCCACCTGAGGCGCTGGGCGAGATGATCCAGCGATCCGGGGATGCCGCCCCCGCTCTCGATGATATTGAGCAAGATTACCTTCTGAGCTTGCTCCAGAAGCGGGTACGCGGCACTCAATGCGCGCGCGCAATGGGCAGTCTCATTCCATCCGACGACGACCGTGCCCGTTAAGGTCTCGGGCCGATAATCGGGCGCGATCAGTATCGGTCGTCCACAGCCCATCAGGATATCCTCGAGGAGAGACGACGGCAGGTAATCGATGTGAGAGGCGCGGCCGAGTATGACGAGATCGCAGTGTCGTGCGTGGAGCAACAACCGATGGAGAGCGTAGCCCGGCTCTTCGAGAAAGCTGGCGGACACGATAAGAGCTCGTTCAGGGGTATCTCGAGTGGGGACGCCATGTCGGTCGCAGAATTCCCTGAAGTGCGCTGCCGCGGCGCCGGAGAGATGCGTGGTTTTTTCGCTCAGTAACTGCAGCGCGACGGGGAGCGCCGCACCGATACACGCATCCGGTGGGGGGGCGGGCGCCCCGGCTTGAACCGCCGGGAGTCGCACGTGGTAGAAATCCAAGTGTGCCGTCAAGGCACGGGCTGCTGCTAAGGCGGTTGCGAACACCGGCTCATCGGTTGAGCTTCCGCTCGCGGGTACCAAAATGCACTTAATCATGGCTCTACATCAGGTCGCGATGTTTGCGTCTCACTATTTGGACCGATGCACCCACCCATTTTGAGCATATTGCGCGTGCAAGGCCTCGCCAACCATCGGGACATTTACCTAGCGTCGAGCGCCGACCCGCAGCTTTTGGCGATAGGGTGCGGAATCGGCGATGGGTCGGGCCCGCCCCCTACGCTCCTCGGCCGGTGGTAGAGTGTCGCCATGTGGACAAACGCGGGGGGTGCGGCACGCTCTCCTGAGGGGATAGCGCGGGACTTGTGGGTGGCGGTGGCGATCAAGCTGGCCCTGCTCGCGGTTCTCTTCGTAAGCGATGGCCGAAATTAGCTCGATTGCACAGCAACTACTGCAATTCTCCCCCGATGCGATGTTGGTCGTCGACGCGCAGGGCAGAATTCAATTTGCCAATGAAACCTGTCGCAGTTTATTCGGATACGCACCTGAAGAGCTTCTCGGGCAACCGCTGAAGCTATTGATTCCGGAGCGATTTCATGTGCGCCACGGCGCGCATCTGGCCGGCTACATGCGCCAGCCGGCGCGCCGAGAAATGGGCGCCCGGATCAATGACTTGTTCGCGCGACGTGCCGACGGTGGGGAGTTCCCCGCCGGGATCCGGCTTGCGCCCTTTCGCGACGGCGATGCCAATTTTGTGGCGGCCGCGATTCGCGATATGACTGAGCAGCGCGAGATCAACGCTGCGTTGGTGCAGGCACGCGAGGATGCGGACAGGGCAAATCGCGCGAAGAGCCGATTCTTGGCGACGGCGAGCCACGATTTGCGGCAGCCTCTGCAGACGGTACGTCTCATCAACGCATCGATGCGCAAATTGACCGCTCAATCGCCGGAATTGCACGAGCTGGTTCGGCAGCAAGAAGAGGCGATCGACAACGCGACGCGCCTCCTCAACGCTTTGCTCGATATCAACCGCCTCGAGTCGGGAGCCATTGAGCCGCAACTCACGCCGATCAGCCTCGCAGAAACGTTCGCCGAGCTCGCTCGTGAGTTCGCGCCTGCGGCCGCTGCGAAGAGCCTTACATTACAGTTTGCGGACACGCAGCTCGAGATCTCGACGGATCGCATCTTGTTCCTTCAGCTACTCCAAAACCTGATCGGTAACGCCCTCAAGTACACCGAGCGGGGGTACGTGCGAGTCTCGATTGCAGTCGATCCGGACGCGGTGACGATCAGAGTCGAGGACTCGGGACCGGGCATTCCAGAGGAGAAATTGGAACGTATCTTTGATGAGTATTTTCAAGTTGGACCGCGCGGAACGCAGCGGTTGGGCGTGGGCCTGGGACTTGCGATCGTCCGGGAGGTGTCGCGTTTGCTCGGATATTCCGTCGGAGTGGATTCCTCGCTGGGCAAAGGCACCTGCGTGAGCGTGCGTATTCCACAGCATCGAGTGACGTCGACATCGGCGTCGGCAGCCGAGCGGGAGGAGCCAGAGACGGCGGCACACAACACCACCTCCGGTTGCCGATTGCTCCTGCTGGAGGACAACGATGCAGTGCGCATGGCCACGGAGCTGTTTCTAAGCCTGGAGGGATTCGAGACGCGCTCGGCGGCCACGGTCGCGGAAGCCGAGGTGTTTTTGACCGACGTGCGATCGGGCGACATTTTGATCACCGACTATCACTTGGACGGTAACTTGACGGGATTGGACGTGCTCAATCAATTGCGGATCGAGCGGGGGACGGATCTGCCGGCAATACTATTGAGTGGCGATCTGCAGTCAATGATGCGAGTCATCAAAACGTCCATCTCTCAGTGCCGCTTCTTGAGCAAACCGGTCGACACCAAGGCGCTGCTCGCGGCGATCGCCGAGCTTCGCGCGCCATAAAGACTCCGGGATGGGGGCTTGTTCCCGCACCATACCCCGAGCACTGGACGCCTTACGCAAAACCCGCAGTATGCCGCGGCAACTCCGAACTGACGGCCGCCGCAGCAAGCGAGACACTGTGCACGGAACATGTCACGCGATCCCACAGATCGGGAAATCGATATGTATAGTAAAATACTAGTGCCAATCGACGGTAGCGCGGCATCGAGAGCCGGCCTCAACGAGGCAATCAGGATTGCCAAGAGCCAAGGGAGCCGGATTCGCCTGGTGCACATCGTCAACGATGTCATTCTCGAGAACGGCTATGGGAGTGGCGTGTATGCGACCGATGCTCTCGAAGTCCTTCGCAGGGCGGGCCAAGGTATTCTCGACGCGGCTCAAGCGTTGGCGCAGCGCGAGGGCGTCAAGGCGGAATCCCTTCTGCTGGAGTCGGTTGCCGAGTCCGCGGCGGATCTGATCATTGCCCAGGCCAAGAACTGGACCCCGGACCTCATCGTCATGGGGACTCACGGCCGCCGCGGTCTTGCTCGCCTCGTCATGGGGAGCGACGCAGAGAGCGTGGTCAGGTCGACCACGATTCCGGTTCTGCTGGTGCGCGGCACCCTGAGCCGGAGCGCGCCATCCCGATCGACGGTCAAAGCATCGGCGGCCTAAAGACTGGACTGGCTCGGCCGCTGGTGACGCAGGTTCTGCAACTGCCGTTTGGCATTCTCGTAGGAGGCACGCAGCGCCAGATCCAGTGCGGCGTGTCCGGTGCCGTCCGGATGCAGACTGTCGGCGTGGATTTGCGCCCCTGGGCGGGAGAGCTCAATTTTGACTACATAGGATGGGGCGATGGAGCCGGCATCGAACGGGCCCTCGAGAGTGATACAGCATTGCTTGATGCGGTCATCCATTCGCCGCAACCTTGCCGACAACTCGTGTGCCTGCGCCTCCAGTGCGCTTGATCGCATGACGCGTCGGAATTTCAATGTTGTGAGCGTCTGCATCGTGGAGCCCGGCCTATGATCTGATGGGATTGTCCAGCGATGCTGGTGTGGCCGCATCAGGAATTGTCCTCGTCGAGCTTCGGCAGTCCGCCGAACGCGGCTCGCCTGGAGCATCGCGGAGTTCCGCCTAACACTTGTCCAAGGGAGTGGTTCCGCCGGTGAAATTCGAGCGGGCTTGCGCAAGGCGGTACTTGTGCTCGGCGCGCCAGCGTCGCCAGTTACGCAAGCCGACCATTGCATAGACCAGCTTGAACAGCTGCAATCGCCACAGCACTTTCGGCGAATCGAACAAGTCACCCGCGAGCATCGAGATGACGCTTTGCTCGAGCTGCCATTTATTGCTCGGCGCGCGGAACATTTGCTGCATCACCGGGCCATTGAAGCGATAGATAAAAAAGGAAAAGCGGGCCATTCCCGCGCGCTGGCGCCTCTCAAGCTTCTGCAGCAGGGTCGTCTCGCGATTCGGTTCACGCAATGCCGCCGTCACCACATCCGCAGCCTGCTCCGCACCACTCATCGCCAGATACACCCCTGAGGAGAATACGGGATCGAGAAATGCGAAGGCGTCGCCGACCATTACCCAACCGGGGCCGCCCATTTGCTTGGAGTCGTACGAGTAGTTGCCCGTCACGCGGACCTCGTCGCCGATCAGTCGGGCGCGTTCGAGACGCCGCCACAACGCAGGGTTCAGCCTCAGCGTGTCCTCCAGAAACTCTACCGTCCGGCCCTTGCGTTGCTTGAGATAATCCGGGCGGCATACCGCTCCCACACTCATTACACCGTCCGGTAATGGAATCATCCACATCCAGCCGTGCTCGAAGCTATAGATACTGATGTTGCCCGCATCTTCACCAACGCGCCGTGTCGCTCCTAGGTAATGACCGAAGATAGCGGCGCTTTGATGTTGATCGTTCTTCCGACGCAGTTTTTTCTTCGCCGAAAGGAATGCATCCCGGCCGCTGGCGTCGACTACATAACGAGCCTGAATGCTGTAGCCGCGGCCCTCGTCGGTGCGCACGGTGAGTCGGGTCTCGCGCGGGCCCAATTGCTCGACTGTGTCCACCTCATGGCCCTCGCGCGCATCCGCGCCGCTTTCACGCGCGTGATCGAAGAGCATCTTGTCGAAATCCTGCCGCCAGACCTGATAGGCGTGCGGCGGACTATTGCCGATGGCGCGGGCAAACGCGTACGTGTTGTAGCCGCGCTCGTTGCCCGCCTCGAAATCCGCGCCCGGCTTGAACATGCCGAGTGCTTTGACCTTGTCCAGGACGCCCAGCCGCTCGAATACCGGCAGGTTCATCGGCAGCAGTGATTCCCCGATATGAAAGCGCGGATGATGAGCTTTCTCCAGCGCAATCACGTTGAAGCCGCGTTGCGCCAGCAAAATTGCGGCGGTGCTGCCGGCAGGACCGCCGCCGATGACCGCAACGTCACAGAGTTCGGCCGGCACTGCGTGTTGAGGGCTAGAGGTATTCATGATGGCTTGCGACGTGCACTCCTTTCTTGATCGGGAAAAAAATCTCACGGTGCGCCTCTTCCTCGTGGAGAGCCCCTGCGGGTTCGAGCAAGTCGCTGCGGCTGATAATTCCATACTGGATACGCGCGGTGCCGTTGATTCTGTCCAAAATAGGCACTCAATATTTCGCCCGGTGTCAGCGAGCCGGCTATGCTGAGCGGATCGCGAGTCATGACTTCGTCGACGAAATGGCGCTCGAGTGGATCGACCCCATATTCTCGGTACACATGTCGCCCGCGGCGCGCAATCTTTTCAGTCAGGGTCGAACGCGGCATCACGATGACGGTAAAACCATACGCCACGGCACAGCTCAAAAGAGTGGGCAGAAATGCATTCACATCTTGGGTCAATTCAACCGCAAAAACCAGGGCCGTCAAGGGTGCCCGCATCGTTGATGCCAGGATTGCGGCCATGCACACCAGAGCCCACATCTCCGGACCCGCGCCCGGCAGCCAGCTCCCCATGACCGATCCCAAGCCCGCCCCGATCATGAGTAGAGGTGCCAACACGCCTCCAGAAGTCCCCGAGCCGAGCGCCCGTGGCTCGCCGCTGCCGATGGCGATGCCGGAGGAGAGGGGTTTGAGTATTGCGATCTTGGGCACCATCCTGCTCTTGCCAAACAGAATCGCCTCAATGGCTTCCGGAATGCCGTGACCGCGAATTTTCTCGCTGCCGAATCGCGCCATGAGACTGATCACCCCGATCACCAAAGCGAACGCCGAAAGCTGAATGAGTCGATGATTGCGCGCAAAATCTCCGCCGCGAGAAGGTGCCTCCATGTGGGCTTTGCTAACTGACATGGGCCACCCGAAATACCTTGCGCAGAGATTGCAACTCGGTGCGGTGACGCGTCGCGATGCGCTCGACCAGTTTTCGGCCGATACGAGTCGCGTGTACCTCTACAAGCCGTGCATCCACAGCATTGCGGCGCTTGGTCACGAGGTGCGCCTCGCGACAGCGATTAACGAGTCCGACGGTCCCATGGGCACTGGACTGAAGACGCTCCGCCAACTCCCCCACGCTCGCCCAATCGCGACCGGGCGTCCCGCAGATATGCAAAAGCAGCAGATACTGTTTAGGCGTAATCCCGGCCGCGCGCGCCGCACCTTCGCTAAATCGCATGAAATGGGCCAATTGAAAGCGAAAATTAGAGAGCGCCACGTACTCTTGCTTTGTCAGCATCCAATCCACTCCGAATCATGATCGACGACTAATATATCACAATATGATATATAATTAGTCCATGGTGCGTCGTGAAGTAGTGGCTGATCTTTCTGCGTCTTTAGGAAGGACGGACATTGCATGCTGCGCTTCTCCAGCGGGTGCGAGTCCCGTCCCGGTAGGCGTCGGTGCGCCGGGTAGCAG
>Ga0187890_10000053_pt1 | contig 82568 bp, 60 predicted proteins | sample June2016WEW_21_1_FD_133005 | JGI IMG/M metagenome (GOLD analysis project Ga0187890, IMG submission 133005) | Peatland microbial communities from SPRUCE experiment site at the Marcell Experimental Forest, Minnesota, USA - June2016WEW_21_10 | ecosystem: Environmental > Terrestrial > Soil >... | reverse complement strand
TTCTCCTTGCTCAATCGTGCGGCTTTAATGTCTGTTTAGGAAAGATCGGCCCGCGCGAGCGCGGCGCTGGAGACGGGTTTGCACGCGCGCTCAGGACGAGGCGAGATCGGGCCGATGTATGGAGTGGGGACCCACCCTCCCAAGCCGACCGGAAAGAGAGATGTACGCGGTAGACACCGACCCGACCGGGCGCACGGCTGGACAGTATGCGCGGGCGACCGTGACGCGGCTGCGCATCCGCACGCTGGTGAGCCTGGGCGTGCTGGCGGTCGCTACGGCGCTGCTGGGCAGGACGTTCGGCCTGCACGACGTTCGCTTCCTGGCTTCGGAGGTCGCGCTGCTGGTGAGCATGTTCGTGATCTCGCGCTACGTGCTGCCGCTGGTGGAGCGCCGCGATCGCGGCGCAACCGGCGAGGAGCAGGTGGGTGGCCTGTTGGACCAGCTGTCCGAGCGCGGCTGGCTGGTGATCCACGACGCGACCCTCGGGAGGGGAAACGTCGACCACATCCTGATCGGGCCGCCGGGGATCTTCACGATCGAGACCAAGAGCCATCCGGGGCCGATCCGCGTCGCGCGGCTGCACGGCGCGATGCTGAGCCAGGCACAGGCTCAGCGCAAGACGATCGAGCGGGTCACGGGAGTGGAGGTGGAGCCGCTGATCGTGTTCAGCCGCGCATGGGTTGACAGGCCGATGGCGCGCAGGAAGGGCGTGCGCGTGTTGCCTGCGCGGATGCTCGTGCGCTACCTGGGCAGGCAGCCGGCGAGGCTGTCGCGGGAGGAGATCGAGCGGCGCCACGCGCTGGTGGCGCAGGCGCTTGTGGAGCATCACGCACGCGCGCCGCAGGCGAGCGGGCCCTGGCCTCGGGTCCGCACGCACGGCCAAGCGGTCGTGCGCGGGCGCGGCGGGCGCTAGCTTTGATGCTGAACATGGCCATCTCACCGTTCAGCGCGCGTCCTGCCTCTCCGGAGGGCGAGCGGCGACGCGCGCGCCTGGCGATAGCGATCGCGACGCTGGGGATCGTGGCGACGCTGCTGGCGTACGCGATCTCGCCCGGGGTCAGGCATGCGGTGAGCCACGCGGCGCACAGCGTCAAACACGCGGTGGGGCACGTGCTGGACAACGACAAGGGCGAGCACGCAGCTGCGAAGACCACGCATGCGAAGACCACCCCTGCGAACACCACCAAACGTTAGGCACGGGGGGTTCGGCGCGGCGCGCTAGCTTGTGGTGATGGCGACCGCTTCCCCACCTGCGCCGGCCGAGCGCGCGGACGCGCCGCCGCCGGCGCCGGACGAGTTGCGGCTGCCGCCGGGGCCAAGGATGCCGGCGATGGCGCAGACGCTGGTGTGGGCGCTGGCACCGACGTGGCTGATGGACCGTTGCGCGGAGAGGCTGGGCGAGGCGTTCACGCTGACGTTCGCGCCGAGCGGGCTGAGATTGGTGATGTTCAGCGACCCGGAAGCGGTGAAGACGGTGTTCACGGCGCCGCCGGATGTGGCGCCGTCGGCGGCAGGAATGTCGCCGATCGCGCCGGTGGTGGGCGAACACTCGGTGCTGGTGCTGACGGGCGCGGAGCACATGCGCCAACGCAAGCTGCTGCTGCCGCCTTTCCACGGCGAGCGGATGCGCGAGTACGAGGACGTGATCGTGGAGGCGACGCGGCGCGACATGGCGGGCTGGACGCTGGGCAGCGCGATGCGTCTGCAGCGTCACACGCGGCTGATCACGCTGGAGGTGATCTTGCGAGCGGTGTTCGGTGTGGAGGCGGAGCGGATGGAGCCGCTGAAGGCGGCGATCACGGAGCTGCTCGAGCCGGTGCACATGCTGACGGTGCTGCGGGCGCTGATGAGCCGTCCGAGCGCCGAGCGCCCGACGGGCGCGATCGGGCGAGCGCTCGACCGCTTGGACGCGCTGATCTATGCGGAGATCGAGCGCCGGCGCGGGCAGAGCGACGTGGAGCAGCGCGCGGACATCCTGTCGCTGCTGCTGCTCGCACGCGACGAGGACGGCGAGGCGATGACGGACGGCGAGCTGCGCGACGAGCTGGTGACGCTACTGCTGGCGGGGCACGAGACGACGGCGACGTCGGTGGCGTGGGCGGTGGAGCGCCTGGTGCGCCATCCGCAGAAGCTGGCGCGGCTGGTGGCGGAGATCGACGCGGCGCGCGACGGCAGCGGCGACGCGGCGCGCGACGGCAGCGGCGACGCGGCGCGCGACGGCAGCGGCGACGAGTACATGACGGCGGTGGTGAACGAGACGCTGCGTGTACGCCCGGTGGTGCCGCTGGTGGTGCGCATGCTCACGCAGGAGCTGCAGGTGGGGCGCTATCGACTGCCGGCGGGCACGCGCGTGGTGCCGTCGATCTACCTGACGAACCGCAACGCGCGCGTGTACGAGCACCCGCGAGAGTTCCGCCCGGAGCGCTTCCTGCAGGAGGGGCCGGAGACGTTCTCGTGGATCCCGTTCGGCGGCGGCATCCGCCGCTGCATCGGCGCGTCGTTTGCGCTGCTGGAGATGAAGGTGATCCTGCGCACGATGCTGAGCGAGTTGCAGCCGCGGATTCCGGACGGGCGCAGATGGCGTCGTGGCGAGCTCGTGCGCAGACGGGCGATCACGTTGGTGCCGGGTGCTGGCGCGAGCGTGGTGTGGGAGCGCAGGCGTCCCGGCCGCAGCGCGGGGTAGCTTCTCAGGGATGCAGACGATTGCGCCGACGGCGCCCGCTGAGCGCGATGCCGGGCTTCCCACCCCGGAGCAGCTGCTCGCGCGGTTCGGCTTGGAGGAGTTCAGGCCGGGCCAGCGCGAGGCGGTGCAGGCGGCGCTCGAGGGCCGCGACAGCCTGGTGGTGATGCCGACCGGCGGGGGCAAGTCGCTGTGCTACCAGCTGCCGGCGCTGGCGGATGTCGGCTTGGTGGTGGTGGTGAGCCCGCTGATCGCGCTGATGTCGGACCAGTGGCGCAGGCTGCGGGAGGCGGGCGTGCGGGCGACGATGCTCGCGTCGGGGATGGAGGAGGGGCACAACGCGCAGGCGCTGCGGGACGTCGAGGCGGGCGTTACGCAGCTGGTGCTGGCGGCGCCGGAGCGGTTCGCGTCGGGGGCGTTCAGGGCGGCGCTGGCGCGCAGGCGGGTGGCGCTGTTCGTGGTGGACGAGGCGCACTGCGTGGCTGAGTGGGGCCATGACTTCCGCCCGGACTACCTGCGACTGCACGAAGCGATCGACTCGCTTGGCCGCCCGGCGGTGATGGCCGCGACGGCGACGGCGACGCCGCGGGTGGCCCAGGAGATCGCGCAGCGGCTGGGCCTGCGCGAGTGGGTGTCGATCCGCTCTGGCTTTGACCGGCCGAACGTGACGTTCGACGTGGTGAGCGTGGAGGGCAAGGGCGCGGTGGCACGCAAGCGGGCGGCGCTGATGCACGTGCTGGGCAGCGCCGAAGGCACGGGCGCGTTGCCGGCGATCGTGTACTGCGGCACGCGCAAGGACACGGATGAGCTGGCGCAGGACATCGCGGCGCGGGGCATCGCGACGGTTGCCTACCACGCGGGGATGAGCCCGGAGAAGCGGCGGGAGAGCCAGGCGGCGTTCATGGAGGGCCGCGCGCAGGTGGTGGTGGCGACGAATGCGTTTGGCATGGGCGTGGACAAGGCGGATGTGCGCACGGTGGCGCATTGGGCGCTGCCGACGAGCCTGGAGGCGTACTACCAGGAGGCGGGCAGGGGCGGGCGCGACGGCGAGCCGGCGCGGGCGCTGCTGCTGGCGTCGAGGATGGACCTGGGAAGGCTGATCAGGTTCATCAAGGAGCGGGAGATGACGGTGGAGGACGTGAAGCGCTTCGTGGCGAGCCTGCGGGCGGGCGCCGATGCAGACACGCTGACGATCGGCCACGGTGACCTGGGGGAGCGCCAGCGGGTGCTGCTGTCGGTGGCGGAGCGTGCGGGCGCGGTGGAGCTCGAGCCGGGCGGGCACGATGGGCTGCTGGTGAGGCTGACGGGCAGGGGCAGCCCGCGGATGGCGCAGACGGCGATCCAGGCGGCGCGAAACCGAGGCTGGGAGTCGTACAGGTCGATCGAGCGGTTCAGCTCCGACGGCCAGACGTGCCGCAGACGTCAGATCCTGGACCACTTCGGCGACAGCGCGCAGGGCGCGCCGACCGGCAGATGCTGCGACGTGTGCGACCCGGACGTTGCGCTGGAGCGAGCGCTGCGGGCGGCGCCGGCGAGTACGCGGCGCGCGCGCGGCGGCGGCGGGCGCGGCGCGGGCGGCGGGCGCGGAGCGGGCGGCGCGGGCATCGCCAGCGAGCCCGGGCCTGCGGCGCTGGAGGACGGCCTGGATCCGGTGGACGAGCGGGAGTTCGACGAGCTGCGGGCGTGGCGGATGGCGCGCGCCGAGGGCAAGCCGGCGTACACGGTGGCGACGGACGCGGCGCTGCGGGCGCTGCTGCGCGGGCGACCGCGCAGCGTGGGCGCGCTGCTCGAGGTCAGGGGCATCGGCCCGGCGTTCTGCGAGAAGCACGGCGAGTCGCTGCTGGAGGCGCTGGCGGCTCTGGGCGCGGCGTAGAGCCGGCGGGCCGGGTCAGGGGTGTCTAGCGAGGTGTCTGGCCAGCCGCTTCCTCGTCGCTGGCCGCGCTGTCGGTGCGCCACAGCACCTGCACGTTCGCTCGGGCGACCAGCGCGCCGTCCTGGTTGCGGATCTGCCACGCGAAGTCGACCAGCCCGCTGTGCTCGTCGATCGGCCGCAGCGCCGCGATCTCGCCCGCCACCGCGATCACCTCGTTCAGCCGCACCGGGCGCTTGAACACCACGTCTGAGACGCGGCGCAGCGCGAGCACGCGCTCGGGGTCCAGCGGCACGAGCCCGACCGCCAGCGACAGCACGAGCATGCCGTGCGCGATGCGCTCGCCGAACGGGCTGCGCGCCGCCCACTCGGGGTCGCAGTGCTGCGGGTGCCAGTCGCCCGTGAGCGCGCTGAAGACGGCTACGTCAGTGTCGCGCACGGTGCGCTTGTCGGACTCGAATCGTTGCCCGACGAAGAGACGCTCGAACGGATCTGACCAACGCATCGCTACTTCATCTGGAGCCGGATGTTGCATCGCGCGAGCGCCGAATGGCGGTTTGTCGAGCTTACAGAGCCGGGTCCGCGTTTGCGCAATTTTCGCTCGTGGAGCTCACACAGGCATTCACTGCGAGATCCGTGGCCGTGCGTTTGGACATGCGGCCAGCCTGAAGGTTAAGATCAGCGGCGCTGATGGGTCACAACTACGACTTCGACTGGCTGGTCATCGGCTCCGGCTTCGGCGGCAGCGTCTCGGCGCTGCGTCTCTCCGAAAAGGGCTACTCCGTGGGAGTGCTCGAGTGCGGACGGCGTTTCGCCGATCACGAGTTCCCGAAGTCCACGGCTGACCTGAAGCGCTACTTCTGGAGGCCAATGCTCGGGATGAAGGGCATCTTCCGGATGACCACCTTCAGGGACGTCGCGGTGGTATCCGGCTGCGGCGTGGGCGGCGGGAGCCTGGGCTACGCCAACACGCTGTACGTCCCCCCGAAGGCGTTCTTCGAGGACCGTCAGTGGGCTGGAATGGAAGCATGGGAGAACGTGCTCGCCCCGCACTACTCCGAAGCGCAGCGGATGCTCGGCGTCGTGCAGAACCCGCACGACGATCCCGCCGACCAGCTCCTGCGTGAGCTCGGCGAGGAGCTGGGCGTGGGCGACACGTACAAAAAGACACCGGTGGGCATCTACTTCGGCGAGCCGGGCAAGACCGTGCCCGACCCGTTCTTCGACGGCGAGGGGCCCGAGCGCACCGGCTGCCGCCTATGCGGGCGCTGCATGGTCGGCTGCCAGCACGGCGCCAAGAACACGCTCGTGAAGAACTACCTCTACCTCGCCGAGCGCCGGGGCGCGCAGGTGATGCCCGAACGCATGGTGATCGACATTCGCCCGCTCGGCTCGGCGGACGGCGACGAGGGTTACGAAGTCGAAACCGAGCGCTCGGGCGCGTGGTTCAGAAAGGAACGTCGCGTCCAGCGCGCGCGCGGAGTCGTTGTGGCGGCCGGGCCGCTGGGGACGAACAGGCTGCTGCAGCGCTGCCGACTGCAAGGCGGCCTGCCCCGCATCTCTGCACGCCTGGGGGAGCTGGTGCGCACCAATTCCGAGTCGATCCTCGCGGTGACCGTGCCTGAGGACTACCCCGAGGACCTGATCAAACGCGTGGCGATCACCTCGTCGATCTACCCCGACGCGCACACGCACATCGAGACGGTCACATATGGTGACTACGGCAACTCGATGCGCCATCTCTACACGCTGCTCGTGGGCAACGGCACGCGCGTGACGCGCCCGCTGAAGCTGATCGGACAGAGCCTCTTGCATCCCAAGCGCGTGGCGCAGGTGCTGTTTCCCAAGCACTGGTCCCGCCGCACGATCATCTTTCTCGTCATGCAGACGCTCGACAACGCGATCGCGCTGCGCCCCCGCAAAGGCCCGTTCGGCTCGCTCTGGCTACAGACCGAGCAGGACCCCGAGCGTCCCATCCCGACGTTCATCCCGCTGGCCAACCAGGCTGCGGAGTGGTTCGCCAAGCGCACCGGCGGCGTCGCCCAGAGCTCCGTCACCGAGGCGCTCTTCAACATCCCCACCACCGCTCACATCCTCGGCGGCGCCGTGATCGCACCGAGCGCAGAGGAGGGCGTCGTGGACGCCCGCCAGAAAGTGTTTGGCTATCAGAACCTGCTCGTCTGTGACGGCTCGGCGATCCCCGCCAACGTCGGCGTCAACCCTTCGCTCACCATCACCGCGCTGGCTGAGCACGCGATGAGCCACGTGCCGGTGGCGGGCATGCTCGCCGAGGATCCCCTCGCTGAGGATCCCGCAAGCGCCCAGGCCGCATAGGCGGGCTCGCGCCGCGGCCTATCGCGCGGGTGCCGTCGCCGCCGCAGCCCGGACGGACGGCTTCTCGCTCACGTAGCCCGGACGGACGGCTTCTCGCTCAGAGAGCGTCGAGACCGTTTTCGAGGTGAGTGACCGCCGCCACCACGCCGTCTTCGTCGCGCAGGCGCGGGGCGAGCTCGCGAGCGCGAGCAACCACGCGACTGTCGAGTATGGCTCGCAGACCGCTGGCCAGCTGCTTCGCGTCGAGCCTGGCGAAGGGAAACGTCGCCCCCACGCCGAGGCGCTGGCACTGCGATCCCCAGAATCCCTGGTCGAAGAACACCGAGCAGACGAGCGTGGGAAGTCCGGCGGCGAGGCCGGCGTAGGTCGTCCCCGCGCCGCCGTGATGCACCGCCGCCGCACAGCGCGGCAGCAGGCTCTGATGGTCGACGTCGCCGACCACGAACAGCGTGTCATCGCCGGCCGTCTCCAGATTGCTCCATCCCGCCGCGAGGATCCCACGCATGCCGAGATCGGCGAGCGTGGCTCTGACCGCACGCAGCAGGGCCGCCTCGTCGAGCACGGGCATGCTGCCGAAGCCGAGGAACACCGGCGGCTCGCCAGCCTCCAGCCAGTCGTCGAGCTCGCTCGGCACGCCCCGCACGCCGAGCCGCGTACGCAGCTCCGGCGAGAGCTCGAGGCAGCCGGCGGGGTACGCTCTCGGTGGCCAGTCCGCGGGCGCCGGAAACAGGGTCTGGCTGTAGCCGAGCAGACACGGCGCCTCGCCGCGGGCGATCGTGCTGCGAATCATCTCCGCTGCCGGCGGCACCCCGAGTTCCTGGCGCAGCGCCGAGACCTCATCTCGTTGTGTCCGCCAGTACATCTGCATCGACAGCTTCTGGGATAGGTGGTTAAGCGGTCCGAGCTGGCGCCAGCGCCCGCGCTGTGTGAAGAGCACCGACGCGAAGCGGCGAGACGGAAGCAGCGGGGTCGGATGCATCGGCACGTGCGCAACCTGACGCGCTGTGGCGATCGCCGCACAGTAATCCTCGAGAAACTGATTGCTCACGATCAGGTCCACCGACTCGGTCTCCGCGATCAGAGCCCGACGCATGTCAGTCGCGTATGCCTGCTGCTCGTTCTGCAGCCATCGCAACGAGCGCACGAGGTGCCCCGAGGCGAGCATGCGCCGGGCGGGCTCTCCCAGCAGCAGGGACTGAATGTCCATTGGCAGCGGCCGGTAGGGCACGTCCGCGGCCCGCGCCATGTCCTCACCGTTTCGAGGAGCGACGACGCGCACCTCGTGGCCGCGGTCGGCCAGGGCTCGTGCGAGCACCACGAACGGCTGCACATCGCCGCGCGTCCCGAATGTGACCATCGCCACTCTCACGAGCTCACACCCATGTGTGTCACCCTACAACCAGACCGCCAAGCCTTTCAAACTACGACGTCACCATATGCTCGCTGCTCGTATGGCGCGCGCTTGGCGTGATCGACGTCCGTGCCGACGCGGTCTATGCCACCGAAGCGGCGTGCCGCCGTCTTCAGCGGCGACGGCAGCATCTCCGACAGCGTCCACAGTCGTCCGAGCCACGCCGGCACCCACACTTCGAAGCGCGGGCGTTCGAGCGTGTCGCCGATCGCCACTGCGACGTCCTCGTGCGGAATGATCTTGACCAGGCGCTGCGAGCGCATGCCCAGTGCGAACTCCGTCGACGCCGGGCCAAAGAGCACAAGCGAAAGCTCGATGGGCGCTGCCCGCAGTTCCTCTCGGACAAGCTGTGTCAGGCCGACGATGGCGTGCTTGCTCATCGAGTATCCGCTCATCCCGGGGACGCTCCACTTCCCTGCCGCAGAGTTCACGTTGACGATGTGGCCGCCGCCGCGACGCAGCATCTCGGGGATCGCGAGTTGCATCCCGTGCACGACGCCCATGATGTGCACGTCGATCTCCTCGCGGATGATCCGCTCGTCTGCCTCGAGGAACGGGCCGAGGTGCAGCCCCCCGGCGTTGTTCAGGAGGATGTCAACCGGCCCCAGCCGGTCCGCAACGTCGGATAGAAGCTCTGCGAACGACGCGCGGTCGCGCACATCGACGTCGAACCCGGCGGCGCCTGGCAGCGCAGCCGCCTCGGCGCGCGCGAGATCGCCGTCGATGTCGGCGAGCGCGACGCGGGCACCGCGGGCCGCCAGCACCCGTGCCGTCTCGAGTCCGACGCCGCGTGCGCCACCCGTGATGACCGCAACGCGCCCGGCCAGGCTGCGCGCGCCATTGCTCGATCGAGACAGCATCGTGCGAAGCCTAACATCCCGCTTTCCCGTTCTTGCGCCAGGCGGTGGAACGGGCTTCACTTCAGGGGATGGCCTCCGGCGATGCGATCCTGTTCCCGGGCCAGGGCAGCCAGCACGAGGGAATGCGCGCGCTGGTCGCCCGTGAGCGTCCGGACCTGCTGGCGGCTGCGACCGAGCTGGTTGGCGTCGATCCGTTCCTTCACCTCAACGACGGCACGCGCTATGTGCAGCCCGCGGTCTTCTGCACGAGCGTCGCGTGCTGGGAGTCGGTCAAAGAGAACGCCGAGCCGATGGCATTCGCAGGCCATTCCCTGGGCGAGTACGCGGCGCTCGTCGCCGCGGACGCGGTGGACGTCTATGACGCGCTCGGCCTCGTCGTCCTCCGCGGTCGGCTGACACAGGCGGTCGCCGAGCAGGTCGGAGGCGGGATGGCGGCGCTGCTCGGCGTGGAGCCGGCGCAGGCCTATGCAATAGCTGAACGGCATGGCCTGACGGTCGCCAACGACAACTGCCCCGGCCAGAGTGTGCTCTCTGGATCGCACGCCGCTCTGGCGCTCGCGCAGGCCGACGCCGTGGCTCTCGGCGGCGATGCGCGTCGGTTGGCCGTGCAGGGTCCTTTCCACTCCCAGCAGATGCTGCCCGCGCGTGAGCCGTTCATGGCGGCTGTGAGCGCCGTGCGGTTCCGCGAGCCCTCACGCCCCGTCTTCTCATGCGTGGCCGCGGCGCCGTTCCGCGACATGCCGCGCCAGCTCGCCGATTCGCTCGTATCGGGGGTGCGCTGGCGCGAGGTGATGATCGCGCTGGCGGAGCGCGGAGCCACCCGCTTCATCGAGGTCGCGCCGGGCGCAGTGCTGAGCAAGATGGTGCGCCGGACGCTGCGCGGAGTGTGCTATCTCGCCGTCGAGCAGCAGCCGCTGCAAGCGCTGGCGCCGTCCGTCAGCTGACGCGCGCGCGGCCGCGACTGCCCGCGAGCGTGACGAGCGCAGTGGCGACCAGCTGCTCGGCGCCGGCGGTGACGGCGTAGACATCGCATGCAGCGACCGTCAGCGGGCGGCCGGGCCGGATCACGCGTCCGCGCGCGAGGATCAGCTCGCCGGTGGCGGGAGCGAGGAGGTTGAGCTTGTACTCCGCGGTGACGCCGACCATGCCCGCGGGAGCGACCGTGAGCGCCGCGAGCGCCGCAGCGGTGTCGGCGAGCATGCCAACGATGCCGCCGTGCACGGTGCCGTACTGCTGAGTCACCTTCGGGGTCCGCGGGAGCGTCACCTCGACCATCCCGAGCTCGACGGAGCCGAGCTCCGCGCCGATCAGCGCGAGCGCCCCCTGCTGCGCGAAGACATTGCGGACGACCTGCTCCCAGTCCTCCGTCTGCGGCTCCCAGCTCGTCGCGGTGGCGTGCATCACTCGGCCGGCGCCAGCAGCTGCTCGATCGTCCGGCGATAGCTGTCGCAGGCGACCTCGTTGCGTCCGAAGAGGACCGTCGCGTTCGCGCCGGACGCGTAGCCGCGCTGGATCGACTCGCACACTTCCAGGTCCTCGCGAACGGCGCTCAGGAAGAAGTCGATGTTCGCGTCCCAGTACTCCTCCAGGCGCGGGCTGAGGCGCCGCACGATGTGTGTCGTGCGAACGCGGCAGCGGTCGAAGCTCTCGGGGAACAGCTGCACGAGGTTGTAATGGTCTTTCTCCACGAACAGACACGAGAACGGGAAGATCACGTACATGATCGTCGCGGTCCCGTTGATCGTCCACGACTCGCGCTCGGTGCTGCGCAGATCCTGGAGGCTCTTCTTCGGCGCGAACGCCCGGAAATGCACGTTCAGCTGATCGTATACGGCGAGGTTGTGGATGAAGACGCGCGCCGCGGTTTCCCTGTGCAGCACCGCGAAGTGGTAGTTCTCCAGGAACGACTCCACACCGGTCTTCCAGTTGAAGGCGTTCGTCCACGAGTCGGTCCGGTACACCTCGTGGCGCTCGAGCGCATACCCCTCGAGGTCCTCGTCGAGCGGTCCAAGGAAGGCGTCGAGGTCGGTCTCGCCGGTGGGGTCGAGCGTCACCCACACGAAGCCGTGGCGCTCGGACGCCGGCAGCTCGACGAGCCCTCGCTGGCTGCGGTCGAGGTTGGGAAAGCTGCGCCGCTCGTCCGGCACGTGCGAGAGGCGACCGTCGGTCTCGTATGTCCACGCGTGATAGGGGCACACGAAGCTCTTCGCGCCGCGTCCGCAGCGCTCCGTCACCAGCTCACTGCCCCGGTGCCGGCAGACGTTGAGGAATGCCCTGGCGCGGCCGTCGGCCGAGCGGGTGACGAGCACCGGCCGGCCGAGCACGGTCTCGGTGATGAAGTCGCCCGGCTCGCGGATCTGTGACACATGCGCCAGCGGGATCGGCAGGCGCGCCAGCGCTCGCGTCTCACGCCGGAAGCGATCCTCGTCGAGGTACAGCTCCACCGGCCACTCGGTCTCCTCGCCCGAGATGCCCTCGGCCCCCTGGTCCTGCAACTCGAACGTGCGCTCGATCAGAAGCTCTTGCGTCGCCTGGTCCATCAGCCGGCCTTCGCGTAGTCCTCGCGCGCCGCGCGCGTTCGCTCATGGATCTCGGGGAGCAGCGGCAGGCCGCGCTCGCGCGAGATCGCCCCACCCGATACGTAGAACATGAACACCGACGTCAGCCAGTTGGTGAACTCCTGCGCCGATCCAAGGTGTTTTTCGCGGTTGATGAGGATCCAGGTGTGTCGCGCGTACGCGTTGTGGCACTGCGAGCAGTCGGAGTCCTCTCCGACCGTGCAACGCCGGACCGTCTTCAGATCCGGCAGGTATGCACGGAAATGCGGCGAGTAGGGCTGCCCGTTGGCCATCCGTGCGAAGTTCTTCTCATAGTTCGCGCTGACGATCGGGCAGACGTCATAGCCCCATTGCAGATCGTAGAGCCTGTCGGTCGTCGCCACCTTCGCCGCGTAGGAGGTCGTGAGGATCCGATCCGGGTACTTGTCGATCATGCGGTCGATCTCGCGGCGCACCTCTTCGTAGCCCTGGCTGTCGTCAAACGCCCCGCCAAGACTGTTTTTGTCCTCGTAGAAGCTGAAGTAGACGGTGTTGCCGTTCTCGACGATCTCGTCCACGACGCCCTCGATCACGCCGGCGTTGCCGGCCGTCGCGGTGAAGTAGAAGCCGGCGCGCGCGTCGCCGCGGTAGTTCTTGAGCGCCTTGGCGAAGACGTCGATCTTGCCGGCGCCCCGAAGCATGGTGTCGAGCTCGTGGTCGCCCCACACGGAGATCGCGATCGTCATGTCCTCGAAGCCCTCGCGCGGAATCCGGCGGATGCCGTTCGTCACCGGCAGGATCGTGAAGTTGTCGTGCAGCTTCTTCAGTCGACCGAGCTGCAGGCTGGGCTCGCCGCCGAGGACTGTCATGTAGTTCGTCCCGCGGGCTCGCTCGCTCGCGACGAACTCGTCGAAGATCGCCTCGTCCTTCGGCGCCTTCGAGCCATCCATCTCCTCCGCGAAGAAGTAGCACCCTTCGCAGCGCAGCTGGCAGACGTGCGTCAGGTCCAGGCTGATGGATTGAAGGAATCCCACCTTGTCGATCTCGTCCTGCAGGCTGCGCAGAAACGGATCCTGAAGGTACTCGCGGACGCGGGCGCCGACGGCGCGCCGCTCGGCAGAGGATCGCGGCCGGACGAGGGTTCTAGCAGCCATGCGAGGGAATGCTATTCGTAGCCTGCCGATATTCAAAAACCGTCCGACCCGGCCACAGTCAGGCGGTCAGCCCTCCGTCGACTGGCAGGACTGCCCCGGTCACATAGGCGGCGCCGTCGGAGCACAGGAACTGCACGCAGGCAGCGACCTCGCCCACCGTCCCGGCTCGTCGCGCGGGCACATGCTCCAGAATCGCGCTGCTATCGACGTCGGCAGTCAGCTGTGTCTGGACGAAGCCGGGGGCGACGGCGTTCACAGTCACCCCGCGGCGAGCGACCTCGACTGCCAGCGTGCTGGTCATCGCAACCAGGCCGGCCTTGGACGCAGCGTAGTTCGCCTGGCCCGGGCTGGCTCGCAGGGCGGCGGCCGAGGCGATGTTCACGATCCGGCCGTAGCGGTTGCGCAGCATGATGCTGAGTGCCCGCCGGCTTACCATGAAGGCGGCATCGAGGTTCGTGCGCAGGACCCGCGACCATGCCTCGTCGGAGAGGGTCGCGCCGAGCCCATCCATGCGAATACCGGCGTTGTTGACCACGCACAGCACGCTCCCGTAGTGCTCTTCGAGCGTCGCGAAGACGGTGTCGATCGCTGCCGGGTCGGCGACGTCTCCCTGCACAGCGATCGCCTCGCCGCCCGCGGCGACGATCGCGTCGACCACCGCGTGCGCTCCGTCGGCGTCCGCGCGATAATTCACGCCACAGCGCCAGCCGTCGGCCGCCAGTGCCTGTGCGATCGCGGCGCCGATCCCGCGAGAGCCACCGGTGATCAGTGCGCAGCCGCTCGCGCGCGACTCAGGGCCGCTCATCGGACGCGGAGCGCCACGACGGCGTTGTGGCCACCCAGCCCGAACGAGTTGCTGATCGCCACCAGCTCACCCGTGGCGGCCAGCGGCTGTGGTCGGCCCGGCACGTAGTTGAGGTCGAGCTCGTCGTCTGGCTCCTCGAGGCCCAGGGTTGGCGGTGCGACGCGGTCGCGCAGGGCCAGCACGGTGGCGACCGCCTCGACCATGCCGGCAGCGCCCATCAGGTGGCCGATCGTCGACTTCGTCGAGGAGATCGGGATCTCATATGCGCGGTCGCCGAGGGCCGCCTTCAGCGCACGCGTCTCGGCTTGATCGTTGAGCTGCGACGCGGTTCCGTGAGCGTTGACGTAGTCCACGTCGTCCGGGCCGATGCCGGCGCAGGCAAGCGCTCGCTGGATCGCGATGGCCGCCGTCCGGCCGCTCGGCTCGGGCGCGCTGACGTGGTAGGCGTCGGTGCTGGCGCCGAAGCCGATGACCTCGGCGAGTGCTGCGGCTCCGCGCTCGCGCGCCGCGCTTGCACGCTCGAGCACTACGGCGCCCGCGCCCTCGCCGATGATGAACCCGTCGCGCCGGCGATCGAACGGGCGGGCGATGCCGCAGCGCGAGAGTGCGCCCATGACGCGAAAGGCTGCGACCACCTGCAGCGTGATCGCAGCATCGGCGCCACCGATCAGAACCGCATCGAGCGTGCCGTCGGCAAGCAGGCGCCTGCCGGCGCCGAAGGCCATGGTCCCGCTGGCGCATGCGGCAACCAGGGCACAGCACTCGCCACGGAAGCCGTAGCGCTGTGCGATCATCGCCGCCGCGGCGTTCGGCATCTGCATGGTCACCGCGAGCGGCGAGATGTAGTCCGCTCCCTTTTCACGAACCCGATCCTGCTGCTCGATGCACGATTTGATGCCCCCCACGCTTGTGGCGAGCACCACGCCGATCCGGTCCGGGTCGTACGGTGGCTCCTCAGACCAGCCGGCCTGATCCAGCGCCTCGGCCGCGGCGACGGTGGCCATCTGCGCAAAGCGGTCGGCCGAGCGCACCTCGCGTCGTGACAGGAACTCCGAGGCGTCGAAGTCACGACAGGCGCCCTCACCATCCACGATGCCGAGATCGCCGGCACGCCAGCGTGCGTACAGCGTCTCGGCGCCCACGCCGAGAGGTGTGACTGTGCCCATGCCGGTGATGACTGTCAGCTCGCTCATTGTGGTCCTTGGTGCAGCTCGACTGTAAGGTGCCTAGGTATACATGGCGGCGGAGGAAATTAACACTGGCCGGCTGCTCGACTGGATCGATCGGCCGGCGTCGGACCGGGGCGTGAGCTTCCTGGGAGACGATCGAAGCTGGCGGCGATACACATACGACGAGCTTGCGGATTCGGTCGGCGTAGCCGCAGCTCGCATCCTCGAGTCGACATCCCAGACCACCGGTGGCATCCGGTGTGTGGCGATCATGCTCTCGAGCGGCCCGCAATTCGTCGCCGCGTTCTTCGGGGCGCTGCGCGCGGGTTGTACACCCTGCCCGCTGATCCCACCGTCTGGCCTGCAGAGCCGCAGTGATTACCTCAACAATGCGGCCGCGATCCTCGCCGTTGCGCGGCCGGTGGCCCTCGTCACCGAAGCCGCACATCGCGAGACCGCCGCTGAGGCGATGCGCCGCTCAGGCGCACAGGCGCCGGTGATCGACCTACCTGCGAGCGGCACGCCCGCGCGAGGCCCGATGCCAGAGCTGGGACTGCTGCAGTTCACCTCTGGCTCGACCGGGCGCCCGCGCGGGGTGCGCGTGACGCTCGCCAACCTCGAAGCGAACATCTCGATGATCCACCGGTGGGTCGGCTTCGGTCCGGGCACCACGCTCGCGACATGGCTTCCGCTGTACCACGACATGGGCCTGATCGGCACGCTGCTGGCGCCGATCGCGGGCGGCCACGACGCCTACGTGATGAAGCCTGAGCAGTTCGTCATGGAACCGCGCTCGTGGCTGGAGTGCTTTGGGCGTCTGGGCGCCACGACCACCGCCTCACCGAGCTTCGGCTTTGGCTACGCGGCGAAGCGCCTGTCGCCGAGTGACCTCGCTGGCCTGGATCTCTCTGGCTGGCGCGCGGCGATCGCGGGGGCGGAGCGTCTCGACGCCGCGGCGATGAGCCGGTTTGCGCGTCTGGCAGCGCACGCAGGGTTCCGTGCCGAGACGTTCCTGCCGGCCTACGGCATGGCTGAGGCGTCGCTTGCGATCACCGGCGTCCCGCTCGAGGAGGTCCCGGCGGTCGCCAAGCTCGACTGGTCGGCGCTGCGCTTTGGCGAGCCGGTGCGCGTGCTCGACACCGCGCGGCTCGATCAAGGCGATCGCATCGGCGCCGGCGACGGCTGGGCGCTGGACTGCGGTGCGCCGCTGGACGGACTCAGCGTCGAGGTCATCGACGAGAGCGGCGCGCCGCTTCCCGACGGCAGCTTGGGCGAGGTTCTCGTCAGCGGCCCGTCGGTCGCCGATGGCTACTGCGCGGGCAGCGGCAGCGGAGCGACCGTGTTCACCGCCACGCAAGAGGTGCGCACTGGTGACGCCGGTTTCGTGCGCGACGGACGGCTGTTCATCCTCGGCCGTATCGCGGACAGCCTCAGTCTTCGTGGCCAGAGCTTGTATGCAGATGATCTGGAGACCATGGTCGCGACCATCGACGGCGTATCGCGCGGGCGCTTTGCGATCTTCACCGGCATCGAGGCAGAGGGCCCGGCGATCGTCGCCCTGGTCGAGGACGAGCCCGGGCCGTGGGCGCAGCAGGTCGGGCGCAAGCTGGCGAAGCTCGCCCGCGATGACGCGAGCGTCTACGTTCTGCGGGCGCCGAGGGGAACGATCGAGCGCACGTCGAGCGGCAAGCCACGCAGGCGGGCGATGTTCCACGCGTTTCTCGAGGGCACGCTGGCGGCGGAGCCGATCTGGTCGAACACCGCCGGAGAATCCGGACGGTCCCGTGGCGGTGAGTCGCGGATGCTCGCGCCCGCAAGGCAATAGCCGCTACGGGTAGAGGCACCCGGCGAGGCAGCGGCGTCGGCCGTGCTGCGCCGGGTGGGCGAGGCAGCGGCGTCGGCCGTGCTGCGCCGCCTGGTTGGTTACCCCACCTCGACGCAATGCGCCGGCGGCGAGGACGCGTACAGCTCGTCGATCAACTCTTCGTAGCGCTCGGCGATCCACTTGCGTCGGAGCTTCATCGTCGGCGTGATCTGTGGGCCGCTTGGCTTCCAGTCCTCGACCAGGATCGTCAAGCGCTTGATCTGCTCGATCCGCGACAGCGCGCGGTTGGCGTGGCGCACTGCGTCGCGGATCTCCTCGCGCAGCCCCGGGTCCTCAGCGGTCCGCCCACCGGCAGTCGCTGGATCCACCACCACCAGCGCGACGTTGTACGGCCGGCGGTCACCCACCGCCACCACATGCGCGACGAGCGCGCTCGCGAGCTTCACCTGTGCCTCGATGTTCGCCGGTGACATGTTCTTGCCGCCGGAGTTGATGATGAGCTCCTTCTTGCGATCGACGATGCGCAGATAGCCGTCCTGGTCAAGGTCGCCCACGTCTCCGGTGTGGAGCCATCCGTCGGGGTCGATGGTCTCCGCCGTGGCGTCGGGGCGGTTGCGGTAGCCATGCATCACCACAGGGCCCCGCACGAGGATCTCGCCGTCCTCGGCGATCCGCACCTCGGCCCCCGGGAACGCCTGGCCCACGGTGCCCAGCCGCATGCTCTCGGGGAGGTTGACGGTGACGATCGCGCTCAGCTCGGTCATTCCCCACACCTCGGTCAGCGGAGTGCCGAACGCGGCAAAGAACTCGATCACCTCGGGCATCGTCGGCGCGCCGCCGACGAGCGCAACCTTCACGCAGTCGAGGCCAATGGCTCTGCGCAGCGGCATGAGCACGTCCCGCTCTGCGGTCTCGGCCGCTGTCACCACGTCTGCCGGCAGCGGCTCGCCGCGGATCTCGAGCGCGGCTCGAGCGCCCGCCGCATCGAGCGCTCGTCGGGTCGGCTCGTCGGCGCCGAGCGTGACCGCCGTGCGCAGCTTCTCCCACACCCGTGGCATGCCGAGGAACCACGATGGGCGCACGTCTCCCAGCGCCGAGACGATGCTCTGTGGCTCATCGACGCACGTCACCGTCACGGCGCGCGGGATGGCGTGGTAGTGACTGAAGCAGCGCTCGGCGGCATGGGCCATCGGCAGGTACGAGGCGATCCGCTCGCCGGCCACAACCGCTGGGATCAGCTCGTGGAGGGCGCGGATCTCCCACATCAGGTTTTCGTGGGTGAGCTCGACGCCCTTCGGCGGCCCGCTGGTGCCCGACGTGTAGACGAGGACCAGCAGGTCCTCGGGCTCGACGGCGCTCCAGGCGCCGACAAAGTCGAAGGAGTCCTCCCCGGCGCTTTCGAGCCCTCCCAGGGAGAGCGCCCCCTGCCGATCCTCGGCGCCGCCGTCCACCACCACCAGGTGCTCGATCGATGGGCAGTTCGGTAGCGCGTCGGCGAGCGTTGGCAGGAACGCCCGCTCGGTGATGAGCACGCGCGTGGCGGCGTCCTGCAGGAAGTACTCGATCTGCGCCGGCGAGGAGGTGTTATAGATCGAGAAACCGACAGCGCCGAGGTGCATCGCCGCCGTATCGCACAGGTGGAACTCGGGACGGTTGCGGAGCATGAGCCCGACCGTGTCGCCGTGTGCGACGCCCAGCGCGGACAGTCCCGCGGCGACGCGCTCGACGCGCTCGGCGTATTGCGCCCACGTGAGCTGCATGCCGTCGTGCGGTGTGCGCAGTGCGATCAGGTCGGGAAACGCCGCGGCGGTAGCCTGAAAGGCCGCGCACAGAGTCGGGGCGTGCACCCCGGGCAGCGTCTCTTGCGCCACCTTGCTCGAGGCGCTACTCATTGGCGTTACTCATTGTCACTCGCAAGTCTGACCGGCATTGCCCCCCGAGGCTAGCCAACCACGAACGCGATGACTAGCCTTGCCCGTGACGTGACCGACTCCACTCCCCGTGTGTGCATCATCGGCGCCGGCTCCTCGGGCATCACTGCGGCCAAGGCGCTGCACGAGCGTGGCATCCCGTTCACATGCTTCGAGGCCTCCGACGAGGTGGGCGGCAACTGGCTGTTCGGCAACAGCAACGGGATGTCCTCGGCCTATCGCAACCTGTTCATCAACAGCTCGCGCCGACGCATGTCCTTCAGCGACTTCCCGCTCCCAGACTCGCTGCCGGACTACGCGCACCACAGCGACATCGCCGATTACTTCCGCGAGTACGTCGAGCACTTCGGCTTTCGCCACCGAATCATGTTCCGCACATCGGTCGAGCGCGCCGAGCTGACCCCCGAGGATCATTGGAGGATCACGCTCAGCAACGGGGACGTGCAGGAATTCGACGCGCTGCTCGTCGCCAACGGCCATCACTGGGACCCGCGTTGGCCCGAACCGCCGTTCCCGGGCTCCGAGCGCTTCACCGGTCTGCAGCTGCACTCCCATCACTACGTGGACCCGACGATCTTCGAGGACAAGAGCGTCGTGGTCCTCGGGATGGGCAACAGCGCGATGGACATCGCTGTGGAGTCCTCCTACGTGGCGCGCCGGACCTACCTGGCTCACCGGCGCGGTGCCTGGATCGTTCCCAAGTACCTCTTTGGCCGCCCGATCGATGAGCTCTTCTTTCAGAATAGGTACCTGTCACGTATCCCGCTCGGCCCGCGCCGACGTCTCGCGCACTGGATGATTCGAATCATCGTGGGCTCACCCGAGCGTTACGGCCTGAAGCAGCCCGATCATCGACTGGGTGAGGCGCACCCGACCGTGTCCTCGCGCGTCCTCGACCGGCTTGCGCACGGGATGATCATCGCCAAGCCAAACATCGCCGAGCTTGGCGAGCGCTCTGTCCGGTTCGAGGACGGCAGCGAGGTGGACGCCGATGTGGTCGTCTACTGCACGGGCTACAAGATCACGTTCCCGTTCTTCGACGAGGACTTCCTGAGCGCGCCCGACAACGACATCCAGCCGTTCTTCCGCGTCTTTCACCCAGAGGTGCCGAACCTCGCGTTCATCGGGCTCGTGCAGCCGACGAGCGCGATCATGCCGATCGCCGAGGCGCAGGCGCGGTGGGTCGGTGACTGGCTTCTGGGCCGCTACGAGCTGCCTGCGACGGAGGCGATGCGCCGGGACGTCGAGCGCTTTGCCGAGGCGATGGCCAGCCGCTACGTGGCATCGAAGCGGCACACCATCCAGATCGACTTCGACGACTACCTCGTCGATCTGGCGAAGGAGGCGCGCGCCGGCGCGCGCCGTGCGAGTCGGTCTGCTTCTACGTCTGCTCCCGCTTGACCGACCGCGGGTCCGGGAGCATCTGCTCTACGCAGTGAGCGCCGCCATCGACGTGTAGCAACTCCCCGGTGATGGCGCGGGCCCGGTCTGAGAGCAGGAACACCACCGCGTCAGCGACAGGGCTCGCGTCGCGCTTGTCCCAGCCGAGCGGCGTCGCCGCCGCCCAGACGTCGGCGAACTCGCCGAACATCTCGAACCCGCTGGAGGCAGGGGTCGCAAGCAGGCCGCAAGAGACCAGGTTGACGCGTACGCGCTCAGGCCCGAGATAGACCGCGAGGTAGCGACCGACGGCCTCCAACGCCGCCTTGGACACGCCCATCCAGTCGTATCGCGGCCACACGCGCGAGGCGTCGAGATCGAGCGCAACCACGCTGCCGCCGCCGGCGGCGCGTAGGCATGGGAGCAGCGCAGCGGTCAGGGCCTTGAGGGAATACGCGCTAGTCGAAAACGCCGCCTCGGCGCTCTCTCGAGGGGTCTCGAGGAAGCGGCCGTTCAGCGCGTCCGGTGGTGCGTACCCGATCGCATGCAGCACACCATCAAGGCCGCCCCACCGGGATGTCACCTCTACGCAGATCGCGTCGAGATCCCGCACGGAGGTCACGTCGAGCTCGAGCACGTCCGCGGGCACGGGCAGCCGCGCGGCCGACCGTTCGGTCAGGCGGCGGGCTCGGCCGAAGCTCGTGAGCACGACCTCGGCGCCCGCTCGTTGGGCCGCCTCTGCCACGGCGAACGCGATCGAGTCTCTGGTGAGCACACCAGTGACGAGAATGCGCTTGCCGGCGAGCTCACTGGCCAGGGGGGACTCCGTTAGGCGGCGCGTGCAGCGACCATGTCAACGACCTCGCCCACCGTGCTCAGGTCCTTGAGATCCTCGGCCGACAACTCCACGCCGAACTCCTCACGCACGATCTGGCTGAGCTCGACGACGTCGAGTGAGTCGATGTCGAGGTCTTTGAGCTGCGCGTCGAGGCTGATGTCACTCGCCTCGATGCCGAACCGGACGAGTGCCTCGATCACGACCGAGGCCACCGTCTCCCGTGTCGTCTCCTCTATCTGCTTCATGACGTGCTCCTTTCGATGACACGGAAACCATTTACCGACAAATCTGTCCATCCACGACCGCGACGAACGCGGCGCCTGTCCTCGGTGTCGTTCACACCCCGACTGTGCGACTCGCGCGGATTCGCTTGGGCGGAAGTGGTACCACCTTCCCGCAGTGCGGACAAGTGAGTTCCTCGGCGAGCTTCTGGCTCTCATCCCCGCAGGCATCGGCAGCGGCCTCCTTGGGCCTTTTCCGAGACGTGCGTACCTCGAGGCGAAGATCAGACACGGAGAACCTTTGGGCGCAAGCCTTGTCGAGCCAATAGTCCTGCTCCTCGGGCTCCGCGGAGGCCACGGCCTCGTGATGGCTCCACGACAAAGTCTCCCGACGTCGGGAGACTTCAAATCGTGACGCGACGTACACCATGTTCATCAGCGTTTGTACGTCGTATCCCGTAATACGGGCAGCTCGAGCGTATCGTTCCCCGAACGCGCTGTTGCCGTAGCGAATCCAATCTCCAAGGGCCCATTGAACACAGCGTCCCGCCGCGCCGAGACGCTTTCCGGCGGCTGCCCACTCGGGATACTCCATCTCTGGGCTTGCGATCCATCCGATGGGGCTGATCACGGAGGCGGGCCGCTCTCGTCGAGTGCTCAGAGTGGGCGGTGGCGATTCAGCGGACATGCGTTAATCGATTGAGCCGGGCTACGAAGTCGACCTTCGCCGACTTGTGGACGGTCACTATAGCTGACAGTTCACCGATGCCAAGGGCACTTCACCCGGGTATCGGTGTTTTTCCGCATCAGTCACCAAACAGCAGGGCGTCGAGCGCGAGCATGCAAGGCGAGCCGAATGGGGCCTGCCTTCGCTACATATCGCACCCATTCACTCCGTATGCGCGGCGATGTGCGCCGTGCTCGCGCTTGACCTGCGGCACCGAACCCCGTCTCCGCGTTGGCGTTCCTGTTTCTATCCCCGACAGCTTGAACGGGATCATAGGGTTTGATCGAATGGCGGGTCAACGGATACCCTGCCCAAGAAACCACCGCTGCGCCTGTGTACCCTCCACAGGGAAATGCCGGCGCGGCTCGATGCATTGCGCTCCAGCGCCGCCCAGCTCGCGATCCGACCATGAAAATCGACCAAGCCGAAGATCGCCAGATAGCGCCCGAGATCGCGAGCGCCTTGCTCGACGACTACGAGCGGATCGCTTCGCAGACGGTGGAGGCGATCGGTCGCGGCGTCGCGGCATACGCGGACTCGGGCGACACACGGCAGGTCCTCGCCGATGTGCGTGCGCACTGCTGCGCCCATATCAGGAGCTTCCTGTCCAGCCTGTTGGAGCCAAGGCCGCCGAGCGAGCTGGATCTCGGGTTCGTCGAGGAGACGATCATGCGCAGGGTGCGCCAGGGCATACCGCTGGAAGCGATCCTGCAGTCCTTTCGCATCGGCCACCAGGTGCTCTGGGCCGCGGTGCTGCGCCACGCGGACGGCATTCCAGGGGGACGGGCGGGGGCGATCGTGATCGTCGAGCCATCGATTCGATACATCGACACCGTGAGTACGCGGGTGGCCGAGGTCTATCTGCGCGAGCAGCAGGGGGCGCTTGCCGACGCCCACCGCATCCGCAGGGACCTGCTCGAGCTCCTGCTCGCGGGCGGGTCGCGGGCAGGAGCTGCGGCCGAGGCGGCTGGGATCGCGCTCGGCGACGGCCCTCACCACCTGCTCGTGGCGACGCTGCGGCCATCGGAGGATCAGAACGCGCTGCGGGCGCTCGCGGAGGAGATAGGCGCGACCTTCTCGCCCTGGGCGGCGCTTGTGGCGATCCGTCATGACACCGTCACCGCTCTCGTGCGCGTAGACGGCGCCAATGCGGTCATGTGCGCCGGCCAGCTGGTCGAGCGCAGTCGCCACCGGCCGGGGCCCGTGCCCCACGTGGGCATCAGCCTGCCGGCTGTTGACCTCGTCGGAATAGGAGCGGCACTCGAGCAGGCCGAGAGCGCGCTCCGCCTGACATCGGAGGCCAGGCCGCTGATCGCCTTGGCTCAGATGCCTGCGCTCGACTATCTCGTGGTCGGCGCCGACCATGTCGCTCGCTCGCTCGTGCCCCCGGCAGTTCGAGCGCTCGCGCGCAGTTCCAAGGTCGCCGACAGGACACTCGTGCACACGCTCGGCGTCTACCTCGCCAGTGGTCTCAACGTCCGCCAGACTGCGGTCGCGCTCCCGGCACATCCGAACACCGTGCACGGCCGGCTGCTGCGCTTGGCCCAGCGAACCGGCTATGACCTGCGCGACGTCGAACAGCTCATGCGACTGGCCACCGAGCTTCGGCTGGGAGCCATTCAGTGAGGATGCACATCCCGCCGTTCGCGGCGTCGGCTGACCAGTCCCGCCGCGCTGAGGACGCCCGGATGCCGTGAGCCCCAGGGCATCCGCTCTCGGATCCAGGCCTTGGCTCGAGGCCCGGCGGCGCTGCGCCCACGGACTCCAAGACAGCTAAGGTTCAAGGCCAGGGCCGATCAGCAGGACACGTGCCGACGTAGCTCAGCTGGTAGAGCACTTCACTCGTAATGGCGCGGCCGGGGCGCACCGGATCTCGCTTGCTAGAGCCGTTTTTCGCACCCTAGAGCAGATTTCGCGGTGCACCGTCGGCGGACAAACGCGGACGAATGCGGACAAAAACGGTACCAGATCGTTGGTACGGTGGCGGTACAAGTTGACGGGTTTCTGGCTAAGCCGACGCGGGGATTCGAACCCCGGACCCCCGCTTTACGAGAGCGGTGCTCTGGCCATCTGAGCTACGTCGGCGCGGCCCCGAATGCTAGCGGCGTTGACTCGCCTCCGGGCGCTGGCTCGGTCGCGTGCGCATGACCCATGAGCCGGCTTGCGGGCGTTGATGCCGGTGCACACGAGCGCCGGCGCCGGCCCAGCCTCATGCGCGGCGCAGGAGCACGATCAGGATGCGGGTGAGCGACGCTAGGCCAGCCGCCCAAGTCGGGATGCCCAGGAGCGCGTGGGCCAACCAGGCGACGCCGATCAGCGGGATGCCGACCACGACGACACCAACCCCCAGCGGGAGGTAGCGCTCGATGCCCTTGGAAAGTCCTACGAGCAGCGCGTGCGAGACCTGCTGCAACGGGCTTGCGCGAGCGTGCGTGGACGTACTCGCCGCCGCCCTCCGGGCGACTGGACCGGCTGCACCGCTGCTCGCGCGGGTGGCCATCTCGAGGAGCATACCGAGCTTGGGAAGAAAACCAAGTCTAGTTGGTAGAACGTCTTGAGAACTCGTCCCGACCCCTATATTGTGGGTATCGATGACGCCCGAGGACGATGATGACCGCGTCGATCTGGAGCTCGGCTTGGCCCAAGCCGCCAACGAGCGAGTTCAGCGCGGGGAAGCCGCACTCGCCGCCCGCGATCAGCTAATCGCCGGTGCACTCGACGCGGGCACCCCGGTGGCCGAGGTCGCCAGGCACCTGAAGATGACCGAGCAAGCGATCTACCAGATCCGTGAGCGCCTGGAGGGCGGCGCGGCGCACGGCGGGCAACAGGCCGCGACTGCTCGCGAGCTCGAGCGGCTGAGTGATCATCGTGCCTTCGAGCTAGCCGCCGTCGAGCTTCTGCACGATCTCGACCCCAGCCTGCGGCATACAGGGGGACCGGGGGACCGGGCCCAGGATGGCGTTGGCGGGCTCAGCAGCGATCGTGGCGACTCGCTCGTCGTGATGGTGTCCCTTGAGGCGAAGTGGACCCAGAAGATTCGTAGAGAGCTCGAGCGCGTCGCGCGGAACGACGCCTCGACGTCTGAGATCTGGGCGGTCACAAACCGCCGCAGTACCCCTCGCTCCCGCGAAGCTCTCACCGAGCATGCCGCCAGACATGGGTGGCGGCTACGGATCTTTGACCAGACGTGGCTGGCCAGTCGACTCATGCGTCCCGAGCACCTCGCGTTGCGTGAGCAGCTCCTGAGCCTTGCCCCTCCACGGCCGCCTGCATTCCTGGAGAGTGCCGAGTACGGGGCGCTCCTTTCCCGTAGGCGGCGGACATGGCCCGCCTTCATCGGGCGTGACGACGCGCTGGTCGAGCTGCAGAGGAAGCTCGAGCAGAATCCCTGCGTAGTGGTGACAGGATCGGGTGGCGTTGGCAAGACGCGTTTGGCGCTAGAGCTTTCGCGTCAGCGCCCGGAGCGATGGGTGTTCATCGACGACCACGCAATGTTCGAGTCCCAGGACATCGGCGATGTCGCGGGCTCAGAGGATCTCGTGGTCGTGATCGACAACGCCCATAGGCGCACCGATCTCCGCGCATTGATCGGCCTGCTCGAGCGCCGCCAAGGCGAGCTGCGCGTAATCCTCATCACACGCCCTGGCTACGAGGATCAACTGAGGGATGCCGTCGCTGACACGCGGGTAGGTCCCCTCGTCGCGGGAGCGACAATGGATCTGAGGCCGCTCGATCCGAAAAGCATCGCCGAGATCTTGCGCGGAGCGCCACTTAGCCTCACCTATAGCGGCGCGATCGAAGCGATCATCGACCTCTCAGAAGGGAACCCCGAGATAGCACTCCTTGCCGGCGAGCTTTCCAAGAAAGGCACGCCCGTCGAAGCCGTCAGCCAGGGCGAGCTGCTCCAAAGCTACGTCGCGTCACTTCTGGCTTCGGTCACTGTGACACCCGCAGGGCACGACAAGCGGGTAATCCGCGAGATCCTCGCGATCACAGCAGCTCTCGACGGCATCTCCAGAGACGACGAGAGGTTGCTGGACATTGTCTGCGGGCTTGTCGAGCTCGGACGACGGGCGTTGCTGCGCGTGCTCGCTGACCTCGCTGACGCCGGACTCTTGGAGGAGCTGGGGGGCGCGTATCTCGTCAAGCCTGATCTGCTGGCAGAGCACGTGCTTTGGGCGACGTTCTTCTCGGATCGTTGGCAGCCGACGATCGCGTATCAAGAAGTCTGGAAGGCAGCGTCACATACCTATCTTCGCGACCTCGTACACGCGCTTGGTCGCCTGCCGGCGGGCGTCATGACGTCCGAGAGTCCCGAGTTGCGGACTACACGTAGCGACCTCATCGCCCAAGCGCAGAGCGTTGACCCAGAGCAAATCGGGAGCGTGCTGATCCACGCACGGCAGTTGGCGCGCGGCGTGCCTACGCTCGCGGTCGACATCGTCGACATCGCGCTCACACGGCTGCCACCGTCGGGTGAGGCACGCGACGGCGCACTTAGAAGCGCATGTGAAGCCATGGAACGTGTCGGGGATCTCTCAATCGGGTGGAAGCGGCAGCTAGCGATCGCGGCTGCCGTATTCGCGGAGACCGCCGAAGAGAAGACCATCACAGCCGTCACTAAGGCGCTCACCTCCGTGTATCAGCGCGTCCCAACGGACACCAGCGAGCATGACGGGGCACTTCTTGCGGGCGTTCAACAAATGCTCGCTCGGCTCACGCTTGAATACTGGAAAGCCAACCACACAGCTCCGGGAACAGCGCGAGCTATCGCGATCGCGTCGGGCACGCTGCTGACGGTCATCTTCGAGCGGACCTTCAGCACCGTGGAGGATCCCAACACGGTCGTTATGGCGACCTACGCCCTTCCGGGGAGCTCCCACACGATGGCGGCGCTGAGCGCGGGCGCCGAGCTCTATTGCGAGACCTTCCCCTCGCTCCCTGTCGAGGTACAGGTTCAGCAGCTCGAAGGGCTCGCACAGCTACGACGCCTAGCCGAGGGCCTTCCCGGCCCCTTCAACATGAAACCGTCCGAGGACACCCGCAAGTTGGCTCTCAAAGCTCTCAGGAGGATCGAACACTGGCTCAGAGAAAGTCTTCAAGAACTATCTCTGCCCGTGCGTGCCGAGGCAGTCGACATACTCGCGACGGTGACGGACAGCACCCTCTCTGAGTACATCATGATCGCTCACCCGCGAACGCTTCTGCGGCACGGAGGGTCGTGGCAGGACGCTGAGGTTGGTCGGACCGCGGACGTCGAGACTGCACTGCGCCATCTACGAGACTCCGAGAACCCGATTGCCCACCTTGACCTGTGGGCTGACTGGGTTCAACAAGGTGAAGCGGCGTTCGGTCGACGGACATTCTCGCCACTCATTGGGATGACTCTGGAGCGAGCAGCAACGACAAATCCACAGCAGGCGAGCCGTTGGATCAGCCATCTCATCGAGACCGATTCGGTTCTGCTCGCGAACGCCATGCCAGCGCTTATAGTCCTCTTTGGTCAGGAATCCTACGGCAGGTCGCTCGCCCAGGAATTGGCGTCGCACAGCTCTCCACGCATCCGCGCAATGACCGCACGGGCACTCCAAGCAGGGCCGGACGAGCGGACTCTGATCGAAGCTCTAGCCCAAGACCCAAACCCCGCCGTTCGCGATGCCGTGGTCGATGGCCTCCGCTACGCCGATGCCCTGGACGAGTGGCGCATCGACGTTGCGCTTCGCGCAACGCGTGATGAGAACCTCGCCGGCCTGTACCTCGTGCTAAGCAAGCTCGAGCTGGCCGCCGAGGACAGCGATATGCAACTCGCGCTCACAGACAGTCAGGTGCAGCGAATTTGCGAGATCACCCTCGCAAGCGCCAGCGACGCGCGCCTCCACAACGCGCACGAGCTCGTGAGCATCATTTCTCGTCTCGCGCCTCATCGACACCGGCTGGCTCTCGAATGGGTGTATGCTCGCCTCGACTCACTCTTCCAGCGCGATGAGGAACTCCGAGACCCGAGCATAGACACCCTGCTCGCTGTCCAAAGCGAACCAATCCCTCCAGAAATCCTGTCCCGGTTCGCGGACACCGCCGAGGAACTCGACCTAGAGGCGCTACTTCAAAGATTCGCAGACGCTCGCACCGGATCGTTCGCCTTCGGCGAACTCGCGAACCTCATCGCGATACTCGACGACGGCGGCGACTTGGTGACGACTCACATCGTGCGGCTGCTCGAGCGCAACGCTGACGGAGACTCCTACCGGGCTCACAAGCTGCTCGAAAGCGGCCTCGGGTGGGATGCGTTCACCCAACGAGCCCGCACCCTACTCAGCCGCATCGATGACCCCCGACTCGTTGAGAGCTTGACCGAGGTACGCGACCCCAACTGGTGGGCCGGCTCCGCCGTCCCGACCTATCAGGCGCTTCTAGCTCAATACTCGACATGGTGCGAAGACAGCGACACGAAACTCGCGGACGCCGGCGCCAAAGCCGTGGCTCGCCTGCAGCGAATGATCGAAGCCGAACGAGCACGAGAGGCGCAGGAACAGGACGGCTGGGACTGGAGGCGTCCTGCGGTGGCGTGACGAGCAGCTGGCCAAAGGAGGCAGCTATGACGGGCATAGAGCGTAAACTCACGCACAGGTCGAGAAGGCGATGCCTTGATGTTGCCTCGTGCCGCCGGCCCCCTCATCACAGAAGCCGTCCATGAGCGTCCAAAGTGAGGTTCTCGCTGAAGCTGTGCATCTTCTGTCGTCTCCCGTTTAGCCCGAGCCGCCCAAGTACGCAGGAGCACATCTGGTCCAAATGGATGCGCGAGCTGCTGCCCCGAGGGCCGGGCACGCAGCGTATATCCAGGTTCAACGACGGCGAGGCTGCCGAGCTGCTGGAGAGCCGCGAATACAGTGGGGTGCTGCAGAACAAATTCAAGCCGCGAGTCGTCTGTCGAGACTGCAATACCGGCTGGATGAGTGCTTTGGAGGATGCCACCAAGCCGATCCTGCATCCACTCATTCGTGAGGAGGCGCGACATTTGACGCGTGACGACCAGAAGACGCTCGCGACGTGGGCGTGCCTCAAGAACATGGTTGCGGAGTTCTCCGATTCCAAAACAAGAGCCACAGCGCCCGCTGACTTCGATCGGATGTACAAAGAGCACCTTCCACCCGAGCGCGCGACTGTCTGGCTCGGGCAGCACACGGGGGCGGATTGGACCATGCGCTATCGCCACCACGGGATGCGCATCATCCATGCCTCGGTCCGCCCGAGTGATCCCGAACGAGATCCGCCGATGAACGGCCAGGTAACGACATTCACGGCGGGTCCGGTCGTCCTCGTCTTGCTTACGCTTCCAGAGGGATTCCTTTACGGTGCGCCGATTGCCAACGGGCGCCTCGCGACCCGTATCAGGCAAATCTACCCTGCCCCGTCGCCCTTTGATTGGCCGCTCGGGCGGACTCTGACAGACCACGACGTCTTTGAGCTCGGTGATGGAATGGCCAGCATGTTTAGACGGTTGGTGGAGGGTCGGTAGCTCACCCAGCGATGAGCACATTCTCGCAGGCCTCGCTCGCGGTCGCCATATCCAGCATGTCGCCTGCCGCTAGGACGACCTCGTAGAAAACAGGTGCGCGCGTCGGGGGCGGCCCCGCAGAACGCGCTGGCAGAACCCCGGCCAATCTGGAAAGTGGGCGTGGCGAATGCGGAATCTGCTGCCGGCGAATGCGGACCGTCGGCACCCCGCTACTGACGCAGCGCTAGCGATCGCAACGGACCGTTGATGCACTGAGGCCGGGGCGCTGCTGGCTGGAGCCGGCTAGTCCTTCACGGCGCGGCGGGAAGGAATGTGGGCCACGCAGGAGTGGCCCTCGCAGGGCTTGAGGCCTCGTGATAGGGCTTATGGTCCGCGCCTTCGCTCCGCCGGATCGGACCATGCCGCGGCCGACATCGAGTGGCGGGCCGCAGAAGCAGACATGCACGAGCAGGCAAGCGTCACGCGACCGACGTGACGTAGAAAGATAAGGTAGCTGGCGTGGGCAAGCGGACGGTGTTGCTACTGGGAGCCGGCGCGAGTGTTGCCGACGTAGCTACCCGGCCGCAGAAGTCGCGACCGCCACTCGACGCCCTATTTTTTCGGATATCCGCTGCGGCCGATCCGGAGTCTTGGCGCGCCTACAAAGTCGCAGAATACATGAGACAAACCTACGGGATCGATATCTTCGCCCCCGAGCACGACTCTCTGGAGGGGATCATGAGTCGCCTGTATCCCGACATCTTCAACCACGCACTCGCGAAGGATGCGCAGCCAGCGTTCCGGGCACTACTCCAGCTGTTTAACCGGCGCCTAGCCAACACGACCAATGGGATACATGCGACACAGAAGAGGCTCCTGTACCGGATGATCGTTAGATTGCTGGATGAAGGTGGCGATCCAGGCGACATCGCGATCATTACGTTCAACCAAGACATCCAGGTCGAGAAGATCCTTGAGCACTTGGGCCAGGCAAAAAGGTGGGGATCGATCGCTTCAAGGCTGTTCGCGTTCCCGGATATGTACTCGATGGATGCGGGCGTTTGGCGGGGTGTGACCGGCGGCGGCAACGACTTGTTCACGAGGAGCACGGCAGAAGGAGACGTCCTCCGCGTTCTCAAGCTGCATGGCTCGCTGAACTGGTATTCGATCCATGGATCTTCCGAGCCGAGCCCGTCGGCGATGTTTAATCCGCACCGGCAGCTTTCGGTGACGCGAAGGCGGACGATCCTGACCGATATGGTCCTGCGTGGTAAGCGCAAGAGATACACCTTGCCGGTCATAGTCCCGCCTGTAAACCACAAGTCGGCTGTGCTTCCGGACGCGCTAAATTCCGTCTGGGGTCTCGCAGAGCGACTCATCGCAAATGCCGATGACGTCGTGATATTTGGATACTCGTGTCCGGCACTGGACTTCGAGAGCGCCAACCTCATAACGCGCGCGCACCGCGCTCGTGCAGAGAGCACCACGCTTTCGGTGATTGATCCAAATGGCTCGGTAGCGACCCGCTATATCGATCTTCTTGCGCCGAAGCGACTCAGCTACTACGCGACGGCGAGCGACTTCCTCGCATAACGACGCTCTCAAGCGCTCCGAGGCGCACATAGAGACGGCCAGCGGGTAGATTTTCCAGATGCCCGCGATCAACACCGAGCACATGAGCGAGCTCCTTGCCCCCGGCGATGCCGCGGGAGCCAGCAGCGCCGACAAGGGCCAGGCTCTAGAGAGGGCGATCAAGTATGCCTTCGAGCAGATCCCTGGGGTGACATGCTCCATGCGCGACCAGCGTGGGGCGTTTGAGACGGAAGAGGTCGATCTGTTGTTTGCCAACGTCGTGCACGAGGACGGCCTTGCACGCTTCGAGACTGAGGTCCTAGTCGAGGCGAAGAATTGGAAGTCGAAGGTCGGGGCGCTTGAGATCAGCTGGTTTGCCACGAAGATGCGCCGACGCAACCGTCGCACAGGCGTGCTGGTTGCGGCGCTCGGTATCACAGGAGATCCGGTTCGACTCACGGCCGCAAGGCAGCAGGTCGTGCTGGCACTCAGCGAGGGGCAGGAGGTGGTCGTGCTTACGCGTGCTGAGCTCGACGCCGTCTCAAGCGGCGAGCGGCTCGCGCAGCTATTGCTGACAAAGCGCGATCATCTCCTCGGACGACAGGACATCTATGAGGCGGAGCCCGCGGAGTTGCGGCTTCGTTCTGGTCGCTTTCGGCGCGGCGCCGAGACCTTCAGTGCCATGGTCCGCGGTGAGAGGCTACGCCGCCTCGAGGAGGCCCAAGGACGTGTGGCAGATCTGCCGGTTGGTGAAGTGGCGCGTGCTGAAGCTGTGCGGGAAGCTCTCGCGACAGTCGACCCGCTGATGGCCGCCCGGCGAGAGGATCGCGAACTCGACCCACGGCTGGAGGACGTCCGTGAGGCGCTGATGTCGGTGGCCGCGCTTTGTGTCGCTTGGCTTGGCGGCTTGAGCATTGGGGGCGCAAACGCGATCCATTCCAACCTTGCCATGACCGGCCTCGACCGGTTTGCGGCCCAGTATCGGCTCACGGCTGTGGAGGTCGTTGACGGGGTACTACGTCGAAGAGCTCGGGCGCCAGTCGCCGGAGCTGCCTCGAGAGATATTGCTGTTCGGGCTTACTGCCATCTTGATCGAGGAGATCTCGAGTCTTGACGAATACTGGCCCGAGCCAGATGAGGATTGAGAGAGTGCCAACTCCTCTTCTACACGGGGAGCTGCGCCTACACGCGGAGCGGAATGTCGGAGGGACGCACGATCTCGTCAGGCGCGGCGTAGCCAGCTTTAAGCAGCAGACGTTCAGCGGCCGTCGCCGCGAGGTCTGGATGTCGCCCCGGTCCGATAACCACCTCCGAGAGAGCGCGTTGCTCTGCCCCAGCCTCGCCGTCTGCCAGCTCGGTCGCGATGTAGGGGAGCAGGCCCGTTGGAGTAGCCCGCATCAGTACCACGGGACCGCCGTCGGAGCCGTCGCCACCCTTCTTGTGACACAATGCCACTCGACGCCACTCGCGCTCCTCTTGAAACGCCGGATGCTTAAAGCAGAAGCTGCACTCAGCTAGTCCGTAGAAGGCCTGCGATGCGATCCGGACCTCAAATGATGCCAGGGTCGTCTCTCCAGCATCGCCGAACTCTACATGGACGTCACGGATCGTCGCGAACAGGCGTCGGATGATGGCACGTTGATCCTCAGCGTCATAGACGACACGCCGACAAGCCGTGTTGCCCTGAGTGAGCAGCCGCGTGTCGAACCCAAGCGAGTAGCCGCCGCCTGCGCGCGGGTAGCCGCGCCATTGGCTGAGGAGGTCGCCGTTCTCGCAGAAGCAGGCGACATACACATCGTAAAACGACTCCGAGAGCCCTCGAAGCATCAGGTGTCCGTAGCGCGCAACGGCTCGCGAAGGCTCGTCTCCGGCCGCGAGCTCGTCCAGCACTTCTTGGAGTACCCCTCGTACATAGACCAGCTCAGTGGAGTCGTTAAGGAATGCTGCGTTCGAGGCCCACAGCTCTCGACGCTCAACTATCCCGAGAGCGCCGACGGCATCTGTGTAGTGGTAGAGGACATCTGGCCCAACCGCATGTCGAGCAGCCCATTCACGCTGCCACCTGCGGTGCTTTTGCGCCCAAGCCTCGACGAGGGCGTTTACTTTCTCGCTGTCGGCCTCCGGTGCGTCGGGTTCTCCGCTTGCGTCCATCGCGTGTCGTATACCGCGCTGCCCGGACGACGAACTAGGGCGCTTCGATAATGCGACCGTCTGAGTAGACCGTGATTGCCTCGGGCGTGCGTCCTTTCCGTAGCGCCGCGATCAGGGCCGATGCTCCGAGACTCCAGACCATTTCGGCAATGTGGCTCTCCAAGCCCTCGGGTGAAGCCATCGCGGTGCCTGAGAGCGTCACCGTGGCCGTCTTCTCCACGTCGCCGCGCCGGTAGCGGTACCGAAACACGGACGAGTCGTGACCCTCAGAGCCAACTTCGATCGGTCCGTCGATGATGTCCCAATCGCGGTCGATGTCCAGCTCTAGTTCATGGACGCTCACGGCGTGCTCGGCAAGTTCGGCATTGGCGCCCTCGTCATACCCGTAGAACGCCATCCACGTCGCCGTCCCCGGATCGTTCCCTATCTGGGTACCGACCATGCCGACCGGCTGGCTCAGCCGGTACCCGTGGGCGGGACCGCTAACGGTCGGGAACTCGTCGCCCGGTCGGATCGGTCCCTCGGGAACCTCGGGCCTCACTTCGACGCTGAGCGTCTCTGGCGGCGGCTGAGGAACCTCTACTACTGCGCCGCCTGCCGGACCGTCGCGGATGATCGCGTTCATAGCAGCGGAGCCTACCGACGATACCCTTGCCTGCACGCGGACGATAACGGTCCGGTTAGCGCGGACGCCGCCACAGGAGTCGAGTAGCCAGAACATCGACGTCTATGCGAAGGTACAAGGATGGCGCCACCGGAAGGGCCAACGGCCGCGACCATCACGATCGCTGAGACGCTCGAACTGCTCGATCGCCACGCGCGAGAGGTGGCGGACGGAGTCGCGAACGGCAGGTACGCACTGCGGCTCGGATCGGGCATATCGATGAACAGCGTTCCCGGTCTCTCGGGCGCGGTCCGGAACGTCCTCGAGCTGCTGCAGGCTCACGCCGACACCGCCGACCCGATGTGCGTCCACCACAAGGCGCTGAAGGCAGCGATCAAGATTGCGCGCCTGCGCAGGCAAGAGCTCGACGCCCTCGACCTGACCAAGCCAGTGGGCGAGTGGGCAAACCTCGAGCAGATTCTGGACAACCTCGTCGGCCGGTACTCGGAGCTGCTCGACATCCGCTTGGCGGGCACGAGGCAGGACTACCTGCTCTGGGAGGGCGTGGACATCAAGGCGACCTACGCCGCCGTGGCCGAGCCTGGCAGCGAGCACCTGTGCGTCGCGATTCTCGCGCTGGAGGGCGCTGTCCACGAGATCCCTAGCGCCAATTGGGACGGACTGATCGAGACCGCTACCCGGGAGCTTGCCGAGAGCCCCGAGCAGGCGCTGCATGTGGTCGTCCTTGGCGAGGACTTCCGTGACACGAGCACCGCGCCCCGGCTGTTGAAGTTCCACGGATGCGCGGTGCTCGCCGCTCAGGATGAGAGCCGCTACCGGGCGGCGCTCGTCGGCGCGAGGTCACAGATCACCGGCTGGCCCGAGCAGGACGAGTCCAAGGTGATGTGTAACGCCCTGAAGATGCTCGCGACCGAAAGACGGACGTTGATGATCGGGCTGTCCGCTCAGGACACCGACATTCAGGACGTGTTCTTGAAAGCCAAGAGCCTGATGCCTTGGACATGGCCGACTACCCCGCCAGCGTATGTGTTCGCCGAGCAGGAGATCGGGAGCGACCAACAGAACCTGCTCAGGGTCGTCTACCGAGAGCAATACGAACAGCACGGCCCGGAGATTGAGGCGAGCGCGCTGATCCAGGCCTACGCCGAGCCGCTGCTCGTCGCCCTGGTGCTCGCAGTGTTGGAGAGGAAGCTCACGGCTTACATCGCCGAGGCGCGCGCCCCCGGTATCCCTCAGACCGAGCGCGAGACGCTCGCCCACGGGATCAGCCACATCCGCGACCGGGTGGCCGAGCGGTTCGAGCCCGACCGGCTCGGCGCGACCCGAAGGATGATCCAGGCACAGAGCCGCGCGCTCGGGATGTTCCGCACCGGCGAGGAGCCAGCTGTCACCGAGACCGTCTACCGTCCCCTCAGCAACACGCCGGCCGACCGTATCGCGATCGACCCCGAGCTAGCGACCAGCGGCCTGCCCGGGCTGGCCACCGCGCTTGGGATCCTCGGCACCGGCGACGCGGCCGGCCACTGGACCCTTGGCGTCCAGCCCACCGGATCCAAGATGCCGGGAGCGCTCACCGTGACGGGCGGGACCGGCGCCGACGCCGCCATACACTTCGCCGCGAACGCTGGCGCCGCGATACGCCAGGAGAAACTGCCGAGCGTTGCCACCGACCCGGGCCGGACGATCATGATTCACAGCACGCGCCCGGTCACGGGGGCGCCTCGCAGCCCCCGGGGCAGCTTCGGTCGCACCGGGCACGCTGCGATCAGGCACATCGACATGGAAGCCCTGCTCGACACCTGCACCGGCGCTGCGGAACTCGAAGAGCACTTCCGCCTCGCGGCGGCCATATGACGGGCGCCGACCAGGTCAGCCGCGTGATGGGCGTCCTGCGGGACGCCGGCTACCAGTCGCTCACGCAGCCGATCATCATCGGCGGCATCCCGTTCGAATTCGCCGCGATCCTGACGAAGCACGCATCGCTCGAGCTGATCACCGTCGTTGACACCGTCCTCGAATCCGAGCAGGAGACTCTGCGCGCGCAGGTCGAAGGGCTCGCCCGAGCCCTTGACCTCGTCAGGTCGCGGCGGGCGCTCACCGTCATCCTGGTCGGACCGCTTCCGAGCCAGAGCATCGCCGGCGAACTGAAACAGGTGGCGCGTGTCCTCTCCATATCCGCAGGGGCCCGCGACGGAGATGAGCCGGCGCTCGAGGACGCCCTCGCGGTGCTGCTGCCGCTTGAGCTCTCGACCGCCGGTGAGGAGACCGTCAGCTCATGGCCCAACGTGCGCGACGAGCTGCGCGCGAGATACCCCGCAAAGGAGATCGACCCGATCTTCAAGGCCGTCACGCGTGGGCAGCGGCAGGTGCGGGCCGCACTTTACGACACGCTGGTCGAGCCCCTCGACGTCGAATGAGCATGAACGACGCGACCCTGCAGTCCTTGGTGCTCACCGACTTCCGCAGCATCCGTGGGCCCGCCGTGATTCCCCTGGACGCCCCCGTCGTGCTGCTGCACGGGCAGAACGGCGCCGGCAAGACGAGCGTCATGTCAGCACTCGAGCTGGCGCTGACCGGCCAGATCGCCGACCTCGCCGACACGGATCGCCCGCACCTCGTACACCGAGGGACCAAGACGGCGATCGTGGAGCTCACCACCAGTTTCGGCTCCGCGAGGATCGGCACGGACGATAAGAGCACGAAGGGCGAGCCGCTGCTCAAGGAGACGGACGCACGCTTCTTCACCGAGCGCTGCTATCTCGCGCAGCGCCGGCTCGGGCAGCTGCTCGAGATCTACGCCCGCGCGCCGGCGAAGAGGGACTCGCCGCTCACCCGGTTCGTCAAGGACCTGCTCGGCCTGGACGAACTCGACGCGCTGATCGACGGCCTCGAACCAGTCAAGGACACCAGGCTGGTCAAGAAACTGGTCCCGGAGTACCGTGCCGCGGCGGACAGCATCGACGAGCAGCGCGGGCAGCTCGCGTCCGCGACCGCGGAGCTGCAGGCCCGCACGGGCGAGGCCATACACGCACGCGAACAGCTCGGCAAGAGCCTCGACACGCTGGGCGCACCCGCGACCGCCGATGCGGAGGTCCCTGGCGAGGCGACCACCAGATGGATCAGATCGGGCGATGAGGAAGCCGAGCTGGAGCGGCTCGAGGCGGCGCGCCGCGAGATCCAAAGCGCACGCTCGCGCCACGAAAAGCTCTCCAAGCAGGCGGGCGCGGGACGCGCACGATCGGCCGGAAAGGACGCCGGCGCGGCACGCGACGCCGCCGACGCTTGGTGGGAGTCCAGCGGCTCCAAGCTCGAAGCCGTACTCGACGAGATTCGCAAGGACATCCCGACAATCGCGACCGCCGTCGCGACAGATCCGGCGGCCGTGCACAAAGAAGCACTTGAGCAGATCAGCGGCGAGCTGCAACGCGCCAAGGCGACTCTCACCGCCGACGAGCGGGCGGCCACCGAGATGAAGCGACTCGACACGAGGATCAGGACGGCAGAGAAACGGGTCGAGAAGATCGACCGAGAGCTAGTCTCGCTCTCGAGCGTCGCGACAGGACGGGACCTGGCAAGCGCCCTCGCAGCCCTCGTCCCCCATGTTCACGGTGACGACTGCCCCGTATGTGGACGAGACTACAGCGAGATCGGTGACCAGTCGCTCGCGTCGCACCTAGCCGAGGAGATCGCAAGACTCAGCACACAGGCAGAACGTATGCAGGAGCTCGCAGCCGCCCGCCTCGAGGCGGTCAGCGCGACGAGCACCGCCTCAGCGCAGCGGGAGCGCCAGGCCGCGCTGCGGCTGGACACCGTGGCGAGGGATGCGCTCAGCGCCAAGGAGGCGCGGTTCAACAGGTACAGGAGTCGGCTCGCGCGACTAAAGACCGGCGTGAGCGAGGGCGCGACGATAATCCGGCGCGCCGCCGAGTCCGAACGTAGCCGCGCGATTGCGCAGCAGCGCGACCGTGAGGCCGCCGCACTCGCGAGCACACTTGAGGTCCTCTGCGGCACGCTTCAGCTCAAGCCTCCGCGGAAGAACGAGACGGCGGGCGAGACGATCGCGCGCGTGGGGCGCTACGTGACATCGGAGATCCAACGCATTCAGGCGCGACAAGAAGCGCGGAGAACTGCGCTCGTGCAGCTGAAGAATCTCCGCGGCCTCGTCGACGAGCGGCAGGCCATCGAGACGCAGGTCAAACATGCCGAGATCCGTCTCGCGGAAACCCGGCGTGCCGTCCGAGCGCTCGAGAGGCGGCGTAACACGCTCAAGAAACTCCGCGAGGACAGTCAGAAGAGCCGGACGCGGATCATCAGGCAGGTCTTTAACAGCTCGCTGAACCACACGTGGCGGGACCTGTTCGTCCGGCTCGCACCCGACGAGCCGTTCGTACCGGCTTTCCTCGTACCCGATGGCCGCGAAGGGGCGGTCACCGCGAACCTCACGACCACCCACCGAGACGGGAAGCCCGGCGGCTCCCCGGCCGCCATGCTGAGCGCCGGCAATCTGAACACGGCCGCGCTGACGCTCTTCCTCGCCCTTCACCTGACGGCGAAACCGACACTGCCGTGGCTGCTGCTCGACGACCCCGTCCAGTCGATGGACGAGGTGCATGTGGCTCAGCTCGCGGCGGTCCTCCGGACCCTCACTCGCCAGCACAAGCGGCGAATCATCATTGCCGTGCACGAGCAGGCGTTGTTCGACTACCTGGTGCTCGAGCTGAGCCCGGCCACACCGAAGGACAGCCTCATCGCCGTGGAGATGACCCGCAACCCGGATGGGGACACGACCCTGACACCATCAAGGCGGAGGTACACGAGCGACCCAGCGCTCGCCGCGGCGTAAGTCCGAACTCGTGTCACGAGCGATCATCCGGTCGGCCACATTGCGCATGTCGGCGAGCAGGCGAGCGCAACCTCGCGGGCGCCTTGTGTGGATTTTCGGGGCTCTTCGCTCTCTTGGCTGAGGTAATATCGCTGGCCGGCGTTAGCCCGCACGGCGGCAAGTCGCGACCTGACAGCGGCTGGCGCCGCTGCAGGTGGCCGCCGAGCAGATCGCGCACGCTGTTGGGGTCCGTGGGGCGACGAAGGCTGCGTGAGCGGCCAGCAACGCCAAACGTGGTGGAAATCACCTCCGGCGAGGAAAAGGGCGAGTTCCTTCCGGCGTAGGCGGAAGTCCTCGGCTAGCAAAAAAAGGGGGCCGCTCGGCGGCCCCTCGCGCGCAGGCGGCGCGGGTCGCCGGGCACCGTGGTCAAGGCTACCGCAGCGGCAGGTTCGCTCGCGACCATGTGAGCAGCGTAGGCCTCGTCGCGGTCGATCGTCGTGACCAGGCCCTTGCCAGGACCCGGCACGGCGTAGATTCCTCCGTCCCTCACGACGCCCTGTCGGCTTCGAGGTGGCCTTTGCGGTGGCGCGGCTCCGGCATTCCGGGGCATACGCAAGTTGCGCATCAACGTGCCGGAGCTTCGGGTGCCGCGACGTTAGCGAGGGGCCACCAGAGGATCGAACTAGCCGGACCATGCGACACACTTAGGCCTATGGGACAGGCAGACACCGTCGTCGACCGGCTCGTCGCTACCGATGCGTTGAGGAACACCGGCAGCTACCGCTCGTTCGTGGACTATGCCGAGACCTCGGTGCGCGCCATCGACCGTGAGTTGGTCGTTGAGTCGGGCCGCATACAGATCTTGTTCAGCGACACGCCCACCGCCGCCGAACTCGCGAGATCGGTAGACGAGATCGACCGGGAGGCTAGGCGCGTGGCGGCAGCCTTCGACCGCAACACGAGGCCCGAGTACCTGCGTGGGCGCGGCGTACGGCTCGTGCCGACGGAGCGTGGTCTTCGTGTCCAGCGTGCCGACCCCGGCTCCCTCGATGTGGTTCTCCTCCTTGGCGGGCTTTATCAGGCGATCACCTCGCAGCCAGTCTCGTTTGCGTTGAACCTGGCCGCGCTTCTCGGAGGTGGCAAGACGGTGTTGCGCGCGGTGGACCCGAGGCGCCGTAAACCAACCAGCGAAATTACGGTGATCCTGCCCGTCATGCCTATGGCAGCACGCCCCGGAGAGCTAAAGACCGACAACGACGCCCCGCCCCCGCCCCAGATCGCTGTGGTGCACGCGACCGGCACTGACAGGGTACGAGCCAGCGCGACCTTCGCCGACGGAACCATCTTCGAGGTTGAAGCCGGGATGCAGCCTGGCACGACTGGTAGCTGAGCGGAAGCCCGTGAATCTGCGCTGACAAGTCAGTTTCAGGGGCAAGTTGAGTTCCGCCCCCTTGGACGAACTCGCCCAAGGGGGCGTATTTATTGTCGGGCAGCAGGTCGACGTCTCGGCGACCGAGCAGGACCTCTTCCACAGCGTCGACGCATGGTTCGATGCGCTGCGCACTTGCGAACAGATGCTTGACAACCTCGATCCATAGCCGTGAAAGCAGGCCGGTCGCTGACGACGTGGTGCTCGTCGACTGTGCGGAGCGTGAGCGTGCAAGGCCTGACCGCGGGGAAGATCGTCGGACGTTCCGCATCCTCTTCGACGCTCGCCCGAGGAGAGCCGGGCTTCGCCTGTCGATCACGCTCGATGAATTTTCGCTGGATATGTTCCAGAAGGCGAGAGATCCGCGTAAGCGTGTTCAGATGGCCACCCCCGACCATCGCAAACTGTGAAAGGAGAAGGGCCGATGAGAACGTGAAGCCACATCTGCAGGTGTCGCAGCGCTCGATCGCGTCACCTGCATCAAACGTCGACGATCCACTGAGATCGTCGTGGAGTCCGCCGAGCCGCCGCGTTGGGCCTCGCTCGCCAGCGCGGCGGCTAAGCGACTGAGGTGTCCCGCGAACGAGTGTGTAAAGACGCTTCAACGCGGGCACGGCTACTTCTGGATTACTCGGACGTCGCGCCCTCGTGAAGCGGCTTGGCGCGAGCATCATTGATTTGGGCGTCACTGACAAAAAAGCGACGTCGACGGATCGCTAGGGGTGTGCGCAGCATTAGTTCCAGATCGTGCGTTATTCGCCAATGTTGAAGATAGTCCGCGTCCATCGCACGAAGCTGCGACTCGTCGATGATGTCCCCGATCGCTACCTGCCAGCGCCCGGTTATCCCCGGGCGTGCCCCGAGTGTGCGCTTTTGCGTGCTGCTCAAATCGGCCACTTCAGTCGCGTCTATGGCGCGCGGGCCGACGATCGACATCTCCCCGCGCAGGACGTTGAATACCTGAGGGATCTCGTCGAGTCCGGTTCGCTCGAGCCACGCCTCTATACGACCGGATGGAAATTCGCCGCGACTCCCGTCTGGATGTTTGTGCCGCGTTCGCAGGCGAAGCATCGAGTAGGCGGTGATTCCGAGGCCCACGCGATCGGCCACGATGATTACCGGCTGTCCTCGTCTCCGGAGCTTACTGTATGCGGCATAGGACGCGATGATGAGCGTCCAGATCGGCAGCGTGACGGTGACAACGATCGTGTCCGTAATCCGTTTTAGCTCCAAAGCTTCGGGCGTGATCAGCGCCGCCGGGGTATACATGAGGCCGTAGTCGTCCACCCTGCGCGTCGCTCCCAATACGAGCTCATGGTCTTCCACGAGATACCTCACCCCGATACCTTTGCGCTCAGCTTGTTCGATCAATTCGGCTTTCAGCTTCGCCGACAGATGGCGTTGAACGATCACGAGTTCAAATATGTGGAGATCGCGCAGGATCACGTCGAGTTCTCCGTATGTACCCACACAGAAGCGATCATCCGAGCGGCGCTCGGAGGCGAATCCAACTGGCTGCACCGGGCGGCCTTTTGCAATCACGAGCGCTTTCGCTGCGGCTCTAGCCTCATGCTTGTTGCCAAGCACCAGGATCCGGCGCTTCAAATGCTTCGCGGTCACCCACTTGCGACTTACCACGTCATAGCCATAGCGCAGCCCACAGTCGGTGAGGAAGGCGACCGAGAACAACACTGCGAGTGCAGCGAGCGACCCTACGTCGACTTTGGCCACGACGAAGCCAGCCGCGACAACCGTAGTGAGTGCCGCCATCGTTCCGAGTATTTGCTGCAGTCGAGCACGGGACGCGTCACCGCGATAGAGTCCCGACGCGACCGCGACGGCGGCAACCAGGACACATCCAGGGATGGCCAGAGTGAGCAGATTGTTGCTAAAGATAGGTTCATTCTCGTGGCGCGCAGCTGCGCGCACGGCGAGCGCGAGGCTAGAGGCAACGGTCACCGCGAGCGAGTCCAACACGAACAGCACCGATACACGCACGAGCCCTCGGTACACCACGAGGCGATAGAAGCGCGTCGAGAGCCGGTCCGTCTCAGGCGGCAAGGTTGCGTCGAACGCATCATCATCGTTCGTTGGGTCGACCCTTTCTTCGGCCCGCGCACGCTGGAGCATACCCATCGGCTCGAGGAAGTCGACGCCTCCGAGGCTGCTCAGCGTTGCGCCACTGGCGCCAACGCGCACGTCGGCGAGCCGGGCACGCGCGGCGGCGATCGCTGGCTTCAGTTCGACTGCTCCGATCTCTTCGGCGCGCAGATAGGCGTCTTCGGAGACATCGAAGCCTCGACGTGCCATCAGCGCTGCTCCCAGGGTCAGGAGATCCGGAGCCTCGAGCACATTTATCAGCCTGCTCAAGAGCGCTACGCCTTGATCACCTCTCAGCTCGTCTTCCACGACCCGGGCTACCTCCGGGATGACCGAGAATGGCTTGTCGCTTACGAGCCTCCACTTTCCGCTCTGAAGACGCGGAATGATCGTCTCCGGCATCGGCGTTCCGGTCCAAGCCTCGTAGGCTTCGGCTATGAAGCTCTGGCTCGGAGGGGTCAACGCGAGCAGTTCGCAGGCCACGACCACCTGGACTGCTGCCGCCATATCAGACCGCGAGCGAGCAAGCTCGACATAGTAGGCTGCGGCGCCCGCCGGTATAGCGCTATCCGGAGTCGGGAACTCGAGCTGTATCGCGCGGTCGAGGGGCAGCCATGCGGGGATCCCAGCTTTATCGAGACTCTCGAGTTCGGCCGGCGTGATCGTCCCGACAACTATGCGGCCGCGGCCACCCGCCAGCCAACGCTCGATGCGTCGAGGGTCGAGGCCGGCCTCTACATATCTGCCGACATCGTCAAGCCAGAGCGCGTAGCGGTGGCGCGGGGACAGGACCCCGGGTGCGAGGAGTCGGGTCAGCGGCGGCTTGCCCGAAATATCGGCGCTACGCGATGGAAGAAGCAAGACGTGTCCGCGGAAACGCTGCTGAAGCGCTTCGAACGCGGTGCGCGACCGTCCGCTGCGACGGTGGCCGACGAGCAGGACCAGGCGCCGCCTCCCGAGTTCTTGGGCGACCTCATCGACCGTGGGGGCGTTGGTTGCCCGATGCCCAGTCCACGTAGGCCGATTTTTGCCCCTTGGGTCGAGTTCCTCGATCAACAGGTTGCGGATCTTTCGTTTCTCGCGGCCTCGGTTGCGCAACAGATCGCGGACGTTGCGTCGCTGCATGCCCCAGCGCGCCGTGAAAGTCCCGATCACGACGAAAGCCATAAGGGCCAGGGCCGCTGCGTCAGGCTCGCGCTCGATCAGCTGCCAGATAGCGACAGCGGTGGTCAGCACAGCGACTGCGGGCGCCAACATCGTCGTTGCCAGTACCGGGAGTCGTGCGACCTCATACTGGTTGCGGACTCGGGGCAGCTCCCGCGCCTTGAGGTCGATGACCGCATCTTCGTGCTCGATGATCAACTCACGAACGAACATTCGAAGCCATACCGTTGCTCCGATCTGGGCCGTATCAGTCCAGTCGTCCCCGCCCGTTTCTTTGCCATGGCGCGCGAGACGGATCGTCGCCTGCAGCCGCGCCGCGTCTGCGCGCGCGATGTCCGCGTCCAGCGTCGGTGCGAGATACTGCCCGAACAGTTCGAGGCTTGCTTCGCTAAGTCTACGGGGCGTGAGTTCACCGGTTCTTCGCCCGACGCTTCGCACCGAGCTCGCCTCAAGCATGGGCCCGATCCTCTTTGCGAACAGATCTCGCACCAACCTCAGAGGTGCCACTACGTCGAGCCCGAAACTGTTCAGCTCCAGGCGCAGCAGCAGGAACGCAAAGAAGCCATATGCGGCACCGTTTGCCCAATATCGCCCGGTGCCACTACTGATGACCTCGACGTGCAAATGGAGCGCGATGGCAGTGACCGCGATGCCGCCTATCGCGTCCATGACGGCGATGAGAGCGAGTCCGACCGTCACGCCAGCGGGATCCCAGTGCCACCAATACGACAGCTTCGGATGTCGTGCGGCCCCCACCGCCGCTGCACCGGCGACGATCGCTGCCACGACATAGGCCGTGATCATGTTGCGATCATTCCAGTATTGCGGGTCCGAGTGTAGGCCGGGGGATGACTTGACTTGACGAACTCCAGTGTTCCTGACCCAGTCGAGCTTCTCGTTGCCGCGGCACGCACCGATGCAGGTCCTACGACTGCGCAGATGCGTGCGGTGATGGACGTTCTGCGAGTATGGCTCGCGCGCCGTCGGCTTGACCCGCGTGATGTGGAAGAGGTCTCATCTGAGGCCATAGCTCGTCTCGTCGACGTGGCAGAGCGCGACGCGCTCGATCCCTCTCGACCGCCAGGGGCCTGGTTGAGGGTCGTTGCCGACCATTTGGCGATCGATGTCCTGCGCAGGACCTCGCGGTCCGTGTCCGTTGCCTTCGACGACGAACGTTATGAGCCGGCGGCCGATGACGAGATCGTGACGCTGCTCGATCGCCGCTCGGCCGAGTCAGATATCAGGCAAGCGTTGAAAGACGCCGGTGATGCCGGCGAGATGGGGGTGGTCAATGTCGTCGCGACGTGGGTGGGCCTGACGAAGGCGAACGGCGGAGAAGCCAATAGTCGGGAAGTCGCCGCCCGGCTCGGCGTGAGCCACACAACCGTCCAGCGAGCGCTGCGTTCGTTCGCCCAACGGCTGAGAGGGCTCTGACCGATGTTCCAGAACGAAGAGACGCAACGTAATAGCTTTCGATGCAGCAAAAAACCATGACGCGGAGGCCGAACCATGGATGACGCATCAGCCGTGATGGATGTCGAAGTCCAGGGGAAGCTCGAGCACGCTCTCGCGCACTCGGATCTTCCGGAGCGAGCGCAGAAGCTGGAGGACAGAGAGGCGCGCGCCGCGCTGTTGGCGGTAGGTCGACATCCAGCCAAGCTCCGGACGGCTGCGCTTTCGATCATGCCCGAAACGCCGCGGATGGCGCTCCTCGGCGCCGGAATGCTCATCTACGAGGGCGGTGATCGACCCAGATGGGCTCTGACGAAGCTGGGCGAGAAAACGGCCGACGTTCTCGCCGCAGCCATGCCGACGCTCAATGAGCCGGAGCGTAAGCGCGCAAAGACCGAACTCGACACGCTTCTAGTGGAGATTGATCAGGAACTTCAGACCGAGGTAACGGACGACACCGAGGAGGGAAAGTCGGGGGTCGTCCGGCCGAGTAGTCGGGGCCTGGGCAGAGCGCGCAAGCGGCAAGGGTAGGTTCAGCTGGCCGGCGTGCGATCGCCGGTGTAGGCCGATTCCGAATGCTCCTAAGTTTCCAGCCTTTGAGGTTCACGAAGCGCTGGCTGCACTTCGGAGTTCTCGTCGCACGCGACGATGAGACCCGCGCGCTGCGGGTGCGCCGGCTCGGAGCCATCGAGGAGACTTCGACGCGCTGCCGCCCCGACGCTGCCGCGGCACGCGAGTGCGGGCGGCTGCATGCCGTCGTCGCCCAGCGCGGAGGAGCGCCCCGGCGACGAGCGATGGACCTGGCGATCGCGGCCACCGCCAATATCCACGGCGTGCCGCTGATGACCTACAACGTTAAGGACTTCCAGATCATCGCCGACAAGGTGGAGCTCCGCGAACCCCGAATAGCTGCCCCGGCGTTTGGATCCGCTTGGCGGCGCCACGGTCGAAGGCTGTCCCGTCCCAACGAAGCTGGGCTACGCCGCCCCCGCTCGTCGCCTGTGCGCCGCGAGCCACCCGCGAACCTTCCCGCGAGGGCGAGCGCCGTCGCGGGCTTCGCCGGCGGGAGAGGGGATCGGCGTGTCGTGGGCTGCTTGTTCGGCGCGAGCGGCGCGCCACTCGACATCTGCTGGTCGTGGCCCGTTGCGGCGGAGGTCCTCGATCGCGAAGGCGTAGTGCTCTGAGAGCATCCGCAGGCTGGTGCCGCACTCGCTGGCGACGGTCTGCGGGTCCTCGGCGCGCAGGCGCAGGGAGATGCCGCCGCGGCGCAGCGCATACGGCGTTGCGCCGTGGATCTCAGTGAACTCGGCGCGCTCGGCTGCCTTCTTGACGGCGGGCGTGAAGAAGCGTGCGCCCCACACGTGTGCCTGGTTTTCGCTGAAGTGGCAGGCTCCGGTGCGTGGTTCGCGGACGCCGTGCTCGGCGCCGGCGAGGTCGCCGGGGATGATGAAGTCGAGCTCGCGCGCTGGATGCCCGGCATGGCGGAGTGCCAGGCGCCACGCGGCGAGGTCTTCGCGCAGGATGGCGGGGATGACGGTGCGTCGCTGGGTGCTGTTCTCGGTCTTTCCCCATTCATTGAGCGCTCCGCAGGAGAGGACCTCGAGCACCCACGCGAACTCCTCGACGAGCGAGGCCCAGCGCAGCCCCCAGATCTCCTGGTTTCGTGCGCATAGCCCGTACTGCAGGCTGACGATCATCGCGTCGCGCTGCGCGAGGATCTCATCGCGCTGCTTGGCGCTGTGGAGCATCTCGGCGCGGATAGCCTCGACGGCCTGCGGTGAGAGCGCCCAGCGACGCACGAGTGGCCCGCTGCGGCGAGCGTGCGGGGCATAGCCGGTTCCGCCGGCGCGGATCGAGCGGCGTCTTTTGCCGCGGGGCTCGGTCGCGAGCCTGCAGCCGTTGATCTCGATCTCGGGAACGAGCTGCGAGGCTGCCGCCCAGCTGAGCGCGGCTGAGAGCACCCGCCATGCATGCGCGCGCGTCGGCCTGGGCACGCCTGCGCGGAGCATCTGTTCGCGCCAGGCGCTCGGTGGCCTCGGGCTGTTGAAGCGCACCGCCGGCACCGAGGCGAGCGCCCGCCCCCAGCTCGTCGCCTCCGCCAGCCTATCCCCGCCGCAAGTGCGCGGCTTGTCGAGCATGTGGCGGCCGATCGCCGACTCGTAGCGCTTGTAGGTGCCGGGCGCGAGGCCGCCCTCGTTGCTCGGGTGCGCGTTGACCGCCAGATACAGCTCGAGCACCTCGCCGATCGTGCGTGCCTGGAGCGCGTTGGCTTCCTCCGCGTCGAGATCCAAGAGGAAGCGTCGCAGGCTCTCGCGGCCGCGGCGCTCGGCGGTGATGTAGTCGTCCATCCACGCGCGCGCGTGCCGCTCCGTCGGGAACGTGCGGCTGCGCTCGCGCCGATCGTGGTCGTAGAAGCCGACGACGTAGGAGCGCCGGCCGCGCTTGCCGACCCGCGGCCACTGCGGGCGTTTCGCCCATGGCCTAGCCATCCGCCGGCCCTCGCGGGCGCGGCCGTCGGGGAGCCTCGAAAGCGCGCATGGAGGACCTCTCGACCCGTGCTCAGCTCAGCCGCTCCGTGAACCTCCGCTCAGAACCGGTTGGAAAGCCGCGGTGCCGTTGCGGTAACGGCACCCCACAAGACTGCACGCTACGCCCAAAAAGCCGACGATTTGGAGGGAAAACATGATCGCAGACCTCTATTCTCGTAATGAAGGGGTCCGGGGTTCGAGTCCCCGCGTCGGCTTGGCTCTGCAGAGCCATTTCCCTGAGTCCCGCCATACTCCGGCCGCCCTCTTTGGAAGCGTTATGGAAGTGCTCCCGCACGGTCACCCGCCAACCGAGTCGGTCCGTGCGGCCTGCCGTGCGCGGTGCAGATTCGACAAAATTCGACACCCCGCACAGAGTTGTGTGGGTTCTGCGCAACGCTTTAGCGGTAGGCCCCCGGTGCCGATTCCGCCGTGTGGGCCTTTGCCAGCGTAATCGACGCCATCCAGCGCGCCGTCGGCTTGCCGTGTTCGCCTGCGCCATGCTCGCGTTCGGCGTAGCCGCTGCGCCCGCCAACGCGGCCGAGCCGCTCGTGTGGTCGCCGCGCGCGCTGATCGACCACCAGCAGCCGTTCACCTCGAACCACGCGCTGACGGACGTCTCGTGCCCGTCGGTGTCGTTGTGTGTCGCCGCCGACAACGAAGGCGACATCCTCAGCTCCCGTGATCCGAAGGCGGGCAGCGCAGCGACCTGGGCGATCGCGCAGGTCGACCAGGACAACGAAATCACCGGCGTCTCGTGCCCGTCGACCTCACTGTGCGTTGCCGTCGACTACGCCGGCGACGTGCTCACGTCCGCGGACCCGACTCGCGGTGCTTCGGCGAAGTGGAGCGTCAAGCACGTGCGCGGCGCGACCGAACTCGAGAGCGTCTCGTGTGCCTCCCTGTCGCTGTCGCTGTCGCTGTCGCTGTCGCTGCGCGTCGCGGTCGGCTCGGGCGAATACGACGGCACTCGCGATCTCGTCCTCACCTCAACCGATCCGTGGCGCGGCCCCCGCGCCCGATGGAGCGCCAAGAGCCTCGGCACGAACCGCGGTCTCCTATCCGAAACCCATGGACTCAAAGGCGTCTCCTGCCCGTCCGAGACCCTTTGTGTAGCCGTCGAGGACGAACTCGCCGTCCTTACCTCGACGGATCCCCGAAGCGGCCTGAGCGCCACATGGACCAAGCGACAGCCTGTCGGCGCCTACTTCACCGGGTCGGCCGGGGTCTCGTGCCCGTCGCGCTCGTTCTGCGACGTCGCTGGAATACTCACCTCGACCGACCCCGGCGCGGGCGCCCACGCGAGGTGGAGGCTCAGGGATGAAGGGGAACGTGTCGGCCCGGGCGAGGTGTCGTGCGCCTCGAGTTCGCTCTGCGTTGACCCCCAGGGTGGAGGAAACATCGCGATCACTATGGACGCGGCGTCCCCCGGCGCCGCGCGTTGGACGGTCATCAACGTCGACGAACACCGAGAATCGGCGGGCGTCTCCTGCGTGGCCACGTTGTGCATCGCATTGGACAAGAGCGGACGGATCATCACCTCGACGGATCCCGGTGCCGCGGCGCAGTCCAGTTGGTCGGTCGCCGACGTCGACGGCTTCAACTATCTCAGCGACATCTCGTGTACCTCCGCATCCCTGTGCGTCGCCGTCGATCACGACGGCACGGTCGTCAGCACGACCAATCCACTAGGCGGCGCCGCGGCCTGGCAGGCCCACAACGTCGACGGGAGACGCTTTCTCAATGCCGTGTCGTGCCTTGCGCTGTCCTTGTGCGTGGCGGTCGACGATGCAGGCGACGTCGTCACCTCGACGAACCCGGGCGCCGGAGCGTCCGCGAGCTGGGCGGTCGAGAACGTCGACGGCTCACACAAGCTGAACGACGTCTCGTGCCCCACGGAGTCGCTGTGCGTCGCGGTCGACGAAGACGGCGACATCTTGACATCGACCGATCCACGCGACGGCCCTATCGCAGCATGGAGCGCGCTGAAAGTGGTCAGCTCCTCCGATGCCGCCGAGGTGCTCTTGCCGATCGCGTGTCCGACTGTGTCGTTGTGCGTTGCGGCCGACTACGGGGGACAGGTGTTCGTTTCGACGGACCCCCAACTCGAGACGCGAGCGACGTGGCACCTCGCCCCAGGCCGACTCGAATACGGCGAATGGCTCGGCATCTCCTGTCCGTCCAGATCGATGTGCGTGATCGTCGGGCCCGAAATCGTGACGTTGACCGATCCGGGTGGGCCGGACGCAAGGGTCAAACACAAGCTCCTGGCGCACGTCAACCCGTTCGGGGGCGGCAATGAACTGCACGGCGTGTCGTGCCCTTCGACCTCGCTCTGCCTGGCTGTTGAAGATCGCGGCAACGTTCTGCCATCGACTGACGCCGCGCGCGGGCTCCGTGCGAGGTGGCGAGCGCAAGTGGTCGACGAGCTGCATGCGCTTTGGGCGCTGTCCTGTGCTTCACCATCGCTCTGCGTCGCCGTCGACGATCACGGATATGCGTTCGTCGCGCAGCGCGTAAGGTCTGCTCGTGAACGGGCACATGCACCGTCTCCGGCAGGGAGCGGCGCGCTCGCAGCCCCAACGAGCGACCGAAAAGTCGGCGGAGTTGACTGACCCTCGCGTTTGGTTTCGGGCGGCCTCTCCAAGAAGGTCGTCCACCGCATTCTCGTCCATCGCATTCCAGGGGGCGACGCGACATACGCCGCTCGGCCTCGCATGAGAAGGACGTCGGTCCCAAGCCCGCAACTTGTTCGGTGCATTTATTTTTCGGTGTGCCGCACAACCGAACGTGTTCGGTACAGTTAGCATCTGCCCGGACCGCACAACATTAGAACCCCCGGCGTGGTCGCCCGACGCGCAACGCCGCTTGCGTCCGAGCAGATCTCCGCCAACGCACTTCGCGTGGCAGCCACGCGAGGGCGCCTCAGAGCCTCCAAGGCTGACGACGGAACCTGGCGCAGCAGCCGCGCGTGGGTCGATGAATACCTCAGCAGCCGCTTCGAGCGGGACTCTGCTCAGTCGAACTGAGTCCGGGCCGCAATTTCGTGTCCCGAACCACGTCCCGGGGTTCGAGTCCCCGCATCGGGACTCCCCGCGTCGGCTCTGGAGGCACGCGGAAGTGCCGGGTGCCTAGCGAAGGGCGCTGACGGCGAACCAATCCGACTTGAGCTCCGGTGCGCTGTCACAGACGTCGCACACGATCCGCAGGACAGCTCGCCGCCCGAGTTCATCGCGGTCGTCGCGCTCCATGGAGCTGGGCGTGTCCACTCCCCACGTGGCGCTGATGTCGGCTCCGTACCTGGCGAACCGTACGTCGCCGCGGTTGGCGTCGAGCCGCTGCCATAGCAAGTCGAGAGCATCGGAAGGCGCCGCGAAGCCTGAGTGACGGCTGATCCTGAACTCCACGCGGAAAGCCTACAGCTCGTCCTCGAGGTGAGCGCCTGTTTCGCTCGGGCTGATCCTCGGGGATGAATGCGCGGCTGTCGGGGATCTGCTCCCGGCGGGTGACACGGCGCCGTGCTCGAACAGCGAGCGCGCGAGCGCCTGCACGCCCGGCGCCTTCTCGACTACCCGATCCAGGCAACCCCGCAGGGCGTACTCGTGGACGTAGGCCTCTGCGGTGACGATGATGGCGGCGTACGCCGCCTCGTCGAGCTCGACCGCCGCGCCCCCACGTCGTGCCAGCACGGCAACGCCCTCGATCGTGCGCATCCAGTCCTGTAGCGCGCGGCTTCGAGCCTCCAGCGCTCGGCGGCCCGCCGCATGCACCTCCACGACGGTCGTGACCGCCACCTCGGGATGCTCCGCCATCCAGCGGAAGTACGTCGCGATGCCGACGTCCAGCTTGGCCTGCCACTCGGGCTCAACCGCGGCGGCCTCGAGCGATGCCTTGATGCGGATCTCGGTCATCTGCCTGTAGGTCTCCAGGAAGCACTCTTCCTTGTCGGCGAAGTGCTTGTAGAAGACCGAGCGCGAGGTCCTCGCTACTCGCACGAGGTCGGCGATCGTCGTCTCCGTATAGCCCTGCGTGCTCACACAACTGCCCATAGCGCGCAGCAGACGCTCTCTCTGGCGGGCGCTGACCTCGTCCGGCAGGAGCGTGTGGCGTCCAGCGGGAATCAGGAGTTCGTCGCTGATCTTGACAGAGTCGATTGGGCTAGTATAGAGTGTACGACTACGTACTCGGAGGGGTACTGGCGGGTACTTGCACCGCCTCATTCGGAGAGGCCTGGGGGTCGAGATGTCCAAGTTGCGTGCGTTGCTGGTGTTGTCGGGCGTGATTCTCGGACTGGTGGCGCCGGCTGCCGCGAGCGCCGCGATCACACAGGTGTTCGGCAGCGTGACCTGCACGACGCAGGTCTCTGGCGCGAGCGCCGGACAGCGCTGGTGCGGCACCACGTCGGGGACCACCGTTCCAAGCTGGGACGGCACGCCGGTCGACGTCGCGGTCGGCTTCCCGGTCGCCTCCGGCTCGGATAACGACTACCCCGTCGTCGGCATCTACCACGGCTGGGGCGGCAGCAAGATCACGCCCTCGAGCTCGACGGCGCAACGCTGGCTGGCGCAGGGGTACGCGGTGTTCAGCATGACCGACCGCGGCTGGGGCGCCTCCTGTGGAGGCCCGTCCAAACCCGCCAACACGCTCAAGGCGCCGCCGTGCGAACGGGGCTACATCCACCTCATGAGCAGGGCCTACGAAGTCCGTGACGCCCAATACCTGCTCGGCCTGCTGGTCGACGAAGGTTTGATCAACCCGCAGGAGATCGGCGCCAACGGGGGCAGCTACGGCGGCGGCATGTCGCTGCAGCTCGGCTCGCTGAAGGACCGGGTGCAGCTCCCGGACGGCGAACTGAGCCCCTGGGTCAGTCCCAAAGGCACGCCCATGAAAATCGCGGCGACGGCGCCCGAATACCCGTGGACGGACCTGGCGCAGTCGCTCCAGCCCAACGGCAGCAACCTCGACTATGTGGCCAACGCGCCCTACCAGGGCATGCTCGGAAATCACGAATACGGGATCGAAAAGCAGAACTGGAACGCATCCCTGTATGGCGCGGGACAGGTGCTCGGCTACTACGCGCCGACCTCGGCGGCCGACCCCGAAGCGAACATCGTCGAATGGCACAACTTCAACATCACCGGCGGCCCGTACAACGGACTGCCGATGGCCATCCAGCAAGAGGAACAGCTGACCAACCACGGCGCCTACTACACCGACCTGTCAGAGCCCCCGGCGCCGGCGATCATGGAGAACGGATGGAACGACGACCTGTTTCCGGTCGACCAGACCGTCGACTACTACAACAAGGTCAAAGCCACCTACCCCAACCAGGCGATGAAGCTGTTCTACTTCGACCTGGGCCACAATCCGCGCTCCGCGACGGCCGTCTCGGCGGGCGATGACACGAAGTTCGTGAACGCCCAGAACGAATGGTTCAAGTACTACGTCAGGGGCGAAGGCAGTGAACCGGAAGGCGTGCACGGCAGCGTGACGGCGATCACGAGCTTCTGCCCGCAGTCGGCGGGGGGCTCGGGGCACGAATACAAAGCCGCGAGCTGGGCGAGCCTGGCGCCCGGCGAGATTCGCCTGAACGGCGAAGCCGAACAGACGATCACCGCTCCCGGGACCGCGCCCGCGAACGCATTCACCTCGGGCACGGTCTGCACCACGCAGGCCGCGGCGAACAACCCGTCGGCGGCGACGTACAAACTCGCGCCGGCGCCCGCGGAAGGCTTCACGATCGCCGGATCCTCGACGGTTATCGGCGAATTCAACACGCCGGGGACGAACGCCCAGGTGATCGCCCGGTTGTACGACGTCAATGAAACGGCTGGCACCGAGCAGCTGATCGGCCGCGCCATCTACCGGCCGATCAACCCGGGCGGCGGCTTCACCAAGCAGGTCTTCCAGCTGCACCCGCAGGCATGGAACGTCGCAGCCGGCCATGCGGTCAAGCTCGAGCTGCTCGTGTCGGACTCCACCTACGCGCGCAACTCCTCGACACCGCAGTCGATCCAGGTGAAGAACCTCGAACTGCGCGTGCCGACGATCGAAGCGCCCGGCAGCGACGGCGGGCTCGTGCAGAAGCCGCTGCCCAAGTACCTGCCGCCGGGCTACGCGCTCGCGCGCAACATGGCGGAGACCGTGCCCGGCGTGCCGTACGTCTCGAGCGGCGCCAGCCCGAACGCGACAGGTGTCTTCACGCTCTCCTGGGAACCGTCACAGGCGGCCGCCGCGCTGACCTACACGCTGCAGCACAAGAACGCAAGCGGTGGCTGGAGCACCGTTGCGAGCGGCCTCACCAGTCCTGAATACGCGTTCACCTCGGGCAGCCCCGAGGGAGAAGGAACGTGGACCTACCGGGTTCTCGCGGCCGACGAAGGCCCCGAAAGCGAATACTCGGCAGCGTCAGCCGAGGTCAAGGTCGACAAGACGCCGCCGAGCGCCCCGTCGGCGGTGGCCTCGCGTGCGCCCGACTATGCCGGCGGCGGAGGTTGGTACAAGGACAGCGTCGGAGTCGGCTTCCTCGAAAACGGCGACCCCGCATTGTCGGACGGCAGCCCGGGAAGCGGCGTCGACCTGCTCACGCTCCCCTCCCCGCAGACGTTCGACACGAGTGGCTCGCACACAGCGTGCGGGACGGTGGCGGACAACGTCGGCAATGTCTCGGCGCCGGGCTGTCTGACGGTTCAGGTCGACGCAATGCCGCCGAGCCTCGAAATCACGTGCCCGGCGTCGGCTGAGATCGGATCGGCGGCCAGCGCGTCGTTCACCGCCTCCGACGGGCAGTCGGGTCTGGCGAGCGCGCCCAGTGGGACGATCGCGATCGACACGAGCAGCGGTGGACCGAAGACCGTGAGCACCACAGCCCTTGACAACGTCGGACACGAAACGACCGAGTCGTGCACGACCGACGTGGGATACACCAAGGTCATCACGGGCAACGTCAAAGGCAAGCTGCTCGTGAAGTCCGGCGAAGCCGTCGAGCTCACCTCAACGGCGAAAGCCAGTGGGACGGTGACGGTGAGGCCCGGCGGCGAGCTCGATGTGGAGGGAGCGACGCTCTCGGGTTCGCTCAGCACCAGCAAAGCCGCGCTTCTGCGAATCTGCGCAGCGAGCCTCTCGGGTCCGGTCAAGGCCACCGCCGGCAGCGGTTCGGTCGTGATCGGCGAAGGCACCCCAGGGTGCTCCGCGAACACGTTCTACGGATCGCTGACCGTCAAGGGCAACGCTGCGGGCGTATTGATCGACGAAAACGCGTTCCACGCGTCCGTCAAGGTGACAGGCAACGCGGGCGCCACGGTGACGAACAACACCATCGCCGGCTCGCTGACCGTGACGGGGAACTCGGGCGCGGTCGTGGACAGGCCCAACGAAGTCGAAGGACGGGCCAAGCTGCAGTAGGGGTTTCGATGATCGCTGCGGGGGCGGCGTCCGCCATTGGATGCCGCCTTGCGGCGCTCTTCTCCCGAACGTCGACGCGCAGCTCGCCCGCCGGGGGAGAGGCCGCCGCACTCACCCCTGCGAGCGATCGTCCTGTGCGCGGTGGCGAGACTCGTTCGCTTCCGCCTGGCGGCGCGCCTCGCTGTCGGACGCCTGACGCCTGGCCTCGTTGACGATCGCCTGCTCGCGCGCTGCATCTTCGGAGGTTCGACGCCGAACCTCGTTCGCGTCCGCCTGGCTGTCCGCTTCGCTCTCCGAGATCTTGCGACGAGCCTCGTTCTCCGCCGCGAAGCCGGACTCGACGCCGTCGGGCGCACCGCTCTGCCGCGGGCCTGCACCCGACGTCGATCCGCGTCCGAACAGCCTGAATCCCCTTGCCATCGACAACCAGTCTAGAGCCGTGCGCGCGCGGCCTGGCGATCGGTGTGATGGATCGCCGGCGCGGGCGTAGTTATGGTGATGAGTCGACCGGTGCACCCCTCCGACGAGCACTCGCCGCAGCCGCTCGCGGCCGCATCGGGCGGCGCCCTCGACGCGCGCGCCCTCGATGCGCGCGCCTTCGACGCGATCTTCCGCGAATGCGCGCCCGACGTGCACGCTTATGTGATCTCGCTGCTCGGTGACCGCGCGGCGGCGGAGGACGTGACTGCGCTGGCGTTCGAGCGTCTCTATCGCTCGCGCACGCGCCTGGACCGTCGCCGCGGCACGCCGCGCGCGTGGCTGTTCTCGATCGCGCGCAACGCCGCGCTGGACGAGCTGCGCCGACGCGGGCGCCGGCCCCACTACCAGTTGGACGACGAGCGCTCCGGCCAGCTCGACGCGAGCGACGCGAGCGACGTGGGCGATGCGCTCGAGCACATGGAGCGCCGCGCGACCGTGCGTGCTGCGCTCGCCGCACTGCCGCTGCGTGAGCGCGAGGTGGTGCTGCTGAAGTTCCACGGGCAGCTCTCCAACGCCGAGCTCGCGCGTGCGCTGGGCATCAGCGAGTCAAACGCCGGCACCCGGCTGCACCGCGCGCTCACACGGCTGCGTGAATGCTGCACGGATCTCGACCGTCAGGAGGTTGCATGAGGGTCATCGCCTTCCCCGGTGGCGACGGCGCGCCCGCCGAGCAGAGCTGGGCGGCCGAGCTCGACGCCGCGCTCAGCGGCCGGGTCGAGGGCCCCGCGGCCGACTCCTGGCGTGAGCTGCGCGAGGACGTGCGCTCGCTGGCGCCGCCGGTCTCGCCAGAGCTCATGCAGCGCCTGGAGCGCGAGCTCGCGGTCTCGCCCGCCGCCCCGGCGCGGCCACCTCGACGCCTTGCTCGGCTGCGAGCGCTCGGGCGTCCGCAGCTGGCCGGCGCCGTTGCGGTCGCCGCCGCGCTGGCGGTCGCGGTGATCGTCGTCGGCTTCGGGCGCTCCGGTGCAGCGAACCGGGCCGTCTCGGTCCCGCCGGTCGCGGCCGGGCCGGCGCGCCCAGCCACCAACGCCGGTAAGGCGCAGGCCGAATCGTCGGCGGTCGCCGAGCCAAGTGTCAATGGAGACCTCGAACCCTCCAGGAGCTCGCCCTCGTCAGCCGCAGGCGCGCCCCCCGGGCGCGTGCAGCAGCTCGCCGCGTCGGTCAGCCTGAGCGCGGCCCCCGCCGACGTGCAGGCGGTCTCCGACGGCGTGGCCCGCTTGGCGGTGCGCGACGAAGGCTTCGTGGAGGACTCCCACGTTGAGGTGCAGCAGCACGGCTCCAGCGAAGCCACGCTCACGCTGAGGCTGCCGAGCGCGCGGCTCAGCGCCGCGCTGGCGGCGATCGGGCGGCTCGCGCCGGTGAGCGCCGAGAGCCAGTCGCTGCAGGACATCACCAACGCCTACGACGCGGCGCGTCAGCGCCTGGCCGACGCCACCGCCGAACGCCAGGCGCTGCTGAGGGCGCTCGCCAGGGCAACGACGGAAGGGCAGATCGACAGCCTGCGCGAACGGCTGTCGCAGTCCCGTAGCGCGATCGCCCAGGCCCGGTCCTCCCTGCAGGCGGTCTCGCAGCGCGCGAGCACCGCCGAAGTCGAAGTTACGGTTCTCGGCGACTCGCACGCGACGAGCGAAGGGCTCACCCTCCACCGAGGGCTGCACGACGCCGGCCGCGTGCTCACCGTCGCTCTGATCGTGCTGCTCATCGCGGCCGCCGCGCTCGTGCCGCTGGCGCTGCTGATCGCCGCGGCCACTTTCGCCCACAGGGCATGGCGCCGCTACTCGCGCGAGCGGGTGCTGCAGTCCCCCTGAACAAGAGCGGAGCACTCGGGCGCTGAGATCGTTCCAAGGTGTAACGATCTTGATCGGCGTCACACATCGGCCTCCTGCCCGCTGCTACTGTTGCTGGGCGCGAAGGAGCGACCGGGGGAGGGGAACTGATGGCAAGGACGACATTGTTGCTGTGGCGCTCTCTGCGGCTGTTGGCCGCGATCCTCGCCACCGCGCTGCTCGCGGCAGGACTCATGAGCGGCTCCGCCGCGGCTCGTGTGGCCGGCGCGGCGACGCCCGCGGTGACGAAAAACAAAGCTCCCAAAGTGACCGGGCAGCCGGCCGGCGTGACGGTCGAAGAAGGCCACAGCGCGGCGTTTGAAGCGACCGCGTCGGGGGTACCCACACCGACCGTGCAGTGGGAAATCTCGACCAACGCCGGCAGCACGTGGAGCGCGGTCGCGGGAGCCACCTCCGAACAGCTCAAGATCGCAAGCGCCAAGACCGCTGAAAGCGGCGATCAGTACCGCGCCGTCTTCACCAACGAAGCGGGTCGCGCGACGAGCAAAGCGGCCACGCTGACGGTACAGCTGGCTCCAGCGGTGACCAGGCAGCCGGTCGGCGTCACGCTCGAAGAAGGCCACACGGCGGTGTTCGAAGCGGCGGCGTCGGGCTTCCCGGCGCCGACGGTGCAGTGGGAACTGTCGACCAACGCCGGCAGCACCTGGAGCCCGGTGAGGAGGGCCACGTCCGATCAGCTCACGGTGGCGAGCGTGACAACCTCCGAAAATGGCGACGAGTACCGCGCCGTGTTCACCAACGCGGCCGGTCAGGCGACGAGCGCAGCCGCCACGCTGACCGTCCACAACGTCCCCAAGCTGACGAAGCAGCCTGTGAGCGTGGCCGTCGAAGAAGGCCAGAGCGCGACGTTCGAAGCGACCGCGTCGGGCTTCCCGGCGCCGACCGTGCAGTGGGAAATCTCGACGAACGGCGGCAGCACGTGGAGCGCGGTCGAAGGAGCCACCGCCGACCAGCTCACGGTGGCGAGCGCCAAGACCTCGGAAAACGGCGACGAGTATCGCGCGGTGTTCACCAACGTGGCCGGTCAGGCGACCAGCGCGGTCGCAACGCTCGACGTGCACGACCCGCCGGCTGTGACCGAGCAGCCGGTCGGCATGATCGTCGAAGTCGGTCACACCGCCGTGCTTGAAGCCAGCGCGTCCGGGTTCCCGGCGCCGACGGTGCAGTGGGAACTGTCGACCAACGCCGGCGGCACGTGGACGCCGGTCGCGGGAGCCACTGCCGACCAGCTCACGATCGCGAGCGCGCAGGCTTCGGAAAGCGGCGACGAGTACCGCGCCGTGTTCACCAACGTCGCGGGCAAGGCCACGAGCGAAGTGGCGACGCTGACGGTCGCGACCCACCACTACCGCGTGGTCGGCTGGGGGCAGAACGAGCTCGGGCAGCTCGGCGACGGCAACGTGATCCAGAGCGACGTGCCGGTGCCGGCGAGCGGCCTGAACTTCGTGACCGCGGTCGCCGCCGGCAGGCGCCACAGCCTGGCGCTGCTGAGCAACGGCACCGTGATGGCGTGGGGCGAGGGCGGGTCGGGGCAGCTGGGCAACGGCGAAGCCGAATCGAGCAACGTGCCCGTGGCCGTGCAGGGTCTCAGCCACGTCACCGCGATCGCGGCCGGCGCCAACCAGAGCCTCGCGCTGCTCTCAAGCGGCACGGTGATGGCGTGGGGCGGTAACGAATCCGGGCAGCTGGGCAACGGGACCACGACGGAAAGCGACGTGCCGGTGGCCGTGAAAGGGCTCACGGGGGTCACGGCGATCGCGGCCGGCGGCGAACACGATCTGGCGCTGCTCAGCAGCGGCAAAGTGATGGCGTGGGGTAACAACGAACAGGGTCAGCTGGGCGACGGCAACACCAAAAACAGCGACGTGCCGGTGGCGGTGAGCGGGCTCAAAGCGGCCACCGCGATCGCGGCCGGCGGCGAACACAGCCTCGCGCTGCTCAGCAACGGCACGGTCATGGCATGGGGCGCAGATGGGTACGGACAGCTCGGCAACGCCACCGCTGAAGATCCCAAAGAAGAAGAAGAACCGAAAGAAGAACCGCCCACGGAAGAAGAAGTCCGCAGCGAAGTGCCTGTGCAGGTGAGCGGTGTCAGCGGCGTCACGGCGATCGCAGCCGGAGCGCGCCACAGTCTGGCGCTGCTGAGCAACGGCACCGTGATGGCCTGGGGCGAAGACGCGTTCGGCGAGCTCGGCGATGGCAGCATCGTGAGAAGCCACCAGGCGCCGGTGGCCGTGAGCGGACTCTCCGGCGTCACGGCGATCGCGGCCGGCGGTGAGCACAGCCTGGCGCTGTTGAGCGACGGCACGGTCGCGACCTGGGGCGAAGACAAATATGGCGAGCTCGGGAACGGCACCAGCGGCGAACCCAGCGACGTACCGGTGGCGGTCAGCGCGCTGGGCGAGGTCAGGGGCATCGTGGCCGGCGGGTCTCACGACCTCGCCTACACCGAACCGATCCCGACGGTGACCGCGATCAACCCGGCGACCGGCGGCGCGGCGGGCGGCACGAGCGTGACGATCGCGGGCTCGAACTTCGAAGAAGTCGCCTCCGTGCGCTTCGGCGCGAGCAGCGCGACGCACTTCACCGTCAACTCCCCGACGTCGATCACCGCGGTCTCCCCCGCCGGGACGGTGGGCACGACGGTGAACGTGACGGTCACGACGCCCGCGGGCACGAGTGCGACCGTGCTCGCCGACCGCTTCAGCTATGTGCCCGCGCCCACGGTGGCGTCGCTCTCGAGCAAGGGCGGCCCGGGTGCCGGTGGGACGTCGGTGACGATCACCGGCTCGAGCTTCGAAGCAGTCACAGCTGTCAGCTTCGGCGCGAGCAGCGCGGCGCACTTCACCGTCAACTCGCCGACGTCGATCACCGCCGTCTCCCCTGCGGGCGCCGGCACCGTGGATGTGACGGTCACGGCCGCGGGCGGGACGAGCGCGATCTCGAAGCACGACAGGTTCGGCTACACGCCCGCGGTGGAAGGCGTAGCTCCGGGCAGTGGCCCGGTGGCGGGCGGCACGAGCGTCACGATCACGGGCGCCGGCTTCGCCGTCGGCGCGGGGACCACCACGTTCAAGTTCGGGTCCAAGCGCGCCACGGCCGTCAACTGCGCGTCGAGCACGAGCTGCACGGCGATCGCGCCGGCGAACAACGCGGGGACCGCGCAGGTCACCGCGGCGGTCGGCAAGCTGAAGAGCGCCGCCAATCCTCCGGGCGACCAGTTCACCTACGAATAGCCCACAACCGCGCGATACGGTCGAACAGCTCCCACGCGCGCGCGGGCGCGCCGGGCGCGGCGAGCGCCACCTGGCGGCGCAGCGCCGCCTCGTCGATCTCGCTCTCGAGCAGCCTGCGCCGCCAGTCCTCGATCCATGCGTGAGCGAGCGCGGCGTCGACCTCGGGATGGAACTGGACGCCGACGCTGCTGCCTTGCGCGAACGCGAGCGGGATCTCGCCGGCCCGCGCGAGCTCGGCGGCGCCGGGGGGCACGGTCAGGACGTCTTCGTGCCAGCGCAGCCACGGACCGGGTGAGATCAGCTCGCGGTCGTGCGTCTCGAGCGTCGTCCACTCGAGCGCGATCCGCGGTGCGTGCGAGACCTCGCCGCCGAGCGCCTTGGCGAGCATCTGCGCTCCGAAGCAGATGCCGAGCACTGGGACGCCGGCGTCGTGCGCGCCCCGCAGGAGCTCGAGCTCCCGTCCTATCCACTCATCCGGCGAGTCGGTCACCGAGCGATCCGAGCCAAGGCTGACGAGCACGTCGGCGTCCCGTGGATCGGGCCAGCGTGTCAGCTCGGGGACGTTGACGGTGCGCACGGCGTGTCCTCGCGCGCGCGCCCAGTCCTCCAGTAGCGCGGCGGGAACCTCACGCTCGTGCTCGAGCACGAGAATCTCCATCGCTCTATCTTGACGTGGGCGCGATCCGGTAGATCGTCCCGGTGGCCCAGTCGCCCACGAGCTGCGGAGCATGGGTGCAGGTTGCTCGTGGGAGCTGTATAAGAGCGGGACTCGTGTCGGACCTCGATCGCCTGCTACGTCGACAGCCCGATCGTCCCCTCGCCGCCACGCACGGTCAGCTGACGGTGTTCGTGCGGCGCATCGCGCTGCTGGGCGCGATCGTCGTGTGCCTGCTGGCGCTCGGCGCGGCCGGCCTGGCGCTCAGCGAGAACGTGGGCATGTGGTACGCGTTCCGCTGGGCGCTCGACACGGCGTCCACAGTGGGCGGCTTTCCCCAGCCGCATACGACGGCGGGCCAGATCGTCGAGGTCGCGCTGGTGGTGCTGGGCGTAGGTACGCTCTTCTACGCGCTGGCCACGGTCACCGAGTTCTTCGTCGCCGGGCACCTCGGGGACCTGCTCGGGCTGCGGCGCATGCAGAGGATGATCGACTCGCTCACCGACCACCACATCATCTGCGGCTTCGGCCGCGTCGGGCGCCAGGTGGCGCGCGATCTGCGCGCCGCACGCGCCGACTACGTGGTCGTTGACCCCTCCAGCGACAACCGCCATCTGGCCGACGCGCTGGGCCTGGCGTTCATCGAGGGCGACGCCTCCGACGACGCGGTGCTGATCCAGGCCGGGATCGCGCGCGCGCGCTCGATCATCGCGTGCGCGGACTCCGACGCGGACAACGTGTTCATCACGCTCACCGCGCGCGAGCTGCGCGCGGACATCCCGATCGTCGCGAGGGCCGCGATCGAGGACACCGAGAAGAAGCTCAAGCGGGCGGGGGCCGACCGCGTGATCTCCCCGTACAAGGCCAGCGGCACGGAGATGGCGAGGCTCGCGCTGCATCCCCAGCTGAGCGGCGTGGTGGACGTCGACGTCGAATACCGCATGGAGGAGATCCCGGTGGGCGCGGGCTGCGACGGGGTGGGCCAGACCGTCGGGGACATCCGCGGCGGCTCGATGATCGTCGGCCTGCGTCGCGGGCCGGACTTTCACCCTCAGCCCCCGGCCGAGACCGCGCTGCTCGCCGGCGACGTGATCGTGGCCATGGGCACGCCGACCGCGCTGGAGCGACTCGAGCGGCTCCTGCAGCCGGCCTCGGGCCGGGCGTGAGGGCTCTCGCCGGCGTGCTGCTCCACCTGTGGGATGGCCGCCCACACTGACGGCCGCAGGATAGGCTGTGCCACGTGCGCGCCCACCACGTTCACGTCGAACACGACTTCGCCAAGCCGCCCGAGCGGATCTTCGCGCATCTGGCCGAGCACGAGAACCTTGCAGAGGTCTTCGGGTCGAAGGTCACGCGCCTACGTGACGGCGAGCACGGGGAGCGCAACGGCGTCGGATCGGTGAGGCAGCTGCAGATCGGGCCGCTGCCGCCGTTCCAGGAGACCGTCACCGAGTTCGTCCCGTCCGAGCGGATCGTCTACCGCATCACCAAGGGCAGTCCACTGCGAGGCCACGTCGGCGTGATGGAGTTCGCGTCCGCCTCCGGCGGAACGCATTTCGTGTACGACATCCGCCTCGCTTCTCCAGTCCCCGGGCTCGCATTGCTCGTGCGCGCGGCGCTGACGCGCTCGATCAAGCGGTCGTTGGCCAAAGTCGAGCGCGACGCCTGATCGTCAGGGTGCGTGCGCGCCGCCTGGCGCGCGCCAGGCGGCCATCCTCGCGGCGAGCAGCACGCCGCCTGTCGCCTCAAGCGCCGGTCGTGAGCACCATGCGGAAGCGCGCGTCGCCGCTGATCATGCGGTCATAGGCCGCTTCGGCCTGCTCGAGTGGGAACGTCTCGATCATCGGGCGCACGCCTGACAGGGCGCTGAAGTGGAGCGTGTCCTCCGAGTCGCCCGAGTGGCCCGAGGCGTGCCCCGCGATCGTTTTGCTGCCGCCGATCAGCATCGCGGGGGGGATCTGCATCGGTTCCATCGAGGCGCCCACGATCACGAGCTTGCCGCGCACGCCGAGACCGCCGAGGACGGCGGTGACCGCGGGAGCGGCGGTGATCGTCGAGAGGATCACCTTGGCGCCGCCGAGCCTGCTCAGCTCTGCGGCGGGGTCCTGGGCGGTGCTGTCGACGTAGTGGCGGGCGCCGAGCTTGCGGGCCAGCTCCCCCTTCGCGGTGCCGCGGGCGATGGCCACGGTGTCGAAGCCGAGCTTGGCCGCGAACTGCACACCCAGATGCCCGAGCCCGCCAACTCCGAGGATCGCCACCACGTCGCCCGCGTGGGCGCCGCTGTGGCGCAGCGCGTTGTAGGTGGTGATGCCAGCGCACAGCAGCGGCGCGGCGTCCTCGGCGGAGAGCTCGTCGGGAATCGAGGCCATCGCGCTGGCCTTGACGAGGACGTAGTCGGCATAGCCGCCGTCGATGGTGATGCCGGGGATGTCCATGTTGGCGCAGTTCATGAGATCGCCGCGGCGGCACTGGCGGCAGTAGCCGCAGTTGCCCCCGAACCAGCCCACGCCGACGCGCTGGCCGACCTCCCAGCCCTTGACGCCCTCGCCCAGCGCCGCCACCTCGCCCGCGATCTCGTGACCGGGGACGTGTGGCCAGGACAGGCCGGGGAAGCCGCCCGTTTTGGCGAACGAGTCGCTGTGGCAGATGCCGCACGCGTGCACGCGCACGAGCGCCTCTCCGACGCCCGGCGTGGGCGTCTCGCGCTGCACCAGTTCGAACGGGCCACCCTGCTCGCTCACCTGCACGACTCTCATGCTCGCCATCGTGACCCTCCTCGCTTGGGCTCTCGCTCGAGGACTCACCCTAGCCGGCCCATCGCGACCATCCCCTTTGACGCCTATCGTGCGGTGCTCGATGTCCTTTGCGCCGTTCTCCGCCACCCTGGCCCGCGACGAGGCCGTGCTGCGCTTCCCCTACGACGAGGGCCTGCGCCAGCTGCTGCGCGCGATCCCCGGTCGCCGCTGGGACGCGGCGGAGCGCGCCTGGTGCATCCCGCTCGGCCCCGACCAGGCCGAGGCGCTCGCGCATCTGTTCGCCGCGCTCGCGGACGAGCCGGACGTGAGCGAGGAGCTCGATCGCACGATCAGGCGCCGGCGGGCGCGGCGTCGTCGGGATGAGTGCCTGGTCGACCTCGCGCGCCCGGACCGGGACTGGTGGCTGAGCTTTGCGACCGACGGCGCGAGCGAGCCCGTGCAGACCCTGCTCGAGCATCCGGACGCCCGCGAGCACCCGGCGATCGGGCGCGCGGTGGTCCCGCTCGACGATCGCTCGGCGGCGCTGCTCCAGGAGCTGGGCAGGCCGAGCGCGAGGCTGCGGCTGAGCGAGGAGGCGCGCCGCGCGCTGCGGGCGCGCGGGGAGCAGCAGGCTCAGCGCGCGGCGGGCGCCGGCGGGGTGCGCGCAGAGCGTGCTGCGCGTCCCAGCTACGACGTCGAGTTCCGCCGCGACCGCCGCGGCGAGCACTGGATCCTGATCGCGCGCGAGCGTGCGGACCTGGCACGCGTGCTCGCCGCTCGGGCGGGGCTGCGCGCGCTCGAGGGCCCGGCCGGGACGCTCGGCCTGGCGGCGGTGGAGCACGACGCGGAGCTGCTGGCGGAGCTGCTCGAGCACATCGAGGACGTGAGCGTGGACCCGCGCGTGACGGCCTGGCTGACGCGCGCGACCACGTGGCGCGGCAACATCGAGGTAGGAGGCCCGCCCGCCCCGAGCGACGCGCCGGTGTTCGTGCTGCTGGGCGACGAGCGGCGCCTGCCGCGGGCGCTGCGCGAGCGCGCGACCGGCGCGCCGGGCGGCGTGACGGTTGCGCTGACGCTCGAGTGCTGGCGGCTGATGGACGGCCTCGACGCGTGGATCAGTCCCGCGGCCCGACGCTGCATCGCGGCGGTCGAGGACGGGCGCCCGGCGCCGCCGGCGGTGCTCGAACGTTCGAGCGTGCACGAGGAGCAGACGTTCGTGCTGGCGGAGGGCCACGATCCGGCCCGCATGCGGGAGTTCGCAGTGCTGCGGGGCGCGCTCCAGCCGGCTGGTCGGCGCGCCGGCACGCACGAGCATGCGTTGCTGCCGGCGCTGCATGCCGACCCGTTCTGCGTGCCCCAGCTGGACGCGTTCCTGGCTGACGGTGAGGTGTGGGTCGATCCGGACGCGCTCGAGCTGCTGCAGGAGATCCGCGAGCAGCATGCGCGCGCAGCCGGGCTGGTGGCGCTGTCGAGCGCCACCGATGCGCCGCTGCACGTCGCTGGGCTGGGTGGTGAGCTGAAGCCGTTCCAGCGGGCGGGCGTCAGCTACCTGCTCGAGCGCCGCCGCGCATTCCTTGCTGACGAGCAGGGTCTGGGCAAGACGATCGAGGCGCTCGCCGCGGTCGAGGCCGACGGCGCGTATCCGGCCGTGGTGGTGTGTCCGGCGAGCCTGAAGCTCAACTGGCTGCGCGAGCTCGAGCGCTGGCTGCCGCAGCGCAGCGTGCGCGCGCTGCGCGGCAACACGGGCGACCACGAGCCGGCGGCAGACATCACGGTGGTCAACTACGACATCGTGGCGGCGCGCCTGCACGAGCTGTGCGCGATCCAGCCGCGTGCGCTCGTGCTGGACGAGTCCCACTACTGCAAGAACGCGGCAGCCAAGCGCACGCAGGCGGTGCAGCGGCTATCGGCGGTGGTGCCTCGCGACGGCCTCGTGTTCGCGCTCAGCGGCACCCCCGTCACCAACCGCCCGGCTGAGCTGATCTCCCAGCTGCGCATCCTCGGGCGTCTGGAGGACTTCGGCTCGGGCGCGCGCTTCGGTCAGCGCTTCCGCGGCGCGGACGCGCATCTGCGCCTGCACTGGCATCTGCGCGCGCGCTGCTTCGTGCGCCGCCTGAAGGCCGACGTGCTGCCGCAACTGCCCGCAAAGACGCGGGCGATCGTGCCGGTGGAGCTGGACAACGAGAGCGAGTACCGGCTCGCCGAGCGCGATCTCGTGGCGTGGCTTCGCAGCCAGCCGCTCGACCTGCGCGAGCTCGACGCGAGGGTCGCAGCGGCCCTGCGCGCGGAGCGCCTGGTGCGCTGCAACGCGCTCAAGCTGCTGGCCGCGCGCGGCAAGCTGCACGCGGCGCTGGCGTGGATCCACGACTTCTGCTCCTCGGGCGAGCGGCTGGTCGTGTTCGCCGGCCACAAGGAGATCCAGCGGGCGGTGCTCGCGCGCTTCCCGACCGCGCTGCACATCCTCGGGGAGGACAGCGCCGCCGCCAGGGACGCCGCGCTGCAGGCCTTCCAGGGGCCGGATGCCAGTGAGGCCAACCAGCTGATCGTCTGCTCGATCGAGGTCGCCGGTCACGGCCTGACGCTGACGCGCGCCTCGAGCGTGGCCTTCCTGGAGCTCGACTGGACGCCCGCCAAGCACGACCAGGCGGAGGATCGCTGCCACCGCATCGGCCAGCAGGACGCCGTCAATGCCTACTACCTGCTTGCGGCGAGCACGATCGACGAGACGATCTCGACGCTGCTCGAGCGCAAGCGCGCGGTGATCGGCGCGGTCACCGACGGTCGCGAGCAGGACGAGGAGGGGGTGCTCGACGCGCTCGTGCGCGAGCTGCGCGCCACCCCCTACCGGCACCTGCGGGCAGTCGCGTGAGCGCGCCTAGGGCCAGATCGCGAGCGTGTCCATGATGTGGCCCCAGCGTTCCACCGCTCGTGCTTCGGCTTCGCTGATCTGTTCTTCGAGCCGTTCGCAACGCCCGGCCAGCGCCCTTGTCGCGGTGCTCTCAAAGCGTTTGAGCTGCGCCGGCAGGAACCCTGCCCCGACCCACGCGGGCATGAACTTCGCGACGAACGTGACGGTGCTCGCGGGCAGCGCGTGAAAGCCGCCCGCGGCCCACGCCTTCACGTCGGCGCACAGGTTGGGCGCGGGCAGGCTGAGGGTCGTCTTCCAGTCGCCCGCGTACGCGCGGATCGCTCGGGTCAGCCCCTGATCGCTCCAGCTCAAGCCGGCGACCGCGCGCATGAACGTCCTGATCGCCTGCAGATCCGGCTGCGCGGCGGATATCACCATTGTGCCGATCACCTCGTTGCTCATCTGTGTCGATTCGGGGTCCTGGGGGGACTGCGCGCCCGCCTGCGGACATTCGCGCTGAACCTGCGCGAGGACGTGCAGCGGCGCGGCTTCCGATGCCGCCAGGTGCGATATGGCGACCCGCAGCGCCGCGTAGTTGGCCTGCACGTACGCCTGCGTGGCGGCGACGTCATTCGAGGCTGCCAGAGCGTCAGCCGGTGCGATCGCAAGGCCCGCCATCGCCCCGATCGCAAGCCCCGCCATCGCTGCCGGCAAAGACAGAAGTGCGCGCACCCTCATCTCTCACAGCGTACGCCACGCCCGCGCCGCGGGTGCCACGAAGAACTCGATAAGGATGCCCGCTGCAGCGAGCAACTCTGGGGGTTGCCGCGGGGTTCCCCGATATTGTCGCGTCGCGACTGCAAGCGCACATGAAACGCAACGGGTACATCGTCCTGCTGGTCGCGGTCTTCGGATGGGCCGTGGCCGCGATCGTGCGCGGCTCTCCCGACCTGCGCCTGTTCGGCGGCAGCGCGACCCAAACGCCGAACAGGATCTCGCCGGCTTGCCTGCCGGCGGAGCTGGAACACAGCGCGAGCGCGCCCGGCACCGATGTTGACGTCTCGCCCGAGCCGGGAACCGACACGGCCAACCCAGACACCCAGATCAGCTTCCTCGGCACGAATGTCACCAACATCAAGGAGGTCTCGGTCATCGGCTCGGAGTCCGGCTACCACGACGGCCACGTGCACGGGTACTTCCAGGGCGACGGTGGCAGCTTCGTGCTCGACAAGCCGCTCGACGCAGGCGAGCGCGTGGTCGTGCGGGCTGTGCTCGGCGGGGGCGGCGGCGGCAAGCGAATCGCGTTCGCCTTTCGCGTCGATACCCCGTATCCGACGGCAACCGTGCCAGGGTTCCCGAACCCGCCGGCGGCGCCCGCCGACTACCAGAGCTTCTACACGCTGCCCGGCGTCCAGGCCCCGATCTTGGACGTGACCGTGCCGGACCACGATCCCGCGGCGGGCGACATCCTCACGACAAACGGGCCCGGTGCGGGTCAGTACGGGCCACTGATCTACACCTCGCAGGGCCAGCTGGTGTGGTTCGACAAGCTGTCGGGGGGCGAAGCCGCGGAGGACCTGAGCGAGCAGACATATGAAGGGGGGCGCGACCTGACGTGGTGGAAGGGGCGCGTGCTCTCGCTGGGCTTCGGTCAGGGCGAAGACATCGTCATGAGCTCCAACTACCAGACGGTTGCGAGGATCGCCGGCGGCAACGGCCTGAAGGCGGACCTGCACGACTTCCAGATCGCCCCCCACGACATCGCCTACATCACGGCGTACAACCCGATCCGCTGCAACCTCACGGCGGTGAAAGGAGCGCCGGGCGGGGCGATCGTCGACACGGCGATTCAGGAGATCGACATGAAGACGGGCCTGGTGCGCTGGGAATGGCACAGCCTCGACCACGTCGGTGCCTCAGAGTCCGAGACCGAAGCGCCGGCAACGGCGACGCCGTGGGACTGGTTTCACCTCAACTCGATCGATCCCGAGCCCGACGGGAACATCTTCATCTCGGCGCGCAGCACCTGGGCCGGCTATCAGCTCGCAGGCGGCACCGGCAAGGTCCTCTGGCGCCTCGGTGGCCTCAAGAGCTCCTTCAAGATGGGGCCGGGCACGGAAACTGCGTGGCAACACGACGGCCGCGTGCTCCCGGACGGCGAGGTCACGTTCTTCGACGATGGCTCGAACCCGCCGATCCACCACCAGTCGCGTGCCGTGCGGATCGCACTCGACTTCAAGGCCCGTGAAGCGCGCCTCGCGTCCGCCTATACCCACGCCAACCCGCCGCTGCTCGCCGCAAGCCAGGGCAACATGCAGACGCTGGCGGACGGGAACACCCTCGTGGGCTATGGCGGGGTGCCCGCGATCAGCGAGTACGCCAAGGGTGGCTCGCTGCTGTTCGACGCCCATCAACCGTTCGACATGATCTTCTATCGCGCCTACCGCTCTCCATGGAGCGGGCGCCCACTGAGCCCGCCGGCGGCCCTCGCCAGCCTGAATGACACCGGCGAAGAGACGATCGTGCACGCGAGCTGGAACGGCGCGACCGAAGTCGCCGCATGGCGAGTGCTCGCAGGTCAGCACCGCGGCGCGCTGAGCGCGCGCGCGACGATCCCGGCCAGCGGCTTCGAGAGCGCGACGACCCTGCCTGAGAAGTACGCGCGCGTGGCTGTGCAGGCGCTCGACCCAGCCGGCCATGTGCTCTCCACCTCGCGGACGGTCAACGTGATCAGCTACGCCGCCTCGCTGCCGTGAGCCGGCCGTTCAGTACGCCGGTTTGGAGTTGTGCTTGTGCGCCGTTGTCGTGGTCGTGGTGGAGCTGCCGGTCGTCGTCTTGGCTGACGAGCTTCCCCCTTTGCCGCCGCACGCCGCCAGCGCGAGACTGCTCGTCAGGACGGCCAGTGTCGTTAGCATGGCGGTCAGTGGCGTTCTTTTCATGCGGCGGGCTCCAGTTGTCATTCGGGGGCTCGGGCGCTCACCCTACCAGGCGTTCGCGGCGCCGATCACAGCTGGACGGACCGTCATGAGCGTCGAGATGACGGCGAGTGCAGGAGCGACGGAGACACCTCCGGCCGAGAGCAGGCCGGGCTTGGGCTCGGCGTGGCTGCTGGCCGTTTGCTGCGTGGCCCAGTTCATGGTCATCCTCGATCTGAGCATCGTCAACGTCGCGCTGCCTTCGATCCAGTTGAGCCTCGGCTTCTCGGCGCCGGAACTGCAGTGGATTGTCGACGCTTACGCGATCACGTTCGCCGGCTTCCTGATGCTCGGCGGCCGGGCGGCCGATCACTTCGGCCAGCGCCGCATGTTCGTCGCCGCGCTGGTCCTGTTCGGGCTCGCCTCGCTGGCCGGCGGCGCCGCACAGAGCCGCGAGATGCTGATCGGCGCTCGCGCGGTGCAGGGCCTCGGCGGCGCCTTCATGGCGGCGTGTTCGCTGGCGATCATCACCTCGTCGTTTCCGCCGGGCCCGAAGCTCCATCGCGCGATCGGCACATGGGCGGCGATGAACGGGCTCGGTGGAGCGGCTGGAGTGCTGTTCGGGGGGATCATCACGCAGGAGCTCACCTGGCGCTGGGTGCTGCTGATCAACCCTCCGATCGCGATCGCGACAGCGCTGGTGGCGTTCGCGGTGGTGAGCGAGCGCCGCAGAGCGCGGGAGGGCGCCAGCTTCGACCTCGCGGGCGCGCTGACGTTGACGGTCGGCCAGATGGTGCTGGTGTACGGAGTCGTGGAAGCAGGTCTTGCCGGCTGGGACACGCTTGCTGCGCTCGGCCCGATCATCGGCGGCCTGGCCCTGCTTGCGGTGTTCGGCGTGATCGAGACGCGGCTGGCGTCCGAGCCGCTGATCCCCTTCAAGGAGCTGACCAAGCCGCTGCGGGTTGCCAACAACATCGTGCTGCTGTTCAGCGCGTCGCTGTTCCCGATGTGGTTCGTGAGCTCCCTCTACCTGCAGCAGGTGCTAGGCCTCTCACCGCTGCACACCGGTCTGATCTTCCTGCCGATGACGTTGACGATCATGCTGGTCGCCTCGCGCACCGGCAAGCTCGTGAGCCATTTTGGCGTGCGTCCGGTGCTGGGCGGTGGGCTGATCATGTTGACGGCCGGAATGCTGCTGCTGGCGAAGGTCGGGTCCAGCGGCAGCCCGATCGTGTACGTGATGCTTCCCGGACTGCTCACGGCGGCTGGGATCGCGATGTCGATCGTTCCCTCAACGATCGCCGCCACCCAGGGCGCCAAGGAGGGGCAGGCAGGGCTCGCGTCCGGTCTTGTCAACACATCGCGCCAGGTGGGTGGCGGGCTGGGGCTGGCGATCCTGGTCACGCTCGCGACCCAGCGCAGCAGCCATCTGATCGGCACCGGTCAGCAGGTGCCGCAGGCGCTGACCGATGGCTTCCGGCTCGCCTACCTGATCGGCGCCGGCCTGGCTGCGGCGGCGGCGCTGGTCACGTTCACATCGCTGCCCAAGCCCGCCGGCGCGCTGGTTCCAGCGACGCGACGCCTGGCAGTCGCGATCGGCGTCGTCGTTGCCGGCTTCGTCACGGTCGACTTCGCGTTTGGGAACTCTCATGGCGCTCCGGTCGGGGCATACACCACCCGCGGCGCCTACAGCTTCGTCACCGCGCCGTCGCTTCACCCGCCGAAGCTTCACAAGGACGGCCAGGTGCTCGCCGGCAAGCTGGCGCCCGGCTACATCTTCACCGCCAACTTCTACAACCTCAACTACCCACCGTTGATCGGCCAGAGCGGGCCGCTGATCCTCGACAGCAGCCTGCAGCCGGTCTGGTTCCAGCCCGTGCCGGAAAGCATGGTCGCTTCCAACCTGAGCCTGCAGTCCTACGAAGGCAAGCCGGCACTGGCTTGGTGGCAGGGCGTTGTCACGAACACCGGCGCAACCGAGAGCGGCGAGGACGTGGTGGTGAACCAGCACTACCAGACGGTCGCTACGCTGAAAGCGACGGACGGCTGGGTTCTCACCCTCCATGAGTTCGTGATCAGTGGAGAAGACGCCTGGGTGACCGCGAACAAGAACATCGCCAGGAACCTCTCCAGCTACGGCGGCGCCTACAACGGGGCGCTGATCGACTCGGCGGTGCAGGAGTACAACCTCAAGACCGGCAGGCTCCTGCGCAGCTGGGACGCGCTCCAGCACATCCCGCTGGGCGATTCATACGCCAGCGTGCCAACCAACGGATTCCCCTGGGACGCCTACCACGTCAACGCGGTTAACCTGACCGGCAACGGAGCCTTCCTCGTGTCCATGCGCAACACGTGGGGCGCGTACCTCGTCGACATCAACACCGGCAAGATCGAGTGGACGCTCGGCGGCAAGCGCTCGAGCTTCAAGTTCGCCCCGGGCGCCGCCTTCCAGTGGCAGCACGACGTGGCGCTGGCGCCCAACTCGACGGTCACCATGTTCGATGACCACTGTTGCCAGCTGACGGGTGGAGGCACGTCGGTGCCGGCGACGGGGCCATCTCGCGGGCTCGTGCTCAGACTGGACCAGGGCACGCACGTGGCGACGCTCGCGGCCCAGTACACCGGCGGCGACGACAACGACTTCGAATCCGAATACATGGGAGACACGGAGCCGCTGGCGAACGGCAACGCATTCATCGGCTGGGGCTCGGAACCGTACTTCTCGGAGTACAGCCGCTCAGGTCAGCAGCTCTTGGAGGCGAACTTCCCCGGCTCTGACCTGAGCTACCGCTCGACGCTGGAGCAGTGGGTCGGGCTGCCGCTCACGCGGCCCGCCGCCGCCATCCGTCAGACGCGCGGCTCCACGACGGTGTACGTGAGCTGGAACGGCGCCACCCAGGTCGTCTCCTGGCGGGTTCTGGCCGGAGCCGGCGCCGGCCGGCTGACCGCCGTGGCCACCACGCCCAAGTCCGGCTTCGAGACGGTGATTCCCGTGCCGCAGGGCTACACGAGCTTCAAGGTGCAGGCGCTGGGTGCCGACGGCCGGGTGATCGGAGTGTCCCGGCTATTCTCGGAGACGGTTCAATGATGACTCGCGCGACCATGCTGCTCGATCTCCGATCGGTCGTGGCGCTGGCGACGTGTGTCGGCCTGTGCGCGTGCGGATCGACCTCCTCGGTCAGCCCGGCCGTGCTCACGGCCGACGCCTCGGCGCGCACGGCGGCGGCCAACCCGGTTGCCGTCTCGCCCGAGCCGGGCACCCCGGACGCCTCGCCGAGCACACAGATCAGCTTCCTCGGCACGGCTGCCACGACGGTGTCCGGGGTGCGCGTGACGGGCTCGCACAGTGGCGCGCACGCGGGCGTCCTTCGCGCATACTCGACGGGGACCGGCGAGAGCTTCCTGCCGGCGCACCCGTTCGTGGCGGGCGAGCACGTGAAGGTCACGGCGCAGGTGACGACGGGCGGCGCGACGCACGCGGCGAGCACGAGCTTCACGATCGCTCACGAGGCGCCGATCAGCCAGACGGAGTTCCCGATCAACCCGGGCGACCCGCACGCCGTGCAGCACTACAGCTCTGCGCCGTCGCTGACGCCGTCGACGGTGGACATCACCACGCCGGCAAAGCCCGGCGCGGCGCCCGGCGACCTGTTCCTGGCGCCCTACCAGGGCGTGGGCACGCCGGGGCTGATGATCGCCGAACAGAACGGCGGCCTCGTGTGGTTCCACCCGCTGCCGGCGGGCGAGTCCGCCACGAACTTCCAGGTCCAGCAGTACGACGGCAAGCCGGTCCTGACGTGGTGGCAGGGGCACATCCTCGAGGTCGGCTTCGGCCAGGGCGAAGACGTGATCTACAACACCTCCTACAAGCAGGTGGGGGCCGTTCGCGCCGGCAACGGCTACCACGCGGATCTACACGAGATCCGGCTCACGCCCGAAGGCACCGCGTGGATCGACATGTTCGGCCCGATCGACATGAGCCTCTCCTCCTACCACGGCCTCAGCAATGGCGTGATCACCGACTCGGTGGTCCAGGAGATCGACGTGAAGACGGGCCTCGTGATGTGGGAGTGGCACTCGCTGGGGCACGTGCCGATCAGCGAATCGCAGAACCCGGCGCCCAAGTCGCCCTATCCCTGGGACTACGTCCACATCAACTCGATCTCACCTGGCACGACCGGCGACGTGCTGCTCTCGTCGCGAAGCACGTGGACGCTGTATGACGTGGACCTCCACAGCGGCAACGTGCGCTGGCGCCTCGGGGGCGAGCACAGCAGCTTCAAGCTCGGTCCCGGCACGCGCACCTACTGGCAGCACGACGCGGAGTGGCAGCCGGGCGGGCTGATCTCGGTGTTCGACAACGGCTCGGACCCGCCGAAGGAGAAGCAGTCGCGCGGGCTGCTGCTCGACCCCAACCTCGCGACGCGCACGGTCACGCTGGTCAAGCAGTTCGTCAACCCGACCAAGACGCTGCTCGCCACCAGCCAGGGCAACACGCTCAGCCTGCCCGGTGGCGACTGGCTGATGGGCTATGGCGGGCTGCCGAACTTCACCGAGTACGACTCCTCCGGGCACGTGCTGCTCGACGGCGCGCTTGGCAAGAGCGTGCAGAGCTTCAGGACGTATCTGTCCCCGTGGAGCGGGCAGCCGCCGGGCGTGCCTTCGGTGGTCGCGACGCCGGGCTCAGGCGGCACGATCGCGGTCTCGGTGAGCTGGAACGGCGCGACCGAAGTCGCCTCCTGGCGGGTGCTCGCGGGCGCCTCGCCGAGCGCGCTGGCGGCGGCCGCCACGGCCGCCAAGTCGGGCTTCCAAACGACGATCTCGACGCCCTCAGCGGGCCCGTACGTACAGGTGCAGGCGCTGAGCTCGGCGGGCACCGTCATCGGCACCTCGGCGACGGTCAAGGACTAGTGCCCCACCGATCCGCCCGCTCGCGCGTGCGCGCTGTGCTCGCCGGCTTGGTCTCGCTCGCGGTGCTCGCGGGGATAGCGGCGCTCGTGGCCGAGGCCGCGCTGCCGCTTGCGCGCCCCGCGGCCGTCCAGCCACCCGCCTCGCCGAGCTGCGTACCGGCGACGCTGAACGCCTCCGCGGCACTGGCCGGCGAAAGGGTGACGGTGTCGCCCGGACCGGACACTATGGACTCTTCGGCGAGCACCCAGATCAGCATGCTGGGCGTGCCCGCGAGCGAGCTGTCGATCATCAGCGTCACGGGCTCGCGCACGGGTCCGCACAGCGGGCGCCTGGCCGCCTACTCTCAGGGCGACGGCGCGAGCTTCCTGCCGTCGCGGCCGTTCGAAGGCGGCGAGCTCGTGACCGTCCACGCCGAGGTGCGCGAAGGCGGCAGGACGATCCCGTTCGGGTGGCGCTTCACGGTGGCCGTGCGCGATGACCCGGGGTCCAGGAGCTCCGCCGTGGGCACGGGCACGAGCACGAGCTCCGCGCCGGTGCCCGCCCCGAGGGAATACCAGAGCTTTCGCTCGCGCCCGGAACTGCGCCCACCTGACGTAGCGGTGTCCCCCAACGCGCAAACGGCGACGGGCGACCTGTTCCTCGCCCCCTACTCGGGGATCGGGCAGTACGGGCCGATGATCCTCGACGAACACGGAGGCCTGATCTGGTTCAAGGCCTTGTCTCCTGCGGGTGCGCGCGCGGCGGACTTCCGCGTGCAGCAGTACGAAGGCAAGCCAGTGCTCACCTGGTGGCAGGACCCGCTCGTCGCTCACGGGAGCAAGGCCGCGGGCGAGGTCATAGCCGACAGCGCCTATCAGACGATCACCGACATCCGAGCCGGCAATGGCTATCAGCCGGACCTGCACGAATTCCAGATCACCCCGCAGGGCACCGGCTTGATCACGGTGTTCGACGCGATCGCCTGTAACCTCGCGTCGATCGGCGGCCCGCGCGACGGCGCGCTGGCGGACACGCTGCTGCAGGAGATAGACCTGAAGACGGGCCTGGTCATGTACGAGTGGCACAGCGTCGACCACGTGCCGCTGCAGAACTCCTACTCCTCGGCCGCGCCCACGAGCCGCACGGAACCGTTCGACTACTTCCACATCAACTCGATCGATATCGAGCAGGACGGCGACCTGCTCGTCAGCTCGCGCAACACGTGGGCGGCATACGACGTCGATCCGAAGACCGGCCAGGTGCGCTGGGAGCTGGGCGGCAGGCACAGCAGCTTCAAGCTGGGGCCCGGAGCGGCGACGGCGTGGCAGCACGACGCGCGACAGCAGCCGAACGGCGCGATCACGTTCTTCGACAACGGCGCGTTCCCGCAGGTGCATACGCAGTCGCGCGCGATCGAACTGGCGCTGAACCAGGCGGACATGACGGCGACGCTCGCGCGCAGCTACGAGCATCAGAACCCGCTGGTGGCCGGCAGCCAGGGCAACGTGCAGGCGCTGCCCGGCGGCGACTGGATGGTGGGCTGGGGCCAGGCGGGATACCTGTCGGAGGTGGGAGCCGCCGGGCAGGTGCTGTTCAACGCCCACCTGCCCCCCGACTGGGAGTCCTACCGCACCTACGCGCTGCCCTGGAGCGGGCAGCCGGCGACTCCGCCGGCGGTGGCCGCGGTCGCGGCGCCGGGCGCCCTCGGTGTGACCGTGTACGCGAGCTGGAACGGGGCGACCGAAGTGGCCTCCTGGAAGGTGCTCGCCGGCTCCTCGTCGAGCACACTGCAGCCGGCTGGCGGCGCGGCTCGGAGCGGCTTCGAGACGGCGATCGCGCTGCCGGCGGCGGCCGCCGGCAGCTACGTGGCGGTGCAGGCGCTCAACGCCGCCGGCACGGTGATTGGCACCTCGCCCACGGTCAGGACCTCCGGCCAGGCCTGAGCGGCGAGTTCGGCGGGAGCCCCGGCGGTGCGCCCGCTTCGCGTTCGGAGCGGCGTTTGCGCCGGGCAGCGGCGGCGACCGAGGCGTGCCTGGCGGTCGAGAAGTAGTCGGCGAAGCCGCGCGCGTGGGCGGCGATCAGGCGGTGGGGCAGCGGCTGGCGCAGCTCGTCGGTGAAGGCGCGTTCGTATTCCGCGCGCAGTTCTTCCTCCAGCGGGCTTTCGCCGGCGCTGTTGTGCAGCTCCAGGCGCCCGCTGTGCGTGCTGTAGTCATACAGCTCGGTTTCCTGACCTTGGGACTTCGGCGTTATTCCTTCGTAGGGCCAGTTGGAGTAGGTCGCGAGCTTGGCCTGTGGCGTGCGCAGCGCGACGATGTGCAGCGGTGCGTCAGCCGCATACGGCTCGATCGCGAACTCGGTGACGGTCTCGTCGGTGGCGTGCAGCACGAATGGGCGCCCGGGCGCGGTGGGGTCGGCGAGGATGCCCGCCAGGTCCAGGCGGCCGGCGATGTGCGAGTAGTGCGGGTCGCGCCGCCAGTCGTCTGAGCCGGTGGCGATCGTGAGCAGCAGCGGCGCGACGTCGACGCTCGAGCTGAGCTGTGTACGGGGGGTTTCGGGAGCGGTCGTGAGCTGCCCGCGCGGGTCCTTGACGAGCAGCGGCACGCGAGTGCACTCCTCATAGGCGCTCGCGCCCTTGCCCCGCAGCCCGTGCGAGGCGCCGTACTCGCCGTGGTCGGAGGTGAACACGATCACGGTGTTCGCCGCCACCTCCGGGCGGCTTTCGAGGGTGCGCATCACGTGGCCGACGTGACGGTCGACCTCGAGCTGGAGCTTGACATAGAGGTCGAGGAAGCCGAGCCATTTTCCGGTTGCTTCGGGGCCGCTGAAGGGCACCGGCCCGAACGACGCCGCGGCGGTGTCCTGGAAGGAGCGCTGCAGGCGCGGCTTGTGACGCTCGAGCAGCAGCTCCGGCGTCTCGAAGTTGGGCGGCAGCCGCTGCACGACGCGCTTGGCGCCCGCCTCGGCCGGAACGCGGTCGCTCCACTTGTACCACCAGGCGATGTCATGCGGGTTGACGAACGAGACGGTCGTGCACCACGGTTCGGAGCCTCCCTCCTCGACGAACCAGTCTGAGAACCTCCTCGCGATGTACGGGTCCACCCGCCAGCCCTGGCCGGGGGCGCCGTCCGGCGAGGGGAACACGCCTCCGTCGAAGCCGTAGCGCTCGAGCGCCCGTTCGCCGGTGAAATTGGTCCAGCGGTTGTCGCCGTGGGTGAGGTGCCACTTGCCTAGCCAGCGCGTGCTGTAGCCGTGCTCGCGCAGCATCGTCCCCCACGTGGGAAAGCCGGGGTCCAGCGTGCTGCCGCCGGTGATCATGCAGCCCGTCTGGTGCGTGTACAGGCCGGTCAGCAGCGCCGCGCGTGCGGGAGAGCAGTCGTTCGAGGCGGCGTAGTGCCGCGCGAACGACACGGCGCCCTGGCTCAGGCGCTGGAGGTTGGGCGGCAGGCCGAGGCCGGCGGGGTTGGGCGAGAACCACTGCGGAAAGCGCAGCTGGTCGACCATGATCACGAGGATGTTGGGTTTTTCCGCTCTGGCGCTGGGCGTCCCGCCCGTCGCCGCGGGGGCGGGGGCGGCGCGCGGCGTCGAGCTCGATTCGCTCGACGTGTCCGCTGTGATCGCCTCGATCGCGGCGCCGGCACCCGCCAGCAGCCCGCCGGCGATCAGCCCGCGCTTGAGCACGGTGCGTCTGTCCACTCTCCTATCCTGGTTGCGGCCGATGTGTTCCATGCGCGTTCTCATCCTAGGGGCGGGCGCTGCCCTGGGGCTGGCGCTCACGGGGGCGAGCGCCGCCGCGGCGTCGCAGACGGGCCCGACGTGCACGCCGGCCACGCTGAACAACTCCGCACTGCAGGACGGTGCGGTGACGGTCTCCCCGCTGCCGGGCAGCCGTGACGCGAGCGCGCAGACGCAGATCAGCTTCCTCGGCGTGCCCGCGGGCGGTCTGAGCGCGATCAGCGTCGTCGGCTCGCGCACGGGCGCCCACAGCGGGCGCCTGCTCGCGTACTCCCAGGGCGACGGCGCGAGCTTCCTGCCCTCGCAGCCGTTCGCCGAAGGCGAGCGCGTGACCGTGCGCGCCCAGCTCCACACGGGCGGCTCCGCGCGGGCGCTGCTCGACGTGTTCGCGATCGCGGCTCAGGATCAGATCAGCTCGACGCCCAGGAGCATCCAACCGGGCAGTCCCGCGGAAGTCCAGGGGTTTCACTCGCGCCCGGATCTGCAGCCGCCGGTGGTGACGGTGACCGCGCAGTCCCCCGCGGTGGCGCCCGGGGACGTGTTCGTGGCGCCGTACGCCGGGCCCGGCCAGGCCGGGCTGATGATCCTCGACCCGAGCGGGGGTCTGCTGTGGTTCAAGCCACTGCCGACCAACACCGAGGCGACCAACCTGGAGGTCCAGGAATACGAGGGCAAACCGGTGCTCACGTGGTGGCAGGGGAACATCAGCATCCACGGGTTCGGGATGGGCGAAGACGTGATCGCCGACGACACCTACACGGACGTCGCGCACGTGCGGGCGGGCAACGGGCACCAGTCCGACCTGCACGAGTTCCAGCTCACGCCGCAGGGCACGGCGCTGATCACGGCGTATGACCCGATCCTGTGCAACCTCTCCGCGGTGGGCGGCCCCGCCTACGGGGGGGTCACGGACAGCGTGTTCCAGGAGGTCGACGTCAAGACCGGCCTGGTGATGTACGAATGGACGAGCATCGACCACGTGGCGCTCGAAGAATCCTACGAACCGGCCAGCCGCTCCAGCGCTGCGTACCCGTTCGACTTCTTCCACCTCAACTCGATCAGCGTCGACCGCGACGGCAGCCTGCTGATCTCCAGCCGCAACACGTGGACTGTCTACAAGCTGGGCCAGCAGAGCGGCCAGATCGTGTGGCGCCTGGGCGGCAAGCACTCGAGCTTCAAGATGGGGCCCGCCACGGGCATCGCGTGGCAGCACGACCCGCGCGAACTGTCGAACGGCTCGTTCAGCATCTTCGACAACGGCTCCTCGCCAAAGGCGCACGATCAGTCTCGCGCGGTCGTCGAGAGCGTGAACCCGCAGAGTGGCACGGTCACGCTGGTCGACAGGCTGACGCACACGCCGCCGCTGCTCGTTGAAAGCCAGGGCAACGTGCAGGCGCTCGCCAACGGCGATTGGTTCGTGGGCTGGGGCCAGGAACCGTTCTTCTCCGAGTTCGGACCCGAAGGAAAACTGGTGTTCGACGCGCACTTCCCCGTGCACGACGAGTCCTACCGAGCGTTTCGCTTCGCGTGGACCGGCGCGCCCGCGCACCCGCCGGCGTTCGCGTTTGCGCCGGGCGGCTCGGCCGGAGGGGGAACCGTGTACGCGAGCTGGAACGGCGCGACGGAAGTGGCCTCCTGGAGGCTGTTCGCGGGTGCCAGCGCGTCGAGCCTGAGCACGGTCGCCCAGGTGCCACGCAGTGGCTTTGAGACCGCCATTCCGCTCCCCGCCGGCACGGTCGGCCCCTACCTGGCGGTACAGGCGCTCGGCGCCGCCGGGCAGCTGCTGGCCACCTCGGCGACGGCCGCGCAGTCCGGGCTCTAGCGGGAAGCGGAAGGGGGGGGATTCGAACCCCCGAGACGGGGTTCGCCCGCCTAACGGTTTTCAAGACCGCCGCATTCAACCGCTCTGCCACCCTTCCGAGGCGACGCCGTCGAAGGCTAGTGGATGATGCCGCCGGCGACGGTGCATAGGAAGGACCGCGTAGACCTGTTGTGCTCCGGTGGCAATGGCTCAGTGGGCCTCGATCGACACCGGCGTCCCCGGGCTGATGCGCGTGGACAGCCAGTTGATGCTGGCGGTCGCCAGGCGGATGCAGCCGTGCGAGGCGGCTGTGCCGAGCGTTCCGCCGAGGTTGTCGCGCCCGTGGATCGCTATCTGACCTGGGCCGCCTTCGAATTCCTGCAGCACCTTCGAGCGGGCACTCAGCGCCAGCGCGAACGGACCGCCTGGCTCGCCGGCCTGCATCTGCAGGCTCTCTTCGACGAAGAAGTCACCTGCTGGCGTCGGGGTCGAGGCCTTTCCCACGACCGCCGGGAAGGCCTTCACCACGACGCCGTCGCTGTAGACCTTCACACGGCGGGCCGCCAGGTCCACCACGATGCTCCACGCGGTCACCGATGGGCTGGTGCCCTGTTCTGCGATCCAGCCGCTGGCGCCATTGGGGCGGCCCGGCAGCAGCACCCGCAGCCACCGCGCGCCGTCGGCGGCGAGCGAGCGGGCGAGTACCGGCAGCGTGGTTGGCTCGCCCGTGATCGGCCGGCTGGCCGCCACGAGCGCGACCTGCGGAGAAGCGGCTTCTGGCGCGCGATGCGCGCCGTGTGCGCTGAGCAGCACCACCAGTTCCTGAGTTGCCTGCACGCGCGGTGCGCCGGCGGCGCCGGCCGTCACCGCACCGGCTGCCGAGCCGGCTGTCACGCCGGCCAGGCACGCGGTCGCAACGCCAAGCGCCAGGCGGCGCCTGAGCGGCGGGACGTGTAGAGCGCTCATCCGGTGAAGCCGGCGTGATGGTGGGGCAGCGCCGGGCGCGCGTGAACGTGTTTGTGTTTGCGTTTGGCAGGTTTTTTCGAGGCGGTCGGTTTCCCCGGCGTGGCCCCCGGTTTCGTCGTGCTGCCGCCTGGTCCACCCGATCCGCCGCCGGTGCCGGGTGTTTCGGTGCCCGCGGTTTCCGTGCCGCCGCCACTGCCGGTTTCACTGGAGGCGCAGTTGGACGTGGTGATCGTGTTCGTGTCCAGGTTGACCGCGCCGGTGCTCGCGAGCAGCCTTCCGTGAATGGTCGCCGCGGTGTTCGCCGTGATCGTCGCCAAAGCCATGATCGTGCCGACGAAGCGCGTGCCCGTCCCCAGCGTCGCCGAGGAGCCGACCTGCCAGAACACGTTGCACGCCTGTGCGCCGTTGATGAGCTGGACGCTCGTGTTCGAGGATGTGATCAGCGTGCTGCCGATCTGGAAGATGAATACCGCGTTGGGGTTGCCCTGCGCGTCGAGCGTCACCGTTCCCGATGACAGCAGCAGGGAGCTGCTGGCGGTGCGAACTCCGGGCAGGAAGACCTGGCCCGCGAGGTCCGTGCCGGCCGAGCCGTTGCTGGGTCGACCGGCGGCGTCGTTGTAGGCGGTCGTGAGGGCGTTCTTGGCGCCGATCGCGACCGCGTCGTCGACGTGCGTCGCACCGAGCACGTGCGGAGCGCCGGTCACCGACGAGCCGGGGCTCAGGCCCAGGTCGCCGAACATCGTCGTGGGGCCGGTGTTGGTTACCGTCGATCCGCCCAGCACGGAGAAGCTGGCGGCCGTTCCCAGGCCAACCGACGCCGTGGCCCCCAGGGCGCTGCTCGTGAACAGCAGGGTGGATAGTGATGCCAGCAGGATCAGCCCTGCGCGAAGCATGTTGCCGGCCCGGCGTGTGTGGTCCGGGCTCACTGCGAGAGAGCCGCGGTTGAGCGACCCATACATTCGTGGGACGCCGTGGTTCATTGGGCGTCTCCTGACTGCGGCTAGAGGACCGCGATTGAAAGGGGAGTGGCTCCCCGGTCTCGTCGACCTGCTTGCTAACCCGACCGTTCGCGGTCCCAGCATGAGTCCAAGCGCCTGCGACTCGAACAAACGTCCAGTCGATTTGACTCCCGGGCCGAGCTATGAGATCGCGCGGAGCAGCGACGCCGATCTAGAGCTTGACTAGTAGTAAACTATCCGTTTCTAGCTATCTCTCAAGATACTGGAGTTACTTGCCGATACCGAGTGTTAATGATGTTGGCAAGTTGATGAGCTCACTGCGGTTCGACCCGCCTGTCGGTGCCCGAGGCGCGAACGCGGGCTCGAATGGCTCCAAGGGCTCTTCAACCGGTGACAGCGGGCGGCGCCTGTCGAACCGTGCTCGCACGGCCCTGGTCGGGGCGCTGATCATCGTCCTGGGTCTCGCCGCGTCGACTTTCGCGGCCGCTGAATGGCGCTCCAGCGCGCAGGAAGCGAACAGGAAGTCCTTCGAATCGACCGCCGCCGCTCTGGGCAGCGCGCTGGAGGCGAAGCTGAGCGCGAACGTCGCGTTGACGCGCACCGTGCGGGCGCATGCGGCGATGGAAACCCAAGCGGACGAGACGCAGTACCTCCAGTGGTACAAGGAATTGCAGCGGGGCGCGCCCTCTTCGCCCGATGTCGTCGCCACCTTCATACAGGCCGTTCCCGCAGCGGGCCTGTCGGCGTTTCGGCGGCAGGTCGAGACCGACCCCGCGTTTCGCAAGCTGCTCGGCGGCAAGCTCCAGGTGATCCCGTCCGGAAGACGACCGACCTATTGCCTGACCAGGGCGATCGTCGGCAGCGCCGCGGCGGCGAGCCTGTATCCGGGGCTGCTGGACTACTGCGCGCCCGTGGTCCCGGGCATCGGCCGCTCGCCGTACCCGGCCCTGGTGCACACGGCGACGGACACGGGATCGCTGATCGTGACACCGCTGCCCGAAACCGGCAGTCGCTCGCTCGTTGCGA